>Ga0307373_10001864_pt1 | contig 38964 bp, 20 predicted proteins | sample OX2MG_FD_202534 | JGI IMG/M metagenome (GOLD analysis project Ga0307373, IMG submission 202534) | Soil microbial communities from Risofladan, Vaasa, Finland - OX-2 | ecosystem: Environmental > Terrestrial > Soil > Coastal area > Acid sulfate soil | place: Finland: Risofladan, Vaasa | collected...
GCCTGTCGCCTGTCGCCTAACGATGGTGGGCCGGCGCTCGCAAGCTCGCTGGTCCCACCCTACGAATCTCCCGGAGGGAGAGGGAACAAACTAACTGCCATGCCCGACAAACCAGCCGACCAGAACCGCATCCTGATCGCCGACGACAACGCGACGAACGTCGAGTTGCTGGAGGTCTATCTAAGCGACATCGATTGCACGACCGCGGTGGCCGTCGACGGGCAAGACGCGCTCAAGAAGGTCGAGAGCTTCCGGCCCGACTTGATCTTGCTCGACGTGATGATGCCCAAGCTGAGCGGCTTCGAGGTCTGCAAGCAGCTCAAGAGCAACCCGGCCACGCGGGGCATCATGGTGCTGATGGTCACGGCGCTCAACGAGCTGGGCGACATCGAACGGGCCGTGAACGCCGGCACCGACGACTTCCTGAGCAAGCCCGTAAACAAGCTGGAATTGCTCAAACGCGTGGAGAACATGCTCAAGCTGCGGCACATGACCGATGAGCTGGAGCGGTTGCGGCGTTACATCGAGGGCATGGAAGACTCCGCCGGGCCGCAAGACGAATGATCGAACCGGAAGACTTGATGCGGCTGGCCATCGACCAGTGCCGCGCCGGCATCGAGCGCGGCGAAAGCCCGTTCGGCTGTGCCATCGCCGTCGGCGACCGCCTGGTGGCGCTCAGCCACAACGTCGTTCTTTCCACGAACGACATTACGGCCCACGCCGAAATCGCCGCACTGCGTGAGGCCTGCCGCGCGGAGGGCCGAATCCATTTTCCCGACGCGCTGGTCGCGACGACTTGCGAGCCGTGCCCGATGTGTACGGCGGCCTTGCACTGGGCCCGCGCGGGCAAGGTGGTGTACGGCGCCACGATCGACGATGCCACGTCGGCCGGCTTCAACGAGCTGCGGCTGTCGTGTCACGAGCTGGTCCGGCTCAGCGGCAGCCGGCTGGTGCTGGCTTCAGGAGTGCTGCCGGAGGAGTGCCGGCAATTGTTCCTGGAGTGGAAACAGCGGTCGCCCGATCCGCGCACGTATTGACGCTCAGCGCCAGCGGCGATGGTACCAGGCTTCGCTGGCGGCCGCCGGGATGACGCGCTCCGGTGGTCCGGTCTGTGCGTCGTCGGGCGGCGCTTCCGTGCGGACTTCCGTATCCGGCGTTGTAGACGCGGGAGCGAACCGCTGACGCAAACCGGCGGCCCAGCGCGACAGCAAGCTCGCACGCGGCGGCCGGCCCGTTTCCGGCGCCGTCGTGCCGACACTGTCGAAGGACGCCGGAATCGAGGCCATCGGATCGTGCCCGACAACCATGTTGACAGGACCGGGCAGCCGGCGCGCGGTTGGCGCGGACTCCGGCGCCGTGGCCCCTGGCGGAACCGGCGGTTCCGAGTTTGGATCGCTGAACCCCGGATCCTCCTCCGCCGCTTGTGCCGTTGCGGTTGGCGGAACGGTTGGTCCCGGCGGTGAATCGTCGAAAGGATGGGCCGTCGCGGGATAGTTGACGGGTTGTTGGACCGCCTCATCGGAGGCGATGACCGCGGATGCGGCCGGCGGTTCCGGATGGGCAAGTCCGGCCGCCTGGGCGTCCTGGGTGAACTCCGCCCAGCCCGGTCGAGTAGGATTCAATTGCGGTTCGACGGCGCTGGCTTGCATTACCGCCGACTCGACCTCGGGGCGCTGCTTTCGAGCAAGTTGGTGATGGAGCGTATCGACCAGTGCATATTCGCCCACCGCACGTAGATGTTGTTGGAATTGCTCGACGAGAAGCTGGCTTTCCAGACCCAGCGTCGGGCAAGCGAAGTCGCCCGCCAACACGAGATCGGTCTTGAAGGCATCCAACCGCTCGACGCCGCGGTTCCAGAGATCGGGTTCGATGCCGGCCAACCGCCGCCGGCCGACGACCTCGGCGGCCAGCGATTCTGCTTCGACGGTCAAGCGGACATCGAGCGAGCGGCGATCGAGCGAACCTTCGCCCGACAGTCGAGCTCGCCCGGAGGCCACGCGCACGCGGCCCACGTGGCCCTCGCCGAATAGCGACGGCAGGTCGAGATCGTAGGCCGAGCATTCGAGCCTATGCTTCGAGCCAGGGCCTTTCTGCGAGAAGATCAGCCGCAACTCGGCGCCGAACCGGGGAACCACGACCTTCAACTCGGCCGGGCAGGATGAGATCGCCGAATTGCTGGTCAGCTCCGTCAGTTGCAACAGCGATTTGCGGCCCAGGCCCGAACAGTTCGCCAGATCAGCAACACGCGCCTGCCGCACTCGTAGCCGCGGCCGACGGACGCCCAACTCGCTCCGACGCTGCGTCGTGCCGCTGTCCGGCCCGGCACTTTCGGCCCCAGCCAGCCCTTCGACGGCCACGACCAGTCGTTGCAAAGCGCGAAGCTGCCGGCAGACATTTTTCCAGCAAGGTAAGGAGGCGTCGAGAGCGGTATCGCACGAAGACGACGATGGGACGGATTCCTCACCCGTCTCTGAGAAACCGGACCAGGCCGGGGACGAAGCGGCGTGTCCTGCCCGACGAAGATCGGTCCGGATCTGGCTCAACGCCAACCGCTCCACGTCGAGGTGACCACGCAGGAGCAGGCCGGGCGACAACTTTCCTTGGACCAGGCCGACGCAAAGACGATCGCGACCGGCCCGTTGGGGATCGGCGACGCGCAGATCGCGGATGGTAAAGTCGCCGCTGGCCATCGACAAGTCGAGGCCGCCGGCCGACACCTCGGCGCCGTTGCAAGCCGACAGCGTACGCAAAAGCTCTTGCCGGGCCATCGAGCCGGCGAGCCACCAGCATGCCGCCACGAGAGCGAGCGATGCCGCGACTGCCATCGGCGCACCGTGGCGCCGCAGCCGCCGGGGCTGCATCGTGCGACGCAACGATCGCTCGCGTTGGGATGGTCCGAGCCAGATCCGCACGAGTGGCCCCGCGTTGGCAGGCGCCTCGGTGAGCGCCGCCTGCCCGGTATGCACTGGCGTCGCGGGCACGTCGAATGCGATCGGGCTGGGAGGCAAATCAGGATCGTGTGGACGTTGCGACAGCCAGAGGTAGCGAGTCAACCGGTAGGCCGCCAGCGCGCCGGCCGCCGCCAGCACGGAGCCCGCCGCGACTCCGCCGGCGAACGCGTATTGGTCCCAGCCCAGCAGAGCAACGAAAACGCCGTCGCCCAGTTGTCCAATCGCGTGTCCCAGCGGCGTGCCGTCGAGCATCAGGCGGCCGAGTCGGTCCAGGCTGCCGCGGGCCAACCAGGCCAGCAACAGACTTGCCAGCCAGGCCGCCAAGAACAGCCGGGTGTGAACGTTCAACAGGATGGCCGCCAGCAGCAGGGCAATCCAGGAGACATTTCCGCCGGTGACGGCGCCCAGCAAAACTCCCAGCGCCACCGCCGCGGCGACATCGCGCGGCAGGTGGCCGCCGTAAACGCCTTTGGCGATTTGGCGGAAAGAAACTCGCATGAGCGGGACCTCGGTCGCGGGTCGAAAGTACGGGTCGTATCGGAGCTATCGACCGCGAGGATGACGACGCTTGAGAGGAAGATTAAGACAAACGGCCGCGTGCTGGCCTGGGCCGGCGACCGGCTCGTCGCCCATCTTTCCACCTGAATCGGCGATGGCAACAGCAGTTCAGCTCAGCTACCGCTTACACGCGGTCGAATCGCTTGCAACCCCGGCACCATCGCCCCCGACCGGCGAGCGCCCAGATGAGGAGATAGATTCCCGTCAGGCCAAGAACCGCGGCCGGAACCCAAAGCATCGGCGACCCGGCGCCCAAGCCGGCGCCCGCGAGCATGGCGACGCCGACCAGCATGAGACGCGCGACCGGCTTTTGGACCACTTCACCGCCGCATCGCTTGCAGTGGATCATCTCGGTCTCCGGTACTACCGCAGCCCCTTCGCCTTCAGCAGTTCATTCGCCCAAGCGGCGGTTGGGGGATCAAACGGAGAACCGGGATCGACGGTGTAATCGATCCGATCGTACCGGCCATTGCGATAGCATAGTTCAATCAGAGATTGCAGGTCAAGCGTCACATCCTGATCCGTTTCGAGCAGGGGTATCTGAATCTTCGGCAAACGTTTTTCGAGCGGAGCGCGGTAACGCTCGACCCGCCGCGGACGCCAACCGCGCCGCACGCACACGCGGTAAGGAGTCCGATACGCGCGTGGAATGCGACTGCTTGGCACGTTGAGCACGTGCTCGCCGGCGCGCAGCAAGTCGATCTCGACCAAGCTGGCGCCGCCCTCGTTCAATTCCTGTTGCTTTGGCCGGTAGAGCCGTTGTCCCTCGCCAGGCAGTTTGTTTGATGCTGGCGCGCAAGGTCCTCCTCCAAAAGACCCGCGCTCGCCTGGCGTCCCAGGAAGGCCTGTTGGCAAGCCAACCGAGGACGCCAGGCAGCGACGGGCGCCGTCCCCCCTTGGCAACGATGAATCGCCCGTCAGACCTGCCGCCCAGATGGCGTCTGGCTGGCCAACGCGATCGTCACCCGACGAAACCTGTGAGCGGCGGCCGGTGAAGGCATGCTTGGCCAGGCCGACCGCCGCCGCTTGACTTGACGTTACGGACCGGCGTCGGCGGGCGCGGGTCCGGCCTCGGCCGGGGCCGGGGCCGGCGCGGCCGGTTGCACGGGCTGGCCCGCACGCGCCGCGTCTTGCTTGAAGGCCTTCATGGCCGCCGCCTCGCGGGAGAGTTTGAACTCAGGTCCGGGCGGAAAATACTGCACATCGTCGGTCTGCCAGTAGGGGCTGGGAAGCGTCTGGCCGCCAATGTCCGACTGGCAGCCGCTTAGTCCCAGCGCCGCCGCCAGGCCGAAGCTGCCAAGCAGACGCCGCCTGGTGGATCCAGGATTCGATGACAACCACATCGCCAGTTCTCCAAAGCGCCGTGCTGTGCGCGAACCGCCCGGCTTATCGCAAAATCAACCGAAAACGCCTCGTCCGCAAAAGCGGTACAATCGACAAGCACCTTATCGGCCCGAATGTGCGGGGGACTTTAGCGGAAGAGGGTTCGGGGTTCAGGGTTCAGGGTTCAGGGTTCAGGGTTCAGGATTCAGATGAGGGATGAGGGATGAGGGATGAGGGATGAGGGATGAGGGATGAGGCAACGCTTCGCGGGATCGGTACTCGAATCGCTAAGACCAAGACCTCGAAACCCTGAACCCTGAACCCCGAACCCTGAACCCCGAACCCTGAACCCCGAACCCCGAACCCCGAACCCCGAACCCCGAACCCCGAACCCCGAACCCTCGCCAGGTAGTTCCCACATCCGACGCCAGACGGTATGCTGATAGTGAATCCCCGCCTTCTTCTGGAGCCGGCCATGAATACTCCCCTGCGAGTTTGTTTGCCGCCCCGCGACCGCCGTTGCGGCGCCGTCACGATCTTGATGTTGGTGGTTTGGGCCACGGCTGCCCAAAGCGCGCTGGCGCAGGGAGGAGCCCAATCTCTGCAGCAGGGAGCCCAGTCGCAGCCGCCGCCGGCGTACTTCCTGACGTTCGCCGGCTACTACGACGGCAATTACGTGGCCACCGACCAGGCCTTGAACATCTTCTCGCAGAACGCCATCAAGAACCCGGCGGCCGGCGGGCTGTGGATCGATTCGATCTGTTACGAGACGATGCACGGCGAATGCGCCTACCAGATGGGCAACCATACCCTGGCCCGTTTTCACTATGAAAATGCGCTGCTGTTGTTGATCCGCTTCAACACCTGGATGTTGTCGGTCCAGTTTCCGCCCGTCATCGTGCCGGCCTCGCCGCAGCAACTTGTGGTTGTGCCCTGGTATGCGACCCAGCGCGTGACCGCCGTGGGCAGTTACCCGCCCACGATCAACATTCAGCAGGGCAACATCAACAACAACGCGGCGGTGTTCAACGGCGGCATCGTGCAGCCGGCCGTGCTGATGCCGATCAACGTCCAAGAGATCGTGCGCTGTAGCTGCCTGGCCATTAACCGGTGGCGCGAGCTGCTGGGACCGGCCTGTCCCCACATGGAAACCACCCGGCTGCTGGTGCAGACGCTGGGGCAGCGGCCGGCCTGGCCCAACCATTGGTCGGAGGCCTGGGTCGACGTGCAGCTCGGATTGGCTTATGCCGCGGCGGGCAAAGACACCCAGGCCCGCAAAGTGCTGGAGAAGGCCGAACTCGTAGCGGGCGCGTTCGACCATCCCTTCACCTGTGTCGTACATCTCGAGCTCGGGCGGCTCGATATGGTGGCCGGCAATTACAAAGCGGCGCAGACCCACTTTCTGGAAGCGTCGTGGTCTGCCGCCCAGTTCTCGAATTACGGCATCGTCGAAGAGGCGCTGCGCTACGGAGCGTTGGTCCATTTCCTGTCGAACCCCAAGCTGCCCTATGTGCCGTTGCTGCCGGCCATCGGTTGGGCCACGGCGCAAGGCTTGACGCAATTGAACGCCTCGCTGTTGCTGTCGACGGCCGAAAACCAGTTGCTGATGGGCGCGCCGCCACTTGCGTCGGCGTCGTTGACTCAGGCGACCGCGCTCACCTTGCACACCAGCATGCCGGCGGGCAAGATCGGCGCCCGCATGAACCACCTCAAGGCCATCGCCTCCTACGACCTCGGCCTGGTCGACGCCGGCAACGTCGCGCTGACCGCCGCGATGGCGTTTCAGACCGTCGGTTCGCTGTGGCTCTATCAGATCAACCTCGTCGACAATCTTTGGACCACGGAGCTCGTTACCGAGCGGGTGGCGATGGATCTCTACGCCCACATGCTGCGCGAGCCCACGCCCGTCGATTGGATGATGGACCCGTTGGAGTCTCTATCGGTGTTGACCGTGCCGCACCTCCCGTCCTTCCAGAATTGGTTCGAGGCGGCGCTGGTGAGAAAAAACAAAGAGCACGAACGGGCGATGGAAATCGCCGACTTGGCCCGTCGCCATCTCTTTCTCTCGACGACCGAAGTGGGGGGGCGGTTGCTCAATTTGCGTTGGCTGTTGGAAGGGCCCGAGTCGGCGCTCGACGAGGTCGCGCGCTTGCAGCGGCACAGCATCCTGGCGCGGTATCCGGTCTACGAGCAGAAATCGCGCCAGGCCAAGAAGCTGCGCGCCGATTTGCAGAAGCTGCCCTTGGCGCCCGAAGACAAGGAAGTGGCGTCGCAGCAGTCGCAGATGCTGGCCGACTTTTACAAGCTCACCGGCGACCAGGAGTTGATCTTGCGGCAAATCGCGCTGCGACGGGAGCCGGCCAGCCTGGTCTTTCCGCCCGTGCGGTCGTTCAAGAGCGTGCAAGAATCGCTCGTCGAAGGCCAAGGGCTTTTGGTCTATTTCACCACCAGCCGCTACACCTACGCCTTTTATCTGGAGAAAGAGAAGTACGACTACTGGGAGTTCAAAGCGAACAAACGCTTCCCGATGAACGTCACCAGCATGATGCAGAAGTGGGGCAACTTCGAGCAGAACAAGGTGATGAAGCTCGACGACCTTTCCGACGCCTGGCGCAGGCCGGCGCAGGAGGTGTTGAACGTGTTGATGCCCCGCGCGGGCACGCGCGCCAAAAACAGTTCCGCAAGAACGCTCAACGAATTGGTGATCGTGCCCGACGGACAGCTCTGGTACATTCCCTTTGAGGCCCTGCCGGTGATGGTGGGCGAGCATTCGGAGCCGCTCATCCATCACACGCGCGTCCGCTACGCGCCCACGGTGGGGCTGGCCATCGGCGATACGCAGCGGCGAAAGACGCGCGGCAACATGGTGGTGGCCTTGGGCCGGCTGTTTCCCCGCGACGACGCCGAACTCACCGACGCGGCCTTCGACGACATCGCGCGTGCCATTCCCGATGCGGTGGCCATCCGCGACAAACCGCCCGCTCCGGGGGCGCTGTACGCCTCGCTCTTCGACCGCCTGATCGTGCTCAGCGAGGTCGCCCCCGCGGCGCCCGGCTACGGCTGGTCGCCGGTACAGGTCGACGCGAAGGCGCCGGGCAGCACGCTGCTCGAATGGATGGCCCTGCCCTTCCACGGCCCCGAGCAAGTCATCTTGCCCGCGTTCCGCACCGCGGCCGAACGGTCGATGAAGGCGGGAGCGAAAGACGCCTCTGGCAGCGATATTTTCTTTACGCTCTGCGGGCTGATGGGCAGCGGCGCGCGGACGGTGCTGATCAGCCGCTGGCGGACGGGCGGGCAAACCAGCGTCGATCTGGTGCGTGAATTCGCCCAAGAGCTGCCGCACACCACGGCTTCCGACGCCTGGCAGCGCAGCGTGCAGATCGTTTCCAGAAGCGAGGTCAATGTGGCGGCCGAGCCCCGGTTGAAGCTCACGCCGCAGCAACACGCGCCCCTCGCGGAGCACCCGTTCTTTTGGGCCGGTTATTTGTTGGCCGACACCGGCGCGCTGCCCATGAGCGACGAAGAAGAGGAGGCAGCCGAACGGGTTTTGGCAGCGGAGCTTGCCAAGCCGATCGAGGTGGTCCCCGAGGCCAAGCCGGGCGACGCCGCCAAAGGCGACGCGGGCGGCCAGCAACCAGGGCAGGCCGCCGCTGACGCCCCCAAGGCCGACCAGAAACAAAGCGTTGCCGCAGGGGCCGCGATGCCCGACAAACCGAAGGTCGCCGCACCGCCGGAAAACGACGAGGCAGGCGCGCTGGCCGACAAGCCTATGGCGAAGACGAAGGGCGCGCGCGCGCCGCGTGCCGAGCGCAAGAAGCCGGTGGCCAAGCCGAAGCGGACGCCGGCGCCCGCGTAGCGGTTCCGCCTGACGAGGCGTTCGTCGGATTAGGCCATCTTCGACCGTTGCCCGCCGCGAACCTGACCGGCCAAATTGGAAGGCGGCCAACCGTTTCGCCAAGACGACCGCGTTTGTTTTGCGTTTTTTCGAAGGCTGCCAACGCAGTTCGAAGGCTGCCACGATTTGCCTGAACCCTAAACCTTTGGTGGGTCGGATGGTGCAACGTTGCACCAGATCGCGGCGCACTTCCGGCGTTCAAGAAGTCCGCGTTTTCACGAAGATCCGCAGCGCGCACGTGCAAAAGGCTGAACGAGAGCGACCTGGTGAACTGTCCATTGCCGGGCAGGGTGAGCAGGTCGCCGTGGTGCAGCCGATCGAGATAGCGCCACTCCCAGCCGCGCAGCTCCGCCGGACAGGCATCGAGCATCCTACGGGACTGCGGCAGGTTGTCGCCGACCCAATACTGCTGCGCGAGATTGATCCGATTAAAGTACAGCGATCGCTCCGCCTCTTTGCGGGCTTGATCGGCGGCGCGGCGCTCGGTTTCGTCAGGGCAAGTCATGCCTTGGAGCGCGAAGCCGACCAGCGTGCTCTGGCCGAGCAAGAGCGCGACGAGAAGGAGTAGGCGCGCGCATCGGCCATCCGCGAAACAGACGAAAAGGAACTTGCACGGGCGGCGGCCGAACGCGAAAATCGCACGCGGCTGGCGAGCGGCGGTGTGCATGGCGACGTGAAGGTATGGGACCTCAGTCGTTGGGCCGAAGTCTGCACCTATCGCGGGCATGACGGCCGGATCGAAGCCCTGGCAATCAGTCCGGATGGCCGCATCGTCGCTTCGGCCCACCAGCCTAAGGAGATCGCGGCACGCATGAGGGCGCGCCGTGGACCCATCCCAGAGATACCAGTTCCGATTCATGTGTGGGACGCGTCAAGCGGCACCGAGCTCTTCAAGCTCGCCGGGCATACCATCGCCATCAACGCTTTGGCCTTCAGTTTCGATGGTAAGACGGTGATTTCGGCGGCGGCGAATGCCGTCCAATCCTGGGACGTCGAGACCGGCAGACGGCAGCGCGAGCTTGACCCGAGGGAAGCGAGGGCCATCTTCAATGCGCTGACATTCAGTCCCAATGGAAAGCTGCGGGCCACGGCTGCAGGCCGCGAGATCAAGCTTTGGGATGTGCTCACGGACCAAGAGATCGTCACGCTTCCGCGCGCCAATCTATCGGAAAGCGACAATAGCCCCATCATCGCCCTGGCGTGGACCAGCGACGGCCACCGCCTGCGCGCCGGCCTGCGCGACGGCTCCATTGTCGAATTGCGCGACGAGTGACGAATGTGGGAACATCACCGTCTAACTCGCCAAGAATCGGTCCCGCACCCAGGCTTGAAACGTGCGAATCCATGCGCTTTCATCGGCCGACAAATTAAAATCGAGGAATGGCTCCAAGTCTTTCACACGCAACATCGGCAGATCGAGGCTGAATTCGCATTCGACATACTTTCCATCCGCACCAAGCGAGTACGCGGTGAGCGCGTTCTTACGCCAGCGCCAAATCTCTGGAACGCCGAGCGCCGCATAAATGCGCATCCGTCGGACGGCGCTGCGGCTGATTTCCGTCTCGACGACCAGGTCCGGCGGAGGATCGATCGACAGGTCGACGTCCAGGCGGCTCCGGACCCGGTGGTGATTGAGAATGTAATAACATTCGTCGGCCTCACATCCCTTGCCAAGCTCGCGACGCTTCCAGGTCGTCGACCCCAGGCTACGCAAGGGAATGGCCAGTTCCGCCGTAAACGCTTCAATCATCCGGCCGATTAGCCTCTTGATGACTTCGCGACTGGGCGAGGGACTCATGAGTTCGAGCCTTCCGTTGTCGTAGGCCATCCGGACGTGCCAGTTGTCTTCATTCTCGCGCAACTCTTCATAGAGTTGCCAGGAGATGCCCGACAGCACGATCCGGCGTTCGGCGTGAAGCACAGTTTTGTTTTCGACGGTCGCCATGCGAAAATCCTCGGGCAATGTGTCTCGCCCCCATTCTATCCCCGTCCGGGCGGCCCCGCCACGTCGGCCGACGGGCCACCGTCAGCCGGGCTGCGATCTGGTGCGTGCGCGACGGCCGTTTCCACAACCGTAAGCATCAGCACGCCCGCGGCAACAAGCATGGCGAGATAGGCGCCATTGCGGCGTGTCGCGGTGAGGTTCGCCTCCCGGATCGTGCTGGGCGTTTTCCCGTTAATGTGGATTCTGTGGTGCGCGGCCGTAAGAAGCGGCTCGACCGGCAGGTCGCCGCGGCTGAATTCGGCGAGAAAATGTGCGGCCGCGGCGATGACCGCCAGCGCGCCCGTGCCAACCACCACAGGTCGCCAGGCCGGCATTCGAGCCATGCTCACGGTCGCCATCAACAAGGCTGCCATGGCCACGAAGGCGAAGCCAACAAACATTCCTTGCCACCACATGAAACCAATGGCGCTCGCGGGCGGTTTGCCGAACGTCGCCATCGAGATCTCGGCCCACGGGAGAAACGCGGTTCCCATGCCCAAAAGGCATACCAACGCCGTCAGCACCGTCACGAGCGGTACCACATTCCTGTGACGTCCCATCTCGCGCTCGGGCCGGCGAGCATCCTGCCGTGCCTTCCGCACGGCCGAGAATTCGGACCTGACATCGCGTCGCAATAGTACCACCAGGGCCCAGACGCCGACGGGAGGACTCACGATGAATAACAGAAGAATCACGATGGACAACGAATCGGTGACAATCGCCGGAGCTGCACGAGAGTCCAAAGTCCAAAGTCCGCGAAGACCCACGATGGACAACGAAGTGATCGCCAGCGCGCTCACGATCACCGCGAGAGCGTACCCCTGGAAGCGAAGCATCTTCCAAGCAGCAAACATCGTGAGCACGCTCAATGCGAGCGTGACGGCGAAGACGACGATCAAGTCGTATGCATTGTGGTAGGCCTTTTGCCCGTGCGCGGACGTGTTTTGCACTAACGACACCAGCGCGATCAAATAGACGAACGAGGCGATGCAACCGACGACGCCTAAAATGAATAGGCCGATCGCCGCTCGGCGAACCTTGGTCGCGCAGGTGTTCTTCGCATCGCTCGTGGCCGATGCCGCCAGCGTGTGTGCCGGCCGCGCGACGATCGCGTCAACGTCCGTCTTCACGTCGCTGGCGTTCTGGTAGCGCCGCTCCGGTTCGCGCTCCAGCGCGCGGAGCACGACTTCGTCGAGCCGCACGTCAACGTCAACTTTTTGCGAAGGGGGAGCAAAGCGGCCCAACGGCAGGTCGCCGGTGAGCATCTCGTAGAATACGACGCCCAAGGAGTAAATGTCGGCCCGGTGGTCGACGGCGTGCGAGCCTTGCACTTGCTCGGGCGCCATGTAAAGCGGTGTGCCCATCACCTGTTCGACGCGCGTCAGGGTCGCCTGATCGGCCGAAAGGCCCAAGAGCTTCGCCAGCCCGAAGTCGGCGACCTTCACGCGGCCTCGCTTGTCGATGAGGATGTTTTCGGGCTTCACGTCGCGGTGGACGATCCCTTCGTCGTGAGCGAATTGCAGCGCTTCGCAGATTTGTGGAACGACGGCCAGTGCCTGTTGCGGCGCGAGCTGGCGATTTCCGATGAGCTGGCGCAGGCTGGCGCCGTCCACATATTCCATGATGAAGTAATAAAGCCCATCGGCCTGTCCGAAGTCGTAGATGCCCACGATGTTCGGATGATTGAGGCGGGCAAGTGCCCGAGCCTCGCGCGTGAACCGTTCGGCGAACGTCGGGTCGGCGGCGATTTCCGTGGGCAGGATTTTGACGGCCACCAGCCGGTCGAGCGTTGGCTGTTTGGCCTTATAAACGGCGCCCATGCCGCCCTGCCCGAGCAACTCAATGATTTCGAGTTGCGGGAAGGCGCCGGGCCAGTTCTTCGGGCGGCGAAGCGCGAGCCCAAGGGCGAGGTCTCCGCCAGATTGCCCGGCGAGCGGCTTTCGGGACGCGGTTTCGAGCGGCAGGCCGAGCACAGCCCGCTCGGCGCATCGACGGCCAGGTCAGCGCCGCAATCGGGACATCGTCGAAGTTCAATCATCATTAGGTTGCAACGAACCGCTCGCGCACCCAGGAGCGGAACCTGCGAATCCAGGCAAGTTCGTCGGCGGCCATCTCGAAGTCGATAAACTGCTCCAGGTCTTTCACACGCAAGATGGGCAGGTTCAGGCTGAATTCGCGTTCGACGTACTTGCCGTCAGCGTCGAGCGAATATGCCGCCAACCCTTTTTTCCGCCAGCGCCAGATTTCCGGAACGCCAAGCGCCGAGTAGATACCCAATTTCGACACAGCGCTACGGCTGACTTCGGTCTCGATGACCAAGTCCGGGGGCGGGTCAACGGTCAGATCGACATCAAGGCGGCGGCACACGCGATGGTGATTGAGAATGTAATAACATTCGTCGGCTTCGCATCCCTTGCCTAGCTCGCGACGCTTCCACGTCGTCGAGCGCAGACTTCGGTGCGACACGCCCGTTTCCTCCATGAACGCTTCGATCATTCGGGCGATCCATTTTGCAACCGCTTCGTGGCTGGGCGAGGGACTCATCAGTTCGAGCCTTCCGTCGTCGTAGGCCATCCGGACGTGCCAGTTGTCTTCGTTCTCGCGCAATTGCTCATACAGTTCCCACGAAATGCCCGAAAGCACGATCCGACGTTCGCCGTGAAGCACAGTTTTTTTTTCGACGGTCGCCATGCGAAAATCCTCTGGCAATGTGTCTCGCCCCATTCTATCCCCGTCCGGGCGGCCTCGCCATATTCAGGCATTCCGCAACCGACGCCGCCGGCCGTACCAGCGCCACGCTAACCTGGCAACGCCGGCCAGGGCCACGATGACGGCCGTGGCGTAGGCGGCCGGCAGCCAGACCCCATACCAACCGTCGAGCGAGTAGTACTGATCCTCGGCCCGCTGACTCCCATCCGCCCAGAGGCACAGCGCTCCGATCGCCACCGCCAAGATCACGGAAATAACCAGCCATGCGAGAAGCGTTCGCCAACGACGCGCGACGGCCCAGCGCCCGATGAAAACCAGAGCCAACACGACGGGCAAAGCCATCGCACCACTGCCGAATTTGCCGAGCCGCGACAGCAGCTCGTTATCGGGACCGTCAAGCAGCCAGGCCGAAAGAAAAACGGCAGCTACCAGATGCAGCAACGCCAAGGTCCGCAGACCCCAGCGGCGGCGGCTTACCAGCCACCATCCGGCCGCGCCTGGGAGTAATATCAGGCCGAGGCAATAAAGCATCGCCCACGCAACGAGTCCGCCTGCCGCCCGCCAGCCGCCCGCGGCGGACACGAACTGCCGCCAAGGCAATGGTCGTGCCAACCGCGGATCGGCGCGTGCGGCCACCTGCTCGACGATTGCGGCGGGCCGGCCCGCGGCTTCGGATTGTTCGACGAACCGAGCCTGCCAACCGATGGTGGTTTCGCCGTAGCGGTATTGGATCGTCGGCGGTTCGTCGCCTGACACCACATCGAGCACGTTAACCGAGGAGAGATCGCGAGCTATCGCGTCCCTCCACAACTTGCTTTCGCCAATTGTCAATTGGTCCGTGTTGGCGGGAGACACGGCCCCACTGGTCGACGGCAGAGCGCAAGACCAGCGGAGCTCGGCGGTGCCCCCGTCGAGTCCATAGACCTTGCACGGTGGAACCGCTTCGCGCACCACGACCTCGGGCTGGCCACGCGGAGATGACAGGACACCCAGTACCTCGTTGCCCGAGTCGATCTGGAGCGTTGATTCCCAAATTGACGTGCCATCTTCCGGATGGGCAACCCGCAATTTGTCGCCGCTCATAAACAGGAGATCTCCGTCGCCGTCGCCCGTTAAATCGTCGGTCCAGAGCCGAAAGGCACGTCGTTCCAAGCGGCTGGTGACTGGAATGCGGTTCAGCAGCTTTCCGTGCATGTCGAGACAGATGATCTCGCCGGCATTACGCGGCCGCGAGAATCCCCAGAGGTTCAAGCATAACCAGGATTGGCCGCCGGCTCGTCGCAAAACTTGCGGCTTTGGATACGCGAGAAAATCATCTGGGCCGTAGTTACCCGACGTCTCCCAAGTCCAGCGAGTCTGACCATCGCCGGCATTCAGTGCCACCAGGCGCGCGATTGCGGATTCTGGCCACTCGTGTAGTCCGGTGACGATCTCGCATTCCAGCAAATAAACTTCCGGCTTGCCGTTCCCGTCGAGATCCGCCGCGAGGGCCACCGGCGCAGGACTACCATGTGTGGGGTGCTCCCAAAGAACTGAGCCGCGCGCGCCATCAATCGCATAGAGTGAGAGTTTTGTATCGTCGCCGCCCGGAGGTGCCAGCACGACAATGTCTCGCGTGCCATCACCGTTCAGGTCCCAAAAGTCGGCCGCCACAATCGGATCCCTCGTTTCATGAAGGCCTGTTATGTTGTGTGAATTGGAGAGGTGCCGCTTCTTCCAGCGGACGGACCCATTTGCGCCGGACAAAACGGCCAGCCAAAAGCCCTCCATGTCCGCCGCCAGGATAACTTCGGGTTTTCGATCCCCATCGAGGTCGGCGGCAGTGAGCCGCGCGGCCGGCTCGGTTCTCACGTCTTCGAAGGTTGCCGTCCATAGGACGTGACCATTCTTTGATGACAGGGCGCGCAAGCGAGCGCCGCGCCTGGTGCCGGTCCAAAGCAGGAAGTCAGCCGACGAATCTCCATCGAGATCCTCGCACGATGTGATCTGGCCTAATCCGACTCCGTCGATGTGGTTTGCCCACAGGATCCTTCCGGTGGATCCTGATAGGGCCCGAAGGCCAGCCTGGTCGGAAAGCGACATCAAGTCGCGAAGCCCGTCTCCGTCGATGTCGATCGTGGGATGCCAGTCGCCTCCCAACCAGCGCCATCGTTCGCCGGTCGAGCCGCGGAAGGCATCGAGCGTGCCGCCCTTGTCGAACTGCATCGCGTCCTGGGGATAGTAGCGCAGCAGTTCCTGCCGGCGATCGCCATCGAGGTCAGCCAGTTCGAATTGCTCGAACGGCTCCACTTCATGCACCAGCTTTCCGGTGGCGGCTGAAAAGGCGACGAGCGACGAGGCGCCTTCCCTACGTTCTGGCGCTATGACGTGGAAGTCAAAAACGTGGTCACGCCGAATAGCAGCCCAAGAAGCGTCTCCCTTACGTACTGCCGCTCCGACGCTGACAAGCAACCGCGGCCAACCATCACGGTCTTCTGACCACCAGCCGAGGCGCCTCAAATAACGATTTGGGGCATCGCCGGAGCGGGGCTGCCGCCGCCAAGTACTCCACAGCCGGTGGCCGCCCTTGCCGGAAAGTGCATCCACGTACAGGTCGCAATAGCCTCCCCAGAGGCTGGCGACGAAAATATCCTGGTAGCCGTCAGCGTCGATGTCGGGGCCGACCAGAAAATGGTCGGCCTGCGGGTCGAGCATCAGCAGTTTTGTGTGCCAAAGTTTTTGCCCAGTGGCGGCGTCTCGAGCTTCCAGCCACCCGTCTGGAACAGATCCCCAAGGAAGTTGCTCCTGCAGAGGTGGATTTGCACGCCACCATCGCGGCGAGCTTGTGCCGTTGGGAACAAGAACCTCGTAGCGGCCGTCGTCGTTGAGATCCGCCACCAGGGGCCACTGTGGCTCGTCGAATCCCAAGCAGGCCAACCGCGGAAAAAGCGCGTCCAACGGTTCTTGCCAGAGAAGTGCGTCCTTGTTACGCGACCAAACGAAGATCTTCGCTGGCGACGTATTCGTATGATGGGGCAAGACATCTTCGACCCCGACAACTTCCGGTTCCCCGTCGTGATCGAGATCGACGAGTTGCACCGGGCGTCCGGGGCGCGCCGGCAACTCGACCGGCTTCGCCCATCCGAAAGTCGCCGCAGGACATGGGCGCAGCTTCCGCCATTATTGCCGCTCGTCGCGCGGCTGCAAGTTTTTCAGCAGGCGGCGAAATGGAACCACGGATGCGCATGGATAGCAGGTAAGCCGGTAAAACGGTCAGTAGCCGCCTCATAGAGTCCGTCGTCGCAGGCGAACGACAGCTCACCGCGGGGCCAGGACGTGCCAGTTATCTTCGTTCTCGCGCAATTGCTCATACAGTTCCCACGAAATGCCCGAAAGCACGATCCGACGTTCGCCGTGAAGCACAGTTTTTTTTTCGACGGTCGCCATGCGAAAATCCTCTGGCAATGTGTCTCGCCCCCATTCTATCCCCGTCCGGGCGGCCTCGCCACGTCGGCCGACGGGCCACTGTCAGCCGCGCTGCGATCTCGTGCGTGCGCGACAGCCGTTTCCGCAGCCGTAAGCATGATCGGAAGCTGCCCGCCGGGAACTCATCCACCGCCCGCTGGCCGTTCAGGTCTTCTCCGGTCATTTTTTTTCCTAAGAGCTTGCCATTGGGACTTGGCAGCGTTCTATTGAGGGCGCGGTTGTGGCAAGTGGGCTTGTTCCCAACAAAAGGCGCCGTCATGTCTTGCTATCTGTTCCCTTTGTGCGTGTTGCTGGCGATAGGTTTGTGCGAGGAGGCGAAAGCCGTCGAGCCGGCGGACGGCGGCGCGCCCAAAAAAGCCGCGCCGGGCGATGCGCCCAAGGCGGCTTCGCCGCCCGCGGCCGAAGACGAGGCAAAAGAAAAACCGCCCTTGACCACGCAAGAAGCGTTTGCGGAAGCGCAAAAACTTTTGCGGAAGAACGACCTGGCCGGCGTGGTTGGGGTGCTCGAGCGGGCCCTGCCCGCTAATGCCGACGACGTCAACCTGTTGCTGTCGCTGGCGCAGTTCACCTCCAAGCTGGCGTCGGCCGACGCCCAAAAGCCCGATTATGCCAAACACCGAAAAGCCGCCGAGTACATGCGGCGGGCACTGAAGGCGAACGCGGCGTTCGCCGGCATCCCCCCGGTGCGCAATCTGGCCGGCACGATGTATTACAACGAAGCCTGCGCCCTGGCGCTCGACAACCAGGCGGAGCAGGCCCTGAAGAGCCTGAGCGAAGCCGTCGAATTCGGGTTCAAAGACCTCGCCCTGATGGACCGCGACGCCGACTTGAAGTCGGTCCGCACGCTGGCCGGCTATGCCGACTTCAAAACCAAGGCCGAAGAAACGCTGCGCGCTCAGGCCGAGGCGGCCCGCGCCCGGATGGTGAAAGAAGTCGATGACCTGTTCGCACAGAACGATCCCTTTGATTTCGATTTCGAGCTTACGGATACCGATGGAAACGCGATCGCCCTGGCGGATTTCGCCGGCAAGGTGTTGATCGTCGACGTGTGGGGCACGTGGTGTCCGCCGTGCCGCATGGAAGTTCCGCATTTCGTGGCCCTGCAAAAGAATTTTGCGGAAGCCGGGCTGGCGATCGTCGGCCTCAACCGCGAGCGGACGCCGGGCCAAGAACAAGCCCTGAAGCTGGTACAGGATTTCCGCAAGGACAACGGGATGAATTATCGCTGTGCGCTGGTCAACGACGACACGCTTTCGCAGATCCCTTCGTTCAACGCCTTTCCGACGACGATGTTTTTCGACCGTTACGGCGAAGTCCGCGCCAAGCTGGTGGGCTATCAGGACCACGAGAAGCTCGAAATCATCGTCCGCAAACTGCTCGACGAGAAGTTTGACGGCAGCGTCAAGAAGAAGACTCGCTTGACGTTCGGCATGCCGGGGTTCGTGCGCAAGTCGCCTTGGCCGGTGCCGGAACAAGGCGGATGGCAAGCGCATCTTTGGATCACGTCGTTCTCACCCGATGGGCGAACGTACGTGGCCTTCGGCGACTCGGGCCCCCGCGGCGTGGTGCGACTGTTTGACCTGGCCAGCGGCAAGCCGCTGCAAGACTTCCGCACCGACAAAGACGTCTGGTACAGCAACGGCGCGTTCCTGCCCAACGGCCGGCAGCTTGTCACGGCCTACAGCAGCGACAAGAACGTCTATCTCTGGGACGTGGCCACGGGCAAGCTCGTCCGCGAATTTCATGGTCATACGGCCGACGGCGTGACGGCGGTCGTTTCTCACGATGGCGACCGTTTGGCCTCCAGCGGCAAGGACGATACTCTGCGCTTATGGCAACTGAGCACGGGCCAAGAGGTTTGGACCCAAAACGTGCCGGGCGAACAGATCGGCCGCGTCGTCTTCTCGCCCGACGACCGTTTGCTTCTCACCTCGGGCGCCGATCGAACGCTCCGCATCCGGGACGTGAAAACGGGGTCGGTCACGGCAACGCTGGAAGGGCACACCGCTGGGTGTGCCGGCGACTTTTCGCCCGACGGCAAACAAGTGCTGTCGTGGGGCGACGACGGCCAGGTCCGCGTGTGGGACATCCGCACGGCAAAGACGTTGCAAACCTTCGAGGGGAGGCCGGAGGCGGTCCGCCACGCCTGGTTGCTGGATGGCGGCCGACAGGTCTTAACGTGGGGTAAAGACCTGGCGTTCCGCGTATCCGACGCTGCCACGGGCCGGACGGTGCGGGAGATTAAGATCGCCGATATGATGCCGCCGGGCTGGAACGAGGCGGTCCTCAGCCCCGACGGTCATCGCCTGCTGGTGGTTAATTCCGACGGAGCGGATGTGCGTTTGGTCGATCTAACGTCGGGCGAGGAGATATACCGCGCGAAGAAGGGCAAGCTGCAGAAGGCGCGAGGTTGCAGCTTCTCCGCCGATGGCCGCTACGTTGCCGCGGGGAGTTTTCGGGCCGGCGTCTATCTGGTCGAGCTGCCCCTTCAAGCCGGCCAGCCCGCGGCGCCAGTTCAAGCGGCGACAGCCGAAAGGCAGCGCTGAGCGGCGTTATTCTCCGCGCGACTAAAAGAGTCCAGATCGCTGCAACAGTTCGACGGCGCGGGCGGCGTATGCTTCAGCCAGTGCGGCGTTGTCTTTGGCCGCCGCGGCGCAGAGCGAAAACACGCCCGCCAGGCGGTAGAGCGTCTCGAAAGACGGATTCGCGGCGGCCGCCAGCTCGGCCGCCTCTCGGGCGGCGCGGGCATGATCGCCCGCGCGTGCCAAGGCATCGGCGAGCCCGATTAGCAGATCGGTTCGCGCCTCGCCGTCGTCGAGTGCCGCGGCCCGGCTACACTCGTCGGCCGCTTCGCCGTAGCGGCCCGAGGCGCTCAATGCACGAGCGCGGCCATAGCAGGAGTTGCGCAGGTAACGCGTTGCCGCGGCTGGTTGCCGAGAACGCGTTCGAGCGTTTCGACGGCGCTCGCATAGCGATCCAAAGCTGGCGCGACCTCGCCCTGATCGAGAAGTAGGTTATTTCTCGATAATCTCGATCGCGCGCCGGCAAGCGGCGCCCGTTGTTTCCGGCTCGCCCGGATCACCCTGCAAGCTGCCGAGGTTGCCGTACACGCGCGCGAGAAGCCTTTGATAATCGGCGACGGTGGCGTTTTCAGCGACCAACTGTTCGTCAATCAGATGTTCGACGGTTTCAAGTCGCGGTGGATCACGCCGGCCTGGTGAGCATGTTGCAAGGCTTCGGCGATCGTGACACAGAGCTGCGCGGCTTCGCGCGGCGACATTCGGCCGGCCGTCAACCGATCGGCCAGCGTTCCATAGCATGGAAGGCCGCTCGACGACGGCAAGTATGCCGAGGCGGGAACGTTCCGCCGCGCCCAGACGGCCAGCTCAAAGTTGCTCGACGGCTTCGCGGTGGACGCAAACGCCGTATTCGACGCCGACCGTGGCCCTTTCGCTGGAGCAAGAGGAAAGCCGTTTGCTCCGCGCCATGCGACACGCGTGCCGCCGGGGCGCGTGCCGCCGGAGACGAACCGGCCGCCCTCACTTGCGCCGCGCGCGGCGCATTTGCCGACCGTAGCCCTTTCGCTGGAGCGAGAGGAAAGCCGTTTACTCCGCGCCCATGCGACACGCGTGTCGCCTCGGCGGCGTGCCGCCGCAGACGAACGGGCCGCAGGCACTTTGGCAGCACGCTGCCAAAGTGAGCAGGATGACGGATGACACCCCTCCAACGGATAAGTCGCAAATCCTTGTCGCCAAAGCTTTTGCGCTTCCGCGACGGAATGCGTCGGCATCCGTTTCTACAACGGCGCCTTCCGGGCATTTCGAAGATGGCCAACTCGCGCCAAAGTAGAAGGCGAGCGATCAACACCGACTAATTGCAAACGTTGGCAGGCATTGCTCGGCGAGAACACGGTGGTAAACCCCACCATTGGCCAACTGTCAGATTCTGACAGTTGATCGGGTGTTCCCCGTCCCGCCGGCAAGCCCAGCGAAGATCATCGCGATCTAAAACCCTTGTGAAGAATAAAAGCATTCAGCGTCATGGCCCAGCGGTAACACCCATCCGGCCATGCCTTTACAGCCACGCGCGAACGCATCAACGTTCGCTTATAAAAGCTTTTAAGCCCGCTCGGTTTCCGTTCGTTGGGATACTTCACGCGGGCGGAAATGAGACGTCTGTAGGGAACGCCCTCCGTGGCGTTCCGTGATCCGCGAAATGGCGTCGCCGCCGCGCGACGGAACGCCACGGAGGGCGTTCCCTACAGAGAGTCGGTCGGGCGCGGATGCGTCATTCTCGACCGCATGAGGTATCGTATGCCGCGCTCGTCGCCGCAGACGGCCTGGGAAGGCCGCCCCACTTCAACGCGGTGCGCACCGATCGGCCGCGGTTTCGAACGCGGGGCGCGAAACCGCCTTGTGACTGGCACAAATTCAATTGTCAAAGATCAATCAGCGACGCTTTCGCGTCGTCTGCCACCGTCAATCTGACAGCGGACCACTGACGACGGCCAAGGGTTCGGTGGCCCCGAATTACCGTTGTCAGAAAACAATTATCGTTGTCAAAAACAAAACGGGTGTTCGTTTTCCCCACGCTGCAAACGGTTTGGCGACCGGACCTTGCGGCGACGGGGCGGCGCGGCTCATTTTCGCGCCGCAACGATAAATCTGGGGGGTATGGTGCATTTTGGATTGCGGATTCTGGATTTTGGATTCACGACTTTGGTCTTTGGTCTTGGGTCTTCGATCGTGGCGACTATTTCCTCTGTTCTACTCGGCGACTGGCTCGGGATGTTTCGCATCCGCTCGGAACCAAAACATTCCCGTGTTCTATCTCCCGACTGGCTTGGGTTGGATGGGTTGCGGGCATCGCCTGCTTGGCTCCCTGTGTTCTACCGCGCCGTTGGCTCGGGACCGGATCTTTGCGACTTCTCACCGCGGCTCGACGAACGGCTGCGACGCTGCTTCGCCGCACGCACAAAAGAATTGCTCAAAGAGCAGGCAGTCAGGCGACCACTATGCACATCATTTAGGCAGCCGCCAGAAAACCCTCCTGTCAGGTTAATCGATGGGCAAAAACCTCGTGTTTCGCCGGTGTTGGTAAATTTACCTACACCGTGCGCGGCGGGCGAACCGACCGCCCATCGCTCAGCCCACTGCTCAATTTTTAGGCACGGCTGGCACTCTGCCAACCACTGACCACTGACCACTAACAATTAGACGCTCTTCCGCCCTAAAAGTTCCTCCCCGTTCCTTTGCCGCGGGGCGCGCATGGACGGCCATCGGCCCGCTGTTTTTCGCCTCTGCGAGCAATACGTCATGGAGCCCGCCAAAATTCCACGGCAGGCTCTTCCATCCTCTTTTTTCCGTTGAAGGTGACGCTGGCGACGCGGGCCGCTTCCCGACCGCCGATCCGCTCGCGGAGCGAGCGGGCTACGTAGCCCGCTTGCTCCGCAAGCGGGAGGGTGACCGCGAAGCGGCGGCCCGCTGCCGGAAGCGGTTGTTGGGCGCGTCGTTCTGTAGACGGCCAACGTACACCTCCGCCTGGCAAGCCGGCGGCATCCGCTCGGAACCAAAACATTCTTGTGTTCTATCTCGCGACTGGCTTGGGATGGATCGGTTGCAGGCGTCCGCCTGCGTGGCTCCCTGTGTTCTACCGCGCCGTTGGCTTGGGACCGATTTTTTTTCGACCTCTCACCGCACCTCGCCGAACGCCGGCGGGCCGCTTCGCCGCACGGACAAAAGAATTGCTCAAATAACAGGCATCCAGATGACCACCATGCACATCATTTGAGCAGCCGCCAAAAAACCCTCTGTCAGGTCAACCGATGGGCAAAAACCTCGTGTTTCATCGGCTGGCGCAAATTTGCGCCAGCCGTGCGCGGCCGAGTGGCGTTTGGCGGTCGCGCTAGGCCGGTGCTCAATCCTTAGGCACGGCTGACACCCTGCCAACCACCAACCACTGACCACGAATCACTTTGTTTTTCCCGTCTACCAGCAATACGCGGCGGACCGGCCCCAAATTCCACTCCCGCCGAAAAAAATTCAGGGGGGTTGCCGGCCATGGACGCGGGACCCGGAAAAGGGGAAACCCGCGCGCCCTTCGCGGCGTCGTCCATGTCTACGAGTTCGACTTCGTCGCTCGCCAGATCGAGGATCTGGTCACGTCGCTCGGCTCTTTTTCCGGCCTAAACCATTCTGACCGTTTTTCTGATCGGGGAGGGGGCCGCGCGCGCCGCCGCAGGCATCCTTGACGGTCTGGGAGGAAAGTCAGGAATTGCTTGGCTCGCCATGGACGAACAACCGCTTTCGCTTCATGCACAGCAGGCCCGTCATGCCAATAAACAGCATGCCGAACGTGCCCGGTTCGGGCACCACGTTCGCAATTGGAGTGCCCACGCTAAGGGTTTCTGAAATGGGGATGCTAGAGTCAATCGGAATGCTGACGTTGGTTGACGACAAGAACGACGCGCTCGTGAGGCCCAGGTCGAATTTGGCCGCCGCGGCATTTGCTGGCAGCTCGAATTCCAAGCGTGCCAGAAGGTTGTTCGCGCTGGTAATCGGCACGTCCTGGGGATTGAAGTTTGAGTCGAGTGCCGAATCACCAACGTTGAGAGTGGTTTGGTAGCCGCCTACCGCGGTAGTATTGCCGAAGCCGCCGACCAACGAGTCGAGGCTATAGGACGCGACGCTATTTGGGCCAAAAACGTAGCTCGGATCGTTGAAGGTGCTGTCGCCGGTGTATAATCCGCCAGCCGACACGAATTGCAGCATATACGCCGGCGTGTTCGACGGATCGGTCGTAATCTGAAGCGTCAGATTAAAGATGCTAATCGAACTTCCCTGAACGTCGAGGTCCACATAGCCGTTTGTGGCGCTCGTGAATACGGGGGCTGAGAGGTCGAGGGTCACGTCAGCGCAGGCAACCGAGGCCGCGCCTAAAATCAACAGGAAGGCCACAAACAACGGAACGCGCGACATGGCGTGATCTCCTCAAGTTAGCAATCGGTCAAGATATAGAATCACTCGGGGGCGCCTAGCCGTCAAGTTCCAGGCCGGCATTCAAAGCACGATTTTGCGATTTCAGGGCGAGCAGCTTGTCGATGGTGTTCACCGTGCCATCGCCGTTGACATCGGCGTTGATGTAGGGGCCGGTTTGCCCCAAGGCCGCCGTGATGGCGGTCAAGTCGGCGCCATTCACGATATGGTCGCCGTTCACGTCGCCCAACAGCCGATAAAAGAACTCGTGGGCGGCGGTGGACCAATTGGCGGGATTGCTGCCGCCGGTGTCGATGTCGAGCTCGTAATAGCCGTCGCCCGCCGCCAACTCGGACCAATAGGTGCTAAAGGCCAATCCGGGCGTGTCGGCGGCCCCGCCCAGTGCCAGCGCACCGAAGTCGATTTCGATGATGTCGGCGATCCCGTTGGCGTCGTCGATCACTTTGAGCAGGCCAGCCAGCGGCACCGTGGGGTCGCTGGGTGAAATCACGCCGCTCAGCGGATGCTGAATCAGGCGGATGTCGTTGTTGTCGATCAGGCTTTGCAACGCCGCCCCGCTCTCGTTGAAGCCGATGTCGATGTAGCGGATGAACGACCGCTCAACCAACCCCTTCTCGATGACGAGGCTCGACACGGCCAAAGAGGGCGGAGGTGACAGGGTTTGAGTCGATTCAACGTCGTTGGGGCTGGCGTGGGCCACCTCGATGTTGCCCGCCCCGTCGATACCCGTGCTGTAGAAGCGATAGGTGTGTTGGTTGCCGTCGAGCAGGTTGCTCGGCACCTGATAGGTGGCCACGCCGTAATAGTTGCCGTTGGCGTCGGGCGAACCGGCCGCCGCCGTGGCGATCTGCTGCACGGTCGAGCCGATGCCGCCGGTATAGACCTGCACGAAAACGTCGAACGTGGCCAGGCCGCTGCCGCCGGCGTCGCTGCCCGATAGGTTCAACGTGAACAGGTCGGTTGTGGTATTGAAGCTTTCGGAAGCAACCTTCGTGACCGGAGGCGTCAAGTCGGGCACGTAGGTGCCGGCTTCGATGAGCACCTGCTTCGATTCGATGTTGCCCGCCGCGTCGGTCGCCACGCTGCGGAAATAGTAGTGGTGCTGGGCCTCGCCGTAGTAGGTGGCCGAAGGATTGTTGGCGGGAAGGGTGGTCCAGAGTGCGAACGCGCCGTTGTCGATGGCCACGTAGATCGCGTAGGAAGCGACGCCCGAGGTGGCGATTCCCGGCTCGGACGCAGGCGGCGGGTCGCTGCCCGTCACGGAAACCGTGAACGAATACGACGTTTCCGTTGCCGGCAACGGATTGACCTTGCTGGTGGGCGGCGTGGTGTCCATCAACCAGGTCACGTTGGCGGTGCCGGTGCCGTAATTGCCGTTGGAGTCTTGCACTTTGCTGGCGTCGACGGAGAGGACATAGGTGCCGTCAGTCGTCGTCACGCTTGCCAGGCCTGCGATGCGATAGGTGTCGGTCGTGCCGCTGACCAACGAGATGGTCACGCCGCTATTGATGAGATTAGCGCTGCCGTTGAGCGTGAGCGACAAGGCGCCGTAGTTGAAGTTGGTCAGGTCGATTGGCTCGGAGAACGTCACGTCGTCGGAGGCCATGTAGACGTTGCGCGGGTCGGTGGCGATCGGACCGAGACTGACGATCGTCAGTGGTTCAACGTTGGTGAGGGCGAAGAGAACGGTGTCTTTGCCGCCGGCCGCGGACGCGGTGACGGAATACGGCCCGCCGACAGTTTCATTCGCAGTCGGCACGGCCTGGGCGACACCACCGCTGACGACGGTGGTGACGGGATTGGGATCAATCGACGCGCCGCTCTCCGGGCCCGCGAAGGTTATCTGACCGCCGTCGACCGGCTCGTTCGCGTTATTGGCATAAACCGCGACCACCAGCGGGCTGGCGAACGCCGCGCCGATGTCCGCCGACTGATTGTCGCCATTTGTTCCCATGCCCTTGACGAGCGTGAATCCGCTCGATTCGAAGGCCCCGATGTCGATCGTGCCGTTCACGGTCCGTGCGAAACCGCGCTGGTCGGTGCTGGGCGTGCTGGGAAATGTCGAGGGCGGGTTGTTGTCGCCAGCGTCAATCGCCGGGCTGCCGGGCAGCAGGGCCATGGTCTGCGTTGGGCCGCCATAATCGCCCAACGGTGCGAGCAACGGATCGACGGGCGCCGCGCTCCTGCCGACAATGTTGCCGTTGATCGCGGCACCGGCCGACGTGAATCCCGTGGCGTCGCCCACCACGCCAATCAAGTCTTGATCGGTCGTACCGAAAGGTCCGCTTACGTCGGGATTGCTGCCGGCGGCCCCGAGAACGGTGTTTCCTGCGAGGACGCTGTTGGCAACATTCACTTGGCCCCCGTATGCCGAAACGGAATAGATTCCGCCGCCGACGCCTGCATTGCTCTCGGAACCAGCCAAGTTGCCGGAGACCGTGCTGCTGGCGAGCGTGGCCGCGCCCTCGAGATTGTAAATGCCGCCGCCTTGATAATCTGCCGCGTTGCCGGCGAGAGTGCTGTCGGTGAGCGTAAGTGTGCTGGCGTTGAAAACACCTCCGCCGCTGGCGTAGCTTCCGTTGGCAGAGTTGCCCGAAATGGTGCTATTTGTCAGCGTGGCCGAGCCTTCAAGGTTGTAGATGCCGCCGCCGGTGCCGTAACTTGCGTTGGCTGCATTGCCTGAAATGGTGCTGTTGGTGACCGTGAGCGTGCCGGCGTTTAGGATGCCGCCGCCATGAGCGAAGCTGCCGCTGGCTGCATTGCGCGATATGCTGCTGTTGGTGACGGTGACGGTGCCCATATCGTTCTCCAAACCGGCGCCGACCGTCGCCGCATTGCCGGAGAGCGTGCTATCGGCGAGCGTGAGAGTGGCGAAGTTGACGATGCCGCCGCCGGAGAAGGCCGAATTGCCGGAGATCGTGCTCTGCTCAATCTTGAGCGTTCCTCCGCCGTTGTCGATGCCGCCGCCGATGCCGAGGGTACTCGCAAAGTTATCGCAGATCGTGCTATCGGTCAGGGTCAGCGTCGCGTGGTTGTAGATGCCGCCGCCGCTTCCGCCGCTGACGACGGCGGTGGAGTTGCCGGAGACCGTACTGCGGCTGGCCGTCAGCGTGCCGTTGTTGTAGATGCCGCCGCCGATGCCGGCGGAGTTGCCGGAGACCGTGCTACCGGCCACCATCAACGTGCCATTGTTGTAGATCCCGCCACCGTCGCCGTTGGGGTTGTTGTTGCCCGAAATCGTGTCGTCGTTCAGTTCCACGGTGCCCGCGGTCACCGAGACGCCGGTCATGAAGCCGGTGACGGTACACCCCTGAATGTCCACCGTGCCGCTTGCGGTATTGACCGTGATACCGGTGTCCGCTCCGGTCGTCGGATCCCGAAGCGTGGTGACGGCACCATTTTCCGCCCCTTGCAACGTCAACGGCTGCCTGATGCTGACGGTCTCGCTATAGGTTCCGGCGGCCACGTCAACCGTGCCCCCGAAGGCGACGGCATCGACTGCGGTCTGCACGCTCGTGAAGGCGGTTGCGCCAAACGTCAGATTATCGATCTCGGCGTACTGGCCACTAGCCAGCCAGTTGACCGTGTCGCCGACGATCGGCGCGGCGGTAATCACGCCCGTCGTTTGATCGTAAAACGAACTGGCCACATACACGTTGCCGGGGGGCGTCGCAACGATCGTGGTCGTGGCCTGGGCGGCGCTCGGCACGGCTTGCTGGTTGCCGACGTTATCGGTGGCGACGCTGTAGAAGCTATAGGTGTGCGCGTTGAGCCCGCCGAATTGGGCCGAGGTCGCCGTGGTGTCGGTCTGCCACAGAGTGAAGCGACCGCCGTCGTCGGAGACGTAAACGTCGTAGCTGGCGATTCCCGGACCACCGACGTCGCTTCCAGACCAATTAACGTCGAACGTCGTGGAGGCTTCGGTGGCTGGCAATGGGGCGACTGACGAAACTGGACTTGCTATGACGCTGAACGAGTTCGTGGCGGCTGCGCCGAGACCGCTGCTTTCGGCAAACACGGCGTACGTGCCCAGTTGGTCGATAGTCAGGCCGGAGAAGGCCGCTACGCCGTTCACGGCGTTGGCTGTCAGTGCCCCGCCGAGCACGGCTGCGTTAGCCCCGAAATTCAGCAGATTGAGCGTGACGGCGCCGCTAAAGGCGCTGTCCGTGTTGCCGGCGAGATCCTCAGCCGTGACCGTCAAGCCAAAGCTTTGACCGATGGTGACGACGCTGGGTGACTGGGTCGTCACCACGAACTGATCTTCGCTCACGAAGAACGGATCGGTGCTGCCGCTTGTCAGGCCGGTGCTGCCAGCCTGGATCGTATAGCCATTGCCCGCGTTGTTGATTGTCAGGTCAGGGAAATCCGCCACGCCATTCACGGCCATAACAGTGAGGGTGCCGCCCAGGGTGCCGCCGCGCGGATTGCTGCCCAAGGCGACGGTCACTGGGCCGTCGAAGGTTGGATCGACATTCCCCAGCGGATCCTCGGCAACCACTTGGAAGTCGAACTCTGCTCCTGGATTGACTTGCAGCGGATCCAACGGCACCAGCTTGGTAGCCGGCTCGCTGGTCACCTCGAACGGGTTGGTCGAAGCAGCGAGCAGGCCGCTGCTGGTGACCGACAACGAATAGATCGGACTTGCCTGGTCCAACGTAAGGCCCGAAAAAGTCGCCACGCCGTTCACGGCCGTGACCACGGCCAACGGATTCCCTCCATTTGGATTCTCGGCCGTCACACTGCCGTTGAAGTTGGCATCAACCGTGCCGAAGCTGTCCTCGGCCGTGACTGCCAGCCCAAAGCCGCTCCCGGCGGCGACACTACCCGCGGGCTGAGTGGTGACCACGAGTTGCGTTGCTTGGCCCAGCGGCGCCGTGTCGAAGGCGTTCGTCGTTGCGGCGGTCAGTCCGGTGCTGGCCGCCTCGATTGTGTAGCCGTTGGCCGGACTGCCGATCGTCAGTCCGGAAAAAGAAGCCAGGCCGTTGACGGCCATTGTCGTCGTGGTGCCTCCTAGCATCGCGCCGCTCGGATCGGCAGCGAGCGAAAGGGTGAGGGGGCCGTTGTAAGTTGGATCGACGTTGCCGTAAGCGTCTTCCGCTGCGACGCTCAAGGAAAAGCCGGCGCCGGTGCTGACGGCATTTGGCGGCTCGGCCGTAACCACAAGCTGGGTGGCCGTCCCCGCGTTGACCTGGAAGAAGTTTGCTGTTGCGCTCCCGACCCCGTTGGTGGTCAGTGCCAGTTCGTAGAAGCCCGGACCGCCGAGCGTCAAACCGGAGAAGGTCGCAACGCCGTCCACGGCCGTTACAATCATGGTCCCGACCAAAATGCTGTTCGTGCTGGCCAGGCTCACAGCAACAGCTACCCGACCATTGAACGAGGTGTCTACGCTCCCCGCGGCATTCTCGGCGGAAACGACGAGGCCGAAACCGCTTCCGGCAGTCACATTGGAGGGAGGTTGGCTCGTGACTACCAATTGGTCGTCGGTCACGTCGAATGGGAGCGTCACTCCGGACGTCAGGCCGTTCGCTGTCGCCTGCAAAGTATAGGCAACACCCGGCTTGTTAAGCGTCAATCCGGAGAACTCGGCTACGCCGTTGACAGCCGAAGCTACCAGCGTACCCCCCAGCGCGCTGCCACTTGGGCCATTGCCCAAACCAAGCGTGACGCTGCCGTTGAAGGTCGAATCGACATTCCCATCAGGATCCAAAGCATAAATATCGAGACCGAACGGCGCACCAGCAACGACGTTGCCCGACGGCTTCACGGCCATCAACTGCGGGGCCGCTCCGGGCGTACTTAGTAATGACAGGCTGGACAGGCTGAGCGCCGGCGTCGACTGCGAAGCTGAGCCAAATTGTTTCAGGCCGAGCTTGGTCAAGGTGGCGGGAAAGTCGTTCGGTGCGTTTGGCGCTCCTTGAAACTCAACAACTTGGCTGTCGTAGTAATGGTGAATTTCCATATGCCCGACGCCCGGCCCAGACACGTTGCGTACATTTACGTTCGGTGTCAGCGGCAGTCCCGAATCATTTTTGATTTGGTCCGGCGCCGGCGATTCGCCCCAGAGGTTCACGTAACTCTCGTCACCCGAAGTGAAATAGGCCGTCGGGGACTGTTGATAATACTCCTCCACGGCTTGGACGTTACTGGGAATGACCACATTCTTATCGTCGGCCGAAACTTGGAACGACTCCACAGCGGCGGCGGCCACAAGAGACCCGGCTCGCTTCGCCAACGACGTGAGAATAGAGGTGCCAGGGGCCACGCCTCCGCCCAAGCCGGCCGCGCTCAATGCGCCATAGATAGGGTTAGCGGGGTGCGGGTCAAGCATCGTCATCATGTCAAAGCCGGCGGACAGAGACCGTGGCACATTGGCAATATCGAACGTTGTATCGGGATTAGTGTCGCTCAGATCCATTAATGCTTGGCTAATGACGACGGAACCGCGACTGTGGCCGATGAACTGTACGTCGACGACGTCGTTAGGACCGGGCTGCTCCCAATTCGGGTCGCGGGTACCGTCGACATTCGTGGACGTCGTGTAGGTAGAGAGAGATGCCGGGACGTTTATGGGCGTTGAACTTTTGACTTCCGTGATGAGTTGCTTGGCCATTTCATAACCCGCGATTTCGGCAAGGTCGCCCCCGACGCCGAGCGGTAAGATACCGGGGGCAGGCAAAGTTTTATTGCTGATTTGCTCCCAGTGGAAGCCAAAGGCAGCATCGTAGTTGTCATTGGCAAGGTTGCCAGCCATCGTGTCCACCCACACCTGCGTCGGTGAGGTGATGGCATTATTAAACAGTGCCATCGAAAGCTTATTGCCGATCCCGTTCAGTGTCAGCCCGTGGGTGACGTCAGCGACGAGAAGGATGCGGAACTCCTCCTGGGGCGTATTGTTAGCATCCCCAGGGTTCAATGAGCCGTCGTCATCCGCGGTGGCAATCACGTATTCGTGCGTCGGGTCGGGCGCTAGTGATCGGGTGACGGAGAAAGCGTTTTGTCCAGCCGGCCCGATCACGATCTCGTGCGTGCCATCGGCGGCGTCACTCCCCTGGATCGGCACCTGTGCGACGAGAACTTGCTGGTCGTTGTTCGGGTCGTAGGTTGCCTGGTTCGAGCGATAAACGCGGAGGTCGAAGGGCGTCTGGTTGTCGTTGCCCGTGACCGTGTAGTTGACGGTCAAGTTCTTGGAATCGGTGGTGGAGGCGTTCGCTACGAATACACCTGGCAGTTGGAGAAGTCGGAGGGCCTTAACATTTTCTTCCTCCGAGAAGTTCCCTAGAAGGTTTTTGGGGTCGGCGACGGCAAGCAAGTAAGTGGCACCGGTAGGACGGGACCCGAGCGTGGTCGCATGAATGTGAAACGGCCCGTATGTGCCAACGGGACTTCCTTCCGCCACCTCTTGGCTCGCACCTGGGATCGCCTCGCCAATGACGTCTGCGAATGCACTTCCGGAAGCCCAGTACAGATCGACAGTCGTTGTCTCTGGAAGTAAGGCGCCATCGACAATGTAGCCAACATCGACGCCGTTGCCCTGCGGATCGAAAGATAGCGTCGGGCGGACCTGGGCGCTTGATATGTTGAGATAGACCTGCGTGGCGACGTATGCGACTTGGCCCCCAAAGACATTGTCGAACGCGCCGACCAATCGCTGATTAGCGGATACCCAATACGACTGCCCTGCCGAAGGTGTAAAGCCATTTACGTACGTTGCCTGTAAGGTTCCAGCTAGCGTACCGGTATATGACACATCAACGCGCGGGAACTGATTGGCAGAGGGCGCACTGCCAATTTGAAGCTGAAGAGTTCCCGTCGCCGATTGGGTATAGCTTCCCCCGACGTAAAGATTGCTTGTGGTGCTGAGCGACACCGTGCCCGCGTTGTCGAGGTCATCGACGAATGTCGCGCTAGCCCCATTGGTCAGAGAAAAACTGCCAGACGGCGCGACCGAAAGAGTTTGAACCTCGAATCCAAGACTACTTCCATCGAAGCCAATGGTACCTTGGTCGATTATGTCACCAAGAAAAAATGCCGTTTGGCCGCCGATTACGATATTCTGGCCGATGGTCAGGGTGCTCCCTGATCGGGTGGGCCACGCGATCGCTTTAATCAGGCTCTCCCCGGAGAGTGTCGCCGCGAGACTGACAGAGCCGTCGCCGCTGAGTGTCTGCGTCCCCGCGAAGACAAGCCCTCCCCAGAGGTTCGCCCCCCCCAATGTGATTGCGCCGCCGAGCGTCAGGCCGTCGAGCACAATTACGGAATCGGTACTAACGAATCCCCCTCCGGCGACTACCATGTTTCCGTCGAGGGTTACCGCATCGAGTGTACTGCCATCTTGCCCCCGAACGCTGATGCCCTGGTCAATGGTGGCATCGAGTAATTCACCCTGAAGGTTGAGGGAGCCGCTCCCCGATATTTCCCCTGTGACCGTCAGCACTCCTTGAAGATTCAACGATGAATCCAAAGTCAGATTATCAATTGCGACGTCCGCAAATGGATCTAATGTGACCGCTTTCCCAGGAAGAAGGCCAGATATGCTAACATCATCGCCTGTCGACGGAGCACGTCCAAGGCTCCAATTCGAGGGCGTGCTCCATTCGCCGCCAGCCGAGTTTGTAAAGGCGTCCGAACTCAAAAGGGTCCGATCCTCGAGGATCTCCAGTCTCGTATAGCGGCGGCGACATCTGGTCGTCCGTCGTCGCGACGTATGAAAGGCGCCGCGATCATGCGCGGGGCGTTTAGCGACAGTCGCGTGCATGCCGCCGTCCCGAGCGCTCGGTGCCGCGTCGGCCGTCCAGTTTCCCCGTGTTGCCGGCAGGTGGTCGCCGGCTGTTCCAATCCAATCAATCGAGAGCAGGCGACGATGTTCGAGCGATTCGACCCGCACGATCCGAAGCTGGGGAACCTGCCGCCTTTGCTCGCGCCTGGGGCACCAGAAGAAAAAGGACAATAAGTAGTCCAGCATGGCCAGCATGGTCGCCACCCTTTATTGCAGATTAGTTTGTTCGTGTACAATTAACGCGGCTTTCGCTTCTTCGGCGATCGGCCGGCAAGACGTTCCTCACTCGAGCTTGCCGCCGGGATGCGCTTCTCCAACCCGCAGGGTGAAGCGAGCCAAGCCGGCGGGTCGTTCAGCGACGTGTCTTCTATCGCCGGTCCATTCGTTAAAGCGTGCGCCGCGGTTTGCATTGTCTTCCGGTCCTGTTTTGCCGGGGAATTGAGTGACCCGCTCAAAAGCTGCACGCGTGCAGCTTTACCGATATTGCCCTTAATAGGCCCTTGCCCAAGTGCAACGGAGCCCTGTGGTAACGCGTCGAACATACCGCCGCCGCGTGAGCGGCGTGTTAGGCAAGGGTGGATAAATGACGAGCCACGGTCCTGCGAATCGTGCAGGCCACGGGTCAGATACGAGTTGTCGACCTTTGCAGTCGTCGCGACCGAGAGTTCGGTGCGCGAAAGCGTCGCAGTGTTGTCCGAAGAGAGACCGCGAATTCCGCCAGTGCCGCTGGCATGAACGACGGTCGGGTCGCCCGTTACACGGATGACGATGTCATCCGTCGCGCCAGGCAGCGAATGCGTGTTCCAGTTGGCCCGATTACTCCACGCCATGCTGCTGCCCGCGAAGATTCGGTCGACGATCGCCCGCGGTCGGCGAACGGCCGGCGATTTCACGCGAACGGTGCGAAGTCGGGGAGCTTGCCTCTTGTGTTCGCGCTTGGGACGTTTGGAGACGAACGACAAGACGTAGTCCCGCATAATCGCCGCCTTTGGGCTAAGGGTTCAATCATAGACAGGTTGGCGCTCGAAGCCACCGCTCAGTCCCAAACAAAGGAAGCGCGGCCGGATTCAAGCTGACAGTGTGGTGGGGCTAAATGCGTGCGTCAACCTGGACAACTGGATAAGAACCCGTTGTCGCGCGAAGTCTGCCGCGCGCACGCTTTCCGCTTCTCCCGCTATCTGCCCAGATGCCCTACAGAGTGCTCCCGCGAACCCGTTCCTGCGGCGCGGCGGGCACGACCCCGAAAAGGTCTTGCGGGACCGCTGGTCGACAATCACCCGCACCACGAGGTCGCGAATCGACCGCGGCTACTGGGGAATTTCGCCGACGCGATCGGCCAGGTGTTGGGCTATGTCGTCGATTGCGCCGACTGGCGCTTGGAGGGTTACCGAGACGTTGCCATCCGGCTCAACGATTGGGGCGCGGACGGCGCGAGGCTCTTGGTGCGCGACGGGAGCGACTTGGCCGCCGCGGTCGGCTTGCCACGATAGCGGCAACGGGCCCGGACCGCAAGCGGTCGAAGCAGTGCGCGGCACGGGCAGCGCGGTCGAGGACGACGACTCGTCGCGGGCCGCGCTGGGCGCGCGGTTGAAAAGCCTCGACAGCCAAAGCGACTATCTGGCGGTGTGCCCATGACTGCCGACGGGAAAGTCATCCGCAACGCCCCGCGTACGTCCGCGCCCAAGGTGCAGTAGCGGCTCGGGGGTGGCGGACCGTGCAACGCGCCCCGTATCATATCGAGTGAACGCCGCCGAAGCGTGCGACGATGAATCGAAGAACCAAGCGCATCAGGTGGTCGGGCGGCCGGGGCATCGCCGCGAGCGGAACGACCACTCGCCGAGAATTCTGCGCCTAACAGAATTCGTGTACACTCCGGGCGTCCTGCCCAAGCGGCCAGACTTCTCACGAAGCCTGCTACTCCACTTCCAGACTTGCATCGCGTTTCGTTTTGCTCTTGTCGCCCTTTGCCGTGGGCTCCGCTCCTTTCTCGAACCTTGCTCTTTCAGCGGCCCGTTCAGTATAACCCGTGAAAGCCGCCGCGCAGTAGGACCAGCGAGCCTGCGAACGCCGGCCAAAACAGGCGTTAGGCGATGGGCGATGGGCGTTAGGCTTTGGGCGCGGTACTCCGCATGTGCCCTAACGCCCAACGCCTATTGCCTAACGCCTTAAACATGGTGGGCCGGCGCTCGCAAGCTCGCTGGTCCCACCCTACCGCTGCATTCATCAATCGACGACGGACGGAGCACTAAATGGCCTGGCCCTTCCAACGTACAAAACCTTCCAAAGCGAAATACTCCGGCAGGCCGAGTTGGTTGTAACAGCCGGCCGTATGGCGGTTGCGGTCCTCGGCCCGCTGCCAGAACTCGCGCGCGTCGACGCCCGGAAACAACGCGGTGTCTTTTTGCGATTCATGCCGAAAGATGGCCTTTCGCTTCCGCTCCAGATCGCTGGGGCTGAGCGGCACCGCAACTTCGATCTCGTGCGGCGCCCACTCTTGCCAGGCGCCGCGATAGAGCAGCACTTCGGGCAACGCCGCCCCGGTCGCCGCCATCTCTTTCAGGGCCAGCAAGATCGCTTCGGCACACACGCGGTGCGTGCCGTGCGGATCGGACAAGTCGCCGGCCAGATAAATCTGCCGCGGGGCCACGCGGTCGATCAGCTCGCGAATGATCCGCACGTCGTCCTCGCCGACCGGCTTTTTGGCGATCGTGCCGGTGCGATAAAAGGGGAGATCGAGAAAGTGCAAATGCTCTTCGCGACAACCGCAGACCAGGGCGCCCGCCTTGGCCTCGCTCCAACGGATGAGGGCCTTGATGGCCAGCACCGTCTCGCTGTCGGGATCGCCCGGCGCCTTGCGGCCGAGCGAATCCTGCACCTGCCGCTCGACCTCCAGCGATTTCTCCTGCTCGATGTTGAAGCGGCGATTGAACTCGACCACCAGGTCGGCCACCCGCTGGGCATCGTGGTCGAAGACGGCGATGTTGCCGCTGGTCATGTAGGCGACGTGCACCTCATGCTGGTCTTCGACCAGGCGAATGAGCGTGCCGCCCATGCTGATCACGTCGTCGTCGGGGTGCGGGCTGAAGCAGATGATCCGCTTCTGCTCGCGGCCGCCGGGGTGGTATTCGATGGTGTCCATCATCCAGCGAAACACGCGATGGGCCACGCGCTGAGCCGGACCGTGATGCCGCAGCAACTGGTGCAGGTTGTGTTCGCGGAAGTCGTTGTCGTCGAGCTTCAACAGCGCCTTGCCGGTCTTCTCGCACAGCCACAGCACCGCCCGTTTGATCAAGAGGTCGCTCCAGGCGACGTTGCCCGACACCCAGGGCGTGGCCACGCCGGTCAGCTCGCCGGCGGCCGCCTCGTCGAGCAAGATGCTGGCGGCCGGGTGCTCGCGAAGGAAGCTGGCCGGCACGCGGTCGCCGATCGGCCCCTCGGCCGCCTCGCGAACGATCGACGCCTTGTGCTCGCCCAGGGCGATCAAGATCACGCGGCGGGCGTCGAAGATCGTGCCCAGGCCCATCGTGATCGCCTGGTGCGGCACGTTCTGCTCGCTGAAAAAGTCGCTGCCGGCGTCTTGGCGGGTGAGCGGGTCGAGCGTGGCCAGCCGGGTGCGGCTGTTGCGGATGCTGAACGGCTCGTTGAAACCGATGTGCCCGTTGCGGCCGATGCCCAACAGTTGCACGTCGATGCCGCCGGCCTGCTCGATGGCGTCTTCGTAACGGCGGCAGTAGTCGTCGACCTGTTCGGGCGGCACGGTGCCGTCGGGAATGTGAATCTGCGACCGCGGGATGTGTACATGGTCGAAGAAGTGCTCGAACATCCAGCGATGGTAGCTTTGCAATTGGTCGGGGTGCAGGCCGTAGTATTCGTCGAGATTGAAGGTGACCACGCCCGAAAAGTCGAGGCCCTCCTCGCGGTGCAGGCGAATCAGCTCGCGATAGACGCCCACGGGCGTGGAGCCGGTGGGCAGGCCGAGCACGGCCTTTTGGCCGAAGGCGTTTCGTTCGCGGATGAGCTCGGCCAGCGACTCGGCGACGTGCCGCGCCAGGTCGCGGTCCGATTCGAAGACGTAGCAGGGAATGTGCGTGCCCGGCACCCGCCGGGCGGCCGCCGCCGGCACGGTCGGCCGCGGCGTTTGCGAGCTTGCTTCGATGAGCGACATACCACCGTGAAAAAGCCAGGAGACAAGGTCCGCCCGTCAGTATGACCAAAATCGGCTGGGAAATCCATGCAAACAAATCCGACCTAGTGCTCTGTCATTCGTCGATTGATGGATGCAGCGGTAGGGTGGGACCAGCGAGCTTGCGAGCGCAGGCCCACCGATACCGACGTCGTTTTCATGGTGGGCCGGCGCTCGCAAGCTCGCTGGTCCCACCCTACGAAGGTTGGCGCCGTCGATCAAGGGAGGGCTGACAGCGTGCTAGCTGATCTGCCGGCCCAGCCGGACCGCCTCGGCCCGCAGCAACAACTCGATCTCCCAACCCTCGGTGCGAATGCGCAAGTCGAGATAGCTTAAAAACCGGACGATCGCAAAATAGCCGAGCACCAGCCACAGCGCCGCCGGCAGCCAAACGGTACACTGCGGAGTCACGTCGTCGAGTTGGCCCGTCAGCACTTCCGCCAGAAACCACAACGACCGCCAAAACACGAACAGCAGAAGGGTGCCCAGCATGACCGACCCCATCCATCGAGTGAGCAACTCGCCGCGGTTGCGGCCGTGCATGTTGCCGCTGCGGCTCAGGGTGCTGGTGCCGGCCGGCAAACGCTTTCGCCAAGGATTGCGTTCCAGCAAAATAATCTCGCCCAAATAGGGCCACCCCAGAAATGGCACCGGTAGCGTGATGAAGAGCGGTATGAACAGGACACGCGGCGCGAGTTGATAGAGCACCATCTGCGGCAAGGAGGTGACGAAGTCCCTGATTAAGCGGGCGGCGCTGGGCCGCTCGACGAACAGGGCCTGACCCAGGTAAAGCGTGACGGGCGCCGTCGCCAACGGCATCTCCAAGTAAACGAGCAGCGCCATCAAGAACAGATACCAGACGACCTCGGACCCGCTTTCGGTCAGCAAGCCTTGCAGCAACCAATGGTTCAGGAGCGCGGCGGGCACGGCGCCGGCCAAGAGAGCCAGTGCCAGCGGCCCGGCGTGTTGGCGCAATACCGACAAGGCCAGGTCGAGAATGTCGAGAAAGCTCCGCTCGCGAATGGCGATGCGCGTCTTATCGAGTTGCATCGCGGCCGCCTCGCGGATATCCCAAGACCACCAGGTAGATCAAGAGCAGTCCCGCCGACGTGACGGCCACCGATGCCTTGGCGGAGTATGGCAGCGAGGACGGCGAAATATACGCCTCGATAAACGCGGCCAGGCAGAACAAGAGGACGCTCAAAGAGACGCTCGTCACGGCTTCTTTGGCGGCCAACCGCAGCGAGGCCCCGCGGGTCATGCCCTTCGTATCGATCATGGCGAAGCCCAGCCGCATGCCGGCCGCCGCCGCCAGCACGATGGCCGTCAGCTCGAACGGCCCGTGGGCGGTGACGAAGTGAAAGAAATTGGTCCGTTGCGGCAGCGCGGCCATGTGCCCGAACACGGCGCCGAGGACCGCCGCGTTGGCCACGGTGATGAACAGCCCTCCCACGCCCAGCAGCAGCCCGGCCGCAAAACATTGCAGGCCGATGCCGGCGTTGTGGCGGACGTAAAACCCCGCCATGAAAGAGCTGGTGTCGCCTTCGCGACCTTCGGCCGGCTTGTCGTACATGGCTTCCATGTGCCGCACCATTTGTTTGCCGATCACCTGTTCGGCGAAGTCGGGCGACTGGTAGGCGCTCGTCGCCGCCGCCAGAAAAGTGCCCCAGAACAGCACGAAGGCCAGCCGCACCGACCGGTCGCGGAACAGTCGTTGCGGGACTGCCGCCAACAACTCGTGCGTCCAAGAGTCGAACTCGAAGGCGCGGCTCGGATAAAGCTGATTATGCGCCCGGCCGACCAATTGGTGCAGGTAGTGGACGGTGTTGGGGGGGAGTTGATAGGAGTCGGCCAGGGCCAGGTCGGCGCAGACCGCGCGGTAGAGCGAGCCGAACCGTTCGATGGTCGCGGGTCCCAGGTTTTTCACGCGCCGATGTTCCAGCAGGTTGCAGTGCTTTTCCAGTTCCCGCCAGTTGTCGCGGCGCGATTGCAGGAAGTCGGCTACTTTCATGGAGGGATGAGGGATGAGGGATGAGGGATGAGGGATGAGGGATGAGGGATGAGGGATGAGGGATGAGGGATGAGGGATGAGGGATGAGGGATGAGGGATGAGGGATGAGGGATG
>Ga0307373_10001865_pt1 | contig 38950 bp, 30 predicted proteins | sample OX2MG_FD_202534 | JGI IMG/M metagenome (GOLD analysis project Ga0307373, IMG submission 202534) | Soil microbial communities from Risofladan, Vaasa, Finland - OX-2 | ecosystem: Environmental > Terrestrial > Soil > Coastal area > Acid sulfate soil | place: Finland: Risofladan, Vaasa | collected...
ATCCCTACGATCTGCTCTTCCGTGTACCGTTTCCGCGCCATTGTGTGGCCTCCGTTGTGCTAGTTTAGCACCTCGGAACACCAATTGGCTTCGGCCTAGTTTAAGGGGGTGAGGTCGCTGGGCCAGCGAAGCGCGCGATTAAACTACCAATTAAAATGGATAACGAAGTGCTGAAGTACCGCGCGTCGGTAGCATACAACGCAGAGGTCTTTCTCATTCAGTGCGCAGACCTTATGAAGGGTTTTATGGCAGTGGATGAAAATTTTAAAGTAATTTTAAAACCTTTAGGTACTGAGCATGATACGAAAGGACATTCCCATGTAAGTTTGCTTCCATTGGTATTTTTAATTCAGCGACAAGCGCACGTTGCCTTTGATCTTTTTACGCGAGCACAATCCTATCAGGCGTGGCTTCTCGCGCGTCCCGGAATTGAGTGTGCTTTGATCATCGGCAAGTGGGTGGATGATCCAAACAATGCGACGATTTGGCGGAACCGAGTCCACGATATTAAGAGGTATCGGGCGACTTATGAGGGGGCGGCCCTGCAATCCAAGAGCCTCGCAAACTCGGATAAAATTCAGAGCGTCCTAAAGAAGCTGAATGATTTTTTCTCACATGCGAATCATTCCTATTATGAGCGACATATGAAGATATTCGACCTCAATGCGGACCAAGTAACACTGCAAATTGACTATACGGATGATGGCTTGACCCAAGAAGCGCATGCTTTGGCATTCCTGCATCTAATACTCGTTATTCAACAAGATATCGCTGACATGTGTGCGCGATTGTTTGGGCATGCCGTGCAACTTGGAACGAATACGCAAGGATTGCGAGATCGCTTTTCCGCGCGACTCCAGCGGCTGGTTGAAAGAAAGCCAGACGCAAAGACTATACTCGATGAAATGGGGGCATGGGTGGCTTCCGAATCATGAACTACGACGATAGAATTGTTTGTTTCCTTGATGTGCTCGGATTTAGAGAGCATATCCACAAGACGATCGGTGTTTCTGGGAATGATAATGTCGATCGAATTTCAGAAATTGTAGAGGCAATACAAGAGGCAGGGCAGATTCTTGAAATAGACCAACAAAAAATTTTCTCTCCGAAACGGATTACGCAGTTTTCTGACTCAATTGTAATTTCCTTTCCTGCAGATAAGGAAAGCGGCGTGTATCACGCTATAGAAGAGATCCTTTGGGTGCAGATGAGCTTCCTAAAGCGTGACATGCTTTGCCGCGGGGCTATCGCGCGGGGGAAACTTATGCACGGATCTGATGTTCTTTTTGGCCCTGCTATGGTCGATGCCTATATGCTGGAATCGAAGGCGGCAAACTATCCACGAGTAATTCTTGATCAAGCCATAATTGATGCCGGTGCTGCCGCCCACTCAATGCACCATGGTTCTGAAGATGAACGGGAAGGCATAATGCGGTTCTTATCTAAAGACGGAGACGGCATGTACTACATCGATTATATTTCAAAGGCACGCAGTGAATGCGATTCTCCGGAAGAACATCCGGCTTATCTTTTAAAATTGCGAAAGATTATTGTTCATGGAGTTCAAAACCAGGACCCATCAGTGCGGGTAAAATATCTTTGGCTTAAAGAAAAGTTCGCGTCATGTTTGGAATTAATCAAAAGAAATGTGAGTGCGGCACCCGGAGATGAACTCAATGCGACATATTTGGCAATTCCGGAGTTGTAGGGAAACGCCGCGAATTCTATAGCGGTTTATGCGCTTTGTGGCTCGGAACGCAGCAGCTCTTCAACCGCCGTCATCCGCTCGTCGCCGGTCTTGAGGTTCTTGGCCTTGACCGCGCCGGCCGCGGCTTCGTCGGGGCCGATGATGAGCGCGACGGCGGCGCCCTTGGCGTCGGCGTACTTGAACTGGGCCTTTAGTTTTCCCGTGCCGGGGTAAAGGTCCACGCTTTTGCCGGCTTGGCGCAGGCGCGCGGCCAGCGCCAAGGATTTTTCGCGCAGGGATTCGTCGAACACCAAAACGCAGAACTCCGGGCCGGAAATCTTTGCCGCGACGCCCGATTCCTCCAGAAGCAGCAGGAGCCGCTCGAAGCCGATGGAGCCGCCGCAGGCGGGCACCGCGGGCCCGCCGAATTTTTCCGAAAGCTTGTCGTAGCGCCCGCCGCCGCCCAGGGAGCCCGAGAGCTTGGCGTGGCGGAACTCGAAGACCGGGCCGGTGTAGTAGTCCAGGCCGCGCATCAAGGACGGGTTGACGCGCACGCGGCTCCAGCCCGCTTGGGCCAGCGTCTGCGAAATCCAGCGCAGTTGGGAATAGCGCGCCGCGTCGGCCTTTTCGTAATCGGCGTGATTCTCCGCCCCGCTCATGAGCGTCTTTTGCAGGGCGTCGACCGCGGTTTTTCCCGCGAGCTCGGTCAGCTCGGCCAGCACCGTCTCGCGCGGCGCCTTGTCGAGCTTGTCCAAGGCCACGCAGGCCGCGCCGCGCTTATCCTCGGGCACGCCGGCCTGCTCCAGCGCGGCGTAGACCAGGCCGCGGTCGTTGAGGTGCACGTCCACGTCTTCAAAGCCCAGGCGCTTAAAGGCCGTCAAAATCGCGGAGATGACTTCCACTTCGCACAAGGGGCTCTCCGAGCCGATGATGTCCGCGTCGCACTGGTAGAACTCCCGGTAGCGGCCCTTTTGCGCGCGCTCGGCGCGCCAAACCGGGCCGATGTGAAAGGCCTTAAAGGGGTGCGGCAGCAGGCTCTGGTGCTTGGCGTAGAAGCGCGAGAGCGGCAGGGTCAAATCGAAGCGCAGGCCGAGGTCGGCCAACTCGCCGCCGGCCGCGCGGGCCTCGTCCAACTTCTCGCCGCGCTTTAAAATCTTGAAGATGAGCTTCTCGTTCTCGCCGCCGCCCTTGCCGGTCAAGACCGCCAAGTCCTCCACCGCCGAGGTGGCGATGGCCTGAAATCCAAACGATCGGTAGACCTCCGAGATGGCGCGGATGGCGAACTCCCGGCGGGCGCAGGCCTCGGGCGGGTAATCGCGGAAGCCGGACGGCGGGTTGACCGGGATGCTCACGCGCTCATCCGAAGGTGAACGCGTAGGCGCGCGCGCCGGGCGACAGGAATTTGATGACGATGACGTGTTGGCCGTAGGGCGCATGGGACAAATTGTAGAGCCGCGGCCGCGAGATGACGCAGGTGGCGCGGCCGCGCGAGAGGCGCACGTCTTGGCCTTTGTTCACGGCGGTCTCGGGCTTGCCGTCCAGGAAAATTTCCGCCTCGACCGGGCCTTTTTCCGCGCCCAGCACCAAATTGGCGCGCGACGCGTCGAAGCTCAGGATAATTTCCGCGCCGGGCTTGTCCGCGCGCGCGAACTCGCGCGTCACGGTCCAGCGGCCGTCCAAGTAAAAGTGGTTGAGCGCGTAATCCGCGGCCGCGGGCGCCTTGAAATCCCGGCTCTTGCCGGGCTCGATGGTTTCCGAATTGCCCATGTATTCCTGCCGCGAGTAGCCCAAATACATCTCCGGCGAGTTGATGAGCGCGAAGTCCACCGCCTCGGGCAGCTGGGTTTCGGCGCCGCTGATTTTGGCGCCGCCTTCCTTTAATAGATCGCGGATGTGCCCCTCCGACTGCGCGTAGTCGCCCTCGCCGAAATGCACGTAGCGAATGACGCCCTTGCGGTCGATGAAGTAGTGCGCGGGCCAATAGTGGTTCTCATAGGCGTCCCAGGTCTTTAAATCGTTGTCCATCGCGACCGGGTAGGTGATGCCGTATTTCTGCAAGGCCATGCGCACGTTGTCGGCCTGCTTCTCGAAGGAAAACTCCGGGCTGTGCACGCCCACGATGACAAAACCGTAGGGCGCGTAGCGCTTGTACCAGGCCTCCAGGTGCGGCAAGGTGCGCAGGCAGTTGACGCAGGAGTAGGTCCAGAAATCGACCAGGACGACCTTGCCCTTCAAGCTCTCGGGCGTGAGCGGCTTTTTTGTGTTGAACCACTGCGAGATGCCGGCGAACGCGGGCATCGCATCGCCGGGGCCGGCCGCGCGGGCGCGGCGGGGCGCGGCGGCAAATCCCGCGGCCAAAACGCACAAGGCCAGGGCTAAAACCGGAATTTTTCGCTTGAGGCGGCGCGCGTTCGTCATGGACGATATTCTACATCATTCCTTTTCGAGGCGGTCCGACGCGTCAATGAAGGCGAGCAGGGCCCGTTCGAGCTCGTCGTAGCGCGGGTTGGTCTCGGGCCGGGTCACGCCTTCGTGCGCGATGGCGTCGGCTTTGGAATAGAGGATGAAGGTCCGGCGCGACTCGGGCGGCAAGGCGGCCATGAAGTCCGCCACCGCGCCCGAATCGACGGCCGTGTCCACGGACGTCGCGACCGCGAAAAACCCGAGGCCGCGCGCGGCCGCGTCGGCCAGGAGCGCGGGGCGGGCCGCGTCGTTGTCCCGGATGAGCCGGTGCAGCTGGCAGACGGCGTTCAAGGCCATCTTGGCGTAGCGGTGCGCGTCGCCGCGGGTGTCCATGGCCCAAGGCCGCACGGCTTCAAGGATCGGCGCCACGACGGGCAGGCAGGCCCAGGGCACCAGGCGCGAGACCAGCTTCAAGGCCGGGGTGAACAAGAACACGTCCGCGAAGTCGCAAGGCGCCGGGCCCGCGCAGCCGCGGCGCAAGGCGTCCAAGGCCAGCGCGCCGCCCGTGGAAAATCCGGCCAGGGAGACCTTTTGGCCCAGCGCCGCGGCGACGGCCAGGCCGAAGTCCGTCTCCTCGCGCCACTCTTTAAGCGTGACGCGGAAGAGATCCTGCGGGCGCGTGCCGTGGCCCGGCAGCAGGACGGCGGCGACGTTGTAGCCGCGGGCGTGGAACATCCGCGCCAGTTCGCGCATGGAATGGGGGGAGTCGGTCAGCCCGTGGACCATCAGGATGGAATGCCGCGTCCTGCCCGAGTGGAGAAGCAAAAAGGGCTTGTTGTCCGGGTCGGGCGCCGGGCTTCGCGCGATGCGCGCTTGGAACGCGTCGACCGCCTCGGCGTAAGTCACGTCCCATTATATCACTTGAAAAATTTTCTTTAATTGATCAGCGGAGGCTCCCATGAGCGAGAGAGGCGGCGGTCCCCAAAAAAAGAAAGAAGGCTACATCCACGGCTATTCCAAGGCCGAGCAAAAGCGCCTGGCCGCGCAAAGCCGTTTCTTGGAGCCCATGGTGTTCGCGGGCGTGGATTTTTCCGGCTGCCGGCGCGTCCTTGAAATCGGCTGCGGCGTGGGCGCGCAGACGCGAATCCTTTTGGAGCGCTTTCCGAGGATTTTCGTGCAAGGGGTGGACGTCTCGCCCGCGCAAATCGAGCAGGCCGAGAAAAACCTGGCCGGGCCCATCGCCCAAGGCCGCGCGCGGGTCCAAGCCGCCGACGCCGAGCGTTTGCCCTTCGCGGACAAGTCTTTCGACGGGGCTTTTTTCTGCTGGGTCTTGGAGCATCTCCAGCGGCCGGCCGCGGTGCTGCGCGAGGCGCGCCGGGTGCTCAAGCCCGGCGCCGTCCTTTACGGCATCGAGGTGCAAAACGAAAGCCTCTATCTTTATCCCGAATGCCCCGCGGTCATGGCGTATTGGAAGCAGTACAACGCCGCGCAAGAAGACGTGGGCGGCGACCCGTGCGTCGGGGCCAAGGCCGGGAATTTGCTGCGCCAGGCGGGCTTCACGGGCGTCGCGGTCTCGGCCTGGACCCGGCACTACGATCAGCGCGACCGCGCGGCCTTCAAGCGCATGATTGATTATTGGGAGCGCCTGCTCCTGAGCGTCGCGCCGCAGCTCTTGGCCGCGGGCCGCGTGGACGCCAAATTAATCCGCGCGGTCAAGCGCGAGCACCGCGCCTTGAAGGCCCACCGGGAAGGCGTGTTTTTCTACACGCCCTTGAAGTTCTCCGCCCTACGCTAAGGCGTTCCTGCCGCCGCGTCGCCCGGTGACGGCGTTGGAAATCCCGTTCCTCGGGGATGCTCGGGATTGACCCTCGCTCGGGCTCCGGCCCGGCCGAATGTTCTGCGCCCTTACGGCCGGCCGTCGAAGGAAGGCGAGAGCGCGAGCGAGTCGAGGCTTGGGCTCTTGTTGAGGCGGGCGGGGCGGCTAAAGCCCGCGACGCTCCGCGCGGCCTCGTCGCTTAGGAACTTCGCGAGGCCGTTGGTGAGCTGGGCGAAGTGCGCGGCGTTGTTGGTGGGGGAATCCGGGCGGGTCACGTCGGCGTGGGCGATGCCGTCCGCTTCGGGGTAGAGGATAAATTGGGCGCGGGCTCCGGATAAATCCCGCATGAACTGGATGACCGCGTTGGGGTTGACCGTCGTGTCCGAGTCGGACTCGACCGCGAAGACGCCCAGGCCGCGGCTCTCGATGTCCGAGATGATTTCCGGCGAGACGCGGACCGTGGATTTGTAGCGGGCCAGGGAGGCGATGAGCGCGGGCGTGACGTCGGGCAGGCCGATGCCGACGGGCAGGCGCGGCAGGCGCCCGGTCGCGGAGTTTTCCTCGATTTGCTCCTGGAGCTGGCAGACGCCGTTTAGGGCCAGCTTGGCGTAGCGGCCGTTATAGTAGTTCTGGTAGGGCCCGCCGCCCGCGGCCGCGGCCTTGGCCCACGGCGCGACCGAGGCCCAGGGGCGGACGGCCTCGAAGGCCGCCAAATCGAGCGGCGAAAGGCCGCAGATGACCGGCGCCTTGCGGTCGTGAATCTGGATGGCGGGGGAAAACAGGAAGAGGTCCTGCAAGTCGAGCGGATGCGCGCTCGCGTAGTTGCGGCGCACGAGATTGAGCGTGAGCGCGCCGCCGGTCGAGAATCCCGCGATGGACACGCGCCGGCCGACGGCCTCGGCGACTTGCAGGCCCTGCGCGGCAGCCTGCTGCCACTCCTTGAGCTTGACGTGGAGCAGGTCCGAGGCCTTGCGGCCGTGGCCGGGCAGCAGGACGGCGACCACGTTGTAGCCGTAGGAATAAAAGAGGTCCGCGAGCGCCTTCATCGAATAAGGCGAGTCGCCCAGGCCGTGGATCATGAGGATGGAGCGCGCGGCTCTTTGCCCGGGCCGGTGGATCATCAAAAAGGGCAGGTTCTCGCCGTAGCAAAGATGCGTGGGGCTCTTGGACGCGCAGGCGGCGGGCGAGGGCGCAAGCGCGGCGATTTGGGCCTCGTAGGCCGCGACGGTCCTGGCGTCGGCGGCCTGGCCCGCGTAGGCGGCCGTGCCCGCGCAGGCGATGAGCACGGCCAAGCAGGCCGCGCCGCGCAAAACGGCGTCGATGGGCTTCATTCCGTGGTGGACATATTATAAGGAAAGGCCGCCCGCGGCACGAGAGGCTTTTGGTCTCTTCCGGGCTGGGAGAAAAGGCCCATGGCGGCCGGTCCTCTTGACGAAATGTTGCGTATACCACACACTAAGGGTATGAAAATCCATTTCCCGGTTTTTTTAGCCGTGATTCTGACGTTCTGGGGCGCCGCGTCCGCGCGGGCCCAGTTCGGCGACGACTTCGGTGAATCCGGCTCGAGCTATCCCTATCATGTGCCGCTGGGGCTGGACGCCCCGCCCGTGCCGGCCGACAACGCCTTGAGCGACGCCAAGGTGGCCCTGGGCAAGGACCTCTATTTCGACAAGCGGCTCTCCAAAAACGGGACGGTCAGCTGCGAGACCTGCCACAATCCCATGATGGGCTGGACCGATCACAAGCCCGTGTCGACCGGCATCCACGGCCAGCACGGCACCAGAAACGCGCCCACGGTGTTGAACTCGGCCTACAACCCGGCGCAGTTCTGGGACGGCCGCGCGCCGAGCCTGGAAAAACAGATCGAGGGTCCCGTGGCCAACCCCGTGGAGATGGGCTTTAGCCTTGAGGGCGCGGCCAAGCGCATCGGCGCCATCAAGGGCTATGCGCCGCTCTTTGCGGCCGCGTTCGGGAGCCCCAAGGTCACTTTCGACCGCATCGAGCAGGCCATCGCCGGCTTCGAGCGCACCATTTTGAGCGGGGACTCTCCTTATGATCGCTACGTGGCGGGCGACGCCAACGCCTTGAGCCCCGAGGCGGCCAAGGGCATGGCTCTTTTCTTCGGCAAGGCCAACTGCGACGCCTGCCACAGCGGCAAGAACTTCTCTGACGGGGACTACCACAATATCGGCGTGGGCATGGCGTCCAAGCATCCCGACTGGGGCCGCTATCTGGTCACCAAGCAGGACGCCGACCGCGGCAAGTTCAAGACCCCGACCCTGCGCGATTTGCCCGAGACCTTCCCTTACATGCACGACGGCTCGGTCGAGACCCTGGCCGAGGTGATCAAGTTCTACAACCGGGGCGGCGAGAAGAACAAGTGGCTCGACCCGCAGATGCACCCGCTGAACTTGGATTCGGCGGAGCAGGCGGAGCTCGTCGCCTTCCTGGACGCCTTGAACGGCGGCGAGGACCGGATGTCCGCGCCAAAAAACCTGCCGCGGTAAGAACGCCCCGGCGGCTTTAGCGCGCGCCGCTGCGGCAATCAGCGCTTGAGCAGATTGCGCGCCGCGCGGGACGCGTCGGCGTAGAGCGTCGCGCCGTAAATGCTTGAGTACATCAAGACGCGCTGCGCCCGGGCGCTAAGCGAGAGCTTCGCGGACGGCGGCGGCGCGGGCGCGGGCTTGGCCTCCGGCGCGAGCGCTCGCTCCATTTGGGCCGAGGGCGCGATGACCCGGTAGGAGTTGCGGTAGTAGCGCCGCAGGTAGGCCGCGCTGGGGTCGTCCGCGATGCGGGCCGCGTCCTTGAAGGCCACGGGATGCCGGGCGTCGTCCCAGCGCCGCTCCAGGCGCGCGGCGAAATCCTTAACCCGGGCGCTGCCGCCGTTGGCGCTGACCGCGGCCAAATCCAAATCGCTTTCCTCCGAGGCCGCGCCGTTGGCGAAGCTGCCGAAGATCACCACGCCCACGATGCGGTCCTTGGCCCGGGGGTTTTCCTCCGCCAAAGTCTCCATGACCGCTCGGCGCAGCCGCGCGCGCACCGCGTCTTGGGCGTCCGGGGACAGGGCGTGGCCGGCGGGACCGGGCCTGAGATTCTGGAAATAAGAGGCCAGCTCCGCCGCGGGCTTGAACGACGCCTCAAAGAGCGCGTTGCGCGCGACCTTTCGGAAATGCGAGTGGCTGTGCCGCGGGTCGTCCGAAGCCGCGGCGGCGTCCAAAAAGCCGCGCAGGGCGCTTAGGACCTCGGCGCTTTTCCCGCCGCGCAGGTGGCGCGCGGCCACGCCCAGGGCCTCGGCCATCACCCGGCCTTTCTCCGCCGTGGCGGAAGTATATCCCATGTCGGGGCGCTCGCCGGTCGAGGCGAAGGTTCGCAAGTTGGTGAAAAAGGCGCGCGGGCGCTTGACCGCGGGCGCGCTTCCGGCCGACGCCAAGGCCGCTATTTTTTGGCGGTAGTCGAGCCAGAGGCCTTGGGTGTGAATCATGTTGTACCAGCGGTAGGCCTTCAAGGCCGAGCGATGGAAGCGGTAGGCGGCCGAGATTCGGCCGCGATTCTTGGCCGCGAAGGGCGCAATCGCGGCGGGCGACGGGGCCGCGGCCGCCGGCAAAACAGAATTTTTCGCGGTCTCGGGCGGCCGCGCCGCGTCCGCGGAGGGCGCAAGAGCGGCGGGAATTGCCGCGGCGGCCGGGGCGCATTGGCCGGGCGCGGCTTTAATCGTTGGCTCGGCGGATGGCGGCAGCTCTCCCAGCCGGAGCGTCAGGTTTTGGGAGAGGTCGGCGAGTTCGTCAACCTGGATGAGTCCGGCCGGTCCGTTTGGCGCCAAGTCGCCCGCGCCGACGGGAAGGATGAGCGCGTCCGCGCCCCCGGCGGCGGCCTCATCCGCGCCGGCGAAGACCGGCCGAACGGAGAGCGCCTGCGCGAAGAGCGCGGCGGCTAAAAATGCAAAGAACGTCCGCGTGCGGCGGGCGCGCAGGTTTTTCATCGGCGTTCCTGGGATTGTAGCGCGTCCCGGAAAGACAATCAGGGGCCCATGGTCCCGGTGGGGCCGCGCTTTTAGGCCTAGGCCCAAGCGCCCCAACCGGCCCCCGCGGACGGCGCGCCGCCTTTGCTATAATTTACCTCCGGCGACGAAAGCCGAATTTTCCGCACAGGGGACATTAAACGATGCCGACCGCCACCATGGACTACAAAGTCAAGGACATTTCGCTGGCCGACTGGGGCCGCAAGGAAATCGAAATCGCCGAGAGCGAGATGCCGGGCCTGATGGCCCTGCGCGAGGAGTACGCGGGCAAGAACCCCTTGAAGGGCGCGCGCATCGCGGGCTGCCTGCACATGACCATAGAGACCGCGGTCTTGATCGAGACCTTGGTCAAGCTCGGCGCCGACGTGCGCTGGAGCTCCTGCAATATTTTCTCGACCCAGGACCAGGCCGCCGCGGCCGTGGCCAAGGCCGGCGTTCCGGTCTTCGCCTGGAAGGGCGAGACCAACGAGGAGTACGACTGGTGCGTGGAGCAGACCCTGCGCTGGCCCGACGGCAGCGGCCCCACGATTCTCCTGGACGACGGCGGCGATTTGACCAACATGGTCCACGACAAGTATCCCGAGCTTTTAAAGGACGTCGTGGGGCTCTCCGAGGAGACCACCACCGGCGTGCACCGGCTCTACGAGCGCCAGACCAAGGGCACCCTGAAGTGCCCGGCCATCAACGTGAACGACTCGGTCACCAAGTCCAAGTTCGACAACCTCTACGGCTGCCGGGAGTCCCTGATGGACGGCATCAAGCGCGCCACGGGCGTGATGGTCGCGGGCAAGACCGCGGTCGTCTGCGGCTACGGCGACGTGGGCAAGGGCTGCGCGCAGGCCATGCGCGGCTTGGGCGCGCGGGTTCTCGTGACCGAAATCGACCCCATCATCGCGTTGCAGGCCTGCATGGAGGGCTATGAGGTCGTCACCATGGACGAGGCCGCCTCCCAGGGCGACATCTTCGTCACCGCCACGGGCTGCCGCGACGTCGTCACCCGCAAGCACATGGACGCCATGAAGTCCCAGGCCATCGTGTGCAACATCGGGCACTTCGACTTGGAAATCGACATCGCGTCCTTGACCGGCGATCGCAAGTTGAAGAAGGTCAACGTCAAGCCCCAGGTGGACCAGTGGGTCTGGCCCAACGGCAAGGTGTTGACCGTCTTGGCCGAAGGCCGCCTGGTCAATCTCGGCTGCGGCGAGGGCCACCCGTCCTTCGTCATGTCCTCGTCGTTCACCAACCAAGTCATGGCGCAAATCGAGCTTTGGAACGCGAAGGGAACCAAGAAGTACCAGAACAAGGTCTACACGCTGCCCAAGGCCCTGGACGAGAAGGTCGCGCGCCTGCACTTAGGCAAGCTGGGCGCCAAACTCACCAAGCTGACCAAGACCCAGGCCGAGTACCTGGGCTTGAGCGTGGACGGCCCCTACAAGCCGGAAAACTACCGCTACTAAGCGCCCGCCGTGAAAATCGGACGAGCCGGGCTCGCCGCCGCCGTCGCGGCGTGCGGGCTCGCCGCCCTTGCGCGGTTGGGGCGCGCCGCGGGCGGAGCCTGCGTGCAAGGCCCGTCGCTGAGCGTGGCGGCCTCCACTTCTTCCTGCGCGCAAGGCCCGGTTTTCGCGCTTTGGGCGCCGGAATCTCCCGCGCTTGAGCCCAAAAGCGCCGCGGCCGCGCTGGGGCATGCGCGCGCCATCGCCGCGCAGTTGGGATGGGGCGAGCGCCTGCAGGATTCTTTCGCGGCCGCCGGCGCTTCCGCGCGGAGCCTCCCGGGTCCGCGGCTCCAAGCTCAAGCGCCTGCCGCGGCGGCGCCGCCAACGCCGTCCGCGCCCGTCCGCGCGCCGAATTCCGACCGGGCCGCCTTGCCGCCGCTCTCTCCCGAGCCCGCCTTGGCTCCGTGCAAGTATTGGATATTCGACTGCCACGACGTCTCGGACGTGAAATACGAGGAGATTTCCGGGTCTGCGTACTACTCTTACAGCAAAGGCACTACGGATATCTCGCCCGCGGACGTCGTCCAGGGCGACTTGGGCGACTGCTATTTCATGGCGTCCTTGGCCGCCGTCGCCGCCGCGCATCCGGACCTCATCCGCCGCATGGTCCGCGAGAATGCGGACGGCACGTTTTCCGTGACCTTCTACCGCCTCCGGCCGCCGTGGGAATTTTGGAGGCCCGAGTACGAGCCGGTGGTCGTTCGGGTCGACGATCGGTTTCCGGTGGACACGAGCGACCCCGACGCTCCCGAGCCCGTCTATGCCGCGCGCGGCCAGGGTGGAATCTGGGCCATGGCGGCGGAAAAAGCCTACGCCGTTTACAAAGGCTCCTACGCCGCCATCAACGGCATCTTGGACGACGGCTTCGCGTCCTCCGTCTTGGAGGCGATCACCGGCAAAGACAGCGCGGTGTATCCCGCCGCGCTCCTGCCGGAATGGGCGCTGAGGCGGTGGCTCAAGGCCGGCGCCGTGGTGGTCGTGAGCACCAAAATCGACTTGTCGCCGTGGCTCGGGTCTTGGGCCAAGGCGCTGCCCGGCCCTCTTTACAAAAACGGCACGCTGGTGCCGACGCACGACTATTGGGTCGAATCCGTGGACAAGAAGAAGGGCACCGTGACCTTGGGAAATCCCTGGGGGTGGGGCGATTCCGCGACCATCACCATGGAAGAATTCCGAAGTGAACTCAGCTTGGTTTATGTCAATCCGGTCCGCTAAACCGGCTTGGGCGCGGCGCGCCCGGGCTCTGTGCTGGCTTGGGCTCGCGGCGCTGCTCTCCGGCTGCGCGCGCGTCGAGCGGGCGGCGCTTCCGGCGGGCTTCTCCAAGGCCGCCGTCGTGGACGTCGCCCTCGGCGGCCAGGCGCAGGCGGGCTCTTTGCGCATCGGGTTGGGCTACGTGCGGCGGGCTTCCGCCAAAAACGTGTCCGGCGCCGCGCGGGTCTTGGAGGCAGGGCTTTGGATCTACGTGCGCGGCGAGCCGTCGGAGAACCGCAGGGCCGCGCTTCGGGCCGGCGAGAGCGTGCAAGCCGGGCCGGATGAGATTTTCATCGAGCGAGTCAAATCCGGCCCCGACGCCTCGGTCCGCTTGGCGTGCCGGGCCGGCAAGGCCGGTTAGGCGGCTTTGGTTTCGGCCAAGTCCTTGAGCAGCGCCGCCGCCAGCGCGGTCCAGCCGGTTTGGTGCGACGCGCCCAGTCCCTTGCCGGTGTCGCCGTGGAAATACTCGTGGAAGAGCACGTGGTCCTTCCAGCCCGGGTCCGCGGCCAGGGGCGAGTCCTTGCCGTAGAAGGGCCGCGCGCCCGTCTCGTCGGGCACGAAGAGTTTGGTCAGCCGCCGCGAGAGCTCCTCGGCCGCCTGGCCCAAGGTGACCTTGCGGCCCGAGCCCGTGGGAAACTCCACGGTGAAGGAGTCGCCGTAGAAGTAGTGGTAGCGCCGCAGCGAGGAAACCAAGAGGTAGTTCAGGGGAAACCACACCGGCCCGCGCCAATTGGAGTTGCCGCCGAAGAGCCGCGAGTCGCTCTCGCCGGGCGCGTAGCGCACCGTGCGCGTTTGGCCGGAGAAGTCGCCGGAGAAGGGCCGGTCCTGGTAAACTTTCGAGAGCGAGCGCACGCCGTAGGGGGACAAGAACTCGCGCTCGTCGAAGACGCGCGCCAAGACGCGCGCGAGGCGCTCCCGCGAGGGCACGGCCAGAAGGCGCAGGTTCCGCGGCGTCTCGCAGCCGTGCAGGAAGGAAATCTGGCCGCAAAGGTCCTGCCGATGCTCCAGGAACCAGTTCAGGCGCTTGGCGAATCCCGGGCGGCCCTCGATTTCCTCGGGCTCGAGCACGTGCGCGGCGAAAAGCGGAATCAAGCCCACGATGGAGCGCAGCTTGACCGGCATCTCCCGGCCTTGCGCGTGGATGTGGCTGTAGTAAAAGCCGTCGGTCTCGTCCCAGAGCCCGTGGCCGGAGAGAGTGTTCATGGCGTCGGCGATCGCGATGAAGTGCTCGAAGAACTTGGAAGCCATGTCCCCGTAGGCGGGGTTGTCCTTGGCCAGCTCCAGGGCCATGGCGAGCATGGTCGCGCAGTAAAAGGCCATCCACGCCGTGCCGTCGGCCTCCTCGAAATAGCCGCCGCCGGGCAGGGGCTGCGAGCGGTCGAACGGGCTGATGTTGTCCAGGCCCAAAAATCCGCCGGAGAAGATGTTGCGGCCGCGCACGTCCTTGCGGTTGACCCACCAGGTGAAGTTGAGCAGCAGCTTCTGGAAGACGCGGGACAAGAACAGCCGGTCGCCGCGGCCGTTTTGGGACGTGGCGCGGTAGACCCGCCAGCAGGCCCAGGCGTGCACGGGCGGGTTGGCGTCCGAGAAGGCGAACTCGTAGGCGGGCATCTGGCCGTTGGGGTGCATGTACCACTCGCGCATGAGCCGGATGAGCTGGCTCTTGGCCAGATCGGGGTCCACCTCGGCCAGGGCCACGCAGTGAAAGGCCAGGTCCCACGACGCGAACCAAGGGTATTCCCATTTGTCCGGCATGGACAAGACGTCGCGCGCGAAGACGTGCGTCCAGTCCGCGTTGCGGCCTTTTTGCCGCGCGGCCGGCGGCGCCGGCTGGGCCGGATCGCCTTCGAGCCAATTCTTGATGACGTAGAAATAGAACTGTTTGGACCAGCACAGGCCCGCGTAGGCCCGGCGCGCCACGGTTTTTTCCTCGTCCGAAAGCTCTTTTGGGACGCGCCGGGCGTAGAAGGCGTCGGCCTCGGCTTGGCGCTCGGCGAAAATTTTGTCGAATTCATCCGAGAAGGGCGCGGCCGGGGCCGAGGTCTCGGCGCACAGGCGCAGGCGCAGCACCTGGGTCTGCCCCGGCGCGAGGCTCAGGCGGTAGAGGCCCGCGAACTTGGTGCCCGGCCCTTCGGGGCTCGCCGCGTCCTTGGCGCCCGCGATGACGGCGTCGTGGAAGGCGTCCTTGACCCGGGCCGATCCGTTTTGCGTCCCGAAGAGGCGCTTGAAATTGGTGTCGTTATCGGTAAAGAGCGCCTTGGGCAGGCGGCCGTCCGGATCGTGGCTTAGGAAAAGCCGCCAGCGGCCCAGGGTCTCGTGCTCGGCCAGGGCCTGCAGGGACGGCGCCGCGGCCAGGGAGATGCGCGGCTTTTGCGGGATGTCCTCGTCCTGTAAATCGCCCCAGGACCAGGTGTTGCGAAACCACAGCGTGGGCAGGACCCAGAGCGGCGCGGCCTCGGGCCCGCGGTTGGCCAGCGTCAGGCGGATAAGGACATCGTCCGGCGCGGCCTTGGCGTACTCGACCGTGGCGTCGAAGTAGCGGCCCTCGGCGAAGACGCCGGTGTCTTCGAGCTCGAATTCGGGCTGGTCCAAGCCCCGCGCGCGGTTTTCCGCGGCGAGCCGGGCGTAGGGAAACTCGGCCTGCGGGTAGCGGTAGAGCGCCCTCATGTAGGAATGGGTCGGCGTGCCGTCCAGATGGAAGTAGCACTCCTTGACGTCCTCGCCGTGGTTGCCCTCGGCGTTGGCGAGGCCGAAGAGCCGCTCCTTCAAGATGGGGTCCTTGCCGTTCCATAAAGCGGGAGCGAAACACAGCCGGCATTCGCGGTCGGTCCAGCCCAGAAGCCCGTCCTCGCCCCAGCGGTAGGCACGGCTGCGCGCGTGGTCGTGGGGAAAATAATCCCAGCACGCCCCGCCCGCGGAATAGTCCTCGCGCACCGTGCCCCACTGCCGCTCGGAAAGATAGGGGCCCCACAGGCTCCAGTCGCCCCGGCCGGAGGCCAGGTCCTTGAGGCGCTTGGATTCCGGATCCGTCGCGCGAGATGCGCGCGGAGATTTGCGGCGGGAATGTTCTTCGCTCGTCACGATTTGGGGCCGGAGGACTTGAGCAGCTTTCGGACGGCGCGGGCCAGCTCTTTTGCGGTAAAGCCGTTGCCGGCCTGGAAGAAGGCCACGCGGCCGTCGGGGCCGACCAAGACCGTGGAGAGGCTGTGGTTGTTGATGTCGCCGTTGGGGCCGCTCCAGTAGTTGACGTCGAAGAAGGAGACGAATTTCTCCAGGTTCAGCGGCTTGCCGGTCAAAAGCCGCCAGCCCGGCACGCCCGCGCCGAAGTGCCTGCCGTAGCGCTTGAGCGCGGCGGGCGTGTCGCGCTTGGAGTCAAACGACACGGAGAACAAGTCCACGCGGCGGCCGACCAAGGGGCCCAGGTCGCGCTTTAAGAGCGCGAACTCGTGCATCGAGCGCGGGCAGTAGGACGCGAACGGGCAGGAGGTGTAGATGAACGTGAAGGCCGCGACCTTGCCGCGCTCCTCGGACATCCGCCAGGGGCGCCCGTCCTCGTCGATGAGCGCAATATCCGGCGCCGCGTCGCCGATTTTTGGGAGATGGATGAAGGCCGCGTTGTCGGGCCGCGGCGTGATCAGCGGCGAAAGCTTGGCGGCGGCGCCCTTGATTTTGGAGAGGCTCCGGATGTAGTCTTCCCGGGGCGTGACGACCAATTTAAAGGAAATCCGCTCGCCTGGCTTGAGGCCCTTTAAAAGCGAGGCGTCCTTGACCGAATAACCCATGGTCATCGCGTCCATGAAGCCCGGGATGGCGTCCGCGTCGATGACGATCTGCAGGCGGCTCGGGCGCACCTGCTCGACGGTGCCGGCGGTGGAATAAACCGTTGTCGACGGGGCCGGCTTCTTGCCGCAGGCCGCCGCGAGAGCGGCCGCGGCCAAAGCGGCCGCGACGGCCGTGGTTGTCCGTATTTTCATGCGCTGCCTCCTAACCCAAAAATTTGGCCGCGGCGCGGTCGATAAGCCAAAGGAGCCGCCCGCCGTCGGGGCTGACCCGCGCGGCCGGCAGGCGCCGATCGCCTTCCTTTATAATGCGGCGCAGGATGTCCGCCTTTTCCTCGCCCGCGGCCAAAAAGACCGCTTCTGCCGCGCGGTTTAAGACCGGATAAGTCAGCGTGAGACGCCAGGCGTTCTGCGACGGGGCCCAGTTGGCGCAGGCCAGGCGCTCGGCCTCGTCCAAAGCGCGGCTGCCGGGAAACAGGGACGCCGTGTGACCGTCCGGCCCCACGCCCAGCCAAATTTGATCGAAGCGCGGCAGGCCCTCGTCTTCGAGGCCGAACTCCCGGCTCAAAACGCCCTCGTAGCGCCGCGCGGCTTCCTCCAAGTCGGGCAGCTCGGCCTCGAAGCGATGCACGTTGGCTTCCGGGACCGGCACGTGGGACAAGAGGGCCTCCCGCGCCATGCGGAAGTTGCTGCGCGCGTCGTCCGGAGGCACCGCGCGCTCGTCGCCCCAGAAAAACCGGCACTTGTCCCAGTCGATTTCGAGCGAAAGAGGCTCCTGGGCCAAAAGATCGTAGAAACCCTTGGGCGTGCTGCCGCCGGATAAAGCCACGGCGAACCGGCCGTTCCGGCGCGCGGCGTCCTTGGCCGCGTCGGCGAAGCGCCGGGCGGCGCGCCGAAACAGGTCTTCGGGGTTCTCCGCGATTTCGATGTCGGGCGCCATGCGGCCTATTCCGCGGGGCTCTCGCCGCACTCTCTCCAGGCGCGGCCGTCCCGGGCCAAGAGCTCGTCCGCCTCGCGCGGGCCCCAGGTTCCCGCGTTGTAGTTGGGAAAGCGCGGCTTCTCCCCGGCCCAGCGCTCTAAAATGGGGTCGACCGCGCTCCAGCCGGCCTCCACCATGTCCGCGCGCTTAAAGAGCGTGGCGTCGCCGATGAGCACGTCGTGGAGGAGCCGCTCGTAGCCGGTGACCAGCTTCTTGCCGAAATAGTCCTCGTAGCGGAAGTTCATGTTCACCTCGCCGATTTCCATGGCGGGGCCGGGAACCTTCGCGCCGAAGCTCAAGGACGCGCCCTCGCTGGGCTGGATGCGGATGACCAAGCGATTGGGCGAGAGAAAATCCACGCCCGCTTTTTGGAACAGGAGCATGGGCGGCGCCTTGAACTCGACGCAGATTTCCGCGGCCCGCCGGGCCAGGCGCTTGCCGGTGCGCAGATAGAAGGGCACGCCCGACCAGCGCCAGCTGTCGATGAAGACCTTGAGCGCGACGAAAGTCTCTGTGGCTGAATCCGGGGCGACCATGGGCTCGCGGCGGTAGCCCGGCACCGCGGCGCCGTTCAAGGCTCCCGGGCCGTACTGGCCGCGCACGCAGCGTTTGTCCGCGCCTTCCTCGGCGAAGCTGCGAATGGCGCTCAAAACCTTGACCTGCTCGCCGCGCACGGCGTCGGCGGAAAAAGACACCGGCGGCTCCATGGCGGTCAGGGTCAAGAGTTGGAAAAGATGATTGACGATCATGTCGCGGAGAGCCCCGGCCTGCTCGTAGTAGCCGCCGCGGTGCTCCACGCCCAGCTCCTCGGCGACGGTAATCTGCACGTGGTCCACGTAGCGCTGGTTCCACAGGGGCTCGAAGATGCCGTTGGCGAAGCGCAGCGCCATCAAGTTCTGCACGGTCTCCTTGCCCAGATAATGATCGATGCGGTAGATCTGGGACTCCTGGAAAATCTTCAAGAGCTCGGCGTTCAAGGCCTTGGCCGAGGCGAGATCCCGGCCGAAAGGTTTTTCCACGACGACGCGGCGGAAACCCTGGGACTCCTCCACCAGGCCGGCCTGGCTCAAGTTTTCGGCGATGGGGCCGATCAAGGACGGCGGCACCGCGAAGTAGAACACGGCGTTCTTGAAGCCCTTGGCTTTGAGCGTCTGCGCGAGCTCCTGGCCGACCGCGGGGTCCTTGAAGTCGCCCTGGGCGTACTCGATGCGGGAGGCGAGATTCTTCCAGATCGCGGGGTCGGGCTTGGCGCCCAAAAATCCCTCGATGTCCTCGCCCAGGCCCGCGCGGTAGGATTCGGTCGTCAGTTTGTCCACGGCCAGGCCGAGAATGGCGAAGGGATCGGGCAGCCAGCCCTCCGCGGCCAGGTTGTAGAGCGCGGGAACGAGCTTGCGCTTGGTCAAATCGCCCGAGGCGCCGAAGATGACGAAGGCGCAGGGCTCGGGGTGAAGTCCGTTTTTTCCGTTCATGGCAATCTCCTAAAGGCCGTCGGCCCGGTTGGAGGATTTCTCCGCGTGGCCGCCGAATTTCTCGCGCATGGCGGAGAGAACTTTTTCCCCGAATGTGTGCTCCTCGCGCGAGCGAAAGCGCGCGTAAAGCGCGGCCGAGAGCACGGGCGCGGGCGCGGCCTGGGCCAGCGCGGCCTCCACGGTCCAGCGGCCCTCGCCCGAGTCCTGCACGTAGCCGGTGTACTCGGAGAGATCTTTGTCCTCGGCCATGGCCATGGCGGTCAAGTCCAGCAGCCAGGAGCCCACCACGCTGCCGCGCCGCCAAAGCTCGGCCACTTCGGCCACCGGGATTTGGTAGCGCATCTCGGGCGGAAGTTTTGAGTCCTGCGCGGTTTTCAGGATATCGAAGCCCTCGGCGTAGGCCTGCATCAAGCCGTACTCCACTCCGTTGTGCACCATCTTGACGAAGTGCCCGGCGCCCGAGGGGCCGCAATGAAGGTAGCCCTCCTGAGCGGTGCCGCCGAGCTTATCCGCGCCCGGGGTCTTGGGCGCCGCGGCTTGGCCCGGGGCCAGGGCCTTGAAAATCGGATCGAGGCGCAGGACGGCCTCTTTCTCGCCGCCGATCATGAGGCAGTAGCCGCGCTCGGCGCCCCACACGCCGCCGCTGGTGCCGGCGTCCAAATAGAAAATCCCCTTGGCCTTGAGGCTTTGCCCGCGCCGCACGCTGTCCTTATAGTAGGAGTTGCCCCCGTCAATGACCGCGTCGCCGGGCTCGAGCAGTTGGCCCAGCTCCACGGCCGTGCCTTCCGTGGGCGCGCCCGAGGGGACCATCATCCACACGGCGCGCGGCTTCTTTAATTTCCCGGCCAAATCCTTGAGGGACGAAGCTGAGGCGGCGCCGTCCTTGGCCAAAGCCTGGACGTTCTTGGCGTCGCGGTCGAAGCCCACGACCTCGTGCCCCGCGCGCATGAGCCGGCGCGCCATGTTGGCGCCCATCCGTCCCAGCCCGACGATTCCGATTTGCATGCGATATTCTCCTTGATTAATTGCGGCGTTCGTTGAGAGACAAAACCGACAAATCCAGGCGCAGGGCTTCTCCCACGGACCAGGCTTGGAACGGGCAGCCCCGCGGAGTAAAAGGCGCCGCCGCGTCCGCGATTTCGGAGACGTGCCCCAGCCCCGCGTCCTCCAAGTGCCGCAGCAGCGGCGCCAGAAATTTTTGCCGCGCGCGCAGCTTGGCCTCCTTGCTGTTGTTTCGCGCGCGCACCCAGGCTTCGGCGAAGGCGCCCAAAAGCCAGGGCCACGCCGTGCCGTTATGGTAGGCGCGGTCGCGCTCGGCCTGGCCGCCTTCGTAATGCGGGCAATACCCCGGCTCGTCTGGCGCCAGCGTGCGCAGGCCCAGGGGCGTCCAAAGTTGTTGCTCGACGGCGTCCACGACGGCCCGGGCCCGCTCGCCATCTAAAATCGGCCAAGGCAGGCCGCCCACCGCGAAAATCTGGTTGGGGCGCACGCGCGCGTCCACGCGCCCGGCCTCGCTGCCGGCGTCGGCCACGTCGTAAAGGCAGTTTTTGTCCGGGTTCCAGAAGCGCGCGGCAAACGAGTTTTGGGCCTTCTCGCGCAGGGCGTTCCAGGCCGGATCTTTCTGGCTCGCGACGCGCAGGGCGTTGAGCCAAAGCGCCTGGACCTCGACCGGCTTGCCCGCGCGCCCGGTGACGGGGGCGCCGTCGACGCGTGCGTCCATCCAGGTGAGAGACGTTTCCGGCGTGCCGCAGCGCAAAAGGCCGTCCTCGTCCGCCTTGATGCCCGCAAGCGAGCCCTCGGCGTAGCCTGAGACCACGTCCTGGGCGGCCTGCTCCAGCCGCCCGCGCTCCTCGGCGGTCAATAAAAATCCGTCCTTGTCCGCGGCCTGGAGAAATTCGTAAATCGCCACGCACAGCCACAAGGACGCGTCCACCGAGGAATACTCGGGGGCGCCGCCGTCGTCCGGGAAGCGGTTGGGCGCCAAGCCGCGGAAAAGCGTCCGGCACCACTCCAGGAGAACGGACTTGGCCTCGTCCAAGCGCCGCGTGGCCAGGCAGAGCCCGCGCAAAGAGATGAAGGTGTCCCGGCCCCAATCCGTGAACCACGGGTATCCCGCGATGACGCTTAAGCCTTCGCCGCGCCGCACCACGTAGGCCTCGGCCGCCTGCTTAAGAGGCGAGCCCTTTTGCCGGCGCAGGCTTTCGGCGTCCCGCAGCTCCTTGCCCCAGCGCGCCGCGTCGGCGCCTTCGGGAACGGCGCAGCGGCCGTCAAGTTCCGGGGCCAAAATCCAGAACGCCGGCCCGGCGGACAAGTCCCAGCGGAAAACGCCCGGCGAGGCCAAATCCTCGACGCAGTCCAAGCCGCGGCTTTTCTCCTCCTCGTAGAGAAACTGCCGGTACCACAGGGGCGCGTGGGAGTAGGCGGCGTTGGAGAGCGCCGCGATGCCGCAGACGCCTTCATAGGGCCGCCAGCGGAGCTCCTGGCCCAGGACTTGCGGGTCAAAGCGGAAGGCCGGGTTTTCCCGGTGCAGTTCGTGGTAGCCGCGGCCGGACAAAAACGGGCGAAGGCTCAGCGAGACGCCCTCCTTGGGCTTGAGCAGGCGCCAGGACACGACCGTCACGCCAGCGTCCCTGGCGATGAATATTTCCTGGCCTACTTCCGTGCCGTCTTCCAGCAGGTAAGTCCACCGCGGCCAGGGCTTGTGCCCGAAGCGCTTTAAGCGCTTGAAGCCGTCGGGCTGGACGACGTCGGGAGGATAGACCTGGCTGGAGACGGCGTGAAGCCCTTCGGAGGTGCGAAGCCAGGCGTCGAAGCCGTTGACCAGGACGAAGCGCCCGGCCGGGGGTTTGGTCGCGGCGACGAGCAGGCCGTGGTAGCGCCGGGTGCGCAGGCCCGAGGCCGTGCCGCAGGCAAAGCCTCCCCGCCCGTCGGTCTCAAGCCACTCCTGCCGTCGGAGCTTTTCGTCTTGGCACGCCCCAGCGTCGTCCATGCGCTCCTAAGCTCATTGTGCAAAAGCCCGAGCCTGGGGCGCAATGGGCCGCCCGGATGAGGCGCTTTAGGCGTAGACGGGCGAAGGGATGGGAAAAGCGCCCGGAACCCGCCTCGGAAGGAAAGTTTCCGCGATGCCCGGCTCGTCGGCCTTTTTCTTCGCCGGCCCGATGTGGATGCCGTGGGCCGCCGCCGCCGCCTGGACGGCCTTGATCGCGATCTCCCGGGTCTTGCCGGTCAGCGCCGTGGCCGCGAGATAAACCACGTTCATGGCCGTGGGGATGTCCTGGGCCGTGGCGTAGCCGTAGAGGTGCGGGAAGAGCAGGTTCTCGGCCAGGGCGACGCCGTCGGTCGCGCCCAAGGCCTTCGCGAGAAGGACCCGGAGCTTCCAGGTAAAGCCCATCCAGGCGAGGCCCTGCTCATGGACCTCGTCGCTGGGGCTGAATTGGTAGTCGTTTTCCGCGGTCCGCAGGAAGGGCTGCTTGGGGTCGTCGAAAAAGTGCTGGCCGATGAGCGGCGTGTTCTCCATGTAGGTCGCGAACATGTCGCCGATGCCTTCGCTCAGTCCTCCGTCCACGTAAGGCATGATGTTGTGCGCGGCGGGTGAGCCCGCCGCCATGACCGAACCCAGGACCGAGGCGGCCTGCCCGGGCGCGTAGCCGGCGACCAGGTAGTGGGAGAGGTGTCCGGACTCGTGGAAGACCACGCCCGGCAAGGTGCCCGTATTGATGCAGCCGTCTCCCCCTTGGAAGAAATTGCGGGAGAGATCCGACGGATCCATGTAGGCGTTGCAGTTGTCGTCGAGGTTGACGTTGATGACGAACTTGGAGTTCCAGATGCCGTCCTTCACGCCGATGCCGTGGGCCTTGTTGAACTCCATGAACTTGTAGCCCGCGAGGTAAGTGGTGACCTGGGCCAGGGCCAAGTCCTCCTCGTTCGCCTTTCTTCGGCGCGCGGCCGTCTTGGCCTTGTAGTCCGAGGACGCCGTGCCGTAAATCAGGTCGATGGCGTCGGAGAGCATGCGGCTGGCTCCTGAGGTCCGCCGCCTGTGGGCCAGGGCGCCCTCCGGGGGGTTGAAGACCACCGTGGCGCCGTCCTTGCCGGCCACGAGCTTGGCCTTGACCTCGATGTTCTTGCCGTCTTTGTTGACGATGGAGAGGTTCTTCGAATCGAGCCGGGCCGTGACCTCGACGGAGCCGCCCTCGGGAACCTCCACCGACACGCGGCCCTGGTCGTCCGCCGCGACTTTGCGGCCGTCCGGAAGGGTGACCGTCACGAAGGGAAGCGGAATTGAACTCAGCTTGGGCGGCGTGGTCATGTCGGCGTCGGTTTTCGGGGCGCGGCCTTCGAAAACGCCCTCGGCCGAGGATTTCTTGGAGCCGCGCGCGGCGGCGCCCAAGCGCATGTCCCATAGGAAGACTTGTCCCGAGGCGATGTCCACGGCCACGAAAGGATCGACGCCTTGGACGCGGTAGATGTTGACGGCGTGCCACGCGCCGAAGAGTTTCGGCGCTTCTTTGGCGGCCGAGCCGTTCTTGGGCTTGCGCGCGAAGACCCCCATGATTTTATCGAGCAGGCCTGCGCTGGAGCGGGGCTTCTGCAGATAGACGATCTGCCGCTCCAAGAGATCGATTTGCGGGGCGATTGCGGCGGCGGTCATGCGCAGGCGCCGCTGGATGCCCATGACCATGTCCTCCGCGCTGACTTTTTGCACGGTGTCGACCGTCAGGTTCGGGAAAAGCCGGCCGTGCACGCCTTTGATGACAGGCTTGCCGTCCTCGACATGGATGATGAAGGTGGCGTTGCCGCCGTAGACCGGCAGAAAGGAGGCGGCGCCGTTTTCGGCCACGCTCTTGCGCTGCTGGCGGAAGGAGACCACCCAGCTTGGCGCCTGGTTCTCGCCGGTGATGGAGTGGACGTAGGCCGTGGCCAAATCCGCGCTTTTGACGCCGTATTGGGGGTTGTCGTCGATCATCTGGCGCAGGGCCTGCTCGACGCTGCGCGCGTCCCGCCCGTCGGCCTCCAGAGGGATGTTCGTGAGCTGGTTGATGACCTCGGTGTCCGGAATAGAGAAGGCGCTGACCAAGTTGAGGGCCGCGGCCGGGAGGTGGCGGATGTCCGGCACGATGGGGGGCAAGTCGAGCGAGACGCCTTTGGGCAGCCGCGGCGCGGGCAGGGGCTTGATGCTGGGCGGAGCGAAAGCGGCGGCGGCGAAGGCGCGCGGAGCTTGGGCGGCGCTGCCGCTGAAATCAAAGAGCCGGCCTAGGGTCTTGGCGGAAAAAGGCGATTTTTGCGCGGCGAGGCGAGTTAAGCGCGCGAGCAGCGAGCGGCCGGGCGCGGGCTTGGCGGAAGCGGGGGCAATGGCTTGGGCAACCGTCTTTTGAGCGGTTGCCGCCGAAAGGGCCGAGGGTGCCGGGGATTGAACGGCCGCCTGCGGCGGAACGAACGCATGAGCCGAAACGGACAATGCCTGCGCCGACGGCAGGGCGGCCTGGATTGAGGCCGGCGCCGCGAGAGCAGAGGCGGCTTGGCCGAGGCTCGCGTCCACGCCGGCGGGATCGAGGGCCGCGAAATTTTGCGCGTCCAAGGCGCCGGGAAGAGCCGCCGGAAGCCCGAGCCCGGCCCCGGAGGGCATGCCCGGGACGGACAAGACCTCGGCGTCCGGCGCGGAGCGCTCGATTTGGGACCACGCCGGCGCCGAGCCGGCCGCTTGGGCCGCCAAGACGGCGAATGAGAGGAAAAGAGACGACATTTTTTTCATGTTCATGGTCGGGTCGCTTCTCTCGAAGCCGGCTCCTTTTTTAAAATCGCGATTTTAAATTCCTTGTCAGCTGGCCGGCGGCGCGCCGGGCGAGGGCAGCGTCAGTCCGTGGTCGTTCTGGGCGTGGCCGCGGATGATGTCCGCGTGGGGAATGGTGCCGTCCTGGGCCATGTCCGCCAAAAGCGCGTGGGTCAAAGCCGAGGCGACGTTGCCGGGCTGCACGTAGAGCCAGGTCCGGATGAAGAGCTTCGCCGCGTACTCAAGCGCGGCGGCTTGGCCCATCTCCGGGATGAGGTCCTGATATGTCTGCCACGCCGTGCCCATCTGGGTCTCGCCTTGCCGGTGCGGATCGTCGTTGGGGGCGTCGGAGGTGTCGTAAGCCGTTTGGTTCTCGCCGGTGCGGATGATGTTGGGGCTGGGCAGGGCCGAGGCCGGGGTCGCGCTCAGAAAAAAGCCGTTGCCGATGACCGGAGAGTTGCGGATAAACATGGAGAAAGTGTCAGCGCCGGCCTCGTTGGACTCGGAGCCGATGATGGGGTCGATGAGCCATTTGATGAAGCGGTTGGCCGCGGCCGCGGCTTCCTCGGCGCTCAGGCGAATCTGCGAGGCGACCTGGTACTGGCGGTGGCCGAACTCGTGCAATTCGATGGACGGCTGCGCGGTATTCTCCGCGACCAGAGTGATGGTCGCGGCCCGGCCGCGGCGGGGCGTCCGGAAGATGCGGGCTAGCGCCCGGAAAGCGAGATTGGGCTTGGCGCGGCTGGACGGCTCCTGGAGGGTCCCCCGCTTCATCAGGAAGAAGGCGTCTACGGTGGGGTCGTAGAAGGCGTTGGCCACCATCTGCGTTCCGTTGGCGTGGATGCCGTTGCGCAGCGGCTGGAAAAAGCGCGCGTCGCCGCCCAGTCCCAGCATGGACTTAAGCCACTCGATCATCTTATAGGGATAGACGTAGCCGTTGACGTCGGCGTCGAGCTGTTCGTTGTCGCCCGAGGGGTTGAGCGTCAAGGTGACGGGCCGGCCGGGCGTCGCCATCATGACGGCTACGATGGGCGCGTCCTGGGAGTCCTCGTCGAAAAGCTTGCCGTAGATGCCGTCGAGCTTGACGGTCACGCGCACGGGCTGCCCGCCGTTTAAATCCGCCGGAAGCGTGAAGGTTCCGTTGGTGTCGGTGACGGCCAGCACGCGGCCGGCGTCGTCGTAGACGTAGGTGTTGATGAGCGGCATGGGGCCGGTCGGGCCGTGGTCCTCGCCGTCTTGGGTCAGCGTCGTGCCGCGGGCCTGGGCTTGGCCGGAAACGGCCGCCGCCGCGTCGGCCGCGACGTTCAAGCGGCTGCCCGGGAACCCGCCGTAGCGCATGTCGTCCGGGTTGACCGCGAAGGCTTGGCCTGAGTTGACGTCCACCAGCACGATGACGGGATTGCCGCTCAAGTCGTTGCCCTGGTAGACGTTCATGGCGCGCCAGGAGCCGTTGATGAAGGTCAGCTGCCGGGTTAGGAACTCAACCGCGGGAGCAGAGCCGTCCGAGGAAGCGCCTACCTGCTGGGCCGCGGTCTGCTCCATCTGCTGATCCGTGAAATTGACGGTCATGACGGAAGTGTCGATGCCGGGGACGAACCCGCCCTCGACGGCCATCACCACGGCCTTGCCGTTAAGGACTTTGATGTGGAAGCGCAAATTGGCGCCTTCGACGGCGAGAGAATAGGGCGAACCGCCGATGTCGGTTCCTTCTTTGACTTGGCGGAACACCGCGATGATGGAGTCGGCCTGGTTCCCCGCTCCCGGCAGCCGCTGCACGCTGGTCGCCATCATGTCCTGGCTGCTGGCGGCGCCGTATTCGGAAGGATTTTGGTCCACGAGACCGCGCAGGGCCCGCTCGACCGAGGCCATGTCGGAGGGATCGGCGTTCAAGACGACGGGCTGCGAGCCGTCCTCCAGGGTCTGCTCGGGGGAGAGATAAAATTTATTCAGGGACACGGGGCCGCCCTGGCCGGACAGCGGCATGACTTTTTTGGTGACCCGGACTCCCGGCGGCAGGGTCAGGGAAGTTTTGCTTCTGCGGCGCAGGATGCCGTAGGACAAGGCCGACGGGGAAAGGGAGGGGGACGACTTGGGCGCCGAGCCGTCGAAGAGGCTGGTTCCGAGGGAGAGCCCGCGGGACGCGAGGCGGGCGACGCGGCCCAGAAGGCCTTTGCGGGCCGGCGATTGGACGGCGGCCTTGAGAGGCGGCGCCAGGGCCCGGCTTTGGCGCGCGGCGACGGAGCCGGCCGTTTCGGGCGCGGCTAAAACGGCGGAAATCGGAAGAACCGCTTGAGACGCTGTTGCGTTCTGCTCGGGGAGCGCCGTGCTGGCCGGCGCGGCCGCGGCTTTGACGCCCGGCGCGGCCACGGAGGCTTGATCTTCGAGCGCCGCGGCGCCCAGCGCGGAGCCTTCGACGGGGACGGAGAGTTCGGCGGGATTGACCGACAGGGCCGAACTGAAATCGGAGGGAAGCGCCTGAATGGAGGGGATCAGACCCGCGGCCGCGCCAGCCATCGCCGGAGAGCCAAAAGAGGCTTGGGGCGCCGCTTCCTCGGCCTGCGCGCGCAGGTTCGCGGGAGAAAGGAGCGAGGGCAGCAGGACGGCTAAGGATAAAAGAGCGGCGCAAGCCTTTTGAAAGGGTTTCTTGTCCATGGTGTCGAAACTATAAGGAATATCGCGGACTTTTCCTTGAGACTTTAGGCCCAAGGTCTCTAGTCTTGTGGCCTAGGCCCGTTTAGGACCTCGGGGCCGGTGGGGAAACTTCTGTTTTGGTATGATTAAGCTTCGCGCCATGGAAATTGGAATCGTCGGTCTCCCCAACGTCGGAAAGTCCACCATCTTCAACGCGCTCACTTCAGGGCACGCGGCCGCGTCCAACTATCCCTTCACCACCATCGAGCCCAACGTCGGCGTGGTGGCCGTTCCGGACCCGCGGCTCGACCGGCTGAGCGCGCTGTTCAAGCCCAAGAAGACCACGCCGGCCCTGGTGCGCTTCGTCGACATCGCGGGCTTGGTCAAGGGCGCGGCCGCGGGCGAGGGCCTGGGCAACAAATTTTTGTCCCATATCCGGGAGGTCGACGCCGTCGCCATGATGGTGCGGCTTTTCCGCGACGCGGACGTGGTCCACACCCTGGGCGCGGTCGACCCCAAGCGCGACATCGAGATCATCGAGACCGAACTGGCCCTGGCCGATTTGGCGAGCCTGGAAAAGCAGCACGAGAAGGTCTTCGGCAAGGCCAAGTCCGGGGATAAGGCGGCCAAGGAATCTCTGGCGCTCATCGAGAAGCTCAAGGCCGCGCTCTCCGAGGGCAAGCCCGCGCGCTCGCTAGGCCTCGATCCCAAGTCCATCCGGGATTTCGCCCTGCTCACCGCCAAGCCGGTCTTGTTCATCGGGAACACGGACGAGTCGCCGGACCAGGCGCTGGTCGCGGCGTTTCTCGCCGCGGCCAAGGAGCGCGGCGCCCAAGGCGTGGTCTTGTGCGGAAAAATCGAGGCGGAAATCGCGCAGTTGGCGCCGGAGGATCGCAAGGTCTTCATGGCCGAGATGGGCTTGGAGGTTCCCGGCCTTGAGCGCGTCATCGTGGCTGCCTACCAGGTTCTGGGGCTGCAGAGCTTCTTTACCGCCGGCGAGGACGAGGTGCGCGCCTGGACCGTGGCCGCGGGCGCCAAGGCGCCGCAGGCGGCCGGCGTCATCCACACCGACTTCGAGAAGGGCTTTATCAAGGCGGACGTCTATTCCTTCGCGGACATCGACGCGCACCAGAAAGAATCAGCCCTGCGCGAGAAGGGGCTCATCCGCTCTGAGGGCAAGGACTACGCGATGAAGGACGGCGACGTGTGTTTCTTCAAGTTCTCGGCACCCGCCGCGGCCAAGTGAATCCGGGCCCGGCCGGGCTCTGCCGTCATTTCGGCGAGTGCGGCGGCTGTTCCATCCAGAATATTCCCTATCCCGAGCAGTTGGGGCGCAAAAAATCCCGGGTCAACGCGGCGCTCTCAGCTTCCGGCCTCGAGGTTCAGGCCGCGCACCCCTCGCCGGATTTGTGGTTTTACCGGAACAAAATGGAGTTCGGCTTTAGCGACGTGCACCCGCCCCGGCCGGAGGGGCCTTCTCTTTATCTCGGCCTCAAGCCCAAGGGCCAGTGGCGCCGCGTGCTCGACTTGCAGGAGTGCCGCCTGCTCTCCCCCGAGACGCCCGCGCTGCTCGCCGCCGTGCGCCGCTGGGCCGCTCAAAGCGGCCTCCCTCCTTATAATAGCGTGCGGCATGTCGGGTTCTTGCGCCATTTGGTGGTGCGCGAGGCCAAGAACGGCGGCGAGCGGATGGTTCATCTCATCACCGCCCCGGGTGATTTCCCGGCCAAGCCCTTCGCCGCGACGGTGAAAGAAGCCTACCCGGCCGCCACGATTTTGCGCGGCATTAACGCCAAGATTTCAGACACGGCTTTGCCCGATTCCGTGGAAATACTAACAGGAACGGGACGGATCACCGAAATCCTGAGGCTTGAGGGTCGGGAGCTGCGCTTTCAGATCTCGCCCGCGTCGTTTTTCCAGACCAATACGCGCGGCGCCGAGGTCCTCTACGGCATCGCGCGGCGCTGGGCGGCGCAGGCCAAGCCCGAAAAAATCCTGGATCTTTACTGCGGCGGCGGAGGCTTCGCCCTGTCTTTGGCGGATCTCTGCGAGAAAGTCGTTGGCGTCGAATCCAACGCCGCCGCGGTGGCGGACGCCCAAGAAAATGCCGCCGCCAACGGCGTGCAAAATGCCGAATTCTATGCCGGCCAAACAGAGACGCTTCTGCCGGCCCTGCTCGACATGAAGCTTCAAGTCGCGGTGGCCGATCCGCCGCGCGCGGGGCTTCATTCCAAGGCGGCCGCGGCTTTGCGCGCGGGCGGCCCGCCGCTGCTCATTTATGTTTCGTGCAACCCCGACGCCCTGGTCCGCGACCTAGCCGCCTTGGCCCCCGTTTACCGCGCCGAGCAGGCCGAAATGGTGGATCTCTTCCCGCACACCGAACACGTGGAAACCGCCGTTTTGCTGCGGCGGGCCTAGCCCAGATCCGCGCGCGCGAGGCGCAGGGCGTTGGCGATGACCGAGACCGAGCTCAAGCTCATCGCCGCGCTGGCGAAAACCGGACTTAAAAGCAGGCCGAAGAAAGGATAGAGCGCGCCCGCGGCCAGGGGCACTCCCACGACGTTGTAGACGAAGGCGAAGAAAAGATTTTGCCGGATGTTTCCCATGACCAGGCGGCTTAAACGCCGGGCGCGCAAAACCGCGGACAAGTCGCCCTTGACCAGCGTGACGCTGCCGCTCTTAAGCGCGGCGTCGGTTCCCGTGCCCATGGCCAAGCCCGCATCCGCCTGGGCCAGAGCCGGGGCGTCGTTGACGCCGTCGCCCACCATGGCGACCACGCGCCCTTCTTTTTGCAGGGCCAAGACCGCGTCCTTCTTTTTCTCGGGCAGGACCTCGGCCAGGACCTCGGAGATGCCCAAGCGGTCGGCCGCGGCCCGGGCCGCGCCGAGGGAATCTCCGGTCAGCATGACCAGGCGGAGCCCCTCGGCTTTAAGGCGCGCCAGGGTTTGGGCGGCGCCCTCGCGCAGCGGATCCTCGGCCGCGAGGAGCCCCGCGGCGGCGCCGTCGACGGCCAAAAACGCGGCCGCGCGCCCTTCTTTCGACAAATCCGCGGCCTTTTCGCCCAAGGCTCCCAGCGCAATGCCGCGCTCGGCCATGAGCCGGGCGTTGCCGAAGAGCAGCTCGCGTCCGGAGGCCCGTCCCGAGACGCCCTGGCCCGGCACGGCCTTGAAATTTTCCGCGGCCGGAGCCTGGATGCCGCGCTCCGCCGCGGCTTCAAGAATCGCGCGGGCCATGGGATGCTCGCTGCCGCGCTCCAAGGCCGCGGCCAGGGACAAGACCTCTTGTTCGGAGAAGCCCGGCGCGGGAACAATCGCGCAGACCCGCGGCCGGCCCTCGCTCAAGGTTCCTGTTTTGTCCAGGACCAAAGTGTCGACTTTGTGCAAAATTTCCAGGGCGCGGGCATCATGAAACAAAACGCCGGCGCGCGCGCCGCGGCCCATGCCGACGCGGACGGAAATGGGCGTGGCTAAGCCCAGCGCGCACGGGCAGGCGACCAGGAGAACCGAGACGGCGCTGACCAAGGCGTGGGCCAGGCGCGGCTGGGGCCCCCAGAGCGACCAAGCGGCGAAAGCGGCAAGAGCCGAGAGGACGACCGCGGGCACGAAATAGGCCGAGACCTTGTCCGCCAGGCGCTGGACGGGCGCGCGGCTGCGCTGGGCTTCGGCGACCAAAGAAGCGATACGGGCCAGCATGGTCTCCCGCCCCACCTTTTCGGCGCGCATGAGGAAGGTCCCTTCCGCGTTGACCGTGCCTCCGGTGAGGGCGTCGCCCGCTTCCTTGGTCTTGGGCCAGGGCTCGCCGGAAATGGCGGACTCGTCCACCGAACTGGCGCCTTCGAGCACGACGCCGTCGACCGGAACGCTTTCTCCGGGGCGCACCCGCAGGACGTCTCCCGGCCGCACCGATGCCAGGGGCACGTCCGTTTCCGCGCCGTCTTTGAGGCGCCGGGCGGTCTTGGGCGCCAAGCGCAGCAGATGGCGCAGGGCTTCGCCGGTTTTTTTGCGGGCGCCCAGCTCCAGGACTTGCCCTAAAAGAGCGAGCACGGTGATGATGGCGGCGGCCTCGAAATAAAGCGGCAGGCGGCCGTCCGGGGTCCTGAAGGCGTCGGGGAATAGGCTCGGGACGAGCGCGGCCAGCAGGCTATAAAGGAAGGCGGTGCCGGTGCCCATGGCGATGAGCGTGAACATGTTGAGGGCGCGGCGGCGCAGGGACTGCCAACCGCGCGCGAAAAACGGCGCTCCGGCCCAGAGAACGACGGGGGCGGCCAGCGCGGCCTGCGCCCAGGACCACGGCGGGCTTAAAAGCCGTTCCGTGCCCGCCATTCCGGACATTCCCAGGGCGGCCAGGGGAACCGTCAGCGCCCCGCCGACGGCCAATCGTCGGCGCATATCCGCGGCTTCCGGATCCGGGCCGTCGTCCACTTGCGGCGAGGCGGGCTCAAGGGCCATGCCGCAGATAGGGCAGGCGCCGGGTCCGTCCTGGAGAATCTCGGGGTCCATGGGACAGGTGTAGAGCCCCGCTTCAGCGGGGGCGGCGGGCTCTTCTTGGACGGGGTTAAGATAGCGCGCCGGGTCGGCCTTGAACTTCTCCAGGCAGCGCGGGTTGCAGAAGAAATAGTCTGTTCCGTCCAGTGTGTAGCGCAGGGGCGGCTCCTTGCGCACCGTCATGCCGCAGACCGGATCGATTCGCTCCGCCACGAAGGCATTATGCGATCTTTACGGCCCTTGCGCCAAAAGTGTCCCGGGGCTATACTGCGGCAGAGGGCACATGAAAAGAAGCGCGGCCGTTTTGTCGGCGCTGGCCGTCATTCTGGCGGCGGTCTCTTTGGCGCGCGCGCAGGACTGGAGCGACCAGGCGTCCTTCAACGGCATTGCTGGCGGTTTTCAGCGGAAAATGAATCAGCAAGCCCAGGCGCAGCGCAAGCGAGAAAATGAAAACAGCCAAATTCTCAACGTTCTGCAGCAGGCCAAGCTCTCGCCGGCGACTCTCGCTTCGGAGGGCTGGTCGCCGGACCAGATTCATTCCTTGGCGCTCGCGATTCTGAGGGGCTCCTTGGCGGTCGCCCGGCTGCATGAGGACTATCCCAGCGCCGTGGCCGACGCGTACAAGAATTCTTGGTGGCACCTGGACGCCGAACTGACCAACCTCGAGCAGTCCGCGAAGGCGGGCATCGCGGAAATTTCCGGAAACGCGCGGGCCAAAGCCGCCGAGTTCAAGCGCGGATGCCTGGCCCACCAGCAGGCGGTTTTCTCGGCGCTTTCCGGGCAGAATTTGCCGGGAGTGGAAGTCAGGAAAATCATGATCGGGACCGGCCTCGAGCATCACGCGGTGATCGTGTTTCCGCAAGGCGGGGATTGGAGCGGTTCCGGCGTCGTCTTGGACGGCTGGCTCAACCAAAGCTCCCAAATCGGCAAAATGACTTTTCCCGTCAACGCCTGGGAGTCGAACTTCAAGCTTCTGCGCGTCATCACTCCCGCCCGCCTGGAAGACTAGCCCCGCCTGCGCGTTTGCGCTATAATCTAACCCGGCGTCCGCGACGCGCTCGTAACACAAAGGATAGTGTCCAAGCCTGCGAAGCTTGGTATCCAGGTTCGATTCCTGGCGAGCGCACCACCTCTCTCGAATTCGGGGCTCAGCGAAAAAATTCCATCGGCGGCGCGGCGCCCCGCCGCCGCAAGTCCTCGTAGAAGCGCGGCACGGCGCCCGTGGGGCGCAGAGAAAAATCGCCGCCGCGCAGGGCCCGCGGGTCCGCCTCGAAAAGGGGCGAGAGACTGATGGTCTCAAGCTCCATGCCGGTGAGTTCGGCGATCTGCACCACGCGCCTTGAGCCGTCACTAAGGCGGGCCGCCACGACGATTAAATCAAGAGCCCCCGCGATGTTCGCGCGCGTCGCGCGCAGGGGGATGTCCAGCCCCGCCGAGAGAATCAGCGTCTCCAAGCGCAGGAGGGCCTCGCGGCAGCTGCCCGCGTGCAGCGTGCACAAGGCGCCGTCGTGTCCGACGCTCATGGCTTGCAGGAAATCAAAGGCTTCCGGGCCGCGGCACTCGCCCACTAAAATCCGATCCGGCCGCATGCGCAGGCTGTTTTTGAGCAAGTCGCGCAGGCTCACGTCGCCCAGGCCGGAGGCGTCCTGCATCCGCGTGCGCAGGTAGAGCGCGTGCGGCTGGGGCAGGGTGATTTCGGGCGTGTCTTCGAGCACCAAAATCCGTTCCTCGGAGGAGATGAAGGAGGCCAAGGCATTTAGAATCGTGGTCTTGCCCGAACTGGTTCCGCCGGCGACGAGGATGTTGCGCCGGCTTTCGACCGCGTAGCGCAGGAAACCGGCGGCCGCCGGGGAAAGCGCGCCCAAGCGGATTAAATCCTCCAGGGAAGGCCTGCGGGCCGGGCGCTTGCGGACGGTGACGCAGAGCCCGCCTCGGCCCAGGAGCGGCGGCGCCAGAACGTGGACGCGGGAGCCGTCCTTGGCGGACAAGTCCGCGTAAGGCCGGGCGGGGCCGAGGCCGGCCGCGCTGCCCACGAGAGCTTCAAAAAAGCGGAGTTTGTCGTCTTCCGCGGCCGCTAAGGGAGTTTTCTCCAGTTTCCCGCCCGGACGTTCGACGTAGACGCCGCCGTCCGGGTTGACCATGATTTCCGTCACGGACGCGTCTCGGGACAAGTCCAGCAGGGCTTGGACCGCGGCCTCGCCCATGGCCCTAGGCCTTCTTGCCGTCTTTGCCGGGCGCCGCCTTGGAGACGACCAGGCGGGAGAAGGACGCGAAGAGCTCGGCAGCGCTGGCGAAGCGCTGGTCGGGCTCGGGCGCGAGGGCCTTGGCGAAAAATTCGTCCATGGCGGGGCCCAATTCCGGAACCTTTTGGGACGGCGGAACAAAGAGCGCCGTTCCTTTCGGATCCCGGCTTTCAAAGAAGGCCGTTTTGCCCGTGAGCATCTCGTAGAGGCAAGCCGCCAGTGAGAAAAGATCCGAACTCGGCGTGGATTCGCCGTTTTCCGGGGAGAACTCCGGCGCGGCGTAGGCCAGCGCGGCGACCGGCCAGAGGCCGAAGCCGCGCACCTTGACCTGCGAGGGTCCGATGATGATTTCTCCGGGAGCCAGCGGGCCGTGGCAGAGGCCCAGGGCGTGGGCGGCGTCCAAGGCCTCGCAGAGATGCTTCATGAGCCGCAAGGCCTGCTCGGGGGAATAGCGGCGCTCGGGCAGGCGCTCCAAGGTCTTGCGCAGCGAGTCGCCGCGCAGCGGCTCGTATGCCGCGAAAATGCAGACGCCTTGGGAAAACGCCCCGCGCAGCTGCGCGACGGAGGGGTGCTTGAAGTCGACGGCTTTGCGGGCGCGCTCAAGCCCGCCGGGAACGTTCGGATAGCGCACGATGGTCATGGACTCGTCGCTCAAGTCCCGCCCGTCGTAGACGCAGACGCCGTCGGCTTCATCTCTGATGGAGCCGAGGATGAAGCGGCCGCCCAGAACGGTGCCGGCCTTGGGCAGAGGCGCCGGCCTTGGGACCTCGGAGGCCGACACATGGCCCTTGCCGGGATCCCGCCGCGGCTTTGCCGGCGCGGCGGGCCTGGAGATCAATACAATGAGAAAGGTCAAGAGGATGAGCCCCAAGATGACGGTTGCCGCGGCCCGTCTCCAAGCGCTTCGTTTGGAGGTGGCGGGCGCTTTAGGGGCTGATGGGATTTGTTCCGGGGCCGGCTTTTTCCCCGGCAAGGCTGGGCGCGGCCGGAGCGCGGCCTTGACCGCGGCGGAGGACACGGCGAGCTTTTCTTCGGCCATGGCCCGAACGTAGGCATGGTTGCGCAGGGCGCTAACCGCGGGATCCTTCGAGCCCAGGCTAAGCGCGTTTCCGGCGTCGCGCCACGCGCTCCAGTATTCGTGCCGGCCGAACTCGGTTTGGGCCGTGCGCGCGTAGGCCGCGGCCCGCGCCGCCCCGGTCGAGAGGGCGACGGTGGCGCCCGCCGCGGCGGCGCTCGATTTGGCGACGCTCGCGCGCGGCTTGGCCGCCGTGGACGTGGATTTGGCCACCGCTCCGGAGGCAAAGGCCGTGCCCGCGGCCATGGGGCCCAGCGCCAGGAAAAGCCCCAGAAGGCAGTTTGATACAATGCGGGCGTGAGAAAAGAAGCCTTCGCGGCGCGCGTCTGGTCGAAGATGAGAAGCCTTGAAAAAGAGCGAGGTTTTCTCGTTCCCGGCGGCCGGATTCTCGCCGCGGTTTCCGGAGGGCCCGACTCCGTCTGCCTGGGCCACTATCTCTGGTCGCAAAGCCGCCGACGGGGCTTCGCGCTGTTTTTCGTCCACTTCCACCATGGCCTCCGCGGGCGCGCCGCCGACGCGGACGCGCGCTTGGTCCTGGACCTGGGCAAAAAGTGGGGCGTGCCGACGCGCGTCGTTTCCATTCCCGTGGCCAAGGCCGCCGCGCGGCGCGGGCTGGGCATCGAGGAGGCGGGGCGAAAGCTGCGCTATCAAGCCCTGGCCCGGGAGGCCAAGCGCCTGGGCTGCGGCAAGGCCGCGACCGCGCATCATCTGGACGATCAGGCGGAAAGCGTTCTTTTGAGCCTGTTGCGCGGAAGCCGCCTGGAGGCCTTGGCCGGAATTTTTCCCGAGCGGCCCTTGTCTCCCGGCGTGAAGCTCATCCGCCCGCTTTTGAACCTCAAGAAATCTGAAATTCTGGAATACCTGCGCTTTCACGATCTTAAGTTCCGCCTTGACCGCACGAACGCTTCCCGGCGCTTCACGCGGAACTGGGTGCGCCAAGACGTCCTGCCGCTTCTGGAGCGTAAAAATCCCCGCGTCCGGGAGCGTCTGGCGGCCGTCGCGGATCAAGTTCGCCATAAATTTTTTAACGCGGCGCCTCCTGCGCCGTCGCGGCCGCGGCCAAAAGCTCGCGCGGGTAGCCGATGTCCAAAACCTTGAGTTTGCCCACGTATTTGGCCGCGTGGGGCGCCAGAAGCCCGCGCTTGGCCAGCCCCAAAGTCAGCGTCAACTCGGCCGTGACGTAAACGCCGGTGTGGTGCCCGGTGTCGGGGTTGAGCCCGGAGGGCAGGTCCAGGGCCACGACCGGTTTTGCCGAGCGCGCGACGGCTTGAATCATTTCCCGCGCCGGGCCGGCCGGCTTGCCGCTGGAACCGGTCCCTAGAACGGCGTCCAAGACGGCGTCCGCCGAAGCCAGGGCGTCCCGGGCCGCGTCCGGCGAGGACCAAAGGGCGACGGGAACCTGGGCGGCGCGGGCTTTTTCGAGTTGCGCGCGCGTTAATTCCGGGTAATCGCCCGCGCCCGCGCCGTCCTTGCGCGGCGGGCACAGGAACACGGAGACGTCGATTCCGGCTTCCTTAAGATGCCGGGCCGCGGCCAGACCGTCGCCTCCGTTGGCGCCGCGCCCGCAAAAAACAGCCGCGCGTCCGGAGCGGCTATCCGGTTTTTTCTCCCTGAGAAAACTCATTGTTTCCGCCGCTACGGCGCGGCCGGCGTTTTCCATCAAGTCGCGCGAGGCAACGCCGTATTTTTCCTCGGCGAGGCGATCGAGTGCGCGCATGTCCTGGGCCGTCGCGGTGGGCAGGCCATGGTAGGACAGGGGCAAGGGCTCTCGGCTCATAGGGAAACGGCCATCATGTGAAATTGCGCGAGGGCGGCGGCGGCCACGCCCAGAACGAGGATGGCTCCCAGCCCCGCGATCGCCAGGCAGGGCCAGAGAAAGGACAGGGCGGCCGCCAAACGGCTCACGCCCCGCTCCCGCGCCAGGGCTTGGGCGCGCAATCCGGCGTTGAGCAGCCACGCCGCGAAAAGAAGCCCGGCGGCCGCGGCGATGGAGCCGGGCGCGGCCCAGCGGGCAATGAGGGCGGCGGGGACCAGAAGCGTCCAGGAAAGCTCGGCCTCGGAGGCGATTTTAAAAACGCCCGAGGCGCTTCCCGGCCGCGAGAACAAGTCCAGCGCGAGGTGCGCCGTCGCGGCCGTGAAAAAACAGGAGCCCAGGCGCCACGCGGCCAGGGCGAGAGCCAGGACGGCCAGAACGGCCCAGGACAAATGCGCGCCGAAGAGCAGCGCCGCGCCCGCGGCGAGGCTCGCGCCCGCCGCGGCGAAGTCGAGGGCGAAATCCGGCGTCATGGCGTCACCATCCCGGCCAGAGATACTCCAAGCCCATGCGCGGCGGCGCCAATTGGGAGGATAAGGCCGCCAGGGGATTGGGGCCTTCAAAGCGCGACTGCAGCAGATTTAGGAAATCCCCCAGATGATCGCCGGCGCGCTGCACATGGGGCGTGCCCTTGATGCCGCCCAGCTTGGCCGCCAAATCGAGCGCGTCGGTCGAGTCGCCCAGCTGATCCACCAAGTGATCGGCCAGCGCCTGGCGGCCGGAGAAGATGCGCCCGTCGGCCAGGGGCTTTAGCTGGGCCAGGGGAATATTCCTGCCCGCGCTGACCGCGGCCAGAAACTGCCCGTAGGCGTCCTCGACCAGGTTTTGCAGGAGCTTTTTCTCCGCGGGCGTGAGCGGCCTGGCCGGGGACCCGATGTCCTTGAATTTTCCGGATTTAATCGGCGTCATCTGGTAGCCGATTTTCTTGAAGAGGCCCTGCAGGTTGCTGATGGGGAAGATGACGCCGATGGAGCCGGTGAGAGTCCCCGGGTGCGCCACGACGCGGTCGCAGGCCGAGGCGATGTAGTAGCCGCCCGAGGCGGCCACGTCGTCGAAGAGGGCCACGACCGGGATGTGGTCCTCGCGGCGCACGCGCTCGATTTGGCTGTAGAGCTCCTGCACGGCGCCAACGCTGCCGCCGGGAGAGTTGATGTCCAGGACGATGGCGCGCACGCCCGGGGTCGCGGCCAAATCCTTGAGCTTGCGCGTCCACTGCGACACGCCGCCCTGGGCCCAGGGCGCGGAGTCGTCCGATGTGTAGATGGGCCCGTGGATGTCGAGCCAGCCCACGGAGTCCTGGGATGAAAGCCCGGAGAGCGGCCCGCCGGCCGCCGCCCGATTTTTTGAGCCGCGGGTGACGATGAACGCCGCGGCGGCCAAAGAGAGAAGATAGAACGCCGCGAGAGCCGCGGGCAGCCGGCGGCGCGGCGCCGAGGCTTTTTCGGCGGGAGACGAGGATTCGATGTTTTCAGTCATAGCTTAGCTCCGGCCCGGGGCGGCGTTGACCACGCGGTTGCGCCCCTGGGCCTTGGCGCGGTAGAGCGCCGCGTCGGCCTGGGAGATGAGCTCCTCGGCCGTGGCCGCGTCCGCGGGAAAATGGGCCAGGCCGATGGAGACGCTCACGCGGGCTTCGTTGAACCCCAGGGAAAAATGCTCCTGCTCGACGGTCTTGCGGATGGCCTCGGCCTTGCGCGCGGCGCCTTGGGCCTGCGCGCGGGGGAGAATCACCGCGAACTCCTCGCCGCCGTAGCGGGCCACGAAGTCGGTCTCGTAAACCGAGGAATTCAAAATTTCGCCCAAGCGCCTGAGGACCTGATCCCCGAAGGGATGGCCGTAGCGGTCATTTAACTCCTTGAAGTGATCGATGTCAAGAAGCAAAAGCGAGACCGGCGTCTTGAAGGCCTGGGCGCGGATGAGCTCGTCCTTCAAGCGCTCGTCGAAGCCGCCGCGGCGGTGCACGCCGGTCAAGCCGTCGATGCGCGAGAGGCTCTCGATGTCCTGGAAAATCCGGATGCGCCGGAAGGCGAAGGCGATTTCCTGGGCGA
>Ga0307373_10001866_pt1 | contig 38948 bp, 34 predicted proteins | sample OX2MG_FD_202534 | JGI IMG/M metagenome (GOLD analysis project Ga0307373, IMG submission 202534) | Soil microbial communities from Risofladan, Vaasa, Finland - OX-2 | ecosystem: Environmental > Terrestrial > Soil > Coastal area > Acid sulfate soil | place: Finland: Risofladan, Vaasa | collected...
TCGACTGCAATCCGGTGGTCGCCACGCCCTCGGGCGCAGTGGTCGTCGACGCCCGGGCACGGGTGAGCACCGATCACCTCCCCCTCCCCCTCGACTCCCGCCACCTCCGATGATCCAGCCCGCAGTCCGCGAGACACACGTGTCGACGTTGTTCTTCTCCGGGGACACCGTCGCCAAGGTACGGAAGCCCGTGCGCTTCGATTTCGCGGACTTCTCGGATCTGGAGTCCCGCAGGCTCGACTGCGAACGGGAGGTGACGTTGAACCGCCGGTTGGCGCCTGACGTCTACCGGGGGACGGCGACGGTGACCCTCGAGGGAGAGGTCCTCGAGCACGTGGTGCTGATGCGGCGGCTCCCCGCCGATCGAAACCTGGGCCACCTCGTCCGGTCGGGACTTCCCGTCGCCGCCGAGCTTCACGAGGTCGTGACCCGATTGGTGGACTTCCATCGCCGAGCCGATCGATCACCCGAGATATCGGCCTCGGCAACACCCGGGGTGCTGCTCGCCCGCTGGAACGCAACGGCGCGAGAGGCAAGCCGGTTCGTGGGAACGATCCTCCATCGGTCCCTGCAACAGCAGGTCAATCACCTGGCGGAGCGTTACCTGACCGGGCGCGAGGGCCTTCTGGCCGGGCGCGTCGAGTCCGGTCACGTTTGCGACGGTCACGGGGACCTGCTCGCCGACGACATCTTCTGTCTCGACGACGGACCCCGGATCCTCGACTGCCTCGAGTTCGACGATTCGCTGCGCTATGGCGACGTGCTCGCCGATGTCGGGTTCCTCGCCATGGACCTCGAGCGGCTGGGCGCGCCCGAGGCCGCTCGGCAGGTACTGGGGTATTACGAGGACCTGAGCGGTGACGAGATCCCCACCTCGCTCGCCCACTTCTACGTGGCGGCACGGGCCCAGGTGAGGATGCTCGTGGCGTGCCTCCGAGCCGAGCAGGACCCTCGGTCGGCGGAAGGGGAGGAGCTCGCTCGGGAGCTCGAGCAGCTGTGCCGCCACCACCTCCGGCAGGGCCGGGTCAGGCTCGTCCTCGTCGGAGGTCTCCCGGGAACCGGCAAGTCCACCCTGGCGGCTGCCCTTGGTCACGTGCTCCCTGCCCAGGTGCTCTCGACCGACCGGGTCCGAAGGGAGATGGGCCTGGCCCTCGGTGAGGATCGCTACCGGCCCGACGCCAAAAACGCCGTGTACGACGCGTTGCTGTCCCGAGGGCAGGCCTGTCTCCGAATGGGCACGTCGGTGGTGTTGGACGGCTCGTGGATCGACGCGTCGACCAGGGAGCGGGCCGCCGGGCTCGCCCGACTGAGCGGTTCGGACCTTCAAGAGATCCGGTGCCGGTGCGAGCCCGGGATCGCCCGCGAGAGGATCGAACGGCGTTCCCGCCGCGGCGACAGCGAGTCCGAGGCCACCGTCGCCGTGGCCACCCGTATGGCCGACGAGGCCGATCCCTGGCCGTCGGCGACCGTGGTGGACACCTCCGGCCCGAAGGGCGACGGGCTCCAGCAGGCCCGAGCGGCCCTCGACCCACCGGAGCCCTGAGGCCCCTCGTGGTGGAACCCGGGGCCTCTGGGCATGGGTCAGAGTCCCTCTCCCGACGGAGGAGCATCGATCGATGGGGGACTCTCGAACAGGGACCGGACCTGACGGGCGATCTCGAGATCCTCCCTGGCCCGGATCACCCCCACCTGCACCGGAGCCCCGGGCAGGGTGATCAGCGCGTCCCCTCCCGGTTCGCGGTTGCGCGCCGGGTCGAGGGCGATGCCGAGAAAGGCCAGTCCGTTGCACACGTCCTGGCGCAGGCGATCGGACGCCTCGCCGGCACCGCCGGTGAAGACCAGGGCATCGAGCCCGCCCATGGCCGCGGCCATGGCGGCCGCCGCCGCTCGCATCCGGTGGACGTACACGTCGTAGGCGAGGCCCGCAGCCCGATCACCCGCGTCTGCCAGCGCGATGACCTGCCGGAGGTCACCCGACCGGCCCGACAGCCCCAACAGGCCCGATTCGTGCTCGAGCGCGTTCTCGATCTCCGCGATGCTCAGGCCGGCGTGCTGCTGCAACCAGAGCAACGCCCCGGGATCGACGCTTCCCGATCGCGTGGCCATCACCAGGCCCTCGAGCGGCGTGAAGCCCATGGTGGTTTCCACCGAGCGCCCGGAGAGCACGGCCGACAGCGACACACCGGCACCGACGTGCGCCGTCACCAACCGCAGGCCTTCCCTGGGGGCGCCGAGAAGCGAGGCGGCCCTCCGGCTGGCCCAGGCGTGGCTGAGCCCGTGGAACCCGTAGCGACGGATCCCCCACCGCTCCCTCCATTCCTCCGGTACGGCATAGGTCGCGGCGCTGGCGGGCATCGTCGCGTGGAACGCGGTGTCGAAACAGGCGACCTGGGCGAGCTCCGGGTACAGCGATCGGAGCGCATGGATCGCCGCCAGGGAGGACGGATTGTGCAACGGCGCCAGATCGGCGAGCGCCCCGAGGGTCTGTTCGGCGTCGACGCCGATCAGGACGGCCGCACCGAAGGACGATCCTCCGTGCACCACCCGGTGGCCGGCGACATCGACGACCGGACTCTCCTCGACGAAGGACCGCAGGGCAGGGCCGAGCCCCTCGGGATCCCCCGAAGTGGGAAGATCCGAGGAGGCCACCACCGCGTCGTTCGGATCGAGCACCCGCAATTTGAGCGAGCTCGAGCCGGCATTGACCACCAAGATCCACATCTCCCCACTCTGCCCCGACGCCGACAGCGATGGCGGACCACCACCCGATCCGCCCCGCAAAGGAGCGACCCATGGACGACCCGGAGACGACCCGGTACGCCGCCCCACTCTCGGCGCAGGAGCTCCACCAGCTCGACGCGTACGTGCGGGCTGCCAACTACCTGGCCGTCGGGCAGATCTACCTCCTCGCCAACCCGCTCCTCCGGCAGCCGCTCCTGCCCGAGCACATCAAGCCGAGGTTGCTGGGCCACTGGGGAACGAGCCCGGGGCTCAACCTCATATACGCCCATCTCAGCAGGGTGATCAGGGTCCACGACCTGAACGCCCTGTTCGTCTGCGGCCCCGGCCACGGGGGACCGGCGATGGTGGCGAACGCCTGGCTCGAGGGGACCTACAGCGAGCTCTATCCCCACATCCCGAGGAATGCTGCCGGCATGGCCCGCCTCTTCCGGCAATTCTCGTTCCCAGGTGGCATCCCCAGCCATGCCTCGCCCGAGACCCCCGGCTCGATCCACGAGGGTGGCGAGCTGGGCTACTCCCTCGCCCATGCGTTCGGTGCCGCATTCGACAATCCGGACCTGGTCGTGGCCTGTGTGGTGGGGGACGGGGAGGCCGAGACGGGTCCCGCGGCGACGGGCTGGCACTCCAACAAGTTCCTCAACCCCGTGAGCGACGGCGCGGTGCTGCCGATCCTCCATCTGAACGGCTACAAGATCGCCAGCCCCACGGTCCTGGCCCGGATCCCGACCGAGGAGCTGTTGGCCCTGTTCACCGGATATGGCTATCGGCCGGTCGTCGTTGAGGCCTCCGCCGGTGAGGTGACGCTCGGCGTCCACCGGCGCATGGCCGGCGCTCTCGACGCGATGGTGGAGGAGATCCGCTGGATCCAGCAAGAGGCGCGCACCAACGGCCACCGTGGCCGACCGCGGTGGCCGATGCTCATCCTGAGGAGCCCGAAAGGCTGGACCGGGCCCAAGGAGGTCGACGGCCGGCCGGTGGAGGGAACCGCGAGGTCCCATCAGATCCCCATCGCCGACGTACGGACCGATCCGGCTCATCTGGCCCAGCTCGAGTCGTGGATGCGCAGCTATCGCCCCGAGGACCTGTTCGACGCCGACGGTCGCCCGAACGAGGTCATCTCCGGTCTCGCCCCCTCCGGTCGACGGCGGATGAGCGACAACCCCCATGCGAACGGGGGGTTGCTCATGAAGGATCTCGAGCTGCCTTCCTTCGCCGACTATGCCGCCGAGGTCCCGTCCCCCGGCGCCGTGCTGCGCGAGGCCACCGAGGTGCTCGGGCGCTACCTGCGCGACGTGATCCGGGCCAATCCGGAGAACTTCCGGCTCTTCGGCCCCGACGAGACCGCTTCCAACCGGCTGCAGGACGTCTTCGAGGCCACCGCGAGAACATGGGAGTCCACCATCGTGGCGGACGACGACAACCTGTCACCCGACGGCAGGGTGATGGAGGTCCTCTCCGAGCACCAGTGCGAGGGCTGGCTCGAGGGCTATCTTCTGACCGGGCGCCACGGCCTCTTCAACTCCTATGAGGCCTTCGTCCACATCGTCGATTCGATGTTCAACCAACATGCGAAATGGCTGAAGGTCACCCGCGAGATCCCCTGGCGGCGACCCATCGCCTCGCTCAACTATCTCCTGTCGAGCCACGTCTGGCGCCAGGACCACAATGGGTTCTCCCATCAGGACCCCGGGTTCATCGACCATGTGGTGAACAAGAAAGCCGCGGTGGTCCGGGTCTATCTCCCCCCCGACACCAACTGCCTGCTGTCGACGGCGGCCCACTGCCTCAGGAGCCGGAACTACGTCAACGTCATCGTGGCCGGCAAGCAGCCGCAGCACGATTGGCTCGCGATGGAGGAGGCCATCGACCACTGCTCCCGCGGCCTCGGCGTGTGGCAGTTCGTCTCCAACGACGAGGGGTCCGAGCCCGATGTCGTCCTGGCATGTTGTGGCGACGTGCCAACGCTCGAGACCGTGGCCGCGGCCGACCTGCTCCGGCGCCATCTCCCGAACCTGAAGGTGAGGGTGGTCAACGTGGTGGACCTGATGCGCCTCGAGCCTGACACGGTGCACCCCCACGGCCTCTCGGACGACGAGTTCGACGCCATCTTCACCACCGATCGCCCCGTGATCTTCGCGTTCCACGGCTATCCGTCTCTCATCCACCGGCTCACCTACGGGAGGCACAACCACGAGAACCTGCATGTGCGGGGTTACCTCGAGGAGGGCACGACGACGACGCCGTTCGACATGGTCATGTTGAACGACCTCGACCGGTTCCACCTGGTGATCGACGTCCTCGACCGGGTGCCGGGGCTGGGATCGCCGAATGCGTGGCTCCGTCAGGAGATGGTCGACGCCCGCCTCGAGGCCCGCAGTTACGGGCGGGAGCACGGGGAGGACCCGCCGGAGATCGCCCAGTGGCGGTGGGACCCGTCCTGAGGACGGCGCCCCGCCCTCTCCGCCGCCCTCACTCCGCCGCCCTCTCCCCTGTCGGAACGATCACCACCGGAACGGAGGCATGCTCGGCCAGTTGGAGGCTGGTGCTCCCGAGGAGCAGGCCCGCGTGCTTCCCCCGTCCCCGCGAGCCGACCACGAGGACGTCGGCGGCGACCGGAGGCTCCGTCGATCGAAGGAGCACCGTGCACGGATCGCCGTCCGATCGGTACCACTCGACACGATCGGCACCCAGGCCCTCCTCGGCGGTGAGGCGTCTGGCCGTCCCCTCGAGCCCCGAAGGACCCGCTCCTCCACCCGCATGCTCGAGGAGCCCGGCGGCATGCACCACGACAAGCCGGGCCCCGAGCGAACGCGCCAAGCCGGCCGCCCAGCGAAGAGCGGCCTCTGCGTCGGGTGAGCCGTCTATACCGACGGCGATCGTCCGGATCGGACTCATCGCGGGGATCCTTCCCGGGGCGACCGCCGGGCAGCAGCGAGCGCCGTCGCCCGCTTCACCAGGACCCCGTCCACCACCTCCATGCCGGGCCCGCCCGACGTCGGCGCCTCAGCCCGGTACGGGCCACCGAGCAGCGCACTCAGGGTGGCCGCCACCGAGGTCCGAAGGGCCTCGAGGTCGTAACCGCCCTCGAGGAACAACGCCAGCCGGCCGGGCCGGGGCACCCAGCCGGCGACCATCCGGGCCAGATCGGCGAAGTCGCCGCTCGAAAGGGCCAGGTCCGCCAAGGGGTCGGCTCGGTGGGCGTCGAACCCGGCGGAGACCAGGACCCAGGTCGGCTCGAACCGCTCGACGACAGGGGAGGCGATCAGCTCCATGGCGCGAAGGAGGACGTCGCCGGTGGCGTCCGGTGGGAGGGGGATGTTGACGGTTCGGTCGGGCGCATCGTCCCCACCGATCTCGGCTGCCCGGCCGGTCCCGGGAAAAGCCGGCCACTGGTGCGTCGAGACGTACAGCACGTCGGGGTCGTCCCAGAAGATCGACTGCGTGCCGTTGCCATGGTGCACGTCCCAATCGACGATCAGGACCCGCTCGCCCTCGTCGGTCAGCGCGGCAGCGGTCACCGCGATGTTGTTCAGGAGGCAGAAGCCCATCGCACGATCACGCAACGCGTGATGGCCAGGTGGGCGGGTCACGACGAACGCAACGCCCTCCCGGCACTGCCTCAGCTCCCCGATGGCCCCCAACCCCGCCCCCGCGGCGTCGAGGGCGGTCGACCACGAGTCGGTCACGGCGTAGGTGTCGGGATCGAGATCGCCTCCCCCCGCGCTGCAGAACATCGCCAACTCGTTCAGGTAGGAGAGCTCGTGCACGCGGAGCAGCTGGTCCGGCTCGGCGGGCCGAGCCGCCACCAGTCGGAGCTCCTCCCCCAAGTGCAGGTCGGCGATGCCACCCATCGCCGCCCCGATCCGTGCGGGTCGTTCCGGGTGGCCATCCCTGGCATGCCCTTCCTCGCCCACCGGGCCACTCACGATCAACATATCGAGAGCCGCAGCTCGACCACCCCATGGTCCGTCGTCGACTGGACCTCGAGACCCGAATGCATGAAGACGTCCAACATACGCCGGTTCTCGTACAACGTCTCGGCACGGAACGCGGTGATCCCCCTCTCCCGAGCGGCGATCGCCAGCTGCTCGAGAAGGAGTGATCCGATCCCGTGTCGCTGGTAATCATCGGCGACCACGAAGGCGACCTCCGCCTCCTCGCCGTGATCCAACCGGTCATAGCGACCCACGGCGATCATCCGGTCCCCGTCCTCGGCGATCAGGGCCAACCGGTCCCAGTAGTCGACCGTGGCGAGGCGCTCGACCTCCACCGCGGACAGGGTCGGGTGTGCCGTGAAATACCGCAGGTAGACCGAGCGCGGGGACAGCTGGGAGTGGAACTCGACCAGGCGCGGCGCATCGGCGGGGCGGATCGGTCTCAGGTGGACCGTCCCCCCGTTCCTCGTGACGAGATCACGTTCGAGCTCGCCAGGGTACTCGTGCGGCTGCGAGGGCCTGTGGATAGCGGCAGCCATCGGGCTCCTCCCGTCGGACGGGTCGACGTTCACAAGATCGCGCGCCACGGACCCCGACGCCAGGGGACAAAGTCCCCAAAGCGGGTCGAACGGCGGGTGGAGGGGTCGCCCGGTCGGGCCATCGCCGGGCGGGAGGTGGGGAGTCCGGGGTCGGGGGGTAACCTGTCGGCGAACCGGTCTGGTTTCGTGAACCCGTGAAGGAGAGGTCGTTGACGAATGGTGAGGGAAAGGCCGGCCAAAGGATCGTGGTCGGGTTCGACGGTTCCGAGCCGTCAATGGACGCCATGCGCTGGGCGGCAGGGTACGCGGAGCTGACCGGTTCCGGGCTCGAGGTCGTCATGATGTGGGAATGGCCGACCAACTACGGGTGGACGCTTCCCCTCCCCGCCGACTACGACCCGGCTGCCGACGCCCAGGAGGTCGTCTCCAAGGCCGTCGAGCTGCTTCGGTCGCCCCATCCCGGGCTCGACGTCCGTTGGAAGGTCATTGAGGGTCATCCGGCGCCGACGCTCGTGGAGCAATCGCGGGGTGCAGATCTGCTCGTCGTCGGGAGCCGGGGGCACGGCGAGTTCGCAGGAATGCTGCTCGGCTCCGTGAGCGAGCATTGCGTCGCCCACGCCCATTGCCCGGTGCTGGTCTTTCGCAACTGAGAGGCCCCTCACGAGCCCAGGGACGTTCCTCCCCGGGCAGAATGGGGGGATGGGCTCGAGGCAACGCCGGCACCGGCCACTCTCGATCGCCTCGTCGCACTGGCGAGCCGACGGGGGACCCAAGACCCGCTTCCCGACCGAGGGCGACGCCGCAGCGGCGGCATCCGATCAGTCGAGGGAGGCCGGGATCGAGCTCGGGGTGTATCGGTGCGACTTCTGCGACGGCTGGCACATGGGCCGCTCGTCGGCCTCGACCCGGTCCTGAGCTGCGCCTCCAAGGGGTCCGGCACGTTGACATGCGCAGGACGGGCTCCTAGCATTTTCATCTATCGGACGCATTGTCCGATCCATAGGTGGAGGTGTCCGACATGGTCGATCCGACGATTGCCGACCTCGACCTCGCCGACCTCGACCTCATGGACTCCCAGACCTATGTGGACGGCGTCCCCCACCAGTACTTCGCCGCGCTGCGCGCAGAGAGCCCGGTCCAATGGCGCGATCAGGCCGGTGCTCCGGGGTACTGGGCGGTCACCACCTACGACGACTGCATCACGGTCAACCGCGATTGGAGCCACTACTCCTCGTTCCGGCGCAGCTCCCTCACGATGGAGCTTCCCGACGACGAGCTCGAGCAGCAACGCCTGATGATGCTCAACATGGACCCACCGTTGCACACCCGTTACCGGCGCCTGGTCAACCGGGGCTTCAACCCCCGCATGATCCGCGAGCTCGAGGCGAGCATCCACCTGGCGACGGACCACATCATCGACTCGGTCTGTGAGAAGGGCGAGGCCGACTTCGTGACCGACATCTCGGCCGAGCTCCCGCTGATCGTCATCGCCGAGCTGCTCGGCGTCCCCCACGACGACCGCCATCGCATGTTCGACTGGTCCAACCGTATGGTCGGGAGCGAGGATCCCGAGTACCAGATCACTCCGGAGAGCGCGACCCAGTCCGCCCTGGAGCTTTACGCTTATGCCGGCGAACTGTTCGCCGCCAAGCGCGTCGAGCCCCAAGGTGACCTCATGACCTCGCTGGCGCAGGTGGAGATCGACGGCGAGAGGCTCTCCGACCTCGACCTCGAGCTCTTCTTCCTCCTGCTCACGGTCGCGGGGAACGAGACGAGCCGAAACCTGATGTCGGGGGCGATGCACGCGTTCTTCGAGCAGCCCGACCAGTGGCAGCGGCTCGTCGCCGACCGCTCGCTGCTGCCGAGGGCGGTCGAGGAGATGCTGCGCTACATCACACCGGTGATGAACTTCCGCCGGACCGCCACCGCCGAGGTCGTCCTACACGACGTCAGGATCGGTGAGGGCGACAAGGTCATCTTCTTCCATGCCTCGGCCAACCGTGACGAGACCGTGTTCGAGCGGCCCGACTTCTTCGACGTCGGCCGCGACCCCAACCCTCATATCGCCTTCGGCGGTGGGGGGCCACACTTCTGCCTCGGCGCCAACCTGGCCCGCATGGAGATCCGGGTCATGTTCGAGCACCTGCTCGACCGGATGCCCGATATCCATCTGAACGGCAAGGCCCAGCGCCTGCAGAGCAACTTCATCAACGGGATGAAGCACCTCCCGGTGGCTTTCCCACCCACGGCCACGGTCAAGCCCCGCTGACGTGGTACGCCGCTCCCCCGACGCTCTCCGAGGCGTCATCCGCGACTTTCGCAGGGACCAGATCGTCGATGTGGCACGACGGCTCTTCGGTGAGCGCCGGACAACCGAGGTCTCGATGGACGAGATCGCCGCCGAGACCGGAATCGCCCGTTCCACCCTGTACGTGTACTTCGCCAACCGCGACGACCTCTTGCGGGCCTGCCTCGACGGAATGTACGAGCAGTTGCAGGAGTCACTCGCCACGGACCTCGAGGCCGAGTCGCCACCACCGGCTCGATTGCGAGCGGTCATCCGGGCGCTGCTCGAGCGAGTGGACGAGCACCCCGCCTTCTTCCGGCTGGCTCTCGCCACCCAGGTGACGGCCGGCAACACCGGAGCGGCGATCGACGCCGAGCTCTTCCTGATCGCCTCCCACGTGGCCCGCATGATCGACGATCTGTCGGCCGAGGGGGTCGAGGCCGGTCTCTTCCGGCCATTCGCTCCGGGCCGGGCCGCCGCCCTCATCGGCCAGCAGCTTTATGGAGCGCTGGCGGTCCGCTCGGCTGACCCCGACCCCCCTTCGCTCGACGACACCGCCGATGAGCTCTTCTCGTTCGTGCTCGAGGGTATCGAGTCACGAAGCTGACGCGCCGCTGCATCGTCGCCGGGACGGCGCTGCATCATGGCCCGGACACCGCGCGGAGGCGGGACGCTCCCTCCCTCACGGCTCTCGCCTCGTGCTCCACCAGAGACTCGAGATGGCGGGCATCGCAGGCCGTGACCGAGTCCAGCGCCTCCCATGCGGCCCGTGCCACCTCGTCGGCGCAGCCGGTGATCCGGTCCGTCTCGGCACGAGCCCCGTCCAAGTCCACCGCCGACCGACGTTCGGGGAGGAGGGCGAGCCGCTGATCATGATCACGGGCCAACTGCCGGAGCTGATCGTTGAGGTGATGGAGCTCGCCAAGTGGCGCGTCGGCGACCCTGCCCGCCTCAAGGGCCGAACGGGCGGCATCCACGTGGAGCCAGAGGTCACGCCGCATGGCGAGCGCGTGCCGTCGCGCGCCCGTTCCGGTCAGCATGCGGGCGTCGAAGGACCACCGGTGGAGATTCGCCCAGGCCGTTGCCAGCGTCACGGGCCCCGGCATCTGCAGTCCCGGAGGGAGAAGCCGTTGGACCCGCGTTCTCAACCTGCGGAGCTTGCGGACGGCGCGCCGGGCCGCGAGCGCTCCCAAGACCAGGATCGCAACCAGTCCGGCGGCACCGGCGGCCGCCGCCACGTCGAGCACTCCCTGCATGAGATCCCTCCTCGTCTCCGGAATCACGATGCCTGCGGACGGCACCCTCCCTCATTCTCCCCCACCCGGGACCCGGCGCCGGTGCGGGCCGTTGTCCCCGATGTAGGCTCCATGCCGTCCCGGGTATCGGGGCTCCGGCCACGGCGGCGGTGTCCCGGTCGGTTCCCGGCACGGTCCGGGCCACCGGTTCGGAACAGGTCCGGCCGGACCTTACGTGCCCACCCGGATCATGCCCGACCGGACCATGCCCGACAGGACGGCTCCCGATGCTCGCCGTGACGATCGACCATCTGCTTCAGACCTACGGGTACCTGGCCGTGTTCCTGGCGGTGGCCGCCGAGAGCTTCGGAGTGCCCCTGCCCGGCGAGACGATCCTCATCGCTGCCGCGCTGTACGCGGGGCATTCTCACCGGCTCGACATCGTGTGGGTGGTGGTCGTCGCCAGTGCGGCTGCGATCATCGGCGACAACATCGGCTACCTGGTCGGCCGGGTGGGTGGTTACCGGCTGTTGCGTCGCTACGGAAGATACGTGCGAATGGACGAGGCGAAGATCAAAGTCGGTCGCTACCTCTTCCACCGGCACGGCGGCAAGGTGGTCCTCTTCGGGCGGTTCGTCTCGGTCCTGCGGACCTACGCGGCCTTTCTCGCCGGAACCAACAAGATGTACTGGCGACGCTTTCTCGTCTTCAACGCCGTGGGGGGGATCCTCTGGGCCACGCTGTTCGGCGTCGGGGCGTACGTGCTGGGCGACGCCATCCACCGGGTCGGCACGATCGTGACCTACGTCGGGATCGCGCTGGCCTCTCTCGCCGTGGTGGCCGGGATCATCCTCTTCCGGCGGCGCATGGGGACGCTTGAGCTGCGTGCGGAACAGGCCTTCCCCGGCCCTCTCGAGACCGCCCCGACCGGTGATCACGAGGAGCGGGCCACTCCCTCGGGCGACTAGCGACCAGCGACCAGCGACCGGCGACCGGCGACCGGCGACCGGCGACCGATGGAATGTCCGGCCGTTCGAGTACGTCCGGGAATGAAGCAAACGGAAGGAGGACGGACGCAGAATTCTCCGGCACGAGTTGCGCGCGTTGTCGGCGCGATTAGAAAACTACGCAATGTCACCACTAATATCGGTGCCATGCCGAGTAGCAGAGTAGCTGACGCACAATGGACTGCCGCCGAAGTTCGCGAATGGGCGATGCAACAGGGCATCGGTGTGGCTCAGCGGGGCCGGGTTCCCGCCCATCTCGTCCAGCTGTACCTGGCTCGTCCCTCTGTCGTGCGCGAGTGGGCGCGGCAGCGAGGTATCGAGATCGGTAGGCGAGGTCCGCTTCCCGCCGACTTGCTCGAGCTGTACCTGGCTCGACCGTCAGCGGTGAGGGAATGGGCGCGTCAACAGGGTATCGAGATCGGGGACCGCGGTCGGATACCTGCCGACTTGATCGAGTCCTATCTCGAGCAGTTCGGCGAGCTCACCCGGAGAGCTGCGTAACGGGGTCGAGATGCGACCGGCCACGATGGAGCGATCCCCGCGGCCTGCGCCACCGCTTCAGCGGCCCGGATCTCGCGGCAGGCCGAGGATGCGTTCGCCGATCGTGTTCCGCGACATCTCCGAGGTCCCGCCACCGAGGGTGTAGGCACGCGTGAAGAGGAACTGGTAGCCCCAGAAGCTGTCGTCCCCGTCGATCGCTGCTGCGTCGGGGCCCAGCATCCGCATTGCCACCTCGGTCAGGCGCTGGTCGAGCTCGTTGCCGAGGAGCTTCGTGACGTTGCCCTCCGGCCCCGGCTCACCTCCCGCCACCGCCCGCATGGCGCGCCTCAGGTCGAGCATGGTCAACGCGTGATGCTCGGCGACGACCGCTCCGACGTCCTGGCGGATCGGTGCCCCCTCGGCGGCCCGCGCCGCGGTCAGCCGGAGCAGGGCGTCGGGGCTCACATGGGTGATGGTGGAACCGATGACCATCCGTTCGTTCCCCATGGTGGCCCGGGCGATCGACCACCCGCGGTCCACTTCCCCGATCACGTCGGCGTCGGGAACGAAGACGTCGCTCAGGAACACCTCGTTGAAGTGCGCGTCCCCCGTGATCTGGCGGAGCGGGCGGATCTCCACTCCGGCGGTCCTCATGTCGATCATCATCACGGTGATGCCCGCCCGCTTGGGAACCTCGGGGTTCGTGCGCACGAGGGCGTAGCCCCAGTCGGCGGTGTGGGCCCCACTGGTCCACACCTTCTGGCCGTTCACCAACCAGCCGCCCTCGGCCCGCTCGGCCCTGGTGGTGATGGAGGCCAGGTCCGAACCGGCGTCAGGCTCGCTGAAGAGCTGGCAGATCGACAAGGTGCCCTCGAGGGCAGGCCGGATCCAACGGGACTGCTGGTCGGGGCTGCCCACCGAGGCGAGCGTGAGGGCGATCCACCCGCCGCCGGGCCGGCGGGGGATGCCGGCCAGCTCCTCGTCGATGACGACCTGCTCCGCCGGGCCGGCACCTCGCCCCCACGGGACCGGCCAGTGGGGCACGAGGTAGCCCGAGTCCAGCAGCTCGGCCTGGCGGGCCGCTCCGGGGAGGCTCTCGTAGCGATCACGGAAGGCTCTCACCTCGGCACGGAGGGCTTCGGCCTGTGACGGTAGGCGGAGACGGGCCTCGGGGCGGGCTCCGGCGAGTGCCGTCCGCACCACGCTCTCTCGAGCATCCTCGATCGGGCCGAACAGGGCGATGAGCGACATGGCGCGGCGCAGGAAGAGGTGGGCGTCGTGGTCCCACGTGAAGCCGATGCCTCCGTGCACCTGAATGTTCATCCGGGAGCAGTAGAGGAACGCCGGAAGCGAGATCGCCGCGGCAACCGCGGTGGGCAACGACGAGTCCCGGGGGTCCTCCGCCGCCCGCAACGCACCCCAGGCGGCGGCGATGGCCATCTCGCTCTGGGCGAGCATGTTGGCGCAGTGGTGCTTGACCGCTTGGAACTGGCCGATGGGCCGGCCGAACGCGATGCGGTCGCGTGCGTAGCTCGAGCTCGCCTCGGTGCAGGCGGCGGCGCCCCCGGCAGCTTCGGCGGCCGCCAGCGCCCGCCCGATCTGGAGCGCCCGCACCCGGGCACCCCGGAGGACCCGGCCGCTGTCGACGGTGCAGCCGGTCAGGCGCACCCGGCCCACCCGGCGCCCCCGGTCGAGGCTGGTGCTCGGCTCCACCGCCACCCCGCGCTGGTTCCGGTCGACGACCACGACGTCCTCGCCGGCGGCGAGCAGCAACACGTCGGCGAGGGGCGCGCCGAGCACCACTCCGGCGTCTCCGGCGACGACGCCACCGGCAAGACGGAGCGCACCGGTCAGGCCGACAGCGGCAACCCGGGAACCGTCCGCCAAAGCCGGCAGGAGGTCATCCTTCGCAGCCGGTCCGCACACGTCAGCGAGGACTGCCGAGGCGAGAACGGTGGAGAGGAAGGGTCCCGGTGCCACGACCCGGCCGAGCTCCTCCACCACGATGCCGAGCTCGGCCAGCCCGTACCCGGATCCGCCGTGAGCCTCGGATAGGTGCAGGCCGAACCAGCCGAGTGAGGCCAACTCCGCCCAGAAGGTCGGGAGCGTCTCGGCCGGGGCGTCCAGAGCGGCGCGCGCCTCGCCAAGGACCTGGCGGTCCCCGAGGAAGGAGCGGGCAACCCCAGCCAACGTCAGGTGCTCTTCCGCGATGGCGATTCCCACGGGCCGATCCTACCGGCGGCCGGTACCCGGCTCCTCGGGCAGCCCTCCCATCAGAGGCCCTCCGTTGATCCCCAACGTCTCCCCGCTGACCCAGCTCGACAGATCGCTGGCGAAGTAGAGGACGCCGTTGGCGATGTCCTCGGGTTGGCCCACCCGGCGCAGCGGGGCGCTCTCTCCCACCGACTCCGGAGTCATGCCGAACCGGGCCCACGACCGCAGGGCACCCTCGGACGCGACCGCTCCGACCGCGATGCAATTGCAACGGATGTTGTAGGGACCGAGCTCTGCCGCGACGACCCGGGTCAGCATCTGCAGGCCCGCCTTGGCCGAGCTGTAGACCGCACCGCCTCGGACGCCCGTCAAACCGGCCGCCGAGGAGATGTTGACGATGGAGCCCCCACCCTGGCGGATCATGTGGGGCGCCACGGCCTGGGTGAGGACGTACGGACCCCGGAGGTTGAGGCTCACGTTGTTGTCGAACCGGTCCACCGGGGTGTCGAGGAAGGGGAACATGTAACTGCCGCCGGCGTTGTTGACGAGGATGTCGATGCGGCCCAGGATCTCGGCCGCCTGTTCGGCCATGTCCCTGCAGGAATGCTCGTCGCGAACGTCGGCCTCGATGGGAACGATCCTGCGGCCGGTCTCGGCACCGACCTCGGCGGCAACCCGCCGGAGGGTCTCCATCTTGCGGCTCGCGATGACCACGTCCGCTCCCTGGGATGCCAGCAACCTCGCGGTCGCCGTTCCGATACCCGTCCCTCCGCCCGTCACCACCGCGGCCCTGCCGTCGAGCCGAACCGGCACCTCTGTCACGATCAGACCTCCTTCGATCGACCCGGTGCGACGCTAGTCTCGCCCTGACGACTTCGCCGATCCCCGACGAACCGGCCGCCCGGCCCGGGGGAGATGATGGGAGGGACACGCGTGATCGAGGGCAGCTATCAGGGACTCACGGTGACGATCCGCCCACCCGGGATCGCCACCATCACGCTCGAACACCCTGAGCGGCTCAACGCCATGTCGTTCGGTCAGCGACGGGACCTCATGGAGCTCCTCGTCCTGGCCCAGCTCGACGACGAGGTCCGGGTCGTCCTCATCACGGCGACGGGCCGGGGGTTCCTCGCGGGCGTCAACAATGCCGGGGGTGGCGACGAGGAGCCGACGCTGGTGCCCGGCCGACCGCCGGCGAAGCACGAGCCCGTGAACCTCTACGGCCAGCTCGTCACCCACGCCCAGGACCCGGTCCGCACGATCCGACGGCTCGACAAGATCACCATCGCCGCCGTCAACGGCTACGCCATCCAGCTCGGGTTGTCGATCGTGTTGGCGTGCGACTTCGCGGTAGCCGCTCGAAGTGCCCAACTCGGCAGCGCCACGTTGCGAATGGGCTGGCAGCCCGACGAAGGCGGCCATTGGCTGCTGGTCCAGCACCTGGGGGTCAAGCGGGCCCTCGACTTCCTGCTCAGGAAGCGCATCGTCTCGGCGGAGGAGGCGCAGCAACTGGGGCTGGTGAACGAGGTCGTCGACGACGAATCCCTCATGGACCGCTCGCTCGAGCTCGCCGACGAGCTGGCCCGGTTGCCACAGGTCGCCGCCCGCCTGCTCAAGAAGGCGGTCTACAACGCCGCCCACCTCACGTTCGACCAGGCGGGCGACGACATCGCCACCAAGACGGCGATCAGCGATTTCCATCAGGACGCGATCGACGGCGCACCGGCCTTCCGCGAGAAGCGCCCGGCCGTCTTCAACCGTTGGCTCGAGTCCCGACCCGGGCCCGGGGCCGACACCACACCCGATCACTGACGGGACCGGCCCCGGTCCCATCAGAGCGGAACGGGGGAGGGCCGCGCAGGTGTCCGAGCTCAACCACCGTCCCCGAGGGTGGTCAGGGCGGACGGGGTCATCGGCCGCACGACTCCGTCCGTGCCGGCGGCCTCGGCAACGGTTGCGGCCACCCTCGGCGCGACCGAGCGGTCGAGAACGGAAGGTATGATGTACGTCGGCGAGAGCTCGTCGGAGGGCACGGAGTTGGCGATGGCCGTGGCCGCCGCGAGCTTCATCCGCTCGGTGATCGCCGTCGCTCCCGAGTCCAGCGCGCCCCGGAAGATCCCCGGAAAGCACAGGACGTTGTTGATCTGGTTGGCGAAATCGCTGCGCCCGGTCGCCATGACGGCGACGATCCCCTCGGCCTCCTCGGGAAGGATCTCGGGATCCGGATTGGCCAGCGCGAACACGATGGGCCGCTCGGCCATCGTGCGCAGGTCGTCCGAGGTGATCAAGCCCGGTCCACTGACCCCGACGAAGACATCCGCGCCGGCCATGACGTCGGCCAGGGAGCCCTTTCGACCCTCGGCGTTCGTGTTGTCGGCGATCCATCGCTTGCTGGCCACCAGGTCGCCGCGACCTTGGTGGATCGCACCCTGGCGGTCCACGCCGACGATGTCGGCCACGCCCGCCTCGTGAAGGATCTTCGCCACGGCGATGCCAGCTGCTCCCATGCCGGCGATCACCACCCTGAGCTGGGACATCGTCTTGCCCACCACGCGGCTGGCGTTGCTCAGCGCCGCGAGCACCACGACCGCGGTGCCGTGCTGGTCGTCGTGGAAGACCGGGATGTCGAGGATCCCCTTCAGCCGCTCCTCGACCTCGAAGCATCTCGGGGCGGCGATGTCCTCGAGGTTGATGCCACCGAACACCGGGGCCAACCGGACCACCGTCTCCACCAGCTCATCCGCCGAGGACACGTCGAGGCAGATCGGGAAGGCGTCCACACCGGCGAACTCCTTGAACAGCATGGCCTTCCCCTCCATCACCGGAAGGGCAGCCGCGGGGCCGATGTCACCGAGACCCAGCACCGCCGTCCCGTCCGTGACCACCGCCACCGTGTTGGCCTTGATCGTGTACCGGTACACCTCCTCGGGCATCGCCTCGATCGACCGGCAGACCCGCGCCACCCCCGGCGTATAGGCCATCGACAGGTCGTCTCGCGTGCGGAGCGGGAACTTCGACCTCACCTCGATCTTGCCGTTCAGGTGCATGGCGAAGGTGCGGTCGAGTGCCTCGATCACCCGCACCCCGGGAAGCTCCGCCACCACTCGGCAGATGTGCGCGGCGTGTTCGGCGTCCGTGCACAGCACGGTGACGTCGCGGGTCATCCGCCCGCTCGACACCTCAACCAGGTCCACGCCGAGGATGTTGCCGCCGGCCTGGCCGATCGTGGAGGTCAACCGGCCGAGGCTCCCGGGACTGTGGTCGATCTCCACCCGGATGGAGATCGAGTACGAGATGCTGGGAGTCGGCATGGACGAAGGATAACGAGCCCGCCGCTGTCTGCGAAAACGGGGCCCCTAGGGCACGGAGCGGCCCAACGGGACCCCGATGATCGCCGACAGCGCCGCCAGTGCGTCGTCCGCGGCGACGACCTTGATCGTGTGCATCCCCATCTGCCGTGCCGGCTTGAGGTTGATCCCCAGGTCGTCGAGGTAGACCACCTCGTGAGGCTCCACCTCCAAGGCGTCGCAGGCCATCTGGTAGAAGCGGGGATCGGGCTTGCGAACGCCCAGCTTGGAGGACTCGAGCACGGCGTCGAAGAGGGAGAACACCCCGGCGAGGTCCGGACGCGCCGCCGTGCCCACCGGCGCGAAGTTGTTGGTGAGGCACGCCGTCCTGAAACGGTCCGAGCAGATCCGGACCGCTTCCACCATCGCTGGTCGCAGCGCGCCCGAAAGGCCGGCCATGACCGCCCGGGCGTCCAGCGGGTGGCCGAGGGTCCGGGCTTCGGCCTCGAAGAGCTCGCAGAACTCGCCGAACTCGACGTCGCCGCGTTCGAGCCGGGCCCAGGCGTTGGTGTCGGGGTTCGTTGAGTTGATGGTCCGGATGAAGTCCCGGGGGAGGTCCTGCTCCTGCTCAGAGCGGGCGAAGGCCTCAAACGGGCTGGTGGTGATCACCCCCCCGAAGTCGAACATGACAGATCGGATCACTCGCTCGCCCTCCTCTCCCTGACCTCCGCCCCGTGGCGGGGACCGCACCGGTCCCGTGCGGGTTCGACCGGCGGCGTCGAGGACTCCCGCGGGGGCCTGGGCCACGGGACGTTAGAGTCCGGTCCCGTCCGATGCCAATCCGCCGGCCCGGACCGGAGCGAGGGAGGGGACGAGTGGAGCACGTTCGATTGGGACGGACCGGGCTGAGAGTCTCACGGCTGTGCCTCGGGACAATGACCTTCGGCCTGCAGTGCGACGAAGCGACCTCCCGCGCCATCCTCGACGCGGCGGACGAGGCGGGCGTCACCTTCCTCGACACCGCCGACGTGTACCCGCTCGGCGGCGACACCGGCACCGCGGGGGCGACCGAGGAGATCGTCGGGCGCTGGCTCGGGGGCAAGCGTGATCGGTTCATCGTGGCGACCAAATGCTTCGGGCAGATGGGGCCCTCCCCGTGGGACCGCGGCGCGTCGCGCAAGCACATCCTCGGTGCCATCGACGGCTCCCTCCGGCGGCTGGGCACCGACTACGTCGACCTCTACCAGCTCCACGGCTTCGATCCCGCGACACCGCTCGACGAGACGTTGGGGGCCCTCGACACCGTGGTCCGGTCGGGGAAGGCCCGTTACGTGGGCGTGAGCAACTGGCTGGCTTTTCGCCTGGCCAGGGCGCTTGGTCGTTCGGAGGTCGGGCATCTCGTGCGGTTCGATTCCGCCCAGCCCCGGTACAACCTGCTGTTCCGGGAGTTCGAGCGGGACCTCCTCCCCCTCTGCCACGAGGAGGGGATCGGGGTGATCCCCTACAACCCCCTGGCGGGCGGCCTGCTGAGCGGCAAGCACCGCCCCGGGGCGCCCGGGGACGGCACCCGCTTCACGCTCGGCAACGCCGGTCGGATCTACCAGGATCGCTACTGGCACGACCGGGAGTTCGCCACGGTCGAGCAGCTTCGGGAGCTGGCCGGCGAAGCGGGCATGTCCCTCGCCACCATGGCCGTCGCGTGGGTGCTCGCCCACCCGGCGATCACCGCTCCCATCGTGGGCGCCAGCCGGCCGGACCAGCTCGACGACTCCGTTCAGGCGGTCGGTCGCTCACTCGAGCCGGACCTTCTGGCCCGCCTGCACGAGCTGACCGCCGGCTACCGGCGCGGTGACGCCGAGCGCTGACCCCCGCCGGATCGGAGCCGGCGCTAAATCTCCTCGTTCCGCATCCGTCGGAGCCGGCGGTTGGTGCCCTCGAGCCAGCGGTCGTAGTCGCCTGCCTTGCGCAGGAACGACTCCCCCACCCGAGGATGCGGGAGGACCAGAAAGCGACCTTCCCGCATGGCGTCCAAGGTCATCTCCGCGCAGAGCTCCGGTTCGACGATGTCGCCGATGTTGGCCCGCACCGGGTCCGTGCCCGCCTCTGCCTCCGACTCCTCGTCCTCGTTCCGGCCCATCATGCCGGTGTTGACCGCGTTCGGGCAGAGGCACGTGACGGTGATCCCCAGGTGGGCGTAATTCAGGGCCATCCACTCGGCAAACCCCAGCGCGCCGTGCTTGGTCACCGTGTACCCCATTCCCGACGGGCCGGTGATGAGCGATGCGGAGGAGATCGTCTGTACCAGATAGCCGCCGCCGCGCTCCACCATCGACGGCACCACCTCCTGGGCGGCCCAGACGTGGGAGAGGAGGTTCACCCGGGTGATCTCGTCGATCTGGTCCCTGGTGGAGGCGAGCCCCGGGCCGCGATCGCCGATCCCGGCATTGGAGCAGAAGACGTCCACCGGTCCGTAGGCGGTGACCGCCTGCTCCACCAGCCCGGTGACGGCGTCAGGGTCCCCCACGTCGCAGACCACCGGCAGCCCGTCGATCCGGGCGGCGATCTTGTCGGTCCGCCGGGCGTTCACGTCCGCGACGACGACCCGGGCGCCTTCGGCGGCGAACCGCTCGGCCAGGGCACGACCGATGCCGTGCGCTCCACCCGTCACCACCACACACTTCCCACGGAGCTCCATCTCGAGAACATAGTCTGATGGCGACAGAAATGTCTCTGAGTGACATCTGGTCCGGGACACGCCGGTTCGAGAGCACGACGGCAGGAGGAGAGGACGATGGCCTGGGACTTTTCGACGGAGCCCGAATTTCAGGAGCAGCTCAATTGGGTGGAGCGGTTCTGCCGCGAGGAGATCGTCCCGGTCGACCTCCTCTTCCCGGGCGCGGCGAAATCCCGTGACCCCCGCATGAAGGCGATCGTCGACCCCCTGAAGCAACAGGTGAAGGACGAGGGACTCTGGGCCCTCTTCCTCCACGAGGAGCTCGGTGGGCCCGGGTTCGGGCAGCTGAAGTTGGCGCTCCTGAACGAGATCCTCGGCCAGTACGGATCGGCCCCGGTCGTCTTCGGCACCCAGGGACCCGATACCGGCAACATGGAGATCCTCGCCGCCTATGGAACGCCCGAGCAGAAGGAACGTTGGCTCTACCCGCTGATGGACCAGCAGATCTGGTCGGCCTTTTCGATGACCGAGCCCCAGGGTGGATCGGACCCCACCCTCTTCCGGACCACCGCGGTGCAGGACGGCGACCGGTGGGTCATCAACGGGGAGAAGTGGTTCACCAGCTTCGGCCAGGACGCCGACATCCTCCTGGTCATGTGCCAGAACGGGATCTTCATCGTGGAGAAGGACACGCCGGGGATCGAGTGGCAGTTCGGCGCGGGCGACCACGACTACGTCCGGTACAGCGACGTGCGGGTCCCGCTCGACCACCTGCTCGGACCGGAGGGCGGGGGGCGCACCCTCGCCCAACGCCGGCTGGGAGGTGGGCGCATCCACCACGCCATGCGAACAGTGGCAGCCTGCAAAAAGGCCATCGACATGATGTGCGAGCGCGCGCTCTCGCGCGAGTCACACGGCAAGGTGATCTCAGAGCACCAGATGGTCCAGCAGGCGATCGCCGACTCGTATGCGGAGTACCACATGTTGCGCCTGCTCGTGCTGTGGACCGCGTGGAGCATCGACAACACGAACACCCGGGAGGCCCGTACCCAGATCGCCGCCTGCAAGTACTCCTGCGCCAAGATCCAGCAGGACATCGTCTTCCGGGCCATCCACATCTTCGGCTCGCTCGGGGTGACCCACCTCACGCCGCTCCAGCAGATGTGGGCGAGCGTGCCGGCCCAGTTCATCATGGACGGGCCCAACGAGGTTCACAAGGTGACCGTCTCGCGCAACGTCCTGAAGGGGTACCAGGCGCACGCGGGCGACTGGCCGACGGAATTCATCCCGGCCAAGCGGGAGTCGGCGAAGAAGAAGTTCGCTGCACTTCTCGCCTCGGACCCCGAGCTCGCCGCACGGGTCGATCGGCTCGAGCAGAGCAGCTTCGCCGACATCTCATGACCGGCGACGACCACCTGATCGACCTCCCCCGGTTGGAGGACTGGATCGGCGACCGGCTCCCCGGTGCCGGCGCTCGATTGACCGCGGAACGCATGGGTGAGGGCAACGGCATCGCCAACGCGTTGTTCCTCCTGCGCCGGGACGGTCACGAGTGGGTGCTCCGGCGCCCGCCGCCGGTGAAGAACCACCCCACCGCTTCCGACACCGGTCGGGAATGGCGGATCCTCAACGCGCTGAAGGGCACCCCGGTCCCCCACCCCACGCCGAGGTTGTTCTGCGAGGATCCTGCCGTCCTCGGAGCGACCTTCATGATCATCGACCGGATCCACGGCTTCACGCCAGGTGTCGGGCTCGAACCCCCCTTCGACACGGACCCCGGGGCGCGGCGGGACCTCGCCATGGCCTACGTCGACGGGATCGTCGAGCTCGCGGGGGTGGACTGGGTGGCCGGAGGCCTCGAGGGGCTGGGGAGGCCCGAGGGGTTCTTGGAGCGCCAGGTCGGCCGCTGGGTGGGCCAGCTCGACGGGTACCGCACCCGCGACCTGCCCGAAGAGCCGTTCCTGTGCGAGTGGCTCGAGTCCAACCGGCCGACGATGAGCCCGGCCGCCATCCTGCACGGCGACTACAGCCCGTTCAACGTCATGGTGGCGCCGGGCACGCCCGCTCGGCTGGCCGCCATCATCGACTGGGACACCGGCACCATCGGCGACCCGCTCCTCGACATCGGCCACCTCCTCGCCCGGTGGACCGAACCGGGCGAGGAGCCGGTCCTCGGCCCGCCCGCCGGCGGTGTCGAGTCCTACCCCTCCCGCAAGGAGATGGCAGCCCGGTACGCCGAACGGACGCAGCGCGACCTCTCGGCGCTGGCCTACTACGAGGCGTTGGCGCTGTTCAAGCTGGGCGTGATCCTCGAGGGAACCTTCGCCCGTGCCAGAGCGGCCGGTGTTCCCGCCGAGGAGAACCCGATGGCGCGCTCGGTGCCGGCGCTCTTCCGGACCGCAGCCGCATTCGCCCGGGGCGATCGGGAGTAGCCGGTGGCGGAGACCCTGCAGGCCAAGCGGCGGCGCTACGTTGCAGGCGAGATCTCGCGGACGGCGATGCAGCTGTTCACCGAGCGCGGTTTCGACCAGGTGACCGTCGACGAGATCGCCGAGACCGTCGGGATATCGTCGCGCACGTTCGCCCGCTATTTCGCCAGCAAGGACGACGTCGTGCTGCAGTACCAGCGGCGCCTGCAGGAGCGGCTGGTCGAGGCACTGGCCGCCCGGCCTCACCACGAGGGGGCGATCACGGCACTCCGCAATGCCTACGTCGCCACGTCGACGGTTGCGCCCGAGGACCGCGAGACCGTCCGGATGCAGAATCGCCTCCTCCACAAGACCCGTTCGCTGGCGGCCCGCGCCCAGGGGGAACGGACGGTGCCGGCCGGCCCGGTCGTCGGGCTGCTCGCCCAGCGGATGGGCGTCGACCCCGACACCGACCCCCGCCCCGAGCTCGTCGCCACCACGATGGCAGCGGCGGCCGGAGCCGCGTTCGCCCGCTGGGTCAGGGACGGCACCCTCGGCGATCCTGCGGTATCGGTCGGCGAGGCCATCGACCAGTTGCAGCGCGGGCTGCTCGAGCTCGATCGTCTCCGGGCGATCGCACGGTAGAGCGGACGAGCAGGAGAGCCGGGGCGTCTCGACGGGATCGGCGCGTAGCCTGATGCCCGTCGCCCGAACGGAGGGAGCAAGATGAAGATCGGCGTGGGGTTCCCGTACGAGGCCATCGGGACCGATCCCGACGTCTACCGCGCCTACGCTCGGCGGGCCGAGGAGCTCGGCTTCCACCACATGACCTTCATCGACCACGTGCTCGGCGCCGAGCACGCGCGCCGGGATCCTCCTTTTGAGGGCCCGTACACCGAGGAGTCGGTCTTCCACGAGCCGCTCACCCTGATCAGTTGGCTGGCCGCCTCCACCGAACGGCTCGAGCTGTGCACCACCATCCTGATCCTGGCCCAGCGCCAGACCGCGCTGGTTGCCAAGCAAGCCGCGGAGATCCAGGTTCTCTCCGGTGGCCGGCTCCGGTTGGGCCTCGGCACCGGCTGGAACTTCGTGGAGTACGAGAGCCTCGGCATCCCCTTCGCCCAGCGGGGGGCCAGGTTGGAGGAGCAGGTGGAGGTCCTTCGAAAACTGTGGACCGAGCCCGTTCTCGACTACACCGGTCGGTTCCACCGCATCGACCGGGCGGGCCAGCGTCCCTTGCTCGGTTCGATGGTCCCGATCTGGTTCGGAGGGTTCAGCGACGCACAACAGGACCGCTGCGCCCGGTTGGGTGACGGGTTCGTCTTCATGCGGATGTCCCGTCTCTCGCTGAGTGCGATCGGGAAGATCCGGGACCGGGCCGAGGAGGTCGGTCGCGACCCCGACGCCCTCGGCTTCGAGGCTCCGGCCGGAGGGACCGGCAGGGAGCTCACCGGCGCGATCGAGCAGTGGGAAGCCGCCGGCGGCACCCACGTGACCGTGCAGGTGCCCGGCGAGGCCGGTGGCCTGCTCGGCGGGCTCTCCCGCGTCGCCCGGGACCTCGGGGAGCTGCTGTCCGGTTCGTGACCCCCGATCGGTGACCTCCGGACCGCTGCGCCACGGCGGAGGCGGGATCGTCCCGGGCCCAGGCCTGGCCGCACGATGGCAGGCCCAACCCCGGGATCCAAGGTGCTCGGGATCAGCCCGAGATTGTCGATCCGGTCCCTGTTCCCGTGCGGCAGCGGCTCACCACGCGTAGTCCTCGGGAGCAGGCTTGTGGCCGGGGAAGATCGTGTCGAGCTGTTGGAGCGTCTCGTCGCTCAGGGTGACCTCGATCGCCCGGAGCGCACCGTCGAGCTGGCCGATGGTACGGGGCCCGATGATCGGCCCGGTCACGCCGGGTCGGGTCAGCAACCAGGCCAGGGCCACGGTGGCGGGTTCCTCTCCGATCCGCTCGCACAGCTCCTCGTACGCCTCGAGCTGATCACGGTGCTCGTCGATGGTCGCCTGGGCCCGCCCCTGGGTCCGACGGCTGCCTTCGCGCTCCTTGCGGACGACGCCGCCGAGGAGCCCGCCCTGCAGAGGCGACCAGGGGATGACCCCGAGCCCGTTGTCGACGGCAGCGGGCAGGACCTCCAGCTCGACCTGGCGCACCAGCAGGTTGTAGATGGACTGCTCGCAGACCAGTCCGACCAGGTTCCTCCGCCTGGCCGCCTCCTGTGCCTTGGCGATGTGCCAGCCGGCGAAATTGGAAGAACCGACGTAAAGGATCTTGCCCTGATGGCGCAGAACGTCCATGGCCTCCCAGATCTCGTCCCAGGGCGTCCGCCGGTCGATGTGGTGCATCTGGTAGAGGTCGATGTAGTCGGTCTGGAGCCGCTGGAGCGACGCGTCACAGGCCCGCCGGATGTTGAGCGCGGAAAGCCGTCCCTCGTTGGGCCAATCGCCCATGTCGCCGTACAGCTTGGTGGCCAGGACGGTGCGTTCGCGCCGGGCACCACCCTGCGCGAACCACCGTCCGACGATCTGCTCGGTGGCCCCCCGACCCTTCGACCGTCCGTACACGTTGGCCGAGTCGAAGAAGTTGATCCCGACGTCGTGGGCTTTGTCCATGATGGCGAACGAGTCCGGTTCATCGGTCTCCGGACCGAAGTTCATCGTCCCGAGGCATAGTCGGCTGACGCGGAGGCCGGTACGGCCGAGGTGGGTGTAGTCCATCCGGTCGACCCTAGCGTGCCCCTACCTCGCTCGTCCCCCGACGCGCGCTCAACGCGGGGAACGCGGAGAACGCGGGGAACGCGGGAGACCCAGTACCCGCTCGCCGATGGTGTTGCGATGGATCTCGTTGGTGCCGCCGTAAATCGTCTCCGCCCGGCTGACGAGAAAGGACCGTTGCATGAGGTTCAGCTCGTAGTTCTCGCCGACCAACTCCGACGCCGGGCCCATGAGCTCCATCTCGAGGTTGCTCAGACGCTGATGCCACGAAGCCCAGTACAGCTTGCTGAACGAGGACTCAGGGCCGAGGAGCCCGTTGTTCATCAGAGCGGTCAGCTTCCGGTAGTTGTTGTACCGGAGCACCTGAAGCCCGATCCAGGCGTCCGCCAGGCGCTGGCGCATGACCGGGTCCGTGCTGGCACCCCGGCGCCGGGCCAGGGCGATCACCTCGTCCATCTCCTGCTCGAACATCATCTGGTACGGCAGGACCGCGGTACCCCGCTCAAAGCCGAGAACCGCCATGGCGACCCGGAACCCCCCGTCGACGGGCCCCAGGACGTTGTCGAGCGACGTGCGGGCCCCGTCGAAGAAGGTCTCGTCGAACTCGCGGCCGTTCGCGATGTTCCGGATCGGACGCGTCACCACACCCGGTTGACGCATGTCGACGAGGAGGATCGAAAGCCCCTCGGTTCGCACCCCAGCGGGATCGGTACGGACCACCGCGTAGATCCAGTCGCAGTAGTGGCCCATCGTGGTCCACACCTTCTGTCCCGTCACCACCCACTCGTCCCCGTCGCGCACGGCCCTGGTCCGGACGCTCGGGAGGTCGGATCCGGCATCGGGCTCGCTGAACCCCTGGCACCAGAGGGAATCTCCGGAGACGATGCCGGGGAGGAACCGGCGCTTCTGCTCCTCGGTGCCGAATTCGACGAGGCACGGCCCCAGCATCTCGGAGCCCTGCACACTCACCCGGTAGGGCGCCCGTGCCTTGGCGCATTCGTGGGTGAAGATGATCTGCTGGCCGACCGATGCACCCCGGCCCCCGTAGGCGACCGGGTACCCGAGCCCGAGCCAACCGCCCCGCCCCAGTTCCCGCTCCCATTCCCGCCTGAGGTCGAACGCGTCGTCGCTGACCGGCGCTCCTCGCCCCCGGTTCTCCCGGAACTCCCCCACCAGATGATCGGCCAGCCAGTCCCGGACCTCTTCCCGGAATGCCGCGTCCTCACTGCTGTCCCTGAAGTCCATCGTCACCATTCGGGGCCTATTCGGGGCCCATTCGGGGCCCATTCGGGCCGGCCCGGCGCGTGTCCGCCGAGCAGGCCGGAGCGCGACGCCTACACGGCGATGCCGGAACCGGATCCTTCGGCGATCGCCCGGTAGAGGGCGTCGGGACCGGCAGCGACGGCAGCCCTCCCGAGCCGCCTGGGCCACGCCGAGTCGCCGTACTCCGCCCGCCACGACCAGAGCCTCCGGCTCAACAGGTGCAGTGGGTACTCCTGGGTCATCCCCATGGCGCCGTGCGCCTGGTGGGCGGCGCGGGTGGCCGCCCTCGCCGCCTCGTCGGCCAGCAGCTTCGCCGCCGCGATCTCAAATCGGGCCTCACCCCGATCCGCTTCCCTTGCCGACACCCGCGCCACCAGGTCGACCAGAGCGGCCTCCTCGGAGCAGCGGACCAGGTGGGCCTGCACCGCCTGAAATCCGGCCACCGGGCGCCCGAACTGGCGGCGCTCGTTGGCATACGCCACCGTGCGCTCGGCCATCGCCATCAGAGCCCCCGCCATCAGTCCGACCCTGCTGAGTGCCCCACGGAAACGGAGGGCATCGGCATCGACTCCTCGGGGGGCGGGCGCGATCTCGTCGACCACGACCCCGGGGAACGTCACCGTGTCCCGCGGCTCCCCCGCGAGGTTGGTGGCACGGTCGATCGTCGCCGCGCCCGACGGCACGGCGACGACCTGCCCGTCCACCAGTGCCACGATGCGGTCGACGGAGCGGGCCCACGGGACCCTGTGCGCCGTGCCGGTGAGCCGGTCGTGCTCGAGGCGGAGATCGTCCTCGGGCCGCCCGGGCACGACGGTGTTGGGCTTCTCCCCGATCGCGAGTCCGCCGGTGGCCAGCAACCACCCGGCGAGCAACCCCGTCTCCGCCAGCGGGATCGGTGCGGCGTGCCGGCCGGCGACAACGAGCACGGCGACGGCGTCCGATACCGAGCCTCCGGCTCCCCCTGCACTCTCGGGAACCGAGATCCACGGCAGCCCGATGGACGCTGCCGCGTCCCACACCTCCCCGGCCCACCCCTCGGCCTCAGCGGCCTGCACCCGTTCATGGGTGCAGGTGGCGGCGAACGCCTTGTCGGCGGTTTGGATGAGCAGGTCGTCGGTCATCGGAGTCCCTTGGCGATCACGGTTCGAAGGATCTCGTTGGTGCCGCCCCGGATGCTCCACGAGGGTGCCACCAACAGGGCCCTGGCCAGCAGGCGCTCGAAGAGGGTCAGCGCGTCGAGCGACGGTTCGGCCTCGACCAGGGTCTGGATCCGGGCCATGACCTCCTGCTCGAACTGCGTGCCCAGGTCCTTCCCCATCGCCGAGTGCACGGAGGGCGAGCGGCCCTCGTCGATCATTCGCGCCACCGCGAGGGACACCTGGCGGATGCCCCACCAACGGGCGAGGACGTCGCCGAGGAAGGATTCCGCCTCCTCGCCCATGGCGGCACCGTGCTGGCGGAGGAAGTGCTCCACGACCAGGTAGGGCGACATCCACCGCTCGGGACCGGCCCGCTCGAAGCTCAGCTCGGACGTGTTCTGCTGCCAGCCCTGGCCCTCCACGCCGAGAAGCAGTTCACCGGGGACGAACACCGAATCGAGGACCACCTCGCAGAAGTCGGACGTGCCGTCGAGGAACCGGATGGGGCTGACCGTGACCCCCGGGCTGCGCAGGTCGACCAGCAATTGGCTGAGACCTTCGTGCCGGTCGTCCGTGTCCGACGTGCGGCAGAGGGTGATCGCATAGTCGGCCTGGTGGGCGTTGCTCGTCCAGACCTTGGTCCCGCTGAGCTCCCATCCCCCGTCGACCCTGACGGCCCGGGACTTCACCCCGGCCAGGTCGCTCCCGGCGTCCGGCTCGCTCATTCCGATGGCAAAGGAGAGCTCGCCCCGGCAGATCGGCGGTAGGAACCGCCGTTTCTGGGCTTCGGTCCCGAACCGGCTGATGACGGGACCGCTCTGGCGGTCGGCGGTCCAGTGATGCCCTACCGGTGCGCCCCGGCGAAGCAGCTCCTCGACCACGACGAAGCGCTCGACCGCGCTCCTGTTGCCGCCCCCGTACTCGGCGGGCAGGGCCATGCCCAGGAGGCCCCGCTCGCCCAGGGCGAGCGAAAGGGCCTTGGACGATCCCGCCGCCATTCCCAGTCCCGGCTCGTAGGAACCGGGTGGCAGGAGCTCGTCGAGGAACTGGCGCACCTCGCGCTGGAGCTTGCTCTCCTCGGCGGTCAGCTCGGTGGGTTCGAACTTCATCGGCGATCACCGTAATACGAAAGGGGAGGGCCGGTCGGGGGCCCTACGCGACCGAAGGGCCGAGCGCGTCCCCCGCACTCAGGGCCGGATCGGCCGCCGCCACCTTCAGGAGGAGATCGCGCAGCCGGCGCTGGTCGGCCACGGTCAGGGCCACGAACCCCTCCGGGGGCGCCTCGAGCAGGACGCGGGCCCGGGCCAGCAACTTCCGGCCCTTGGGGGTGAGCACCACCGACCTGACCCGCCGATCGGTGGGGTGCGGCTCCCGCCGGGCGACACCCTGCGCCTCGAGGCTGTCCACCAGCACCGTGCAGTACGAGGCATCGGCCCCGAAGTGGTCGGCGAGCTCTCGCATGGACGCAGGCGGCTGCCGGTCGAGCGTCAGCAACGCCTTCATCGCGTTGATCGGCAGGCCGACGCCGCGGCAGACCTCGTGCATCCTGGTGCGAGCCTCGCCCTCGAGGAAGAGGCGCAGGAACGTCCGCCAGGCTTCGGCACCGGCACCGTCCTGCCCAGCCGGCCCGGAGGGCCTCGATCTGCCGCCACCGGCCTCCGCGACGTCGGTTGCCCCTGCAGAGGCTGCGCAGTTCACGGCGGGATTCTTGCCGATCAGCAAGCAAATGTCAATTATTGAGGTGACTTTACAACCAAGTTCGTCAATATTTGACACCTATTTAGCATTGGCCTAGCGTCCGGGACCATGAAGAACATCGCCTCCCGGGGGAGTGGCGCCGACAGCGTGCTGAGCGACCCCGTCATCCGGCGTCTGGCGATCGTCGTGATCCTCGGTTCGATCATGTCCCTCCTCGACACGACCATCGTCAACGTCGCCATCGAGACGCTCAGTCGGGACTTCCACTCCCCGTTGGCGACCATTCAGTGGGTCACCACGGGCTACCTGCTGGCCCTGGCCATCGTCATCCCCTTGAGCGGTTGGTTGATCGAGCGGTTCGGCACGAAGGAGATGTGGATGGTCTCCCTCGCGCTCTTCACCCTCGGGTCCGTGCTCTGCGCCGCCGCCTGGTCGTCACAGAGCCTGATCGCCTTCAGGGTGATGCAGGGGCTCGGCGGCGGGATGATCATGCCGATCGGGCAGACGATCCTGGCCCGCGCCGCCGGTCCCCGGCGCATGGGACGGATCATGTCGATCATCGGGATCCCCACCCTCGTCGCCCCGATCCTCGGCCCGGTCATCGGAGGGCTGATCGTCGACAACCTGACCTGGCGATGGATCTTCCTGGTGAACGTCCCCATCGGGGTACTCGCCCTGGTTCTCTCCCAGCGGTACCTGGCCTACGGCGAGCGCCAGGATGCCGGCCGGCTCGATCTCCGGGGTGCGTTGCTCCTCTCGCCGGGGCTGGCCATCCTGGTGTACGGGCTTTCGGAGGCCGGCGGGGGTAGCGGGTTCGGCAGCACGAAGGTCCTCTTCTGCCTGGCCGCAGGCGCCGTGCTCATCGGCGCCTTCGTCATTCACGCCACTCGCGTGGACCGGCCGCTTCTCGACATGCATCTCTTCAGGGACCGCAGCTTCTCCATGGCGAACCTGACCATCTTCGTCTTCGGCGGTTCCCTTTACGCGGCCATGTTCCTGCTTCCCCTCTATTACCAGGTGGTCCGAGGAGAGAGCGCGCTGACAGCCGGTCTGCTCATGGCGCCGCAGGGGGTTGGCGCCATGCTGACCATGCCGTGGGGCGGGCGGCTCACCGACCGGTTGGGCCCACGCGGGGTCGTGCCGATCGGCATGGCGATCTTCCTTCTGGGCACCGTGGGGTACACGCAGATCGGGCCCGACTCGGGTTACACCTTCCTCACGTTGGCGCTCTTCGTTCGCGGTCTGGGCATGGGGTGGACGATGATGCCGACGATGTCCGCCGCCTACGCCAGCCTGACCCGGGCCCTGGTGCCCCGGGCGACGACCACCATCAACATCGTCATGCGGGTCGGAGGGTCGTTCGGGACGGCCCTGGTCGCCATCGTGCTCCAACGGCAGATCGCCGACCGGCTCCCGAGGAGCCCGGCCATCCTGTCGTCGGGGGCCTCGGTCGGCGGGCAGCTGCCGGCTCCCATCGCCTCGCGGCTGGCCGACTCCTTCGCCTACTCGTTCTGGGTGGTCGTGGCAGTGACCGCGGTCGGGCTCGTCGGGTCCCTCCTCCTGCCGAAGGGGACCCCGAGCCTCAACGAGGACCCTGCCGGAGGGGACCCCTCCGACGATCGGCTCGCGGTGATCGGCGATTGACGTTCGGCCGGGGCATCGAGCCGGGACGATCGGGATCGCCCCGAGGCGGAAGCGGATGCCGAAACCGAACCTGACGTAACAGCGGATCAGGCCGGGTCCACGGTGGGTCAGGCCGCGGGAGGAGGGACGCGGGCGAGGAAGGAGGTGACGGCGTCGTTGAAGAGGTCGTTCCGGTCTCCGGCCACCATGTGCCCCGCCCCTTCGACGTCGGCGAACTCGGCGTGGGGGATCAACGCCAGTAGCTCCCGTGCCCCTTCCTCGCTCAGAAGATCGCTGACCTTCCCCCTGACCAGGAGTGTGGGGATCCTCGCCCGCCGGGCTGCCGACGCCAGGCGGTCGCCGTCGATCAACCCGGTCCCGCGGGGCAGATCGCCCTCCTCACGCCAGGTCATGAACCGGGGGTCCCAGTGCCATGCCCACCGCCCGTCCTCGCGCCGGCGAAGGTTCTTGCGGAGCCCCGACAGGTCGGTCGGGCGGGGACGGTGGGGATTGTACGCGGCGATGGCATCGGCGACCTCCTCCATGGAGCCGTAGCCCTCGTCGAGGCGAGCCTTCATGAACGCCCCGATCCGGTCGGCGCCCGCCTGCTCGATCCGCGGCGCGACGTCGACCATCACGAGGGCCCGGGCCAGGCCCTCGTCGTGCTCGCCGACGGCCAGCAGGGACGAGACGCCCCCGAGCGACGCACCGACGAGCGCCGGAGGCGAGTCGAACTGCCGGGCGACCTCCACGACGTCGCCGGCGAATGCGTCGAGGCTGTAGTCCGCGTCGGGGGCCCACTCGCTCTCCCCGTGCCCGCGCAGATCCACCGTGTAGGAGATCCAGCCCTGACCGGCCAGGGCCTTGGCCGTCGTGCCCCACGAGTGACGGGTCTGACCGCCCCCGTGGAACAGCACCACTGCCGGCGATCCGGGTTCCCCGAGCACGCTCGCCCGGAGCCGCAACCCGTCCTTGCCCCGAATGTCGATCTGCCGCATCCCGGCGTCGCTCGGCATCGGCACCCCCTGTCGCCCGCTGGCTCGTCAGGCCCGCGCCGAAGGTGTCCGGTAGGCCGGGCCCCGCCATCCGGGGCCCACCTGACTCTACCCAAGCGCCTCGGGCTCCCCGGCCGGGCTCCCTGATCGGCGGCCCGCGAACTGCGCCTCCTCGGTGGAGCCGGCCAGGGCCAGCGTCGAGGCCAGGCCGCCCGACAGCGCGCTCACGACGTCGTCGAAGTACCCGGCGCCGACCTCCCGCTGATGGCGGGTCGCGGTATAGCCCCGGCTCTCGAGCGAGAACTCCCGCTCCTGCAGCTCGACATACGCGGTCATCCCCTGAGCGGCGTACCCCGACGCCAGGCTGAACATCGACTCGTTGAGGGCGTGCCAACCCGCGAGGGTGACGAACTGAAAACGGTATCCCATGGCCCCGAGCTCCTTTTGGAACCGTGCAACCGCCTCGTCGTCGAGGTGCCGCCGCCAGTTGAACGATGGCGAGCAGTTGTAGGCGAGAACCTGATCGGGGTACTCGGCCTTCACCGCCTCGGCGAAGCGGCGGGCTTCGTCGAGGTCGGGCGTAGAGGTCTCGCACCAGATGAGATCGGAGTACGGCGCGTAGGCCAGGGCTCGCGCAATGGCTGCATCGAGCCCGGGAGTGACATGGTGGAATCCCTCGGGCGTCCGCTCGCCCGTGCAGAACCGGCGGTCGCGTTCGTCGACGTCACTCGTCAGCAGATTGGCACCCAACGAGTCCGTCCGGGCGATCAGCACGGTCGGTACACCGCACACGTCGGCGGCCAGCCGAGCAGCCGTCAGGGTGCGGACGTGTTGGGCGGTCGGGACGAGCACCTTGCCGCCCATGTGCCCGCACTTCTTCTCGGAGGAGAGCTGGTCTTCGAAGTGCACGCCCGCCGCCCCCGCCTCGATCATCCCCTTCATCAACTCGAACGCGTTGAGCGGCCCTCCGAATCCCGCCTCGGCGTCGGCCACGATGGGAACCAGCCAGTGCCGGCGGTCGTCGCCTCCCGGGCCGTTCTCCGCCCAATCGATCTGGTCGGCGCGAACGAGAGCGTTGTTGATCCGCCGGACGGCGGCGGGAACGCTGTTGGCGGCGTAAAGGCTCTGGTCGGGGTAGACCTGCTCGGAGAGATTGGCATCGGCCGCCACCTGCCAGCCCGAAAGATAGACGGCCTGAAGCCCGGCCTTCACCATCTGCACCGCCTGGGCTCCGGACAGCGCCCCGAGGGCGTGGACGTAGTCCTCGGTGGCCAGCAGGCGCCGGAGCCGCTCCGACCCGAGCCGGGCCAAGGTGTGCTCCACCCGGACCGAGCCGCGCAGGCGGACGACGTCCTCGGCCCGGTAGGGGCGCTTCACCGACCCCCACCGGAGGTCGGTGCTCCATTCCCGCTCGAGCTCGTCGACCGCGCTGTCGAACCGCTGGCGGGCATCGGTGGACGACGGATTGATCTTGACGGTTGTCATCGGGACTTCGACCTTTCGTTTCGGACGTGTGATGGGACCCGGTCCCGACCGGACCGCGGTCCTGTTCGGACCGGAGGGAACCTTCACGGCAGGAGCTCGTAGGCGGGGAGGGTCAGGAACGGGGGTGGGTCCTCGGTCAACGCCACGGCGTCAAAGACCCGTCGGGCGTCGGCCACCAGCGAAGCGTCCCAACCGTCGCCGCGAAGGAGCTGCTCCTCGGTGTCGAGCATGCGGCGGACCAGGTGGGCGCTCACCCTCGGTCCCTCGGCCAGGGCGACGTCGTGGTGCACCCACTGCCACACCTGGGCACGGCTGATCTCCGCCGTCGCCGCATCCTCCATGAGATCGTCGATGGCCGCGGCCCCCGTACCCGACAACCACGAGGCCACGTAGCGGAGGCCGACCGCGAGGTTGGTGCGCAAACCGGCCATCGTGACCCCGCCGGGCGGGCAGGACACGTCCAGCAGCTCTCGGGCACCGATCGTCAGGCCCGGGAGCCGATGGTCCAATTGGTTCGGTCGGTCGCCGAGGACTGCGTCGAACTCCGCCATCGCCGTCTCGACCAGATCGGGATGGGCCACCCAGGTCCCGTCGAAGCCGTCGGCCGCCTCGCGCCGCTTGTCCTCGGTGACCTTTGCCAGGGCCGCTTCGGTGACCTCGGGCTTGCGACGGTTGGGGACGAACGCCGCCATCCCGCCGATGGCGTGCGCACCCCGACGGTGACACGTCTCGACGAGCAGCCGGCTGTACGCCTGCATGAAGGGCGACGACATCGTCACCGTCGAGCGGTCGGGAAGCACGAACGCCGGGTCCTTGGCGAAGCACTTCGCGATGGAGAAGATGTAGTCCCACCGGCCTGCGTTGAGGCCGCTGATGTGATCACGGAGCTCGTAAAGGATCTCGTCCATCTCAAATGCCGCGGTGATGGTCTCGATGAGCACGGTCGCCCGGATGGACCCGCGTGCCAGGCCGAGGCGCCGCTCGGCCGTCGTGAACACGTCATCCCACAGCCGCGCCTCGAGATGTCCCTGGAGCTTGGGCAGGTAGAAGTACGGGCCCTGACCGCGGTCCGAGGACGCGCCGCCGCAATGGAAGAGGTAGAGCCCGAAGTCGAGCAGGCTCGCGGAGATGACCTCGCCGTCGACGATGACGTGCTTGTCGGTGAGATGCCAACCTCGCGGCCTCACCATGAGCGTCGCCGTCCGGTCGCCGAGGCGGTACTCGCGCCCGGCCGTCGACTCCGCGATGGTCCCCCTGACCGCGTCCGAGAGGTTCACCTGCCCGGTGACGATGTTGTCCCAGGTCGGCGAGGTGGCGTCCTCGAGGTCGGCCATGAAGACCCTCGCCCCGGAGTTGAGCGCGTTGATCATCATCTTGCGGTCGACCGGTCCGGTGATCTCGACCCGCCGGTCCAAGAGCGGCTTCGGAGCCTCGGGCACCTCCCACTCGGCGTTGCGGATATGGGCGGTGGCCGCCAGGAAGTCCGGCCTCTCACCGGCGTCGAGCTGTCGTTGGCGTCCCCGCCGCGCCGCGAGCAGGTCCTCGCGGCGGGCTCCGAACGTGCGCTGCAGCCCGGCGACGAACTCGACGGCTTCGGGGGTGAAAACCTTCTCCACCAGCGGGTGGGGGCTGATGGTCACGCCGCTCCCACGATGGCTCATATAGGTCATAGTCACCAGTATGCGCAAGAAATTCTATTCTGTCATCCCGAATATCTTATGAAGTTGAGCTAAATCGATACTTCTGCTAAAGTTGTACGGAATGATGACCACTGAGCTCGATCCGCTGGTGTTCGGCCACCGCCTCCGACACCTCCGCCGGCGACGGGGGCTGACCCTCCGTCAGCTGGGCGAGGCGCTCGGACGCCCGGCGTCGTACCTGTCCCAGCTCGAGAACGGGCACCGGGAGCCGAGGCTCTCCACCGTCCAGAAACTGGCGGACGCGCTCGGCTGCGCCCCGGCCGAGCTGCTCGAGACCGACGCGCCCGATCGCCGGGCCGAGCTCGAGGTCGCGCTCGCCCGGATGCAGGAGGACCCGCGCTACCAGCGGCTCCGGCTGCCGTACCTGCGCGCGACGGCTCGGCTCGACGACACGGCACTCGAACATCTGGTCGCTCTGTTCGAGCAGGTACGCGCGCTCGCCGATCACCCCCCCTCCGAGGCCCGGCCGGGCGGCGGTGCACGATCGGCCAACGCGGCAATGCGAAGCGAGATGCGCACGCGGGACAATTACTTTCAGGGGATCGAACAGGCCGCAGCGGAAGCACTCGAGTCCGTCGGCTACGGCGGAACCGGTGCCGTGTCCGAACGCGACCTCATGGACCTGGCCGCCCATTTCGGCTTCAGCGTCGCCAGGGTGCAGGACCTTCCGTCATCGACCCGATCGATCACCGACACGCGTCACCGCGTCGTTTACGTCCCACAGCGCAACAACGCGAGCACCCGGACGGCTCGCTCGGTCATCGCCCAGACGCTGGGGCGCTTCGCGCTCGGCCACCGCGATCCTTCGGAATTCGAAGAGTACGTCCGCCAGCGGGTGGAGGCGAATTACTTCGCCGGGGCACTCCTCGCTCCCGAGCGAGCCGTGACAGCGGTGCTGGCCGACGCGAAGCGCAGGCAGGACATCTCGGTAGAGGACCTCAAAGAGGTCTTCTACATCTCCTACGAGATGGCAGCTCACCGGTTGACCAACCTCATCACCCGGCACTTCGAGGTTCCCGTGCACTTCCAGCGAACGGATCCCGAGGGCATCGTCTGGAAGGCGTACGAGAACGACGGCCTGGTCCTTCCCTCTGATGCCGACGGCACCATCGAGGGCCAGCGGGTGTGCCGCTGGTGGAGCGCCCGCCAGGCGTTCGAGTCCGAGGACTCCTTCGCGATGCACTATCAGTACACGGCGACGCCTGCGGGCACCTACTGGTGCGCGACCCACCTCGAGATCGGAGCGGACCGCAACGATGCGGTGACGATCGGTGCCAACGAGGCGGACGCTCACTGGTTCCGGGGCTCGGACACCCATCGGCACGTCACCTCACGATGCCCGGACCCCACCTGTTGCCGGCGGCCCCCGGCCGACGCGGTTCGGCGATGGGAAGGCGTGGCCTGGCCCTCGGCCAGGGACCACAGTCACTTCGTTTCGGGCCTGCCCACCGACACCGTCACTTTCAGCCCGTTCCCGGGCGTCGACCTCACCGACGTCTACTCCTTCCTCCATCGCCACGCAGGCCCCTGAAGGGAGGATCAGCGCCCCCATCCGGTGCTCCCGGCGGCCGGCCCGACCGGGTCGGGAACGTCAGCCCCGGCCCCCGGGGGCACCGGCACCGATGATCTGACCGTTCACCAGCTTGGAGAGGTCCGAGACCAGCGCCAGGGCGACGGCGGCGACGTCTGCGGGATCGGCCAGTCGCCCGATCATCGGGTCGAGCAACTCGGACGGGAGCTCCCGCATCATGTCGGTGAGCGCGGCAGGGGACAGTGCATTCACCCTGATCCCGAACGGAGCCAGCTCCTGGGCCCACGTCATGGTGAGCCCGACGAGGCCGCCCTTCGACGCCGCATAGGACGAGAACCCGATCGTCCCGTGGGTGCCGGCGCCCGAGATCACGTTGAGGATCACGCCGCCTCCCTGGGCCTTCATCATCGGCACCACCGCCCGGGTGAGGTACATGGGCCCGGTCAGGTTCACCCGGATGACCTCGTCCCACTCCTCGTTGGTGACCCTCGTCACCGCACTGCGGCGTGAGATGGCAGCGTTGTTGACGAGCACGTCAACGCGTCCCCATTCCTCCCGGACCCGCTCGACCAGGGCATTGATCGAGTCGAGATCCGACAGGTCCCCCCCCACCCCGATCGCCCCGGGTATCTCGGCCGCCACGGCGACGGCATCCTCGTGGCGTCGGCCGTTGACGACGACTCGAGCGCCTTCGGCGGCGAACAGCTCGGCCATGGCCCTGCCGATACCGCGAGTCGATCCACTGATGATGACGGCCCGGCCGTCGAGAAGAGAGGTCACCGGTTCACCTTCGTTTCCATCCCCCGTTTCTACCCGAAGCTCCCGGACGGGGCACGGTCCATCAAAGGCTGCGATCCGGGCACGGTCCACCGTGCCTCGTCGCGAGTCGATTGACTTGTCGATGCCCACCACCGACAATGCCCTATGGACCCAGCGCACCTTTCGCCATGACAGGCACGAGCATCGTGCCCCTTGCGTTGGCGGGGTCGGTCGCCATCTTCTTCGGGATCCTGGCCGTGGTCGGGATCTTCGTCGTCGTGGTGGTCGCCAACCGAGCCGATCCTGATCCTGCCGGTCGGCGGCCCTTGGCGGTCTACTACTTCGGCGTGTCGTTCTTCTCGGTGTTCGCCATCCTCCTCGGGAGCTTCGGCTTCGTCCAATCGATGGTGCAGCTCATCGGAGACCATGCGGGGTTCAATGGCAGCGCGATCCATCCGATCGGTGACGCGGTGGCCCGTTCCGCGGTGATGAGCTCGATCGTCACCCTGGCGGGGGTCGCCCTCCTGTCCATCCATCTCCCCCGGGGTCTGGCCCTGTCGGAGGGCGCCGACAGCCGGCGTGGGCCAGCCGGCCGGGTGGCCCAGAGCTACGTCGTGGGCGTGGCGTTCGTCTCCGTGCTGATCGCCGCGGTGGCGACCATCGCCCTCGTCTATCAATTGATCAGGATCCTCGGACCCGGCGTCTTCCTCCTGTCGGGCAGCCGGACCAGCGCGACGCGCCCCGTGATCGCCGCACTCTTTCTCGCCGTGGCGGCGAGCGTCCTTGCCGTCGTCCACCTTCGCCTGTTGCCACCCGATGTGCGCATGATCGGCCGATTCCCCGCTCACCGGGGGGCGACACCTCCGGGTCCGGGTGGTCCCGCTGGTCCGGGGCCGGGACCGGGACCGGGTGTCGCCCGTCAGCCCGTCGCCCCACCCGGCCCGGTCTCGGGCTCACCACCACCCCCACCGCCGAGCTGGCCGCCGCCTTCCGGGCCGCCCCCGGCCCGGCCGACCGGCTGACCTCCGCTCGACGGGAATTGGACCGGGCCTGCACCTCCACCGTCGGGGGCGTCGGGGGCGTCGGGGGCGTCGGGGGCGTCGGGCCAACTCTGTCCGCCCGGAGCCCGACGGCTCATGATCACCAGCACCAGGCTCCCGACCGCGGCCACGGCCCACGAGGTGACGACCCGGTAGACGATCGTCGCGACCACGGCTTCACCCACCCCGGTGCCG
>Ga0307373_10001868_pt1 | contig 38938 bp, 39 predicted proteins | sample OX2MG_FD_202534 | JGI IMG/M metagenome (GOLD analysis project Ga0307373, IMG submission 202534) | Soil microbial communities from Risofladan, Vaasa, Finland - OX-2 | ecosystem: Environmental > Terrestrial > Soil > Coastal area > Acid sulfate soil | place: Finland: Risofladan, Vaasa | collected...
CCCGCCCGGCGGCCTCCATCGCCATGGGCAGGGTGCTGGTCTCGGTCATTCCCGGTGCCACGTTGACCTCAAGGAAGAAGACCCGGCCCTCCTCGATGATCAGGTCGGTCCGGGACAGGTCACGCAGCCCGAGCGCCCGGTGCGCGGTGACCGCGGCGGTGGCCGCCGCCGCGGCCTCGCCGGGGGCGAGCCGGGCCGGGGTGTAGAAGCGTGTCTGCCCAGCCGTGTAGCGCGCCGCGTAGTCGTAGCCGCCGGTGAGCGGGTGGATCTCGACCGCGGGCAGCGCCTGTGGCCCCTCACCGAGGTCGATGACCCCGACCGCGATCTCGGTACCCACCACGCACCGCTCGATCAGTGCCGTGTCACCGTAGGCGAAGCAGCTGATCATGGCCCCGGGCAGTTCCTCGGCGGTCATGACCCGGCTCGCCCCCAGTGCCGAACCGCCACGGGCGGGCTTGACGAACAGTGGCAGCCCCAGCGTGGCCACGATCCTCTCCAGCACGGCGCTGGCGCCAAGATCGTGGAAGGTCTCCTTGGGCAGCGTCACGGATGGCGGGGTGGACAGCCCGGCGGCCCGCACGAGAGTCTTTGCCACGGGCTTGTCGAAAGCGAACCGGCAGGCGTCAGCTGTCGCGCCCACGAAGGGCACGCCGAGCAGCGTCAGGACCTCCTGGATCGACCCGTCCTCCCCGTAGGCGCCGTGGATGGCGGGGAAGACCGCGCTGGGCGGATCGGCCGCTATCGCGGGGATGAGGGCAGCGTCAGCGTCCGATACGTCCGCCTCGACACCGGCCTCCCGCAACGCGTCCCGCAACCGGCTGCCCGAACGCAGCGATACCTCGCGCTCGGCGGACAGCCCACCGGCCAGGATGAGCACATGGTTCAGATCGCTCACCGCTGGCTATCCACGCCGGCCGGTCCGGTCAGGACGATCGGGCCCCCGGCCGACCCTTGGTAACCGGGCGGGACCGCACCGAAGGTGGACCGCAGCTCGATCTCGGTGCCCACCACTTCCGCGAGCCGCCGGATCCCTTCGCGGATCCGCCCCGGCTCCGGGAAGCAGTACGACAGCCGCATGTACTCCCCGCCGGAGCCATCGGCGTAGAAGCCGGTCCCCGGCACGTAGGCGACCCGGGAGGAGATGGCGCGCGGGAGCATCGCCTTCGAGTTCAGCCCGGGTGGGAGCTGCAGCCACACATAGAAGCCCCCGCCGGGGCGGGTCCACCGGCAGCCGTCAGGCATGACAGCGCCGAGCGCCTCCAGCATCGCGTCCCGGCGCTCCCGGTACAGCTCACGGAAGACCTTCACCTGCTCCCGCCATGGCTGGCTGGTCAGGTACTCACGGACCATGAGCTGAGCGAGGCTGGAGTGGCACAGCACGGCCGCCTCGGCGGCGAGAACCAGCTTGTCCCTGATTCCCGGTGGCGCCAGCGCCCAGCCGACTCGCAGCCCGGGAGCGATCGTCTTGGAGAAGGTGCCGAGGTAGACGATCCCGTGCTCGTCCTGCGCCCGCAGTGCCTGCAGCGGCTCCCCGTCAAAGCCGAGCAGCCCGTACGGGTTGTCCTCGATCACGAGCAGGTCGGCCTGCTGGCATATCTGGAGCACCCGGGCCCGGCGCTCAGCGCTGAGGGTGACCCCGCCCGGGTTGTGGAAGGAGGGGACCGTGTACAGAAACTTGGGCCGCCGGCCCTGCGCCGCGAGACTGGCTATCGTCTCCGCGAGCGCCTCCGGGATCAGCCCGTCATCATCCATCGGCACGTGGATCACGTCAGCCTGGTAGGAAGCGAAGGTGCCGAGGGCGCCGACATAGGAAGGCCCCTCTGCCAGCACCACGTCCCCGGGGTCGACGAAGATTCTGGTGATCAGGTCGAGCGCCTGCTGGGAACCCACGGTGACCACGACTTCGTCCGGGTGGGCGTGGATTCCCTCTAGTGCCATCACGTCACAGATGGCGTCACGCAGGCCTGGATCCCCCTGCGCCGACATGTACTGGAGGGCCACCGCGCCCCGGTCTGCGACCAGCTGGCCGGCCATCTCACCGACAGCGTCCAGGGGCAGGGCGGTGATGTTGGGCATCCCGCCTGCCAGCGACACGATCTCCGGCCGGGACGCCACCGAGAACAGCGCCCGGATCTCCGACGCGATCATCTTCCGGGCCCGCGCGGCATAACGGCCCACATACGGGTCCACCAGGGACCCTTGGGACGGCGGAGCCTCCTGGGGCTCCTGTGTCCCATGCCCGGTTCTCCCGGGGTGGTCAGCGCGGTCTGGGTTCGCGTGTCCGGTCACCACGGCCCCTCCTCACGTCGATGGGTACCATGTCAGCGTACGGGCCGAAGGGGACCGTGCCCGGGGGTACCCGGTATCTCGCCGTGAACAAGCACAGTAGTTGAGGTCAGGCATTATCGCAGAACCCGCACGTTCCTGAGCCAGCACATGTGCCGGATCAGCACGCAAGCCACGCCCACCGATACGACCACAGAGGTGCCAGGTGCCGCGCCGTCTCGCCAACGTCACCCTGGACAACCTGGGCGACCTGCCGCACAGGTGCCGGCGGTGCGTCTTCTGGGAGCTGGACCCGGTCAGCCACGCCCGCGCACAGGCGGCCGGCGACCCGGCGCTGGAGAAGGAGGCGTGGCTCTCTTCCACGCTGCTGGAGTGGGGCAGCTGCGGCAAGATCGCCTACGTGGACGGGGTGCCGGCCGGGTACGTCCTGTACGCGCCGCCCCTGTACGTGCCGCGCTCGGTGGCCTTCCCGACCAGCCCGGTGAGCGCTGACGCGGTGCTGCTGATGACCGCCCACATCCTGGATGAGTTCGCCGGCGGCGGGCTCGGCCGGATGCTGGTCCAGGGGGTGGCCAAGGACCTCACCCGGCGGGGGGTCAAAGCCATCGAGGCCTTCGGCGACCTGCGGCGGGAAGAGGGCTCGTGCGTGCTGCCCGCCGACTACCTGCTTGCTGTGGGCTTCAAGACGGTCCGCCCGCACCACCATTTCCCGCGGCTGCGGCTCGAGCTCAAGGCAACCGTGTCGTGGCGGGAGGACGTCGAGGTCGCGCTGGAACGCCTGCTGGGCTCGATGAGCCCGGAGCGGGCACTGCGGCTGGCCTAGTGCCCGTCCCCGGCCGGGCATCCGGGCGGTAGGCCCGGGCCGCGTCCGGCGCTTTGCTCAGATGAACTCGGCGAGCTCGTCCAGGAGCTTGGACTTGGAGCGTGCACCGACCAGCTCCTTGACGACCTGGCCGTTCTGGAAGACACCCAGGGTCGGGATGTTGAGGATCCTGTACCTGCGCGTGACCTCGGGGTTCTCGTCGACGTTCAGCTTGACGATGTCGATCTTGTCGCCGTGCTCCGCCGCGATCGCCTCCAGCACCGGAGCGACCTGCCGGCAGGGCCCGCACCATTCGGCCCAGTAGTCGACGAGAACCGGCTTGTCATTCTTGAGGACGTCGGCCTCGAAGCTGTCGTCGGTTACCTTCTTCGTTGCACCCACGCTCGGTCTTCCTTCCCTCTCGCGATGGACGGGTATGGGTTCACAGGACTTCACAGGGCCGGTCAGGACTCGTGGCCAGCCAGGTACCGTTCGGCGTCCAGGGCTGCCGCGCAGCCGGTGCCGGCGGCCGTGACGGCCTGGCGGTAGCTGCGGTCGACGACGTCGCCGCAGGCGAAGACGCCCGGGATCGCGGTGCGGGTGGTTGGCTGCTCGACAAGCAGGTAGCCGTCGGCGTCGGTAGCCAGCTGGCCGGTGAACAGCTCGCTGCGCGGGTCGTGGCCGATCGCCACGAACACCCCGGCCACCGCCAGCGTGCTCTCCTCGCCGGTCACGGTGTCCCGCAGCCGCAGCCCGCTCACCTTCCCGTCACCGGTCACCCCGGTCACCCCGCTGTTCCAGCGGAAGGAGATCTTCGGGTTGGCGAACGCGCGCTCCTGCATGATCTTGGACGCGCGGAGCGCGTCCCGCCGGTGCACGACAGTGACCGAGCGGGCGAAGCGGGTCAGGAAGGTGGCCTCCTCCATCGCCGAGTCGCCACCGCCGACCACCGCGATGTCCTGCTCGCGGAAGAAGAAGCCGTCACAGGTCGCGCACCAGGACACACCGTGGCCGGACAGCCGCTTCTCACCATCGATGCCCAGTTCCCGGTAGCGGGAGCCGGTCGCGATGATCACCGTCCGGGCGAGATGAGTGTCCGCGCCCACAGTGACCCGCTTGGGGTCGGCGGTCAGGTCCACCTGCGTCACGTCGTCGGCCACGAGTTCCGCGCCGAACCGTTCGGCCTGCTTGCGCATGGCGTCCATCAGGTCCGGGCCGAGCACCCCGTCCGGGAACCCGGGGAAGTTCTCCACGTCCGTGGTGTTCATGAGCGCGCCACCGGCCGTGACCGAGCCCTCGAATACCAGCGGCTTGAGCTGCGCGCGCGCGGCGTACAGCGCGGCGGTATACCCCGCCGGACCCGATCCGATGACAATGACGTCGCGAATGTCGGACACTGCTGCGCCTTTCGCTTGATAGAGCACCCGGGACAACCGATCCTAGGCCCCGGAGATTCCCGCCGCGCGGGCCACGCGTCAGCCAGGGGCGGGCCCCGGTTCAGCCGGTGGATGGCAGGGTGAAGCTGGTGATCAGGTCGCTCCCACGCGCCGAGCAGCCGGTCCCCACCACCAGCACCCGCAGCGTCGGCCTGCCGGTCACGGGCAGCACGATGATGGCGGCCGGCCGGGTGCCGTAGCGTGCGAGGTCCACCAGCCGGGGCCGGGCACCATCTGCGAGGCGGCGCAGGCACCCGGCCAGCTGCGGGAAGCCCGGTGGCAGTGTCGCGGCCGGGGCGAACGTGGTGGCGCTGCCGGGAACCCGGCGGGTGGCCGGGTAGCGCTTGAGGACGGCGCCAACCTGCGCGCGCACCTGGCCCGGGCGGTAGTCGGTGCCGCTTTCCACGACCCGCAGGCCTGCTGCCGCACCGGCCGCCTCCGGGCCGAGTGCAGGCGCCGCCCGGCGGCTCAGCGCGCTGTGGGGTTCCGACGCGCCCGCGGAGCTGCCCGCCACCCCGCCGGTGCTGGCCGAGACCAGCCGGGCGACGGCGTAGCCCCCGCCCGCGACGAGCACCACGGCGGCCGCCACGGTGGCCAGGCGCAGCGAGAGCCCCGAGCGGGACCAGGCCGCCCGGCGCCTCCGGCCCGTGCTACCGGGACCCGTGCGGCCGGGACCTGCGTGCCCAGGACCCGTGCGACCGGGGCCCGTGCTACCAGGACCCGTGCTACCAGGGCCCGCGCGCCCAGGGCCAGCATGCCCGGGACTGGCTGGCCCGGGGCTGGGTTGCGCAGGGGTGCTCGTTCCGGTTGTGCTCATGCCGGCGGTACCCGCGGCACGGGCGGCCACCTCGGCAGCCAGGGCGGCGTCCAGCCGTGCGGCCAGCGAGGCAGGCATCGGCGGCGTCGGGGCATGAGCCAGGATCGAGGTCACGGCGGTCAGCTGCGCGTCGATCTCGGCGCACTGCGGGCAGGCGGCCAGGTGTGCCGCCACCTGGGCGGCCTTGCGCCCGGGCAGCAGATCCTCGCGGAACGCCGCCACGGTGTCCGCGTCGAGGTGCCCCTTCACCGGCTCTCACCCCCTCCCTCCGCAGGTGAGACGTCGCCCGGCGCTGCCCGGTTCCCGGTCACGGCCCGTCCTGGCCCCGGCGCCTGCGCCGGCGGCGGGATCCGGCTGGCGACCATGGGTGCCGCCGGTGAGCCGCGCAGATGGGCGAGCCGGGGCAGCAGCCTGGCGCGTCCCCGCGAGCAGCGGCTCTTCACCGTGCCCTCGGAGATGCCCAGCACCTGCGCGGCATCGGCGACGGCGTAGCCGAGCATGTCCACCAGCACCAGGGCGGCCCGCTGGTCGGGCGGGAGCGTCGCGAGGGCGGCCGTCACATCGAGCGCGGTGTCGCTGTCCGGAGCCGGAGCGGGGCCGGGCCCGGCAAAGGCGAGCATGTCCATCGCGTCAGGCGCCAGCCCGCTGGTGGCGGGGCGGGCCGCCCGGCGCCGGAGCAGGTCGAGGCAGGCGTTGACGACGATCCGGTGCAGCCAGGTGGTGACCGCGGACTCGCCACGGAAGCTGCCAGCCCGCCGGAACGCCGAGATCATCGCATCCTGGAGCGCGTCGGCCGCGTCGTCGGGGTCCCCGAGCGTGCGCACGGCGACCGCCCACAGCCGGTCCCGGTGGCGGGAGAACACGATGCCAAACGCCTCGGCGTCGCCACTCACGTGCCGCCGGAGCAACTCGGCGTCGGGCGGTTCCCCCGGCGGCGCTGTCAGCTGGAGCCCCGCACGGCGATGTTGTAGATCCTCGCCTCGAACCGGTTCGCGGCGCCGGTCTTGGGGGGCAGCTTGGTGAACCAGATCAGGACGTACCTGCCCGTGGCGTGGCTGTGCACGGTGAAGGTGTAGGTGCCGCCGACCCCGGTGGCCTGGGCCACGGTGGTGAAGCTGGACAGCGTGGATGACGCCCTGGTGTTGTTGTTCCCCACTTCGATCTGCACGTCGGCACCTGGAATGGCGCCGAACTTGATCTGCACCGACGCCAGCTTCACCGGCTTGCCCATGTCCAGGATCAGGCCGGTACCGGTCTTGAGGCCGCCGAACACGGGGTTGTTGAAGTAGAACTGCGTGTTCCAGAACGTGGCCGGGTTCGAGTCGATGGCGAACTTGGCGAGCTGGTCATTCTCGTTCTGCGGGTCGTCGGCCGGGCTGCTGAGGGCGTCGAACCCGTGCGCGCTCAGCGGTGGGATCACCTTCACCCCACTGGCCGCCGGCGAGGTCGCCGCGTGCGTCGGCTGGCCGGTGCCGCCGTTGGCGGCAGCGCCCCGGTGACCGAGCAGCCAGACCGCGGCCCCGGCCACCACGACGATCACCACAGCGGCGATGGCGATGACGGGCCCGGCCGCGCGCGGCCGCCCGGCGGGGCCGCGCGGAGCGGGACGCCCGCCCCGGCCCGGCGGGCCGGAGGGGCCGGGATCCTCGTGATAGTAGGGGTGGCCGGTGTCCGGGCCGGAGGGCATGTCGTCCCAGCCGGGCCCGGGGTGCCGCCCGGGCGGCCCGGGCGGGGCTGGCAGCGGGGCGACCGGGGCGGGAATCACCCGGGCGAGCGCGTCCGCCAGGACAGCGGGAGTGGTCAGCGCCTGGCCGTGCTGGCCGTTCTGGAACAGCACCTCGCAGGTGATGTCGTCCACGGCCGCGGGGACCCCGGCGCGGACCTGGCGCGGGCTGCGCGGCCGGCCGTCGGGTGACTGGGGAGCGGGGGGCAGAGCGGGCCATTCGTCGCCCGGCCAGTGAGCGGTCAGCGCCGCGTAGAGGAGCTTGCCCAGGCCCCAGGTATCGGCGAGCGCCGGGTCGTCGGCGGTGGTCCCGGACAGGGCGGCGTCGATCCCGAGGCCGACGACCTTCACCCCGCCGCCGGCGGTCCAGCGCAGCGAGCCGGGGGTGAGGCACAGGTGGGCCACGCCGGCCGCGTGCGCCGATGCGAGCGCTTCGGCTCCCTCAGCGATGATCTCGGCGCACTGGCCCGGGTCGAGCGGCCCGTCGGCGAGCAGATCGTGGAGCGACTCGCCGGCGACCCATTCCATCACCACGTACGCCTGGTCCCAGTTCTCTTCGACGTCGAACACCTGAGCCAGCCGCGCGTCGCTCAGCCTGCTGGCCGCGCGCGCGGCGGTGATCACCTCGCGGATGCGCGGGAACCCGGGTGCGAAGGTCAGCACGGTCACCGCGCGGGCGAGGGTCTCGTCGATCGCCTTCCAGGCCGCCCAGCCAGAACTCCCGCTGATGCGGTCTTCGAGGCGGTATCGCCCACCGAGGCGGGTTCCGGGTTCAGAGATGAAGGTGCTCATGGGTGTGCCGTCAAGAGCGGTGCCGGCCCTCGACCCTCCTTCCTAGCCCCCGGGACGATCAGCGACATGAAAAACCACGTGCCGGACACCATGGTAGGCCGGCCAGCATGAGACGCCGAGGTCTGTGCGGACTGTCGGCACAAACCGTTACCCGTGAGTGACACCGGCTGCCCATGACGATATCCGGCTTTCCGCCCACAGGTAACCAGCCGGGCCGGCGGCCTGCCCGCCGCCGGTGACCGCGATCAGCGGCGCAGCCGGGTCCGCAGGCCCGCCGTGAGCTCGGTCACCTCGGTGATCCCGAGCGCGCGGGCGAACAGCAGGTAGAGCAGGAGCGCACCGGCCCCGCCCAGGATCATGGTGACGATGCCGTACACCGGCCCCGGGGAGACGATCACGCTGACCATGAACGAGGTCGCCAGGGCGAACAGCAGGCTGGGGATGGCGGCCAGGTGCATCTTGGTCAGGCTGGTCGCGATCTGGCGGCCCGCCAGCCCGTGCAGGCGCCGGGACAGGATGCGCCAGGCGGCGACCGCCCCGACCAGGTTCGCCAGCCCGAACGCCGCCGCCACGCCCTCCACCACGTGGCCGGTGGGCAGCACGGCGAGTGCCAGCAGGCTGGCGGCGATGTTGGCGGCCATCACGGCCACGCCGATGTACATGGGGGTGCGGCTGTCGTGCATCGCGTAGAACACGCGCAGCATGAGCTGGAACATCATGTACGGCACCAGCCCGAGCGAGAAGATGCCGAACACCAGGCCGATGTAGTGCGCCTCGGACACCTGGGTGCTGCCGTAGCCGAACAGCGCCTCGGCGAGCGGGCCGCCGAGCACGAAGAGCACCAGCGCGGCCGGCACCACGATCACCGATGACAGCCGGACGCCGCCCGAGAAGTCGGCCTTGACGAGCAGGTACCTCTTATCCGCCGCGTGCGCGCTCATCCGCGGCAGCAGGGCTGTGATGACCGAGATGCCGATGATGGCGTAGGGCATCTGGAACAGCTGCCAGGCGTAGGAGTAGCTGGAGAAGCCGTCGGCCGGCGCGTGCACCGAGGCCGCGTTGGCCACGTTCTGGACGACCAGGAACGCGACCTGGGTGGTGACGATGTAGCCGAACAGCGGGCCGGCCATCCGCCGGATCTCCGCGACCTCGGCCCGCCGGAAGTCGAATCGTGGCCGCCACCGGAAGCCGACCCTGCGCAGGTAGGGGACGAGGGCCGCCGTCTGCACGATGATCCCCAGGGTGGTGCCGAAGCCCAGCAGCTGCACCTGGCCAGCGGTGATAGAGGTCGCGGTCGTGCCGATGCCGCCGGTGATGATGAACAGCAGCAGCACCGCGATGACCACGATGTTGTTGAGTATCGGCGTCCACATCGGCGCGGCGAAGTGCCCGCGGGCGTTGAGCACCCCGCCTGCCAGCGAGCTCATCCCGTAGAAGAAGATCTGCGGGATGAAGAAGTAGGCGAAGATCACCATCAGGTGGCGCTGCGGCCCGGTGATCGAATGGGCGTACAGGCCGACCAGCAGGCTGGCGGCGAGCGTCGCGACCACCGTCAGGACGAACAGCGCCACCGCCGCGAGGGTGAACATCCGCTGGTCGTATGCTTCGCCGCCGTCGGCGTCGCGCTTGGCCGCGTTGACCAGCAGCGGCACCACGATGCTGGTGAGGATGCCGCCGAGCATCAGGTCGTAGACCGTGTTCGGCAGCGTGTTGGCGTTGTTGTAGGCGTTGGCGACCTCGCCCACGCCGAGCGCGTAGGCCAGGACGAGGGTGCGCAGGAAGCCGGTACCGCGCGAGGCCAGCGTTCCCAGCGCCATGACGCCGCTGGACCGGACCACGCTGGGGCCCTCAGATCCGTCCGTGGCCGGGCCGGGCGGGATGCCGCCCGCGGCCGGGAGCTCGCTGGGGCCGGGAATGCCTGCGGCAGCCCGCCCGCCCGCATGCCGTCCGGTCGCCTCAGCGGCGCTCCGCCCGGCGCGGGATGCTGGCGTGGTCATCGGGCTCCTTCGCTGGATGGGATTGGCCACCCCGTTCTGGCTCGACGGTATCGGCTCGCGCCGCCTCGTAGGCGGGATCGGGCTCGGTTAGGCCCGCATCGCCGGTCTCGTCCGCCTCGCCGTACTCCTCACCATCCTCCGTGGGCTGCCCGCGGCCACTGCGGATCGCCCGGGCGGCGGCGGTGAGCACGAACACCCCGAGCGCGACGCCGATGATCACGATGGCCATGGTGCCGAAATGGGTCGCCTCGACGGTCAGGCTGGTGGTGGTGCCTCGCAGCGGCTTGCCGTCCAGGGTGGTCAGTGTGAGCGTGAGGGTGGTGGATCCGGCCGCGGCCGCCCGCACCGGGATCTTGATCGTCTTCTGCGTTCCGCTGGCCACCGTCACGGGTTTGCTGGGGTTCCCGATCACGACCCGGTCGCTGCTCGGCACGCGCACCGCCAGCCGGACCTGGATTGCCCGCCCGATGTTGTTGCTGATCGAGACCGGCACCTCGCCGGACTTGCCGCCCAGCGTCAGGCGCCCCGGGTCCACGATGTGGATCTTCTTCTGCTGGGCGGCGACGTAGGCGGTGACCCGGCGCAGCAGCTGCTGCGCCGTGCGCCGCCCGTCCCGCCCGCCACGCCACGCCGACGATTCCACGGTGGCCATCGCCTTGCTCAGGTAGCGGGGATCGGGGCGGACGAAGACGCTTGCCAGCAGCCTGATCTGCGCGCCCAGCTGCCGCACCTGACGCAGCAGCGAGGCGTTCAGCTCGTTCGGCCGGACCTGGTGGGTGCGTGGCGCCTGCCGGGGCACGCTGGCGCCCGGCGCGGGCCGCTGGGCGACGATGCTGGCCAGGCTGGCCGGCTGCAGCCAGGGTGTGTTCACCGTCTCGGTGAGCAGGGCGCGGGCGAGCCCTGCGCTGGGATCCCAGCGCCGGGGCGGGGCCACGACGACGGCCCGGGCGGTGGGCGGTGCCTCGGCGGCGATCACGGCGGTCTCGGCCAGGAACCACTGCTCCCGTGCGAACGCCTGGGCGGCGGATGACGCGGCCGGGGAGCCGCCCGGCCCGGTGCCGGGGACCCGGCCCCGCGGCACGGCCAGGACATGCTCGATGTCGCTGTCGGCCAGCAGCACGTGCAGCTGGGCGCCCAGCAGGCCGTCGGGCGTGCTGGTGACCGCGGTGGGCGTGTAGGGGACGTTTCCCTTCGGGCGCATCATCGAGCTGTCCAGGATCACCGTCCCCACCTGGTGGGCGGCCAGGGTCTCCAGCACCCCGTAGTCCGCGACCCCGTCGGCCGGCCAGGCGATCAGGCCGGTCGGGTTCGGTGACCGGCCGTCACCGGGGTCGCCGGAGGTGCGCTGGACCTGCCCCAGGATGCGGTGCGCCAGCGACCGCCCGTCAGTGAGCGCGTTGCCCAGCTCGATGTCCAGGCCGCGGTGCGCGAGCGCGGCCACATCGACGTCGGCGTACGGGGTGACGAAGAAGTCCTGCCGGGCGACCTTGGACTGGACGCCGGCCAGGAAGGCCCGGGCGGTGGCGCTGGCCGGGTGGACAGACCCGCCCGCACACGTGGCGCTGCGCCCGACCCGGTAGGGGGCGGTCATCACCTTCGCGTCGTTGAGCAGTGCCGGGTCGATCGCCCAGGTGAGCCGGGCGCGCCGGGCGAGCGGGGTGGTGCCCACCGAGAGCAGCTCGTTCAGCCGCCCACCGCTCGCCAGGGTGGCGGCCAGGTCATTGTTGAGCAGGGCCCCGCAAGCAGCCTGATGCGGGGTGTCGATGAGGGGCCAGACCCAGCCGACGCTCAGCGGCTTCAGCGTCTTGAGCTCGGACTTTCCCGGCCAGAAGGGCAGGAAGGTGCGGTCGGAGGCCAGCGGCGCCAGGTTCTGGCTCAGCTGTGCCGCCAGCGGGTACACGCCGAAGGAGGTCATCCCGGCCTGGCTCATCCGCAGGGTCAGCGACCAGGGCCGGCTGGTGTGCGCCGGCAGGGCCGGCAGGGCCGGCAGCATCGCGGGCGTCGCCGAATCCACCCCGGTCGGTCCCTGGGCGGTCAGGTAGCTGTCCATGGCGGCCCGGCCGTCCAGATGCTGGCTGGAGGACCAGAGCTGGACCGAGAGCCCGGACGCCGTGGCGCCGGTGGGGTTGGTGACGGTGCCGGAGACCGTCACTGTCCCGCCGGGCGTGCCGATCGGCGGGTTGACCGACGTGATCGCGATCGCGGGCTGCTCCGCCGCCGCGTGTGGCTGGGCTGGCCCGGCGCCGGTGGCAGCGGCCGGGGCCGCGGCGCTGACGGCGATGGCTGCTACCCCGGCGGCCAGGGCCAGGAGCCGCATACTCGCGCGTCTGATCACCGTCTGCCCCCGGGGCGGCTCATCCGGGCCTGGGCATGCGGCCACTGCCCGGGCGGAACCGGGCACTGCCGGGGCACCCGGTGCCCGCACGCGGCCGGGTGCCGGCGTCCGGATGGGCGGCACTGACGCGGCATGCCGAAATGCTATTGCCGGCGGCCGGGTGCGGGCCCCACCGATGCCGGAGGGCCGGTCGGCTTTTGCCAGACCACCTCTACCCTCTACCCTCAATGCCCGTGCCGGATTCACACGACCTGACTGCGGAGCAGCGCCGGGCAGCGACCGCTTTGCTGCGCAAAGCCACCGCCCCGGTGGCCGATCTCGCGCGGCTTTTCACCGACCGCGGCCATGAGCTCGCCCTCGTCGGCGGCTCGGTCCGGGACGTGTTCCTGGTGCGTGCCCAGCCGGGCGACCTCGACCTGACCACCGACGCCAGGCCCGAGCAGGTGCTGGAGATCGTCAGGGGCTGGGCGGACAAGGTATGGGAGACCGGGATCGACTTCGGCACGGTCGGGCTCCGCAAGGGCAGCACGATCTGCGAGATCACCACCTACCGCAGCGAGCAGTACCGGCCACACACGCGCAAGCCGGTCGTGGGCTATGGGCAGTCCCTGGAAGCGGACCTGTCGCGGCGCGACTTCACCGTCAACGCCATGGCCGCCCGGCTGCCCTCGCTGGACCTGGTCGACCCGTTCGGGGGGCTGGCTGACCTGAGGGAAAGGGTGCTGCGGACGCCGGGCCGGCCGCAGGACTCCTTCACCGACGACCCGCTGCGGATGCTGCGTGCCGCGCGGCTGTCGGCGCAGCTCGGCTTCACGGTGGCCCCGCCCGCCCGGGCGGCCATGACCGCGCTGGCCAGCCGCCTGGCGGTGGTGTCGGCTGAGCGGATCAAGGACGAGATCGTCAAGCTCATGCTGGCGCCGGGCCCGGACGGCCCGGTGCGCGGGATCACACTGCTGGTGGACACCGGGGTGGCCGACCAGGTGCTGCCGGAGATCCCCCGGCTCCGGCTGGAGGTCGACGAGCACTTCCGGCACAAGGACGTGTACCAGCACTCGCTGACCGTGCTGGAGCAGGCCATCGCCCTGGAGGCCGGCTACGGGCTGGAGTCCGATCTGGTGGTCAGGCTGGCCGCGCTGCTGCACGACATCGGCAAGCCGAAGACCCGGCAGCTGCTGCCAGATGGCCGGGTGGGGTTCCACCATCACGAGGTGGCGGGCGCGGCGATGGTCCGCGCCCGGCTGGGCAAGCTGCGCTTCCCGGCGGCGGTCGTCCATGACGTCGCCGCTCTGGTAGCACTCCACCTGCGGTTCCACGGGTACAACGACGGCGGGTGGACCGACTCGGCGGTCCGGCGCTACGTGCGGGACGCCGGGCCCCTGCTCTCCCGCCTGCACGTGCTGACCAGGGCCGACTGTACGACCCGCAACAAACAGAAGGCGCAACGTCTGGCGCGTGCCTACGACAACCTGGAGAAGCGGATCGCCGTCCTCGCTGAGCAGGAAGAACTGGGCAAGATCCGGCCGGACCTCGACGGCAACCAGATCATGGCAGTGCTCGGGGTTCCCGCGGGCCCGGTGGTCGGCAGGGCGTACCGGCACCTGCTGGAGCTGCGGATGGAGCACGGCCCGCTCGGCACCGAGCGGGCCACTCAGGAACTGCGGCGCTGGGCGGTGGCCGAAGGGCTCTCGCTGCCCGGTGAGCCGGACCCCGGGGGGGCGGGAGAGGGGCCGGCCAGCAGCTCCTGACGGCTGACCGCCGCGTAGACACCCGCTGCCAGCAGGTACCCGGCCGCCGCCACCGCGATCAGCAGGTAGGACTTGCCGTCGTCCGGGATGATCTGCGCGGCCACTACCGCGCCGAGCACGAACGGGACGTTGAACAGCATGTCGTAGAACGCGAACACCCGGCCGCGGTAGCGGTCGTCCATCAGCTGCTGGATGATCGTGGTCGCGCAGATCGCCACCCCCTGCGCGACCAGCCCCAGCGCCAGCGAGATCACCAGGAACGACAGCTGGGCGAAGGTGGGGCCGAGCGCGCCGGTGACCACCCCGCCGGTACCGAGCAGGATCGCGATCCACGCCGCCTTGGACAGCCGCCTGGTGACGATCGGGGTCGCGACCGCCGCGGCGGCGTAGCCGATCGCCGCGGCGATCACCACGAGCGTGAAGTGGGCGAGCGAGGCGTTGGCGCCGGAGGTCGCGTAGAAGTAGTTCCGGTAGAGCAGGATCGAGGTGAGCAGCAAGATCCCGTACATCACCCGCTGGCTGGCGGTGGCGCCGAGCGCGGCCGCCACCGGGCGCCGCTGCCAGACATGCTGCGCGCCACTGGCGAGCCCGCGCACCACGATGAGGAGCTCGCGAAGCAGCCCGCGCCGCTGCTCGCCTTCGGCAAGCGGTGGCGGCCCGAGCAGGTCACGGCGCATGGTCGCCCCGATCCCGCCCGCGATCAGGTAACAGCCGCCGGCCGCGAGCAGGGTGACGGCCGACCCGCCCTGGCCGCCGCCGGTAGCGAAGTGAACGCCGAGGCCAGCCAGCCCGCCGAGGAACGCGGCGATGGTGCCCGCCGTCGGCGCGACCGCGTTCGCCATCACCAGCAGGTCCTCCCCCACCACATGCGGGAGCGCGGCGGACAGCGAGGACAGGAAGAACCGGTTGACGCCGAGCACCGCCAGCACGCTGACGTACAGCGGCGGGCCCAGCCGGCCCGAGGCCACCAGTGACGCGGTGAAGACCACGAAAGTGGCCCGCAGCAGGGCCGACCAGACCAGGATCTGCCGCCGCGACCAGCGGTCGATGAACACGCCGGCGAACGGCCCGATCAGGGAGTAGGGCAGGTAGAGCACGGCGAAGGAGGCCGCCGCGGCGCCCGGGTTCGGGAAGGAGGTCTGGTTGAAGAAGACGTACGCGCCCAGTCCAGCGGTGAACACGCCATCGCCGGCCTGCGAGATGAGCCTGGTCGCGAACAGGCGCCGGAAGTTCCGCTCGGCCAGCACGACGCGCAGCTCGCCGAGGTAGGAAGGGTGGCGCAGGGGCACGCGGCCAGACTATCGGCCCGGACGCGCATCGCCCGCCCCGCAGCGAGCCGGGGCGGGCGATGGCGACGGGTGTCAGCGATCCGTTTCGCCGCGAATGAACTTTTCCACCGCATCCCGGGCGACGTCGTCGGCGTACTGCTCGGGCGGGGACTTCATGAAGTAGGACGCGGCGGACAGGACCGGCCCGCCGATGCCGCGGTCGAGGGCGATCTTGGCGGCACGGACCGCGTCGATGATCACGCCGGCCGAGTTAGGGGAGTCCCAGACCTCCAGCTTGTACTCGAGGTTGAGTGGCACATCGCCGAACGACCGGCCCTCCAGCCGCACGTACGCCCACTTGCGGTCATCCAGCCAGGGCACGTGGTCGGACGGCCCGATGTGCACGGCCGCCTTCTCCATCTCGTGCGGGATCTGCGAGGTGACCGACTGCGTCTTGGAGATCTTCTTCGACTGGAGCCTCTTGCGCTCCAGCATGTTCATGAAGTCCATGTTGCCGCCGAAGTTGAGCTGGTAGGTGCGCTGCAGCTCCACGCCGCGGTCCTCGAACAGCTTGGCCAGCACCCGGTGCGTGATCGTGGCGCCCACCTGGGACTTGATGTCGTCGCCGATGATCGGCACGCCCGCCTCGGTGAACTTGGCTGCCCACTGCGGGTCGGAGGCGATGAACACCGGCAGCGCGTTGACGAAGGCGACCCCGGCGTCCAGCGCGCACTGCGCGTAGTAGCGGTCGGCCTGCTCCGAGCCGACCGGCAGGTAGGACACCAGCACGTCGACCCGCGCCTCACGCAGGGCCGCGACCACCTCCACCGCCGGATCGTCGGATTCGGTGATCATCTCCTGGTAGTACTCGCCCAGGCCGTCCAGGGTCGGGCCGCGCTGCACGATGATCCCCGTCGGCGGCACGTCGCAGATCTTGATGGTGTTGTTCTCGCTCGCCGCGATCGCCTCGGCAAGGTCGCGCCCGACCTTCTTCGCGTCCACGTCGAACGCGGCGACGAACTCCACGTCACCCACGTGGTAGGGGCCGAACGTCACGTGCATCAGGCCCGGCACCCGGCTCGCCGGGTCGGCGTCCCTGTAGTACTCCACGCCCTGGACGAGGGAACTTGCGCAGTTGCCCACACCCACGATGGCTACCCGTACCGAACCCATGAGGTTTTGCTCCTATTCTCTCGCCGCCGTGCTGGTGGCGTTTAGCTGCCAGTCGGGGCAGCGCCCGCTGACGTGCCGTTTTCCGCGTGCCGCGCGGAGGGCGGTGGTGAGGCCGAGCCGGACTCCCGCTCCGAGGCGATCAGCTCGTTGAGCCAGCGAACCTCCCGCTCGACCGATTCCAGGCCGTGCTGGTGCAGTTCGAGCGTGTAGCGGTCGAGACGCTCCCTGGTGCGCGACATCGCCGCCCGCACGCCGTCAAGGCGCTCCTCCAGCCGGGTCCGCCGTCCTTCCAGGATCCGCAGCCGGATGTCCGCCCGGGTCTGGCCGAAGAAGGCGAAGTGGACCCCGAACCCGTCGTCCTCCCAGGCCGCCGGGCCCGACTCGGCCAGCAGGTCCTGCAGCCGCTCCTTGCCGTCGGCGGTCAGCCGGTAAACGATCTTCGATCGGCGGCCGGCCCGCTGCCGGGCCGCCCCCGCCTGGCTGGCAGGCACAGCGGGCTGCTCCTCAGCGATCAGCCCCCGCGCGAGCATGTCCTTCAGGCACGGGTACAGCGTGCCGTACCCGAACGCGCGGAAGGCGCCCAGCAGCGCGTTGAGCCGCTTGCGCAGCTCGTAGCCGTGCATGGGGGTCTCGTGCAGCAGGCCGAGCACAGCGAGCTCGAGCACGCCCGACCGTTGACCGCTCACGACTGCCCGTACCTCCTGCGTGCCTGGTTCACGCCTCGGTAGTGTTCATGAGGCATGTGCACCATGTGTGCCACACCGATGTATCGAACCGATACATCACAAAGATATGTGCGAAACGACTGTCGCGCAACCCGGCGTTCATCAGCCGTTCTCCGTTGCGGCGGGTCAAGAGCCGCCCTTGGGCGGGCCGGGGCCTCGGCGGCGCGGCGATTGCGTCGTACTCTGTCGGGCATGGGCGCAAGGCGTTCTGTCGTCGACTACGGGCTGGCCCGCCGGGCCACGCTCGCGTCGGTGTTCGCTGGCCACACCACGGTCGCCGACGTCTGTGACGCCCACCCGTACCTGCTGCGCGCGGCCAAGTTCCATGGCGAGGCCACCGACACCGGCTGCCCCATCTGCCGCAGGAGCAAGCTCACCCACGTCACCTACGTCTACGGGGACGAGCTCGGCCGCTATGAGGGCCGGGTCAAGCAGGGTCCCGAACTGGCCGAGATGGCCACGGAATATGGCGAGTTCCGGGTCTACGTGGTCGAGGTCTGTCAAAGTTGTGGGTGGAACCACCTCGCGTCGTCGTACGTTCTCGGCACGGGCCAGCCACGCAGCCGGCGTGGCCGGCAGGCCCAGGCCAGCGAATGACCGCGGGGCTGGTCACCGCGCGCGCACAGCGCCCGGGCCGGTGACCCGGCAGGGCAAAGCGGCGCGGGGCATGACGGAGAACCGGTACCGCGGTGGTGCTTGTCACCAGGTACGGTGAACGCCGGCAGCGCCCTGCCCGCCCGCGACTGCCTCACCCAACCAGCGAGGACGCGTGAGTAACCCAGAGTTTCCCAGTTCTTACCAGCCAGACCCGCGCCGGAACGGCAGGCAGGGCGGCGCACCGGACGGGCGCCGTGACCGGGCTGGCCGGGGCGACGGTGCCGGGTACGGCCCGGGGGATAACGGGTACGGCGGGTACCAGCCCGGCGGCAGCGGTTATGAGGCTGACAATGGCTGGGGCCGGCCAGCGGCCAATGGCCGCGGAACGGGCGGCGCCGGCCGGCCGGACAGCGGCCGGCGGCGGTCGCAGTCGCAACCCGGCCGCAACGGAAGCCAGGACGGCCGGGGGGCAGGCGGCCGGGGCACGTCAGCCGGCCGCGATCGCTACGCCGCCGCCCGGGCGCGTTACGCCGCCCGCGTGGGCGCGACAGGCGCCGCCGCCCAGCCCGGTGCCGGGAGTGCGGGCACTGGTTACCGGGACACCGGCTACGACCCGAACGGGTACGACGACACCGGGTACGGCACCGGCCTCGACGGGAGCGGGCAGGGCAGCACCGGATACGGGCCGGTCATGCCTCGTGGCCGCACCGGCCAGTGGGCACCCGGCGTCCGCGGGCCGGGCCGGCGCAGCGGCGGCGGCACGGGCGGCTGGGACGGCGACGGGGACCGGCGCAAGGGCGACTGGTGGCGGCACTGGACCTGGAAGAAGGCGGCCACGGTGCTCGCGGTCGCGGCCGGCTGCGTGGCGATGCTGGGCGCGGCCGGGGTAGGGATGGCCTACGCCCAGACCCCGATCCCCGACCCGCAGCAGTCGGCGACGCAGGCCGCCTCCGCCGTCTACTTCAGCGACGGCACGACCACCGTTGGCAAGTTCGGCAGCCTTGACCGGCAGATCCTGACCTACCAGCAGATCCCGCCGGTGCTGCGGAACGCGGTGGTGGCGGCCGAGGACAAGAACTTCTGGCACGAGGGCGGCATCTCGCCGACCGGCATCCTGCGGGCCGCGTACTACGACCTCACCAGCTCCGGTGGAAGCCTGCAGGGCGCATCGACGATCACCCAGCAGCTGGTCCGGAACTACTACGACAACATCGGGACCGCGCAGACGATGACCCGCAAGATCAAGGAGATCTTCGTCGCGCAGAAGCTCGCCCAGGCCAAGTCCAAGCAGTGGGTCCTGCAGCAGTACATGAACACCGTCTACTTCGGTGCCGGTGCGTACGGCGTGGGAGCCGCCGCGCAGGTGTACTTCGGGCTGAGCCCGGGCAAGCTCCACACCATCACCGCCGCCCAGGCCGCGATGATCGCCGCGATGATCCAGAGCCCCAGCTACTACAGCCCGGACCCGAAGGACGGCGCGCGGTACAAGGGCCTGGTCTTCCGCTGGCAGTACGTGCTCGGCGCCATGAACAAGATGGGCACGCTCCCGGGGCCGCAGGAGCAGCAGGCCCTGAGGAAGTTCCCGACGGTGGTCAAGGCGGTCAACAACACCTGGGGCGGGTACCGCGGCTACATCATGAACGCGGTGCTGTACGAGCTGGAGCACACCTACCACTACTCGCAGCAGAAGATCTTCAACGGCGGGCTGCGCGTCGTCAGCACGTTCAGCAAGCGCTACATGGACTCGCTGTACGCGACGGTGAGCGCAAACCGGACCCTGATACGGCACGAGACCCCGCCAAGCCCGCCGGGCGGGCCGACGGTGGCCTGCGGGCCCAAGGGCTGCCTGCCGGGCTATGTGCACATCGGCGCCCTCCTGGAGAACCCGGCCAACGGCGCGGTCATCGCCATGTACAGCGGCAGGAACTACAACCACACGCAGTACGACGACGCGCTGCAGTCCCGCAACCAGGTGGGTTCCTCGTTCAAGCCCTACGTGCTCGCGACCGCGGTCAGCGAGGGCATGAACGTCATGACCAGCAAGCTCAACGGGTACTCACCGCTGTGGATCCCGCCCGACTCCTCGCCGACGACCGTCGCCAGCCTGAAGCAGCCCACCATCTCGGCCGGCTGGTACCAGGTGAGCAACGACGAGGTCAGCAACCCGAGCCGGCCGGTCAGCGTGGTCGAGGCGACGGCGCTGTCGCTCAACACCGCCTACACCGACCTGTGGCACCGGGTGGCCCTGAACCAGTCGACCGGCGCCCACTCGGTCGTCAACATGGCGTCGGCCTTCGGGGTCGACCCGCAGGCGAGCGGCCTGATCACGATGCGGGACGAGGCGGGTACCGCGCTCGGCCAGGCCTCGCTCACCGTGGAGGAGCAGGCGAACCTGATGGCCACGCTGGCCGATGGCGGCGTGTACCACACCCCGCACGTCGTCAAGAAGATCATCGACGGCAACTCGGTCGTCCTGGCTCGCATCCTGCAGAAGGTGGTGCTCACGCCGGACCAGGCCGCCGAGGTGGACTACGCCATGTCCTTCGACATGAGCCCGCTGGGTACCGCCAACGGCCTGGGCCTGACCAACGGCCAGACGGTCATCGCCAAGACCGGCACCACGAACCTGGCCCAGTCGGCGTTCTTCCTCGGCGCGACCCCGCGGTACGCGATGGCGGTCGGGATGTTCGTCAGCAAGCCCGGGTGCCCCCCGTCCATGACGGCTCTCTGCCAGTCCACGGCGGCGCTGCGCTACGCACCGCCCGCGGGACTGCAGACGCTGTTCGGCGTCGGCGGCCTCGCCGGTTACGGTGGCCAGTGGCCCGCCATCATCTGGCACGACTTCTACATGAGGAACTTCAACAGCCTGTCGCCGCAGGCATGGCCGCCGCTGCCGGCCAACTTCGGGACCGCGTGGAACCTGGCCGTGAAGCTGGCCAAGCCCAAGCCGCACCCGCACCCGTCGTTCACGCCCCCGTGCTTCGGATTCGGGAAGAAGAAGTGCCGGCCGACCCCGGGCCCGACCGTCACCCCCACCACCGCCTGCCAGCCCCCGTTCCCGTGCCCGACCCCCACCCCCACCGCCACCTCCACGCTGCCACCAGCGGCAACCACCCGGGGTGCCGGGCTCGCCGCCGGCGGCGTGGCAGCCGGCGGCCTGGTGGCGACCAGCGTTATGGTGGCTCTGCTGCCGGCCCGCCTTCGCCGCCGCCCCGGCCGCCGCCGGGGCGGCCAGGCCGGGTAGCCGCCGTTCCCGGGCGTCCGGGATCTGGTCTCCGCTGGTGCCGTGGGTGTCCCGTGCGGCACCGGGTCCGGTAACGATGGCAGGATCGCTCAGGACGAAGGCGGCCGATGACGGAGCGTGAGACGACGGGGGCGCAGACCGGATACCCCGGCCCCTGGCCGGAGCCGGAGACGGCCGGCCCGGCAGGACCGGCTCCTTGGCGTGGCCGGCTTGCCCTGCTCGCCGGTTCCACCACCGCGCTGGTCATGGCCAGCCTCGTCGGCAGTGCACTCGGCTTCGCCAACAAGGCGGCCTGCCGGGGCGGGGACTGGAACGTCTACCTCAAGCAGTTCCAGGCTCACTGTTACACCGACATCTACCCGCTCTACTTCGGCGAGGGACTGTCGGCGGGCAAGGTCCCCTACACCGGTCACCCGGTCGAGTACCCGGTGCTGATCGGTGGGGCGATGCAGCTGGTCGCCTGGCTGGTCCGGCCCATCACTGACCCCTATGTCCGGGGCCGGGAGTTCTTCGACGTCACGGTGCTGCTGCTGGTGCTGTTCTCGCTGGCGGGCACGCTGGCCACCGCCTACCTGGCCGGGCGGTCCCGGCGGTGGACCGCGCTGCTGGTCGCCCTGGCGCCGGCCCTGATCCTGGCCGCCTTCATCAACTGGGACCTGGTCGCGATGGGACTGGTCGCGCTGGCCATGGCCGCCTGGGCGGCGCGCCGCCAGGTCCTCGCCGGTGTGCTGCTGGGACTGGCGGTGGCGACCAAGTTCTACCCGCTGGTGTTCTTCGGCCCGCTGCTGCTGCTGTGCCTTCGGGCCGGCCGGATGCGGGCCTTCGCCGTCACCACCGCCAGCGCCGCCGCGGCCTGGCTGGCGGTGAACCTGCCGGTCGCCCTTGCCGCGCCCACCGGCTGGCTGCGCTTCTACAAGCTGAGCGAGACCCGGGTCGCGGACTGGGGGTCCATCTGGTACTTCTTCGAGACCGAGCGCTGGCCGTTCCTCAGCGCGCTCCGGCAAGGCTCGCTCAACGCCTTCTCGCTGGCGGTGTTCGCGGCCGGATGTGTGATCATCGGCGTGATCATCCTCGCCGCTCCGCGCCGGCCCCGGCTGCCCCAGGTCTTCTTCCTGGTGCTGGCCGTGTTCCTGCTGGCCAACAAGGTGTGGTCACCGCAGTACGTGATCTGGCTGGTGCCGCTGGTCGTGCTGGCCCGGCCGCGGCTGTGGGCCTACGCCTTCTGGCAGCTGGCAGAGGTCGGGTACTTCTTCGCCATCTGGGCGTACCTGATCACCCTGTTCGTGTCCGGCCCGGTGCCAGCCGCCGACGGTGGCATCAGCGCCGGCGTCTACTTCGCGGCGCTGCTCGCCCGGTTCGGCACCGTCGCATTGCTGTGCGTGCTGGTGACCACGGACATCCTGCGCCCGGAGCGGGATGTGGTGCGGGCAGACGGCGAGGATGACCCGGCCGGCGGGGTGCTGGCCGGGGCGCCCGACCGGTTCGTGCTGCGGCTGCGGCCACGGCCGGCCTTCCGGCGCCTTGCCGGTACCACCTAGCGGCGCCGCCCACACCCCGGCGCGGCTGGGCGGTATGGCTGGGGTGGGGTCAGGCGGAGGCTAGGTGCTGGCGGAGCCAGCGGATGTCGGCCTTGGGGTCGGGGGTCTCGCTGATCACGGGGGCACCGGCGGCGCGGACCACGCCCAGCAGGAGGGCCGGGTCGATCTCGCCGGACTCGATGGGCGCGTGCCGGTCGCGGCCGGAGCCGAACTCATCGCGCGAGTTGTTGCAGTGGACCAGGTCGATCCGGCCGGTGATCGCCTTCACGCGGTCGACGATGTCGGCCAGGTCGTCGCCGCCCGCGTGGGCGTGGCAGGTGTCGAGGCAGAAGCCGACCTGGCCGGCGCCGTGGCCGTCCTGGCTGGCGGCCGCGTCGGAGAGGTCGCCGATGGCGTCCCAGAGGCGGGCGATGGCCTCCAGGCCGCGGGCCATCGCGTGGTCGCCGCCAGCGGTGTTCTCGATCAGCAGCGGGACCGGGCGCTCGATCCGCTCGATGGCCTTGCGCCAGTTCCCGTACCCGACGTCCTCGCTCACCCCGCCGGTGACGTGGCCACCGTGCACGACGAGGCCCTTGGCCCCGACCTTCGCGGCCGCCGCCAGCTGCTCGGTCAGCAGCTTGCGGCTGGGGATCCGGATCCGGTTGTTGGCGCTCGCCACGTTGATGCCGTACGGGGCGTGGATGTAGACGTCTACGTTCGCTGCCGCGAAGGCGTCCCGCAGCGCCGCTGGGTCGCCGCCGGGGAAGGTGGGCGGGTCCCAGCCCTGCGGGTCGCCGAGGAAGAACTGGACGACGTCGGCACCGGTGGCCTGCACCACCGCCAGCGGGTCGCCCTCACGGTCATGAGCACCGATCGAGACCATGCGGGCAGACTATCGCCCGCCAGCGACAGCCGGCCCCGCACGTGCAGGGCCGGTCAGGAGAAGAACGCGCCGTGGCCCAGGCCCAGGGCGAAGCCGACGAAGGCGGCGACCAGGCCGGCGACGATGACCATCCGCTCCGCACGGGTCGCGGAGATCATCTGCGCGTAGAGCCCGACCGCCAGCCCGGCCAGCCCGATCCAGGAGGCCAGGACGTGCTGGCTGACCACGAAGCCGAGTGCGAACGCCACGATCCCGGCGGCCAGCGTGAACAGAGCGAGGATGTTTTCCAGCGGATGCCGCCTGCCGTCGGTGTTCAGCGTGACATGCGGCAGATGCGGGTGCGTACGTGCCCTGGTGGCCTGCGACATCGGCGCCACCCCTTCGTGCGTCCCGGGACGGGTCCAGTTGCAGTGTGCCCGTCCGCGACGGCCCGGAATCCTGCGCCTGTCTGTCGGTGGGGTGCTGGTAAGCTGGCCCGGCTGCGCCACCCCGGGGGTTGGCAGGCCGGCCGCCACGGCGCAGCTCCTCCTGTCACGGAGAGACCGTGACCGCATGAGTCCAGAGGAGGCAATTCCACCCATGCGCCGTTACGAAATGATGATCATCCTCGACCCGGGCCTTGAGGAGAACACCGTCCAGCCCTCACTGGACCAGTTCCTCACCGTGGTCCGGGACGGCGGCGGTTCCGTGGACAAGGTCGACGTCTGGGGCCGCAGGCGGCTCGCCTACGACATCGACAAGAAGTCCGAGGGCATCTACGCCGTCGTCGACATGCTCGCCGAGCCGGACACCGTCCGGGAACTCGACCGCCAGCTCAGCCTGAACGAGGCGGTCCTGCGGACGAAGGTCATGCGCCCGGAGCACCACTGAGCCACCGCCCCCGGCGGTGTGCGTGAGCCGACACATCCCCTGAAGGACCGGGAGTAATCCGATGGCAGCAGGCGACACCACGATCACGATCATTGGCAACCTGACCCGTGATCCTGAGCTCCGCTATACCCCGACCGGCCAGGCGGTGGCGAGTTTCGCGGTCGCCTCTACCCCCCGGTTCCTGGACAAGAACACCAACGAGTGGAAAGACGGCGACAGCCTCTTCCTGAACTGCAGCGTTTGGCGCCAGGCCGCGGAGAACGTGGCGGAGAGCCTGCAGCGCGGCATGCGGGTGATCGTATCCGGTCGGCTGCGCCAGCGATCATACGAGACCAAGGAAGGCGAGAAGCGGACGGTCGTTGAGGTCGAGGTGGACGAGGTCGGTCCGTCGCTGCGCTATGCCTCGGCCAAGGTCACCAAGTCCAACCGGTCCGGCGGCAGCGGCGGCTTCAGCGGCGGCGGCGGCAGCGGATCCGGCGGGTATGGTGGGGGCGCGCGCGCGGGCGCGGGCGCTGCGGACGACCCGTGGGCCGCGGACGCCGGAGGTTTCGGGGGGGACGGCCCGTCCGACGAACCTCCGTTCTGACCCCCTGACCAGACACCATCCCCGCGGTATGCGGGGCTCTCTCAAGGAGCACCACGATGGCGAAAGCACCTATTCGCAAGCCACGAAAGAAAGTCTGCCTGTTCTGCCAGGAGAAGATCGCCTACGTCGACTACAAGGACACCGGGCTGCTGCGGAAGTTCATCTCCGACCGCGGCAAGATCCGGGCCAGGCGGGTCACCGGCAACTGCACCCAGCACCAGCGCGACGTCGCCACGGCCATCAAGAACGCCCGTGAGATGGCGATGCTGCCCTACACCAGCACCCCTCGCTAGGCGCAGGAGGACGAACCGATGAGTGGCACGCCCATGAAGCTCATCCTCACCCAGGAAGTCACCGGCCTGGGCGCCCCCGGCGATGTGGTGGAGGTGGCCGGCGGGTACGGCCGCAACTACCTGGTGCCGCGCGGGCTGGCCATGCGCTGGACGCGCGGAGCCGAGAAGCAGGTCACCCTGATCAAGCGGGCACGCTCGGCCCGCGACATCCGCAGCATGGACGACGCCAAGGCGGCGGCCGGCGCGCTGGCCGCGCTGACCGTCCGGCTCCAGACGCGGGCGGGCGCCAGCGGGCGGCTGTTCGGCTCGGTGGGACCGGCCGACATCGCCGACGCGGTCCGCGCGGCGGGCGGCCCCATGCTGGACAAGCGGCGGATCGAGGTCCGTACCCCGATCAAGACCGTCGGGTCGCACCAGGTCACCGTCCGCCTGCACCCTGAGGTGACGGCCACGCTCGACATCGAGGTCACCGGCGCCTGAGCCCGCCCCCGGGTCAGTCGGGCACTGTTCGGTCAGGCACTGTTCGGTCAGGCACCGGTCAGTCGGGCACCGGCCAGGCGCCGCCTTCCCGGTAGCCCGGCAGCCGCCGGGCCAGTCCGGGGTCGAGTTCGGCGACCATGGCCCAGATCTGGGCCAGGCGGCCAGCCAGGTCATCCAGGCTGGCCCCGGAGGCTGCGCCCGCCTGCAACGCGGCAGCCACCTCGTCGATAGCCTCGCCGACCGCGGCGATGCGCGCCTCCATGTTCGAACACATGAGCGAGACAATAGGGCAGCGACGCCATCGCCGTGGCCGCTTTCCGCATGCCGCGAACGCCCGGCCGGCGGCTCGCCGCGGAAGCGGGCAGACAGTGCCTGACAGCCCATTGCGCTGTGGACAACTTCTGGCTGGATGTGGACGGCCGGCCGGCCAGAAGTTTTTTTCCCACACAGGCCGTGGACGGCATCATCGCAGCTAGCAAGGGTCGCTGGCAGTTATCGTTCTGTCGCGTCCCCAGGTGTATCCCCAGCTTGCACACAGGGTGAGCGGCGTGTCTGCACAGACTTTCCACAGACCTGTGCACATCACGATTGGACGCCGCGGCGGGGCGGCACAAGACTGTCCGAGCCATCTACTACAACAGAGGTGGCCGCGGGATTGCGATCCGGGCGCGGGCCCGTCAGCGGGGGGAGGTGGTGTCCGGTGAGCGTCACCGAGATCGCCCCCCGGGGCGGGGACTTCGAGCGGACGCCGCCGCACGATCTGGCCGCTGAGCAATGCGTTCTCGGCGGGATGCTGATGTCGAAGGACGCCATCTCCGACGTGATGGAGGTGATCCGGCCGACCGACCACTACCGTCCCGCCCATCAGCTCGTGCACGAAGCCATTCTGGAGCTGTACGGCCGCGGTGAGCCCGCCGACGCGGTGACCGTCGCTGACCTGCTGTCCAAGCGCGGGGAGCTGGCCCGGGCCGGCGGCGGGGCCTACCTGCACACGCTCATGGCCTCGGTGGCGACGGCCGCGAACGCCGGCTACTACGCCAGGATCGTCCGCGAGCGCGCGATCCTGCGCCGCCTGGTCGAGGTCGGCACCCGCATCGTCCAGCTCGGCTACACCGGGGACGGCGACGCAGACGAGCTGGTGGACCGCGCGCAGGCTGAGATCTATGGAGTTACCGAGCGCCGGGTCAGCGAGGACTTCCTGCCGCTGTCGGAGATCATGCCGGGCGCGCTCGACGAGATCGAGGCCATCGGCTCGCGCGGTGGCGTGATGACCGGCGTGCCGACCGGTTTCGCCGACCTCGACGCGCTGACCAACGGCCTGCACGCTGGCCAGATGATCGTCATCGCGGCCCGCCCCGCCGTGGGCAAATCGACGCTGGCACTAGACATCGCCCGGGCGGCGGCGGTGAAGCACCGGATGGCCACGGTCATATTCAGCCTGGAGATGAGCCGGAACGAGCTGACGATGCGGCTGCTGTCGGCGGAGGCGCGGGTGCCGCTGCACGCGATGCGCACCGGCCAGATGGGGGAAGAGGACTGGACCCGGCTGGCCCGGCGGATGAGCGAGGTGGTCGACGCGCCGCTGTTCATCGACGACTCGCCGAACATGTCGATGATGGAGATCCGGGCCAAGTGCCGGCGCCTCAAGCAGCGGCAGGACCTGCGGATGGTGATCGTCGACTACCTGCAGCTGATGAGCTCGCCGCGGCGGGTGGAGAACCGGCAGCAGGAAGTGTCGGACATGTCGCGGTCGCTGAAGCTGCTCGCCAAGGAGATCGACGTGCCGGTGATCGCCATCTCCCAGCTCAACCGTGGCCCCGAGCAGCGAAACGATAAACGCCCATTGCTGTCAGATCTGCGTGAGTCGGGGTGCCTGACCGCGCAGACCCGGATCCTTCGTGCCGACACCGGCGCCGAGGTCGCTTTGGGGGACCTGATGGCCTCCGGTGAGCGGGACGTCCCGGTCTGGTCGCTGGACGATCGGCTCCGGCTGATCCCGCGCACCATGACGCATGCCTTTCCCAGCGGGGTGAAGGAAGCCTTCCGGGTACGGCTGCGCTCGGGGCGGGAGGTCGAGGCCACGGCGAGTCACCCCTTCCTCACCTACGCCGGCTGGCGTCCGCTGGGCGAGCTGCCGATCGGCTCCCGGGTCGCGGTACCGCGCCACGTGCCAGCACCGCTGAAGTTGCGAGAGATAGCTGACGCCGAAGTGATGGTCTGCGCGCGTCCCCCAGTGGGTGCTCAACGGATAGAGCATCTGACTACGGATCAGAAGGTTGAGGGTTCGAGTCGCTCCGAGCCGATTCTCGGGACGCGGATACCAGCTGGGAGTTCGGTCCCTGCTTCCGTCTTCGCCGCGCCGAAGCGGCAGATCGCGCTGTTCCTGCGGCACCTGTGGGCGGTCGGCGGCTATGTCTGGTGGGACGAGGAGGCGGTGCGGGCAACGATCTGCTATGTCTCGGTTAGCCGCCGCATGGTCGATGACATCGGGCAGTTGCTGATGCGGTTCAATGTGATGACTCGCATCAAGGAAGGGCGCGGCGGCGGGTGCTATGAGCTGCTCATCGACGGGGCAGAGAACCAGCTGCGGTTCCTTGATGACATCGGTGTCCACGGGGCGTGCGGCGTCGTGGCCGCCAAGGCCCGTCAGATGCTGCGGGCGGTCAAGAGCAATGCGAACCTGGACACGATTCCGCGCGAGGTCTGGGACCGCGTGCGCTCCGTTCTGGCCGAGCGGCAGATCACCCACCGGGAGTTCGCGGCGGCCATGGGCACCAAGTTCTGCGGAAGCACACTCTGGAAGCACGCACCGAGCAGAGAGCGGCTTGCCAAGGTCGCGACCATCCTCGATGACGCGGAACTGGAGATGGTCGCCAGCAACGACGTGTTCTGGGATGAGATCACGTCGGTGGAAAGCCTAGGTGAGCAGCCGGTATTCGACGCGACCGTGCTCGGCACCCACAACTTCGTGGCCAACGGGCTCTGCCTGCACAACAGCATTGAGCAGGATAGCGACGTTGTGATCTTGCTGCACCGCGAGGACGCGTATGAGCGCGAGTCGCCCCGGGCGGGCGAGGCGGACCTGATCGTCGCCAAGCACCGTAACGGGCCGACCACCACGGTGACGGTGGCCTTCCAGGGTCACTACAGCCGGTTCGTGGACATGGCACCCAGCTGACCGGCACGGTGTAGGTTCTCAGTTTCCGCGTCGGTTTCTCAAAGCTTTTGTCGGCTGAATGTCGCCTCGTCTCGAATGATTGTGACTCCCAGCGATAAGTGGCGTTTCCCAGATTTATCTGGCGTGGCTGACGTGACGTTGGCGCTTGTCCGTGCGACCCCCAGTTATGGATGGCGGTTCCCAGGTTTGTTGGCGGCTGCGGATCGGCCAGACGGGCGGATATCGACAGGTCCTACTACGCCGAGGTCGATCGTTTGGGCGAGGGCCGTCAGAGTGGGTCGAGGCGGCGCTTGAGCAGGCAGAACTCGTTGCCTTCTGGATCGGCGAGGACGTGCCAGGACGCCTCCGCAGGCTGACCGATGTCGATGAGTTTGGCCCCGGCGGCCAGGAGGCGCTCGAGCTCGGCGTCTTGATCGCGGTCGGTGGGGTTGACGTCGATGTGCAGCCGGGCATGCCCGTTCTTCGGCTCGTCGTTGCGGATGAGGAAGATCGTCGGCTGCGGGCCGCCGAACCCTTCGCGCGGACTTATCTCGATGCAGCCCTCCTCTTCGCGGTCGAGTTCTATGAAGTCCAGGACCTCGCACCAGAACCGCGCCAGCAACTCGGGGTCGCGGCACTTGAGCACGAGCTCACTGATACGGCATGAGACCCTACAACAGGCCCGGTCTGTATTCGGCGTCCAGGCGGCCGCCGTGCTCCGGTCGCTCGTCACCCGGAACCTCCCTCGCGTGGCGAAGCAGTGCCCTCCCGAGCTACCGTCGCTCGACGATGCCGCGGATGAAGGCGGCCTGCCCGGCGTGCTGCAGATCGTCGGAGATGACACTCACCAGCCGCACGGCCAGCGTGACCGGCGGGTCCCACCGCTCGTCCACGATGCGGGGCAGGTCCGCGTCGGTAAGGCCGGTCACGTAGCGGATCGTCTGCTCGTGGACCGCGTCGTAGTACCCGGTGAGCAGGTCCGGCTCCACCTGGACCGCTGCCACGTCAGCGGAGCTGTGGCCGTACCCGTGCGCCATCCGGTCGAACGGCAGCCCGAGCCGGTCCACCCAGCCACCGGACGTCCAGACCTGCTCGGTCTGTGCCACCCCCGCGATATGGTCGTCCTGGATCCGCGTCAGGTGCCACACCAGCCAGGCGATCGAGTTCGCCTCGCTGTCTACCCGGAACGCCAGCTGCTCCGGCGTCAGCCCCCGCACGGCGGAGTGGACGGTGTCACGGACCCTCCCGAACGCGTCCACAAGCAGCTGAGCGCTGGTCATCGGATGCCCCTCTCGCCCGGTTCTTCCGGTCTGGTTCCTCGCGCGGCACGTGCTTATCCCACCGCTATCACGGCCGCCGCGCCGCCGCACCCCAAGGGCGGGCCGTGTCGCTTGCCGGGACGGCACACATGGCAGGTGCCGTAGACTATCGGGGCATCCGGCGCTCGTAGCTCAACGGATAGAGCATCTGACTACGGATCAGAAGGTTGGGGGTTCGAGTCCCTCCGAGCGCGCCCAGCTCACAGGCCCCTCCCGGTGGTGGAAGGGGCCTTTTTGCTAACGCGGCTGCTAACAGGGGCTGGCCAGCGGAGACGATTGCGCGGGCGAAGATGTCCGCCGCCTCGGCGAGCTGGTCGCCGCCACCAGGCGGACCCCGCCGTCACGCATCCGCTCTACGGATCATGGGTCACGGTACGATCCGCGGGTGAGCAGCCAATTGCCTATGCGCCGCGCGTCGGCCGCTGACATCGACCTCGTTACCTCGATCATCACACTGGCCTTCGCGCACGACCCGCTGTGGGCACATGCGATGGCGCGCCCAGACGGTGAGACTGCGCATCATGCTGCGTTCTGGCGGCTGTTCGTGGAGGGAGCGCTGCGTTACCCGTGTACCTGGCTCACCAGCGGCGGGGAGGCCACCTCGATTTGGATCCCGCCGGGTGGCACGGAGATGACACCTGAGCAGGAACAGCTTCTGGCGGATCTGGCTGCGGACTGGCTCGGTCCGGCCGCTGGCGGCTACCGGGAGCTTCTCAGCCGATTTGACGCCGCGCATCCGCGGGCGGAGCCGCACTATTACCTGACGCTGCTGGGCACTCATCCTGATCACCGGGGGAAGGGCATCGGCATGCGACTGCTCGCCCACGACCTCGAGCAGGTAGATGCCGAACATGTGGCGGCTTACCTGGAGTCCTCAAATCCCGCCAATAATCGCCGGTACGCCAGCGTGGGCTTCGAGCCGTACGGTGATTTCGAGTACCCCGGCGGCGGCCCGGTCGTGACGACCATGTGGCGAACTGCGCGATGAGGTTCTCACCAGACGAGCATCGGCGTGCGAACTGGCCCGTAATTGGCCGGGCAGCACTACACAACGCCGAGAAATGTTGCGAGCTAGCACGAATGGTCCTGGCAGGTCAGCTACCAAATGCCCAGCTTGCCAGTATGCGCGGCACATCTACGGATCAGAAGGTGGGGGGTCAAGTCCCAACACCAGGGACTGAGGTGTTTGGCGGGTTCCGAGGTGTTACGGACTCTGTGTCCGGTGCCTGTCGTTGAGTCTGTTTTCGTGATGGCGGTGGCGGTGTGTGGGTATGGCTATGGCCCGCGTGTCGCGGCGGGTCTGGCGCGCGGTTCCACGGCCCGCGGCCCCGCTTGCGCGGGGTGATTCCTCCTTCCTGGCGGGTGCGGGTGACGGCAGCGGGTCAGGAGAATCCGGGCGCGAACACGCGGGCCTGGGGTTTCCTGGTGACGGTCTGCTTGGTGGCGGAGGCGTGCGCGAATTTCGGGCGTGCTTTCTGGGCGCGCTTTGAGCGCCGCTGCCGTCCGGGGATGTTGAGGGCGTGCAGCATGGCGCGGGCGGCGGCGTCCGCCGCGGCGGCGAGCGCCTCCAGCGACGATGATGCCGTGACCTGGGAGGATGTCATGGACCGGATCGTGTGATGGCGGGCGGCGGTGAAGGATTCCTCGTCGGCGGTGACCAGGGCGTTGTCCTTCCGGCGCAGGGCGCGGGCCGCGGCGGCCTCGGTGCGGAGCGCGGCTGCGGCGCTGGCGCGGACGAGCTGGGTGGCGGTCAGCCAGGCCCAGGCTTCGGAGATGACCAGGCGCGGAGACCCCGATCGCAGGACCGGGCCGCTGGGATGTGGCCGCCTGTGGCGGGGCTGGGTGCGAGCGCGCCGTTGCGTTGGCGCGCAGCCGCCGGAGACCAGCGGCGGGTGCTCGTTCCCTGCGCAGCGAGTAGCGCTCGCGCCTGGTAAACCGTGACGGCATGCTTGGGCCCCGACGCCTAGGCCGAGCGGGCAGGAGGAACAGGACATGAGCATCACAGGACGATGGCGGATCACAGAGATGGAGATGTGGGATCAAGACGCCATCGACTTGGTCCAGCCCGGTTTCATCGAGTTCGGCGGCGGCGGATTGGGCCAGTTCGGGTTCATCGCGGTCAATGGAGAGCTGGACTGCCGCGACGCGGCCGTTGGCCGGCCCGGGGTGGAGTTCTCCTGGGAAGGCAACGACGACACCTCTCCCGCGAGCGGCCGGGGCTGGGCGGTACTGAACCCTGATGGTTCGCTGGATGGGCACATCTACCTCCACCTTGGCGACGACTCCTCCTTCCACGCCGCGCCCTTCGATGCCGAGCCGCCGCGCACGGCGAAGAGCGCCCCGGGCAGGGCACTGGGCCGGAAGTGAACGGGATGGCGCGCGGACCTGCCGACCCGATCGAATCCGCCATGGAGATGGCACTCGCTCCCGGTCGCTTCATCTCCGAAGGCGCGTCCGACTCCTTCGTCCGCGGCCTGGAGGAGGTCGCGCAGCAAGTTGGCGGGATCATCGAGGCTTCGCCCGATCGGGCCGTCGCTCTCTACGAGACCTTTATCGCTGGATGCTATGAGAAGGCGGAGGAGGTGGACGACTCCAGTGGCAGCCTCGGCGCATTCGGCGGCGGCCTGTTCTGCGGCTGGGTTACCGCCCGCCGGGCAGCCGCGGCGGATCCCGCGGACACCGTGGCCCGGCTGCTCGCCTGGATGGATAATGATCAGTACGGCTTCTGCTTCGGCATCGAGAAGGACATAGCGTCTGCTCTCGACGGTGCCGGGCGGGCGGCATGCGCGGCACAGATCAAACACCTGCTCGACCCTGGAGCCCAACAGAACCAGGAGAACGCACTTCGCAATCCGGCGTACACCCAGCGGCGCTTGGAGGGGATGCTGCGTGCCCTCTATGTCGCGCAACGGGTCGCCGGCGCCTACATCACGCTAGCGGAGCAGTCGGGCCTGAGCGCACGAGACTGCCATGCCGTCGCCACCATCCTCGCTGCCAAGGAAATGACGGCGGAGGCGCTGGGGTGGGCCGAGCGCGGCATCGAGATGGACCGGGCAGACTCCCGCGGCACATCTGCCAGCTTCGACCTCCGGGAACTGCGGCGCGACCTGCTAGTTGAACTGGGCCGCAACGAGGAGGCTCTGCAGTCCACCTGGGCAGACTTCGCCCGGAACCCAAGCACGTACACCTACGACGACCTCATGAAGCTTGTGCCCGTGAAGGATCGCGCCTCCTGGCATGACAAGGCGATCGAGGCGGCCGCTCAGCCCGGTCGCTGCCCCCTGCCGTCTCTGATACCGCTACTGGTCAAGACGAAGGAAATCGAGCGGCTCGCCGAGCTCGTCGACCAGTGCACCGATGACCAACTGGAGCAGACCAGCCATTACACGCTGGAGCCGGCGGCGGGGACCCTCGATGATGCGTACCCCGGCCCTGCTGCACGGCTGTGGTGTGCGATGGCCCTGCGCATCGCCGACGCCGGCAAGAGCAAGTACTACCGCGCCGCGCTGGACAACTTCGAACGGGCCAGACGGTCCTTCGGCGCGGCGGGACTCCATGCGAACTGGGAAGAGATCGTGGACCGGGCAGGTTTAGCCGTCACCGCACGAGGCACGCCGCGTCGCCCGGGAAGTGTCCCTGCCGGTAATCACCTGCGGACACATCCCGCCGGCTCATCCTGTTCGCTTGCTGAGGTCACCGAGTGTGACGGAGGTCGGTTGAGCAACCGCGCGCATCGCCGCCGTTACGGGCGGCTGTCAGCTGAGCTGGCCGGGATGCTCGCGTCGCGCGAGAACAGTCGATCTGAATGTCATCGAGCGGGTTCGGTGTGATCCTGCCAGGTGAAGTCAGCGGGATGTCCGCTGGGCGGCCAGGTCTAGCGGCCGCTGGTAGCTGCGGGCGCTGTTGATGTTGCGGCGCAGCGATTGGTTCAGCTCGGCGGGATCGGCGTGCCGCAGGCCGCCGGATAGGGCGATCTGGTGGCCGCAGAGGAATGCCATGTCATTCATGCAGCCCAGCACGCTGCGGTCGGCTGTCGCGGCGATGATCAGCTCCTCCTGGCCGGGCGCGCCGAACGTCTCGGCCGACAGGTTCTCGCGGGCGAGTTCCCGGCCGATCAGCGCGGCCACGGCGCGGCGCGTGTCGCGCAGGCCCACCGCGCGCACATCGGGCTCGAAGACGGAGAACAGCGTCCCGGCGTGGGTCAGCAGCAGGCACTTGCGGCCATCGAACCACAGCAGATTGGCGTACCAGTCCTCCGGGCCGGGCGCTAGGCCGGCGGCCGGCTCCGCCCGCAGCAGCGATAGCAGCTTCCTGGTGCAGCGCAGGATCACGAGCCGATCGTAGCTGGCGCCCCGCGCGATCCCGCCGGGCGACGCGTACAGGACCGGCGCCAGCCGAGATCACCGGGGTCGATCGGGCTGATGCCGGTTCCCTGGTACCTGGCCGTCTCGACCGACAGGACAACCCGGCCACCGGGGTGGGCGACGCTAGGCAGCGCCGCCGCCACGGCATGGGCGATCAGCCAGTCCACGCCCTCGCCGATCAGCCTCCTGTTCCGGAGGCAGAGGGCGCCTCGATGCCGACCTGCTCACGATTGCAGCCCAGGCGAGCCCGCCCCTGGCCGAGACGAAAGACGATCCCCACAAAACTGGCCAGATGGATCAAGAACCTGCCGGCGAGCGATAAGGACACGCTCCTCCACCGGGTTGCCCAAGGCCATGGAGCCCATGTCCAGATGGAGCTGCGGCACCGGTTCCGCGGCGAACCCGACACCGCGAGCGACAGCCGTCCCCGGCGCAGGGTGGCCGAACTGCTGGACGCCGCCGCCGAAGCCCGTCACGAGCGCTAGCGACGGCCCGAAGCCGTGCGGCTCGGCCAGGTTGGACCCACGCGCCGGCAGCAAGTTCAGCTGCACCTACGACTTCGGCGAGGCTGGGACCGTGACATCGTGTCGAAGCCGTCGCGGATCCCGAGGCAGCCATCGCCTATCCGCGCTGCATCACTGGCCGGAGAGCCTGCCGCCGGAGGACTGTGGCGGCATCCGGGGATACAGCTACCTTCTGGAGATCCTCGCCCGCTGCTCAGTCCGCGGACTCGGCAGCGTCATACAGATCCAGATATCCCTGGACGGCTTCCCACAGGTGATGCTCGGGATAACGCCCGAAGCCGCGATGCTCGCGGCGCCAGTCATGATCCCAGTAGGAGGCGTGCACCGCGCGCAGGCGGCTCAGCGCCGCCGCAAGGTCCCCGGCCAAATACTCTCGCTCGGCTTGCGCCAGCCGGGGAAGGTCATCGAACCGGCGGTCGGCGAGCGCCTGCAGCACGGCCTCGTCCGGGCCTTCCAGCGACCAGAACCGCACCGGCTCGCGAACGCGGTGATTCGGCACAGGGCTGAGATGAGACCGCCACCAGTAAGCGAATCCGCCCTTGTCCAGCCGCAGCCGGTCCTCCAGCCACGAGGTGCCGTGAGGGCTGGATTCCCACGGAACCTCCTCGGCCGGCAGGTTGAGAACGAGAGCGACTTCCACGCATTCGAGCGGATCAGCTCCCTCAAGCACATCCCCGAACACGTACGCCTCCAGCAGGAACGGGTCTTCGGGTGGCCAGTTCTTGACCGAGTCGCATGCCTCAGCCAGAATGCGGAGCTTCTCGACAGCGCGCCGGTAACGCATGACAACCAATGATGGCCTCGCTGGCCCGGGCCCGAACACCCGGCCAGCACTCACTTTCCCGCACCGATACGCCCCACAGGAACATCGGCATGCACAGTCAGTGGGGCTCGTTGTCGGAATGGGGTCGATCCGGCCTCGGACACTCATGATCATGCTCGGACCTAGCGCTTTGCCGTAGGCAAGGATTACCCGTGTGAGTCTCCTCAGGTCAGCGGCTGAGCGGTTGAGTCGGGTTCAGATGACGAACTGATTGCTGAGGCGCACCGGCTACGGATATCGCGCGGCATGGTCAGGTCCACAGTGAGCAGACGGGGAGTGCGAGGATTCGCTCACCCAGGACGAACGGCAGCGGCCCCGTGTGGAGCACCGCGCCCGCGAGGAACCGGGGGCCGAGACGGTCCCGTAGCCACGCCAGATGGCGCGCGTCACTGCTGCGGGGGGCCGCAGTCGCCTTAATCTCCAGGGCGATCACGTCGCCTCCGGACACTTCGGCGATGACGTCGATTTCATGGCGGCCATCCTTCTCACGAAGGTGGTAAAGACGTGCCCGCTGAGCACCGGTTTCGACTTCGGCTCGAAGCTGGGAGACGACGAATGTGTCGATCAGCCTGCCCAGCAGGTCGCCGTCACGCAGGACGGCCTCCTCATCTAGCCGGAGGGCTGCCGCCACGAGGGAACTGTCCGTCATGTAACGCTTGGATCCCTTCACCAGCCTGGACAGCCGGTTGGTGCTCCAGGCAGGCATCGCCTCGAACACGAACATGTCAGTCAGCAGACGCTCGTAGGCGCCCGCCGTCATCCTGCTTATGCCAGCTGACTCGTACAGGGTCTTGTCCTCGACGACGCCGGCTGTACTGGCACACAGCGCCTCGAAATAGCGGCGGAGAAGCACCGGATCCCTGGCGCCGTCAAGTGTCTCGGCGTCCCGTGTCACCAGCTGGTCCACGTACGTGTCGAGCCATGCGAGTCTCGCCGCACCTGTGAGGCGCAAAACCGGCTCCGGATAGCCTCCTCGCAGCGCCAGGTCGACGTACCCCCTGAGGTTCGGCGGGTCAGCGGGCCGGGGGAACCCGCTCAGAGCGGCTCCCGCCAGCCGCTCAAGGAACGGCGGGAGTTCGCCGCGCCCGAGCGTCTCGCGCAATGTAAGTCCGTACATCCTGAGGTTGATCACCCGGCCGATCCCTGACCAAGCATGCGCCCCCCGACGTGCCCTTGCGCTGCCGGTCAGGAGAAACCGTCCTGGACGGGAGTCTTGATCGACCGCGCGGCGAACGGCACCCATCAGCTCGGGGACTTCCTGCCACTCGTCCAGGAGGACGGGTTCGAGCATGGCCGCCAGAGCGGCATCGGCGTCAGCGTGAAACGCTGCTGCCTGTGCCGGGACATCCAGCTGGACCACCGTGCGGGCCAGCCGCCGGGCGGTGGTCGTCTTGCCAGCGGCACGGGGACCAACCACAAGCAGGGCCGGCAACTGGGAGAAGAGATCCTCCAGGGGAGCATCAACCAGCCGGGGTACGTACGGAATCGAAGTCACACCATCACATTAGCGCTTTAGCCCGTATCCTGGTAGCTATGTGGACCACGCCACGGATGCGCTCTGGTCCATTCCTCTATGGTCGGGCTGGGGCACAAGCTCTACTCCAGGCCGACCCGGCTCTCCGGCGGTGAGCGGCAGCGGGTGGCGGTCGCCCGCGCGCTGGCCGGCTCCCCGGCGATCGTGCTGGCCGACGAGCCCACCGGCAACCTCGACTCCGTCACCGATGCCGCCATCCTCGACCTGCTGCACGAGCTGAACCGGGCCGGGACCACGATCGTCGTGGTCACCCACGACCAGGCCATCGCCGCTCGGATGCGCCGGCAGGTCCGGATGCTGGACGGGCACATCATCTCCGACAGCGGAGCCGGCGACGGCCGGGCCGCCGCGGCGATGCCCGGTGAGACGGGCGAACGGCTGGCCGCCTGGGGTCTCCCACGGTCGGCCCAGGAATGAGGCACATCATGACCGGACGGTCCGCCACGGTCCCGGTGCGGACCACCACAGCGGTCCGGCTGGCCGCCGCGCGGCTGCGGCTGGCCGACCTGGCCCGGCTGGCCGCCATCGGGCTGCGCACCCGCAAGCTGCGCGCCGCCCTGTCCGCGCTGGGCATCGCGATCGGCGTGGCCGCGATCGTCGTGGTGCTCGGCCTGTCGTCATCTTCGGCGGCCGAGCTGAACGCGGAGATCGCGGCGCTGGGCACCGACCTGCTCACCGTGCAGAACGTAACGGCCTGACCGGCCAGCCCGCCGAGCTGCCGGTGTCCGCCCCTTCGATGATCGGCCGGCTGCCCGGCGTGTACGCGGTCCAGTCCACCGGTTCCACGACCGCCAGCGTCTACCGCAGCCCGCTGATCCCATCGGTCAACACCAACGCGCTCACCGTGGACGCGGCCACCCTGGGCCTGCCCGCTACGGCCGGCACCAGCCTGGCCCAGGGCCAGTACCTCAATGCCGCCACCGCCCGCGAGCCGGGGGGCAATGGGGTCGATCTCGGACACGATATTTGTACATGAAAGCCCGTTTCCGGGTACGCCGTACCTTGCCGCCGACCTCCTGGCGGACATGCGGCGCCTGGATGAGCAGATGTGCAAGTCGAAGAAGAAGCTCGCTGCCGCGGTCGGTGCGTCGGGCACCAGCCTGACCAATTTCTTCGGCGTCGGCCCGTTCGTCACCGCCACCGTGATCGGCGACGTCGCTGACGTGTCCCGGTTCGCCAGCCGGGACCACTTCGCCGCCTACAACGGCACCGCCCCGGTCGAGGTCTCTTCAGAGGCGCTCCGGTCCCTCAAGCGCCGGATCAGCAACGCCATCTACGCCCGGCTCCGCGCCGATGCCCGCCACGCCGCCAGCAGCGCTAACGAGGGGCCCGGGAGAGCAACCGGGGAACGACACTGACTCCAGCGCGGGCTCACACCCCGAACCCGGCTCGTCGGACAAGCCACTTCCGGACCTGACACCACCCTACGGCCCACCACCTCGGCCAGCCGAACCATGCCGCCGGAATCAGACTCACGGAAAATCCGCCGCAGCCCTTGACAACGACTTCAAAGAGGACTCGCTATGCGCGGCACTGCGGCGTATCAGCGAGGTCCCCTACCGGGGCGCAGAGTTGGTCGATCTGTGCGCACGTAGACGCCCACGGCCTTCGCCGTGATACGAGCATCCAGAATCGCGCCCACGGCTCC
>Ga0307373_10001869_pt1 | contig 38908 bp, 35 predicted proteins | sample OX2MG_FD_202534 | JGI IMG/M metagenome (GOLD analysis project Ga0307373, IMG submission 202534) | Soil microbial communities from Risofladan, Vaasa, Finland - OX-2 | ecosystem: Environmental > Terrestrial > Soil > Coastal area > Acid sulfate soil | place: Finland: Risofladan, Vaasa | collected...
TAGCCCTCGACCAGGACCTCGGTGGCTCGACCGGCCGCCTGGGCGAGGCCCGCCAGGTACAGCAGGGGGATGTAGTGGTCCGGCGTCGGGACGGCGAGGCGGAAGTCCCGGTGCTCCGCCATGCCCGCCACGGCCGCGGGGTCCGACGTCATGTGTGCCTGGACGTCCTCGTCGAAGCGTTGCGCCCAGTCGGTGCCGGCGTCGGCCATGGCCGGGTCGATGCGCCCGAGGTTGTGGACCACGTTGCCACTGGCGATGACGAGCACGCCGTCGTCGCGCAGCGGGGCCAGCCGGGCGCCCAATTCGACGTGGTACGCAAATGGCTGGGCGGCATTGACGGCGAGCTGGACGACGGGGACGTCGGCATCGGGGAAGGCGTGGACGAGCACTGACCAGGCCCCGTGGTCGATGCCCCAGCTGTCGTGGTCGAGCCCCACCCAGAGGGGGTGGGCGAGCTCGGAGACCTGTTCCGCCAGCGCGGGATCGCCGGGGGCGGGGTAGTCGACGCCGAAGAGCTCGTCGGGGAAGCCGTAGAAGTCGTGGATGGTGCGTGGACTCGCCATGGCCGTCACCGCCGACGCGTTGATGTACCAGTGGGCCGAGACCACGAGGATGGCGCGCGGTCGGGGCACGGCTGCGCCGAATGCCCGCCAGGCGTCGGTGTACCGGTTGCGCTCGAGCGCGTTGGTGGGGCTCCCGTGCCCGAGGAACGCGGCGGGCATGACGTCGGGGTCGGTGCGGGGCGTGTCGAGCGGCACGCCCCACCCTACGTCCCGGGATGCTCCGGGCAGTTCGACGCGGTCGCCACTACGGTTGGTCCATGGCCGAACCCTTTCTCGACGCCTGTGCGCTCGCGGCGCTCGTCCGGACCGGTGCCGCATCGCCGTCGGAGCTCGTCGACGACGCCATCGACCGGATCGGGAAGCTCAATCCCGGGCTCAACGCCGTCATCCGGCCGCGCTTCGACGAGGCCCGCCGCGAGGCCGCGGGCAGCCTGCCCGCCGGGCCGTTCCGGGGCGTGCCGATCGTCCTGAAGGACCTGCTGTGCTGCACGGCGGGCGAGCAGATGCACGAGGGGATGCGCGTCCTCAAGGAGGCGGGCTACGTCGCCCGGCACGACCAGGAGCTCGCCCGGCGGTTCCGGGCGGCGGGGTTCGTCGTGGTCGGCCGGACGAACACCCCCGAGCTCGGCATCCTCCCGACGACCGAGCCGGCCGCGTACGGGCCGACGCGCAATCCCTGGGACACCGACCGCTCCACCGGCGGATCCAGTGGTGGGTCGGCGGCGGCGGTGGCGTCGGGCATGGTTCCGCTCGGCCACGCCAACGACGGCGGGGGGTCGATCCGCATCCCGGCCAGTGAATGCGGGTTGGTGGGCCTGAAGCCGTCGCGTGGCCGGGTGTCGCTCGGCCCGGAGTGGGGAGACGTCATGGGCGGCCTGGTGTGCGAGCTGGCCGTGACGCGCACGGTGCGCGACACCGCCGCCGTGCTCGACGCCGTCGCCGGCCCCGCGCCCGGCGACCCCTACGCGGCGCCCACACCCGTGCGGCCCTATGTCGAGGAGCTCGGTGCCGCGCCCGGCCGGCTGCGCATCGGCGTGCAGACGGACGCCTTCGGCGGGAACGTGGCGACACACCCGGACTGCGTGGCCGCCACCGAGGCGGCAGCCACGTTGCTGGCGTCGGTGGGCCACGACGTCGAGGCCACGCACGTCGACGCGCTCGACGCCCCCGAGTTCGTGGCGGACTTCGTGCTCGTGTGGTCGGCGGGCACGGCCTACGACCTCGACCACCACTGGTCGGAGCGGCTCGGCCGGCCGATCGGCCAGGACGAGGTCGAACCGCTCACGTGGGCGCTCGCCGAGGTCGCCCGGGCCGCCGGCGCCCCCGACTTCCTGGCCGCCCGGCAGCGTCTGCAGGCCGTGGCGCGCGCCGTCGCCCAGTGGTACGAGGGCGGGTTCGACCTCCTCCTCACCCCCACGATCGCCGAGCCCCCGCCCCTGCTCGGGGAGTTCGACTCACCCGCCGACAACCCCCTCCACGGGCTGTTGCGGGCGGCGGAGCTCGTGCCCTTCACACCCGCCTTCAACGTGACGGGCCAGCCGGCGATCTCGTTGCCGCTGTCCCAGAACGCGCAGGGCCTGCCCATCGGGGTGCAGCTCGTGGCTCCCTACGGCCGCGAGGACGTGCTCCTGCGGGTGGCGTCCCAGCTCGAGGCGGCGTCGCCGTGGGTCGGTCGCCGGCCGCCTGTCAGCGCCTGATCCCGCCACCGCACGTCGCGACCGGGGTCGCGTCGACGTGTACGGGCCGGGCGCTTCTCACCTCAGGACGGTGGGCCCGGGACCGGCACCCCGGCGTACCCCGGCGGCGGCTGGTCGTCGGGACAGGCCCCCGGCGGGTCGTCGTAATTGGCGGACGTGGTCCAGGCCCCGGCCTCCCAACCCGGCGCCATGGGGGCGAGCCCCAGGACGGGCGTGAGGTCGTGGACGACGAGGCCGCCGAGCTGGGCGGCGCCGTACGGGCACATGTGCAGGTCGTCGATCTTGCGGGCACGCAGCCACGACCCGGTGGGGGTGCGCCTCCAGGTGAAGTAGCGGTCGCCGGGAGCGAAGAGCTGGTCGGTCGGAAGGTAGAGGGCGCGGCCGGGGAAGAACCGCACCGCCTGGCGCGCCACGGTGTTCCACACGATCTGGCGGGCGTTCTGTGCGGCCCACGCCGCGTGCTGGGTGGCGGGATCCAGCCAGTACGGGTTGGGCCCGAGCTGGGGGAACTGCAGGAGCACGACCAGGTCGACGCCGTTGCCCGGTGTCAGCACGGCGTCGAGGGCCTGGATCAACCGGATCAGGTAGGCCTGCGGGTCCTGCTGGGCCGCCACCACGTCCCACGACCAGGTCCCGACGACCACCTCGGGGTGGTACGTGGCGATGATCTGGGCGGCGTCGCCGGGCCACAGGTGGTCCGTGGTGAGCCCCCACCCGCCGAAGGCGCTGTCCGCCACGACCCGTGCGTCCCCGGTGGACTCCAGGGCGGCGGTGAGGCCGGGGGCGCTGTCGGCCATCACGCTGTCGCCCAGGATCCACACGCGCAGGGGGTCCGCCGGTGAGGGGACCCGGCCGGCGGGAAGCGCCACGGGCGTGATGTCGCCCGCCGCCCGGGTAGCGGGCGCGGCCGCCACCGCGCCCGTCGACGCCTCGACCGGCGGGACCGTGGCGGCGAGGACGATCCCGACCACGCCGACGACGGCGGCGGGCGCCAGTGCCCGGCGCCACCACAGGGTCCAGTCCGCCCGGCGCATCGGGATCTCCACGAGGGCGTAGCTGGCCCAGGACCCGGCGAGCATGGCGGCGAGGCGGCAGGCGAGCAGCGGCGTCCCCGACAGGCCCGTCGTCCGGCCCGTCATCAGGACGATCACGGGCCAATGCCACAGGTAGAGCGAGTAGCTGATCCGGCCCAGCCACCGGAGGGGAGCGACGGCCAGGAACCGGGCCACGGGACCGTCGGGGTCACGGACCGACCCGACCACGACGACGAGGACGCCCACGGCCATGGCGACGAGGCCGCCGTCCCAGATCCACGACGGCGGCCCGCCCGCGGTCGCCGTGCCGACGACCACCGCGCCCGCCGCCGTCACCGTGGACAGGGCCCAGGCCCGTCGGTGCCGGATCGGCCCCATCGACTGTACGGCGAGGGCGCCGAAGGCGCCCAGGAGCAGCTCCCACGCCCGGGTGTCGGTGCCGAGGTAGGCGCGATCGACGCCCAGGACATGGGCGCAGACGCCCATCCACACCGCCGAGCCCGCGGCCAGGAGCGCGACCGGGAGGGCGAGGGCGCGCACCCCCCGTCGACGCCCGAGCCAGGTCAGGGCGCCGAACAGCAGCGGCCAGACCAGGTAGTACTGCTCCTCGATGGCCAACGACCACATGTGGCGCAGCGGGCCGGTGGGCTCGAATTGGCTGAAGTACCCGTGGCCCGCGGCGATCTGCTGCCAGTTGGCGACATAGAACATGGTCGCCACCGCGGGCGAGCGCAGCTGGGCGGGGACCACCGAGGCACCGCCGGCCCACGCGTAGAGGGCGATCAGCGCCAGCACGAGCAGGAGCGCGGGCAGCAGCCGCTTGGCGCGGCGGGCCCAGAAGGCGCGCAACGCCACGCGGCCGTGTCGAGCCCGCTCCTCGAGCAGCAGGCTCGTGATCAGGAACCCCGACAGGACGAAGAAGACGTCGACGCCGACCCAGCCGCCGCCGAGGTATCCCAGGTGGTACGCGACGACGACGGCGATCGCCGCCCCCCGCGCACCGTCGAGTGACGGCCAATATCGGTTGGCGGCCATACCCCCCAGAACCCGTCGCGCTCGCCCCGGTCTCCCCCGGGAAGGCTACCGGTGCCGGGCCGCCCTCCGGAACCAGCGGCGGCGCGCTATGAAAGAAGAGGTGGGACGCGACGCGGGGGGCGCGGCGACGGGCGGGTCGCCCGCGTCCCGGGGTTTCGCGTCGCGACCGGATGCGGCTGTCCGCGCCCGCCGGTCCGGTCGCCGGAGCCGTCTGGCGTCCGTCGTCGGCGCCCTGGTGGTCGTCGCCCTGGTGGGCGCGGCCTGCGGGGAGGGCCCCACCGCGTCCGGCCAGTCGACGACGGTCCCGCCCGGTTCGACCACGACCTCCTCCACCGCCTCACCCGCGCCGGGCCGGGGGCCGTGGTCCTTACCGTTCGTCGTGGCCGCCGGCCGGCACCTGGCCGCGCTGTCGTGCCCGACGGCGGCCTTCTGCGTGGCGCTCGACGACCTGGGGACGGCCTACGTCTTCGACAACGGCCTGTGGTCCACGGGCCAGGCGCTCGCGCCCGGGGCCACCACCGGCGCCAAGGTGATGGTGTCGTGCACCGGCCCGTCCTTCTGCTTGGCCGCGCCCACGGGCAACCAGGTGAACGTCTGGAACGGGACGGCGTGGGGCCCGCCCGCCGCCATCCCGGGGGCCCAGCACGTGCAAGCGCTGTCGTGCGCCACGTCGCACTCGTGCGTCGCCATCGACGCGCTGGGGGCCACGTTCCTCTACGACGGGTCTCGGTGGAGCACGGCCGCGGGGACGGGGGGAGGGCCGAGCGCGGTGTCGTGCGCCACGCCGGCCTTCTGTGCCGCCACGGTCGGGGGCGGCATCGCGCTGTGGAGCGGGTCGGCCTGGACGGGCCAGGGGACGGTCGACTCGACCGGGCAGCTCCTGTCGGTGTCGTGCCCCAGCCCTGCGTTCTGCGTGGCGGGCGACAGCGACGGGAGCGTGGTGGTGTGGAACGGCGCCGCGTGGTCGGCCCCGCAGACCGTCGACCCCAGCACGAGCACCGTCACGGCCGACAACGTGCTCACCGGGGTCTCGTGCGCGGGGAGCACGTTCTGCGTCGCCGTCGACAGCGGGGGCCGCGCCGTGTCGTTCGACGGCCGGACGTGGTCGGCGATGGCTCAGGTGGGCGCGGGCGCCGCACTGTCGTCGGTGTCGTGCGCGACGTCCACGTTCTGCCTCGCCGCCGACACCGCGGGCAACGTGTACGCCTACCGCTGAGGGGTTCCGGTCGCGGCGCGCCCCGGCACAGCCGGCACCGGTGGGGGCGTCGGGCGCCCGGGCACGGCGCGCAGCCCGATGGCCACGGCGGCGAGAGCCGCCGCCAACGCCATGGCCGCGGCCGGCGCCGTCGTCGGGATGCCGCCGGACTGCTCCACCAGCACCCCCGTCAGCGCGATCCAGGTGAACGACAGGATCGGTGGCCGTCTCGCCGCCAGGTCGAGGAGCACCAGGGTGGCACTCACCGCCAGGAGGTAGTAACTGGCGAACCAGACCTCGGCCACGAGGCGGGCGGCCAGGCACGATGCCGACAGCCCGATCAGCGCGATGGGGTCGAGGAGCTGGTCGCGCGCTCGCCACCGTGCCCACGTCGCCATCACCAGTGCCAGGGCGACCGGCCCGTCACGGGCGACGAGGAGCTTGGTGGACTCCGGCAGCGATGTCAGCCCGAGGACCGTTCCCGTCGTCAGCGTGCCCACACCGCCGGCATTCACGGCGCTCAGCGTGTTCCACGTCCCCGCCGGGTCCGCGATCGCGAACGGGAGGATCCCGCAGCCCACGACGGCCAGCGCGGGGCCCAGGACCCGGGCGCGCGCCCGCCACCCCGGCGCCGCCGCCAGCACGGCGATGAGCGGGAGGAGGGCGAATTGCTTGCACAGGAACGCCGCGCCGAACAGGAGGCCCGCCACCACCCATCGTCGCCGCAGGGTTTCGGCGAGCCCGGCACACGAGAGCCCCACGCACACCAGGTCCTGGGGATGGAAGGTCTGGACGATCCCGTCACTGGCCGCGGGGACGGCGGCGAGCACCATCACCAGGAGCAGTCCGACGCGGCCGCCCCCCACGCCCGCCGCCCGCAACAGGCGGACGCAGCCCAGCGCCAAAGCCAGCCATGCCAGCAACCCGAGCACGGCCTGTGACCGGTACCAGCGGTGCGAGGCCAGCTGGTCGGGCGCGCACCAGGGCAGGAGTGTGCGCGTCACCGGTGGCACCCGGGCGTCGCACCACGTCGGGGAGCCGATGAGGGGCCTGAACGCGAGCACGAAGGGCGACGCCAGGAGCGCGTAGCCAGGAGGCTGCGGGAGCACCGACCGGCGCGCGGCCGTGGCGAAGTGGCCGTCGGCGATCGCCGACGTCGGCTGGGTCACCCCGTAGGCGTCGCCGACGGAGGGCCCGCCGCGCACCGCCACGATCCCCACGAACAGGACCACCCCGGCGGCGTACACGGCAATCGTGGTGCCGACCCGCAGCGCGCCCCGTGGCGGCTCGACGCCCGGGGCCGGTCGCTCCCGTCGGGCGCCGACAGGACCTCCGGGCGTGGACGCGGCGTGCGACAGCCAGAGCTGGTCGGCGGCGGCGAGGGGGGTCTCGGTTCGGTCCGTGCGAGGTCGCAGACGTCGCGTCGGCACCGGAGCCCCCCATTCGGGTCGCCCCCGGCGCGCGTCCGCCCGCGGGGTACGACAAGTATACGAGGGGCCCGTCGCGACGAGCAGGCCCTCGGGTGCCACGTGCCCTCGGTGCCGCCCTACGGCGGCAGGAGCCGGTACCCGGCGCCCCGCACCGTCTGGATGAGGGGGCGCAGGCCCGAGCGGTTCAGCTTGCGCCGCAGGTACCCCACGTAGACGTCGACCACGTTGCTCCCCGGGTCGAAGCTGTACTCCCAGACCTGGCTCAGGATCCTCGACCGGCTGAGCACGTGCGTGGGATGGCGCATGAACAGCTCGAGCAGCGCCCACTCACGCGGGGCAAGGTCGATGCGCCGGCCCGCCCGCCACGCCACCTTGGACAGCAGGTCGAGGCGCAGGTCGTCGACGACGAGCTCGGATGTCGCGGGCTGCTCGGCCGACCGCACCGCGGCGCGCACCCGGGCCAGCAGCTCCTCGAAGGCGAACGGCTTGGTGATGTAGTCGTTGGCGCCGAGATCCAACCCGCGCACCTTGTCGCCGATCTCGGCGCGGGCGGTCAGGATGATGACGGGGACGGCGGAGTCGCGCTGGCGCAGCCGGCGAAGGACGTCCTCGCCCGACCCGTCCGGCAGCCCCAGGTCGAGCAGGACGAGGCTGATCTGCGATCCGAGCATCTCGATGTGCGCGGCGGCGTCCGCCGTGCGCGTCGCCACCGTGGTCGTGTAGCCCTCGGCCCGCAGCCCCTTCTCCAGGAAGGTCGCGATCCGGTCGTCGTCCTCCACCACCAGTACGTGCACGCTCAGGCCTCCGGAACGATCCCGACGCGCCCGGGCGGGAGCACGACGGCCACCCGGGCGCCGCCCAGGGGCGACTCGCCGACCTCGACGCCACCGCCGTGCGCCTCGGCGACCGCCCGGGCGATGGCGAGCCCGAGGCCGCTGCCGTCCTCGCCCCTGGCCCCGGGCCGGGCGAAGCGGGTGAGCACGGCGGCGCGCTCGGCGAGTGGGATGCCGGGCCCGGAGTCCTCCACGGCGAACGAGACGGTCCCCGCCGTGGGATCGAGCGTCGTGACGAACGCGATGGCGTCGTCGGCGGTCGTCGCCTTGACGGCGTTGTCGACGAGGTTGAGCAGCGCGCCGCGCAGCTTGGCCGAGTCGGCCTGCACGACGATGTCGGGAACGGCGTCGCACGACCAGCGCCTCGGGGCGAGGACGCGGGCGGCGTCATAGAGGTCGGCCACGAAGGCCCGGACGTCGACGGGCTCGAGGCTGACGAAGTCCGGCTCCATGGCCCGGCCGAGGAGCAGCAGCCGTTCGGTGAGGGCGCGCATGTGGTCGAGCTCGTCCACCACGAGCGCCACCGTGGCATTGGCACTCTGCTCGTCGGCCAGGCCGCCGGTGCGTTGGAGCACCTCGAGGTGGCCGCGCGCCACCGTCAGCGGCGTCCGCAACTGGTGCGACACGTCCGACAGCAGGCGGCGCTGCGCGGTCATGGCTTCGTCGACGCGCCCGATCATGGTGTCGAAGGTCGTGGCGAGCTGTCCCACCTCGTCGTCGGTCCCCTGGTCACCGAGGCGCCGGTCGAGCTCACCGCGGCCGATCTCCTCGGCGGTGGTGGTGATGCGACCCACCGTGCGCAGGAGGCGACGGAGCAGCAGGTACGAGCTCAGGACGCCGGCGAGCAGCGCCACCGTGGCTTCGGCCAGCGAGAGCATGAGGACGCGCGAGCGCTGGGCCCGCAGGGGCGACAGGTCCGTCGCCGCCAGCATCGTCCCCACCGTCCGGCTGCCGGTGCGGATGGGTGCCACCAGCAATTCGGTGTCCTTGTCCCCGATCCGGGTCGTCTCCACCACCGTGGCCGGCGGCGGTGTCGTGATCCAGCGAGCGGCCGCCGGGTCGCGTCGCAACGCGTCGGCGCCCGGTGTGGCGAGGACGCGCGAGCCGCGGAACGCCAGCACCAGGACCGTCCCGGCAGGCAACGAGCGCGACTGCAGGTACGCGACCGACGCCGCCACCAGGCTCTCGTCCGGCGCGGCGCGCGACGCCGCGGCCGTGTAGGCGTGCAGCTCGTCGACCAGGCTGTTGGCGGCGAGCGCCTCGTAGCTCAGCGAGAACTGGTGGACGAGCGCGGCGACCACGACACCGAGGACGACGGCGAGGACGGCGGCATGGAAGCCGGCCAGACGCGCCGCCGTCCCGGCTCGCCGCCGCCGTCCCCGGCGCCGCCGGCGCGGGCCACGTTCGGTGGAGGCGGTCGGCACGGGCCGAGCCGGCTCCCCGGCTCCCGCGGCGGTCCGGCCAGCGCCGTCGAGGACGACGGGGTCGATCAGTTGCGCCACCGCCCCGGCGTGATCCCGGCCGTGTCGCGCGGTACGGGCGTCGTCGTCCGGGTGGTCGTCCGAGCGCCCGCGCCCGCTCGACGGGTCGTCGGCCGCGGGCGTCATCCGACCGCCGATGTGGTGCCGGTGCGGGCGTGGTCGACGGTTCCGCCCGAGCCCGCGGCGGTCGTCGTCGTCGATCCCGGGCCGTCCTGGCTGTCGCCGGCGCCGTCGTTCGCGCCGCCGGCGCTGGTCGTCGTCGTCGTCGCCCCGGGCGTGGGCGCACCGCCCCCGGCCCCGACCGTCCCCGTGCTCGCGGAGCCGCCCCCGGACGTCGGGGACCCGGGCTCGGCGGGGTCGTCACCCGGCTCGCTCGGCGCCGAGGTACCCCCGGTGGCCGTGGTGCCGGCTCCGGTGCCGGCGCCGCTCCCCACGCCGGTGTTGTCGTACACCTCGACGGGGTGGACGGGTGCCACGACCGTCACCGTCCCGGCTCCGGGGGCGCCGCCGCCGGCTCCTCCGTGGGCGGCCGTCAACGGGCGGGGCGCGATGCTCGCCGCGGGGGGCAGCGCCACGGTGGCCGTGGGCCGTCCGGCGAAGACGGCGGCCGCCACGGCGCCGGCGACGATGGCGACGACGACCGTCCACGGCACCCACGTGTGGTGGCCCGCGCCGGCCCGACGCGGTCCGGGGGGACCCGGCACCGCCCGTGACGACCCGGCGTCAGCCTCCTGCATGACCCTGATTGTGCACCCTGACGACGGCACCGGGGCCGTTTCGGGGTGCACCGGCCGTCGGCGGGGGACCGGCGCGGATCACCCGGAGGTCGGCGGGCGCAGGCCGCACCGCCACGAACGACAACGCCTGTGCGGGGCAGGCGGCGGCTGCCCGACGGGCCCGGCGCAGCACCCGGCCGTCGGGGACGGTCCCCGGATCGACCCCCGCGTACCCCCATTCGTCCAGGGTGACGAGCTCCGGGCACCGCAGGGCGCAGATGCCGTGGCCGTCACAGCGGGCGGCGTCCACCACCAGGCGCACCGGCTCGCTCATGACGGCGCCACCGGTCGCGGGCCCTCGGCGACCGGGAACCACCCGTCGTCGTGGCTCCCGCCGCAGTGCCGACCCCGCGCGTGGCGGGCGGCGTCGTCGGCGAAGACGTCGAGCGCGCTCTCGAGCAGGGCGATGGCGCCGTCGGGGTGCGAACAGTCGCCGCGGCCCCGAAGTCCCAGTGCCTTCGAAGTCAGGCGCCGGACGTCTCCCTTGGTGGCGCAACCGTCCACGATGGCCGCCAGCTCGTCGGCCAGGGCGGGCAGCCCGAGGACGCAGGGCCCGCACTGGCCCGCGCTCTGGCCCGCCAGGTAGTCGAGCAGCACCAGGGTCGTGGCGAGCCCGCAGGACCGGGGCGGGAGCGGGGCGACGATCCCGCACCCGAGACCGACTTCGGCGCGCCGCAATGCGCCGCGGTCGAGCGGCGCGTCGAAGGCCGCCTCCCCCCCGATCCACCGCCCGCCGTACCCGCCGATCAGCACGGCGCCCGGCGCGCCGTCGACGCCCCCGTGCACGCGCAGGACGTCGCCGAGCCGCACGGGCTCCAGGACCTCGACCACCAGGCCCGGGGCTCGCACCCCGCCCGCCAGCGTGAGCAGCGTCGAGCCCGGTGCATCGGGCGAGCCCGCCATCGTGAACCACCCGGGGCCGAAGCGTCCGAGCAGCGCCAGGTGGCCGAGGGTCTCGGCGTTGCTCACGACCGTCGGCCGACCGTGCACGCCGCAGACCGCCACGGGGTTCGGGTGCCGGCGGGGCAGGGGGCCGCCTCCCTCGAGGACGTTGACCACGGCGCTCGACTCGCCGGCCACATAGGCGTCGGGTGCCGATGCCACGTGGAAGGACACGGCGCCGTCCCCGGGGCCGGCGCGCCGCTCGTCGAGCGCCCGGGCCACCGCCGACCACGTGGTCGGGCGAGAGGCGTGGAGGTAGACGACGACCGTGGACGCACCCACGGCGTGGGCGGCCAGCGCGGCGCCGTCGAGCACGAGGTGAGGCCGGTGCTCCAGGAGGGTCCGGTCCTTGCGGCTCGCCGGCTCGCCCTCGGAGCCGTTGACCACCACGAGGGGATCGCCCCCGGCGCCCGCAGCCGCCGCCAGCTTCCGGGCCACGGGGAATTCCCCACCGCCGCGGCCCGCGAGCCTGCTCGCTCGCACGAGCTCGAGCAGGTCGGCGCGGCGCGCAGGCAGGGGGAGCGGTCCCAGCCGGTCCAGGTGGGCGCGCAGGGTCTCGGCCCCCCGAGCGGGACCGGGCCCCGCCAGCAGGCGCGTCTGGGGGTCGCCCAGGGTCCCGAAGGCGGGCCGGGCGACGGCCGCCGCCGGGTCCGGAGCGGCGGACACCCCGAGGATGCCGACCGCGGTCATCGGCCCGGCACCGGAAGGCGCGCCCGTCGCAGGTCCCCGCAGGCCCCCGCCGGTGGTGGGTGGGCGGTGCCGGAAGCGGCCCGGCCACCCCCTTCCCGCCCTCCCATGGCGGCCGCCCGTGACGGGAGGGTGGAGGTCCGGGCCCCGACAGGCGACGTCCCCGCCAGCGCCCGCGACAGGAGGAGCGAGGCCACGAGCGCGCCCGAGACGGCGTACACGGCGCGCAGCCGCGGTGTGTCGGAACCCGCCAGGACGCCGTGGAACCACACGAGCAGCAGGGTCGGGGTCGCCAACCGGTGCACGACGCGCCAGTGCCGCCCCACCAGTCGTCCGCCCAGCGCGGCCGTGGCGGTCACGGCGACGAGGAAGTAGAGCGCCAGCACCCCGAGGGTGACGGCAACGGGGCGGTAGGTGGACGCGTCGGGGACGAGCGTGCGCGGCCAGCCGACGCCCGCGTACCGGTCCGCGCCGAGGGCGACGACGTGGCCGCCGACCAGGACACAGGTGGCGGTCCCCAACGTGGCGTGCAGGCGCAGGCGGGCTTCGGGGTGGACCAGCGGCCACCGGTGGCGCCACGGGTGGCGGAGCCACGTGCCGAGCACCACCAACCCCACCAGGGTGGCGTAGGCGGCGAGGCCGAGCGTCCTGCCGACGATCCACGGGAAGTACCGGTTGTGGGTGATCGGCACGGACAGCCGGGCCACCACGTACCCCGTGGGGACGGTGACCGCCAGGACGCCCGTGACACTCCAGGCGCCGAGGCGCGACGTGTGTGTCGGCACGGCTGCCCCGCCGTCCCCGCCTGCCCCGCCGCCCCCGCCTGCCCCGCCGCCCCCGCCGGCCCGGGCCGGGGCCGCGCGGCGCGCGGCGCCCTTCACGGGCGACGCCATGTCACGAACGGCTGCATGGCGGGACTCAGGTCGACGATGCCGTCGACCGTGACCCAGCAGGCCGCCAGGGAACGCCGAGAGGCCTCGGTGGCGACGCCGGACCGGCCGGCCAGGAACAGCACCTTGCTCCACACCTCGGCGTCCGCAGGGTCGGGCGCCACCACGGTCACGGCCGCCAGGCCGTCCCCACCCGGGAGGCCGCTGCGCGGATCGATGAGATGGTGCACGGGCACACCTGCGACCCGCCACCGGCGGACCCGGACCGACGACGTCGCCGACGCCTGGTCGCTCAGCGACACGACGACGACTGGCTCGGTCCCACCGGCGGGGTCCTCCACGCCGACACGCCACGGCCGGCCGTCCGGTGCCCGCCCGCCGCAGTAGCAGTCGCCGCCGGCATTGACGAGGTAGTCGGGGCCGGCGGCTCGCAAGACGTCGCCGGCCCAGCGGATCGCCAGGCCCTTGCCGATGCCGCCCAGGTCGACCGCGGCGCCGCCGAGATGGACCTCGTTCGTGGCCCGCCGGAACCGCGGCCGCCACGGCGGACGGGCCAGCCGGCGCCGGGGGGCGTCGGTGCCCGCCGAGACGTCCTCGCCGCCGTGGCCGAAGGCCAGCGTCCGGTCGTAGCCGAGCACCACCAGGTCCGCCAGCACGCGCGGGTCGAAGCGGCCCGCGGTCGTCCGGTAGGCGCGCCATGCCTCCCCGAGCGCGTCGAAGCAGCGCGGCGCCACGCGGTGCCACTCGTCGGGCCGGGCGTTGGCGCCCATGAGCGAGCTCGCAGGGTCGAACCGCGTGCAGGACGCCTCCACGTCGGCGAAGACCCCGAGCGCGTCGTCGACCGCGCCGGACCGGTCCCGTGCGCGACCGCCGACGGCTCGCACCGTGATCTCCGTGGCCATGGCCGTCGTCGTCGCCAGCTGCTCCGCCGGGGCCAGGTCAAGGGATGACAACGGTCGCCCCCGTCGTCGTGTGGACGGGCGGCGCCGTCGCGGGGGGCACCGTGACCGTCGGGAGCGTCGGCAGGGGCGCCAGCGGCGCCAGCGGCGTGATCGACGCGCCGCCCGTGCTCCCGGAGCCGCCCTGGCCGCCCGCCGCCGGCCCCGGCCCCGGGGCGCCGGCCGCGGTCCCCGGGGCGGGGGAACCCGGTGCCGTGTTCGTCGTCGAGGTCGCCAGCCCGGCGATGGCCGCCTCGTCGGCGGCAAGGACCTGGCGGAGGTGGTCGAGGGCGACGACGTCGGCGCCCAGCTGCGCCTGGTCCTGCCCGGACGCCGTGGTCACCGACGGAGCCGGGGCGGTGACCGTGGCCGTTGACGCTGCGATCGGCGCCTGCCCGAAGACCCAGACGCCGATCACGCTGCTGCCCAGCAGGGCCCCGGACCCGACGACCAGGGGCGGGACGATCCGGCGCCGCGCCCGGCCGCGGGCGAGGACCTTGCGGGCCGCCGAGCGGGCCCCGACGAGCCGGGCGTGGCCGTCCACCAAGGCGTCGGGGAGCGGTGCCACGGCTCCGGCCGCGCCGTCCCGACCAGGCGGGGCGTCGTCGTGCCCGTCGTGCCCGTCGTACCCGTCGTGCCCGGCGTGCCCGTCGTGCCCGTGGCGTCGGCTCGGGTGGTCAGTCATCGTTCCTCACCGGTGGCGTCGTGGTCGCCGAGGCCTGCGTCTGGGCTGCCGCCAGCGCCGATGCCTCCTGCTGAAGTTGCGTCTGTTCGGCCGCCAGCTGTTGCGCCTGGCCGGCGAGCTGCTGGGCCTGGTTCGTGAGCTGCTGGCGCTCCGCCGCCAGGGCCGCCTGCTCCAGTGCGAGTTGTTGGCTCTCGGCAGCCGACGTGCCGCCTCCGGTCGGCGCCGGCGCGGTCGTCGTGGTGGCGCCGGTGGCGCGCAAGGTGTCGGCCAGCGTGGCGCGCGCCGCCCCGATGGCGGACTGGAGCTGGTTGGCCTCGTCGAGCAGGCGCTGGACGCTGACGTTGGCCGCCGTGAGGTCGCTTGCGGGCTTGGTCGTGGCGTTGGTGCTCGGCGTGGACGGTGCCGTCGTGGCCGTCGCCGCGGCGACGGCGCCGGCGGGGTTGTAGGTGAGCGCGACCGCTCCTCCCGTCAAGGCCCCGCCCGTGGCGATCGCCGCCAGCCAGCGCATCGGTGACGCCATGAGATACCCCCCTCGTCGTCCTGAACTGCTCCGGGCAGTATCGGCAGACACGGGTGACCGGGCGATGAACGCGGCATGAGACTTCGCTTATTGCGTCGGTGTTGTGTATCGGGCGAGCACCTCGATCGCCGGACGGGTGCCGTCTGACGGGTCGTCCACCGTGGCGCTGATGCGGAGCGACCCGGCGGGACACCACAGGGGCGGGCGGCCCGTCGGCCCGCCGCCGGCTACGTGCCGCTATGACTAATGGCTAATGGCTAATGGCTAATGGCTAGGGCGTGGCGGCGTCGGCGAGCTCGAGGTCGCGCGCCACGGCGGCGGCGGCGTTGCGCCCGTTGATGGCCATGACGCTTCCGCCCGGATGCGTGCACGCTCCGCACCGGTACAGGCCGGGCACAGGCGCCCGGGGCCCGAAGCGTTCTCCCCACTGGTCGGGGAGACGCTCGCCCATGTCGGCCATGTTCTCAGGGAGCGGTGGGCGTGCGGGGAGTGGTGGCCGGTCACGACGCCGCCGGTTCGTCGAGGAGCGTCGTGGGCACGACGGACAACAGGCGTCCACGCCACGGGGCCCGGTAGCCGTCGAAGATGTCGGGCTCGTCGGTGACGTCGGGTCGCCCCGGCGGCAGGCCCAGGAGCTGCGCCAGGGTCATCCCCGCCTCCCAGGCGCGCACGAGGGAGGCGATGGCGACCAGCGAGAAGCCGCTGTCCTGGAGGCGCAGGACGGCGCGGAGGCGGTCCAGGTGGCCGTCGTCGTAATAGCCGGTCCGGCCCACGAGATGCGGGTGGGGGAGCAGCCCCCGTGTCTGCAGGGCGCGGACCTGTCTCGTGGTGGTGCCGGTCGCCCGGGCCGCGTCGTCCACGGTGACCCACTCGGCCACGCCGGGGCGCGACCCCGTGCGCTCGGGGGCGACCGGAAGATCCACATTGCAAATGTAACATATTCTGGTGTTACATAGGGTCTGGAACAGAGGATCTCGAACGGAGGATCGCCATGCCCATCAACCCGGATGTGGTCGGAATGGCCTCGGAGCCCGTCGAGCGATCGTGGACGTCGACCGACTGCCTGCTCTACGCCGTGGGGGTCGGGGCGGGCTCGCTCGACGCCGCCGGGTTCGAGCTCGACTTCACGACGGAGAACTCCGTCGACCGGCCCCAGCGCGTCCTGCCCACCTTCGCGGCCGTCGTGGGCGGTGGCGGACCACCCCGAGGGAGCCTCGGCAGCTTCGACCCGGCGATGCTCGTCCACGGCGAGCAGTCGATCGAGCTGTTCGGCCCGATCCCGCCCGCCGGGACCGTGCGCACCACGAGCACGGTGACGGGCGTGTTCGACAAGGGGTCCGGCGCCGTGGTGGTCACCGAGTCCCGGTCGGTCGACGCCCGCAGCGAGGAGCCCCGGTTCACCGCCACGTCGTCACTGTTCGTCCGGGGCGGGGGTGGCTTCGGCGGCGACCGCGGGCCGTCGGGGGTCCCGCCGGCGCCCGAGGGCGAGCCCGACGACGTGGTCTCCTACACCACGCGCCAGGACCAGGCCCTGCTCTACCGGTTGTCGGGTGACCGAAACCCTCTGCACTCGGACCCCGTGTTCGCCGAGCGGGCCGGTTTCGACCGCCCGATCCTCCACGGGCTCTGCACGTTCGGGTTCGCGGGGCGCGCGTTGCTCCATGCCGTGTGCGGATCCGACCCGGGACGTGTGGTGTCGATGGCCGGGCGCTTCTCGCGACCGACACTTCCGGGTGACACCCTGAACGTCTCGATCTGGGCACACGGCGACGGCGTGCGCTACCGCACCGACAATCAGCGCGGCGAGACCGTCATCGCCGCGGGCTCGTTCGTCTTCTCCTAAGGGGCCTCGCCGGCATCAGCGGCCCGCCGGGCCCGGGTGGCGTCAGCGGACGCCTCCGTCACGAGCCGGGTGGCGCGCGCCGGCCGCTCGTCGCCGGGGGCGCCGGCGAGGTTGATCTGCACGAGGACGGCGGCCGCGTCGGCGCCCGCGGCGGCCAGGAGTGCCGCCACGATCGCGTCGCCGCGCGAGGCCGGGTTGCCCTCGAGCGCGAGCTCGGCGGCGAGCCTCGACAGCCGGGCACCCGCCTCGACGACCCTCATGGGCACGACAGCGGCGTCGGACAACGCCGCGGCGACGTCGCGCCGGGCGGATGCGGGGTCGGCCGCAGGGGCGCGACGACGTGCCGCCATCACCCGGGCGTAGGCGCGGGGGTCCTCGTCGCACAGGGGGCTGATATCGCGGCGAACCGCGTCCGCCTCGAGCGCCAGCGTATGGGCGCGCGCGCTGTGGCCCGTCGACAGGCGCGCCGCCATGGTGCACAGGCTGGCGGCCAGTGCCACCGCGACGACCGCGGCGGATCCTCCGCCGGGAGCGGGCCCGCCGTCGGCGAAGGCATCGAGGAGCAGGTCGAACGGCAGGTCCAGGTACGACGAGGCGCCGTCGCCGGGAGCGGGCCCGGTCACGGGCACGGTGAGGAGAAGCGGCCGCCGGGGAGTGCCACCATCACGTCAGCCCGACGACCTCGCCGTTCTCGTCGATGTCGATCCGCTCGGCCGCCGGGTGCGACGGCAGGCCGGGCATGGTGCGCATGTCGCCGCAGACGGGGTACACGAAGCCCGCCCCGACCGACGCCCGCACTTCGCGCACGGGCAGCCGCCAGCCGACGGGCGCGCCCTTCAGGCTCGGGTCCGAGGAGATGGAGAGATGCGTCTTGGCGATGCAGACGGGGAGGCCCCCGAACCCGTTGCGCTCGTAGGTGTCGAGCTGTCGTGCCGCGCCGGGCGAGTAGTCGACCCCCTCGGCGCCGTAGACCTTGGTGGCGATGGTCTCGATCTTCTGGCGCAGGGGCACGTCGGCCGGGTAGAGGAGGTGGAACTCGCTGGGTTCCTCGGCCGCCTCGACCACGGCCTCGGCGAGCGCGACGGCGCCGCGTCCCCCGTCGGTGAAATGGGTGCACACCGCGGCGCGGACGCCCATGGAGGCCGCGATCTCGCGGATGGCGTCGTGCTCCGACGGGAAGTCCTCGGGGAACGCGTTGATCGCCACCACGGGCGTGACGCCGTGCATCCGCACGTTCTCCAGCTGCTTTCGGAGGTTGGCGCCGCCGGCGTGGACCTCGTCGGGGCGTTCCTCGAGCAGCGCCGGCGGCAGGGCCCTGCCGGCGACCACGTGGTGCGACCCGGCGTGGACCTTCAGGGCGCGGACCGTCGCCACCACGACCGCCGCGTCGGGCGTGAGGCCCGAGGTGCGGCACTTGATGTTGAAGAAGCGCTCCGCTCCCATGTCGGCGCCGAATCCCGCCTCGGTGATGAGGTACTCGCCCGTGCGGATGCCGATGAGGTCCGCGATCACCGACGAGTTGCCGTGGGCGATGTTGCCGAACGGCCCGGCATGGACGAGGACGGGGGTGTTCTCGAGCGTCTGCAGGAGGTTGGGCTTGATGGCGTCGCGCATGATCACGGTCATGGCGCCTGCCGCCCGGAGCTGTTCTGCGGTCACGGGCTCTCCGGCGGAGGTGTACCCGACGACGATGCGCCCGAAGCGCTCGCGCATGTCGCGCAGCGATGTGGACAGGGCGAGCACGGCCATGACCTCGGAGGCGGCGGTGATGTCGAAGCCTGTCTGCCGCGGAACGCCGTCCTCTTTGGTCCCGAGGCCGACCACCAGGTTCCGCAGCGCCCGGTCGTTGACGTCGAGCACCCGCCGCCACGTCACGTTGTGCAGGTCGATGCCCAGTTCGTTGCCGTGGTACAGGTGGTTGTCGAGCATCGCCGACAGGGTGTTGTGGGCGGCCGTGACCGCGTGCATGTCGCCGGTCAGGTGGAGGTTCATCGCTTCGAACGGCACGGCCTGGCTGTACCCGCCGCCCGCCGCGCCCCCCTTGATGCCGAACGTCGGTCCCATCGACGACTGGCGGATGGCGATCGTCGCCCGTTTGTCGATGTGGCGCATGCCCTGCCCGAGGCCCAGCGTGGTGGTGGTCTTGCCCTCGCCGAGGGGGGTGGGCGTGATGGCGGTGACCACGACGTAGCGGGCGCGGGGCCGGTCCGACAGCGCCTCGATCGCCGCCAGGTCGATCTTCGCCACGTACTCGCCGTAGGGCTCGAGCAGGGTGTCGGGGATCCCGGCGTCGGCGGCGATCTTGGCGATGGGCTTGAGCACGGCCCGCCTCGAGATCTCGAGCGCGTTCAGCGTGGTCATGGCCAATTCTCCTTCCGAAGTCCGGCCCGGGCTCGCTGCGTGACCGCCAGGGCGCCGGCCCGGCCCGCTCCGCCGGCGGGATGCCGTCGGTGCCTGACCGCCACCCGCGCACGGTGCCCGCTCGCGGGCGCCCAGGTCCTCCCCCTCCCGCCCGACGGCGGGTCCACCGTTTATAGCCCCTATGTGAGAGCATGCGCGGCGACCGGTCGGGTCGGTACGACGAGACGGCAGGGGTACGGGTGGACACCTGGGAGCGGGTCCTCGAGCAGCGCCCCACCCTCGTCGACGCGCCGTGAGTGCGGCGCCCGCCGGCGGGGGGCCGACGTTCATCACCCGCTTCGACACCGCCGGCGCCGGCGTCCGGCTGGCGGTGAAGGACCTCATCGACATGGCGGGCGTCCCCACCACGGCGGGGTGCCGCGCCGTGGCCGAGCGGGCGGTGCCGGCGACGGCCGACGCCGCGTGCCTGGCGGGCGCCCGGTCGGCGGGGGCCAGGATCGTGGGCCGGACCAACCTCCATGAGCTCGCCCTGGGCGTCACGGGCGTGAACCCGTGGTACGGCACGCCGGTGAACCCCCTCGACCCCCGGCTGGTCCCCGGCGGCTCGTCGAGTGGGTCGGCGGTGGCCGTGGCGACGGATGAGGCCGACGTCGCCTACGGCAGCGACACGGGCGGCTCGGTCCGGATCCCGTCCGCCTGCTGCGGCACGGCCGGGCTGAAGACGACGTGGGGCCGCGTCCCGCTCGACGGCGTCTGGCCGTTGTCCCCGAGCTTCGACACCGTCGGGCCCATGGCCCGCGACGTGGCGGGATTGGTGCGCGGCATGGCGCTGCTCGAGCCCGGCTTCGTCGTCGCCGACGGCGCGCCCCGGCGCGTCGGGAGGATCCGGGTCGACGCCGACCCGCTGATCGACGCCGCCGTCGACGGCGCCCTCGCCGCCGCCGAGTGGGACGTCGTCGACCTCGACGTCGCGCTGTGGCACGAGGCCACGGCGGCCGGGGGGCTCCTCCTCGTCGCCGAGGCCTGGGCGACCGACGGCGACCTGGTGGAGCGCGATCCGGACAAGGTCGGAGCCGACGTGATAGGGCGGCTCCGTCTGGGGTCGTCGCTCGACGCCCGGGCCCTGCACACCGCCCACGACGTCCGGGAGCGCTGGCGCGCCGAGCTGGTGGGGATCTTCCGCGCCGTCGACGTCGTCGTCACGCCGACCCTGACGGTGTTCCCCCCGCCGCTCGCGGGTGGCGAGGAGCTGCTCATGGCGCGCTGCACGCTCCCGGTCAACCTCGCCGGCGTCCCCGCCCTGGCCCTCCCCGTCCCGACCGAGGGCCCGTTGCCTGCCAGCATCCAGCTCGTGGGGCCCGACGGGAGCGAGGAAGCGCTCCTGGGGGCCGGGCTCGTCCTCGAAGCGGCTGCCGCCACCCTGTAGGGCCCGGTCCACAACCGGCGGTGTCCGGAGTGTCAGCCACACGCCTGGCGGCCCACCGGCCCCGCAGCGGGCGCCGTCGGGCTCACACGATGCACCGGGCGAGCTCGACGAAGCTCGTGGTGCCCGCCAGGACCTTGGCCACGCCGTTCTCGCGCAGGTGCTGCATGCCGTCGGCCACGGCCGCCGCCTCGATGTCCGCGGCCGATCCGCGCGCCAGGATGAGCGCACGGATGCTCGCCGAGATCGGCATCACCTCGTACACGGCGACCCGGCCGTGGTACCCGGTCTGGGCGCAGCGACTGCACGCGCCCGGCCCGAAGAGGGTGAGCCCCTCCCGGAAGCCGTCCGATGCGGCGTCCGGGGTGAGGGAGGTGATGGCCAACAACTCGTCCTCCCCGGGCTCGTAGCGGATCCGGCAGTGCGGGCACAGGCGCCGGACGAGCCGCTGGGCGACAACGCAGGTGAGCGAGGAGGCGACCAGGTAGGGCTCGATGTCCATCTCCAGAAGGCGCGCCGTCGCCGTCGACGCGTCGTTGGCGTGGAGCGTGGAGAGGACCAGGTGGCCGGTCAGGGCGGCCTCGGCGGCGGTGTGGGCCGTCTCGGTGTCCCTGATCTCGCCGATCACGATGACGTCGGGGTCGGCGCGCAGGATCGAGCGCAGCCCCGCGGCGAAGGTGTAGCCGATGCGGTTGTGGACCTGGGTCTGCTTGATGCCCGCGATGTCGTACTCCACCGGATCCTCGACGGTGACGATGTTGCGGCAGGGGTCGTTGATCTCGCTCAGGATCGAGTAGATGGTCGTCGACTTCCCGCACCCGGTCGGCCCCACGGCGAGGATCAGGCCCCACGGCAGCCCGAACGAGGCGCGCAGGCGCCCGAGCGCGTCGGGGTCGAACCCGAGGCGGTCGATGTCCAGCAGTCCCTGGTCGCGGTCGAGGATGCGCAGGGTCAGCGCTTCGCCGTGGACCGTCGGCAGTGTGGCGATGCGGGCGTCGACGGATCGCCCGGCCGTGACGAAGGACATGCGACCGTCCTGGGGGCGACGGTGCTCGGCGATGTCCAACCCCGCCAGGATCTTCAGCCGGTTGACCGTGCCGGTCGGCACCGAGGGTGCCAGGTCGGTGGCATCGTGGAGGACGCCGTCGACGCGCATGCGCACCCGCACGGCGTCGCCGTCGGGCTCGAGGTGGATGTCGGACGCCCGCTGCGCCACGGCGCGCGTCAGGAGGCGGTCCACGAAGTCGGCGACCAGTCGTTCGGTGAAGTCGGCGTCGATGAGAGAGGGCGCCGAGGCGGTGCTCGGCGACCTGGCCGAGGGCGACGACCTGGCCGAGGGCGACGAGGTGGCCGAGGGCGACGAGGTGGCCGGGAAGGCCCGGCCGAGCGCCAACCGGAGCTGGGCTGCGGCGACGATCACGGCGTCGACCCCGCAGCCCGCCACCACCTGGGCGTCGTCGAGGGTGAGCACGTCGGTGGGGTCGCTGATCGCCACCAGGAGTTGGTCACCCTCGAACCCGACGGGCAGGACGCCGCGGCGGCGGCAGAAGGCGGCCGGGAGCCGGCCCACGGCGTCGGGGTCGGGGGGCGATTCGGCGAGGTCACGGTAGCGAAGGCCGAACACACCGGCGAGGGCACGGCTGAGCTCCTCCTCGTCGATCACGCCCCGGGCGATGAGGAGGTGGCCCAGAGAGTCACCCGTGAGGCGCTGCTCGGCGAGGGCCGAGTCGACGTCGGACGCCGTGATGAGGCCGTGGCTGACCAGCCAGTCCCCGAGCCGGACCCGGCGCGGGGCCGATGACCAGTCGTCGTCGCTGATGGTGTCGTCGGCGGTGCGGTGGACCCTGGTGCTCTTGGTGCGGGTCACGGTGACCCTCCTCCTCGTCGATGGTGCGTGCCGGGCCCGGTGCGCCCGGTGCGGTGTGACCCGGTCCTGTGGTCAGGCGGTCTTCCCGGGCCACCATCCCTCGTCGGCCCAGTCGGCCCAGTCGGCCCCGTCGCGTCGCGGGTCGCGGCGACGGGGCTCCTGGCTCGGCGCGACGAGATGCCAGTCGATGCCGCGCCGGCACCCCGGGCACTCCGGGAACCGCTCGCCCTGTTTGACCGTGATCTCGCCGTGCCCGCAGTGCCCGGTCCAGACACCGGACTCTTCGCACGTCTTGTTGGTGAAGGCCATCGCTGCCCTCCTCGTCGTTGCGCGACCGTCGGGGCGTCGGCCGATCCCCGTGGCGCCGCCCGGCGCGGGTGCTCGGACCGACTGCTCCATCGAAGCCATCGACCCCGGCACGCCGCCGGACAACCCAACAGCGGCCTGCGGGCGAGATTGGGACTTTGGTCCCGAGGGACCTCGGACGGCCCGGGATCATCCCGGGATCATCCCGGGATGTCCGAGGACAGGCCCGAGGACAGGCCCGAGGACAGGCCCGAGGAAAGGCCGCCATCTCGGCCCAGGAGCCCCCGTCGTCGGCGTTCCTCGCCGAGCACCTCGTCACCTGACGAGGTCAGGACGAGGTCAGGCCGAGGTCAGGCCGGTGACGGCGGCTTCGGGGCGGTGTTGACCAGCGCGGCCCGGAGGAACCGGAGAAAATCGCAGCGGAAGCAGTAGTCGCGGCACTGGTGCCCCATCAGCCGTCCCCCCTCGCCAGCCGTCCGCCGCCCGGTCCTTGCGGGCCCGGCGGGGGACCGCCACTCCCTTGTCGAGGGCAACGGTGACAAACGAGCCTCACCCTGCGCCCTCGCGCGTCCCAACACTTGCCCAACTGGTACGGCGCAGTCCAGATCGGCCGCACGGGTCGGGCATCGGCCGGACCGGCAGCCCGGCCGGGACCGCGGCGTGTGGCTAGTGTCGGCCGGGACCGGCGGCCGGGCCGTCGGCAGCACCTCGGAGGTGGCCGGGCGTGATCCGTGGCGAGGGAACGGCCGTCGTGCGGGGGGTAACCCCCGACGAGGTGTTCGACTTCGTGCTCGACCCCGCCCAGTACACGAAGGCGGACACCAAGATCGTGTGGGTCACGAAGCTCGCCGACATCCCCGGGGGGATGCTCGCCCGGGAGGACGGCACCTTCCTGGGTCGCTTCCGCGGATCGGTGGTGACCCGCTACCGGTGGAGCCGGCCGACCTCCATCGACGTCACCCTCGAGCACGGCGTGCCCCGGGCCCTGCACGCCTGGTTCGAGATCGACGCCGTGGGCGGGGGGACGCGCGTGCGTCACGTCGAGGAGCTCGACATCGGGCACGGGCCCTTGGGCTGGCTCCACGATCGGGTGGCGGGGGCGTGGTTCGCCCGTTCGGTGGCGCGCGAGGTGTCGGAGATCGCCCGGCTCCTCGAAGCGGGGGAGCGCGGCCGGGGGCCCGACCAGGGCGACGCCGCCTGAGCAGCGTGAGGCGAGCCGATCGCCCGCGCCCCGGGCCCGTCGGGGCCCGGTCGAACCTCAGGGGCGCGTGAAGCGGATGTCGAGGGTGCGCAGGTAGGTGTGCAGCCCCGCGTCCTGCACCGGCAGCAGGTGTGCCGGGGCGCCCGACTCGTTGTGGTGGCTGTGCCACATCCCCGGTGGGGTCACGAACGCCCCGCCGGCCTCCCAGTCCACGCGGGAGGGGTCCACGATGTCGCCGCCCGGTCCGATCTCCTCGCCGACCAGCGTGTAGCACCCCGGCCGGCAGTCCACGATGAGGTCGAGGGCGATGCTCTGGTGCCGGTGCGCGCGCTGCACCTGCCCCGACGGGAGCACGCCCAGCATCGCCCACAGTGTGTGGGTGGCGGTGAGCGTCCGGTCGTTGCGGGCGTTGCCGAGCAGCACGGCGATCCGGTTGCGCGTGGCGGCATCGGGGGCCGCCGCCACCTCGGCGAGCAGCGCCCGGGCGCGCGCGCCGTCGAAGCGCGTCGGGGCGAAGCGCGCCTCGGCCGCTTCGACGCCGAGATAGGCGAGGAGCGGCGAGTCGTCGACGTGGTAGAGCACGGCGCGCTCCTCGGCGAGGTGTCGGGCCCGGGACCGACCCGGGAGGGTGAGCACGTCGCCGGCGCGCCACGCCACCGTTCCGACGCCGGCAGGGCCCTCCACCTCGGAGTGCCCGCGGCCGGACAGGCAGTAGGCGAGGTTGCTGGTGGCGTTGGCGGACAGGTCGATGTGGTCGCCCTCGTCGATGCACAGGAACCGGGCGAGCAGCGACGGCCCCGTCGCCGGATACGGCGTGGCGAGCACGTCGGAGAGGTCGAGCGTGACCACACGCGTGTGGCCGCCCTGGTGCCGGTGCGCCGGGAACCGCTGCAGCGGGACCCGGCTCGTGAGGCCCGACCCGATGGGGTCGACGGCCGCGCTGTACTCGTGGAAACGCGCGTCGCCGGTCCAGTCCTCGATGGCGGGCCCGACGCCGAACGCGCCGGCCGTCGGGGTACGGGTCGTCGCTGCGGGCGTGCGCATGTCACCAGTATCGGCCACGGCGCCGTCGCGTGCCGGGGCGGGGGTTCTCGGCGCGGGTGCACGGCGGCGCGTCCACGGGCGCGCGCCCGTTCACGGCGCGCGCCCGTGGTCGCGGCACGCTGGGGAAGACCTGGGGAGGAGCGGGTTCCCACTGGGGACAGCCTCACCACAATTGGGGAAAGACCGACGAATTCTCTGGAGAACATCGGGATTTCGCGTCGCCCCCTTGACCTTCGTTGGCGGCGGGCGCAGAGTGTGACTCAGCCGGATGAACAACGACCCACCGGGGACCGGAGAGAGCGCCGCAAGGCGGGATCACCGGAGAGACGGAGGGCGACGAGTTCGCCGGTGAGGCAGATGGTGAAGCACCGTGAGGTTCCCTGGGATCGACCGGTGCCCACGCCCTGACCGGGGGTCGTCCGACCCTGGGGAGGGGCGAGCCCTCCGCCGATGGCACGGCCCCGAGGAGTTCGGGCGGCTTCGGCCGATCCGGCTACTCGGGGTCCTGCCGCGTCCGGGCTCTGGTGCGGCGCACCGCTACCGGATCGTGAATCGCGTCTCGCCCGCCGGTCGCTCGTCGACGACCGCCACCCCACCGACGTGCGCCATGGGCGGTCCCTGCCGGCACCACGCCACCAGCGCGTCGACCGACGGCGACGGGCCCTCGAAGACCGCCTCGACCTCCCCGGCCGACGTGTTGCGCACCCAGCCACCCACCCCGACGTCCGTGGCTCGCCGGGCACACGACGCCCGGAAGCCCACACCCTGGACGCGCCCGCGCACGACGACCCGGCGCCGCACCGCGCCGGGGGCTGGGCCGCCGTCCGTCACGCGGACGGGGCGCCCCTGGTCTCGACCACGCCGTCCATCAGGCAGGGGTCGATCTCCACGTCGGTGCACCGCTCGCACTCGAGCTCGAGCGTGCTGTGGGCGATGGTGAAGGGGACGCCGATGGCCGCCTTGACGCGCTCCCCGACGACCTGCGCCTCCTCGAGCGTCGGGTGCCCGGACAGCACGAGATGCGCGGACAGGGCGCGCACCTCGCTCGACAGGCTCCACACGTGGAGATCGTGCACCTCGGCGACTCCCGGGACCCCGCCCATGGTGGCCGTGAGCTCCCGCAGGTCGACGTCGGCGGGCGCCGACTCGAGCAGCACCTCCACGCTCGCCCGGAGGAGCCTGACGGCCTCGGCCACGATCACGACCGCCACCACGAGGGACGCCGCGGGGTCGACCCATACCGCCGACGCGTCGAGGACGAGCACGGCACCGGCGCCGAGGACGGCCAGCGATCCCAACGCGTCGCCGGCCATGTGCAGGGCGGCCGAGCGCATGTTGAGGTCACCGGTGCGGTCGTGCAGCATCAACGCGGCCAGCCCGTTCACCACGAAGGCGAAGGCGGCCACCACGACGACGAGCCCACCGTGCACGGCGTGGGGATGCACGAGCCGCACGATGCTCTGCGCCACGATGGCGGCGGTCACCACGGCGATCACCGCCGCGTTGGCCAGCGCCGCCAGGATGGGGCCACGGTGGTAGCCGAACGAGCGCTCCGGGCTCGGGGGCCGCAGGGCCCACCGGACGGCGACGAGCGACACCGCCACGCCCGCCACGTCGGTCACGTTGTGCCCGGCGTCGGAGAGCAGACCGACGGAGTGCGCCACCAGGCCCCCGGCGATCTGCGCGGCGGCCAGCACCACGTTGAGGCCGAGCGCGATCCCCAGGCGTCGTGTTCGGCTCGTGGCGCGGTCCATGGGCGGCGGGCGCTCCTCGGTCGGGCTGCCGCACCCCAGCCTACCGGTGGCGCCTCGCCTACCTCCGGGCCCGAGGTGCTAGCCGAACGGCCCGAACCACGCCTGCTCGGTCGTGCCGTCGCGGTAGCAGGCGAGCAGGTGCTCGAACCACGCCGTGCTGTCGGCCAGCCCGCCGGGCCGGAAGCGCTCGAGCCAGAGCCCGCGGTGGACGTCGACATACGCCGTGAGCTCGTCGGCCAGCGCCCGGCGTTGCTCGGTGCCCAGGGAGCCGAGGGCCCCGTCGCCGCCCAGCCGCATCCCGGCGTCGTGGCACGACAGGCGCAGCAGCGCCACCGTGGCGCCGAGCTCCCGGGTCACGAGGTCCCCGTCGGGACGGCCCGGCCGGGCCCGGCCGAGCCGGGCGACGGTGTCGTCGAGCACGGACTCCACGGCCTGGAGATCCGCGGTGGTGAGCCCTGCCGTCAGGGCTTTGCCGACCGTCCACTGGGGCAGCAGCAGGTGCAGCGCCAGCGCCGACATGTTCGGGGGCCGCGGCACGACCATGCGGCACACCCGGCCCAGGGTCACCACCGCGCGCCCGGTCTCGCCCGCGGGGTCGTCGTAGCAGTGGGCGTCGAGGAGCGTGGCCAGGTCGTCGGGGCCGAGCCCGGCGTGGGCGTCGACGCACCACCCGAGGGCGGCCGCCGCGGCGTAGCCCGGGTCCCCGACGGGCGGCTGCTGGTGGTGGCCCATGTCGCCCCAGTCGGTGGTGAGCAGCCCCCGGGCGCCGTGGGCGGCGCCGGCGGCGGCGGCGGCCCTGACGTTCCCCATCATGTTGTCCACGCGCCCGGCGATCGAGGTCCAGCCGGAGGTGCCCGGGCACACCCAGAAGGGCACGCCGGCGGCGGCCAGGCGCGCCGTGCGCTCCTCGAAGGGGTGGTTGTCCTCGTACCCCCATTCACACACCGTCACGCCCGGGGGGAGCTCGGCGAGGAGGTCGGGGTGCGACGCCAGCACGTCGCCCCACACGAGCAGCTCGCGCCCGGCGAGGACCGGCAGGGCGCGCAGGGCCCGCAGCCACGACGCCCATTCCCGGTGGCGGTCGGCACCGAGCTCCCAGGGCTCGTCCAGGCCGACGTGCACCGTCGTGCTCGCCAGCTGCGGCACGAGCTGGGTCAGCAGGTCGGCGACCAGCGCGAACGCGGCGGGTTTGGCGGGGTCGAGGGTGAGGGGCGGGCGGCGGATCCCGAACACCCAGTCGAACCCGTCGGGCGCGATGGCGAGGGGGCGGTAGCGGTCGAGCCGGAGCCACCGCTCGAAGTGGCCGAGGGTGTTCTGGTTGGCCACCAGCTCGACGCCGCGCCATCGGCAGTGGGCATCGAGCGTGTGCAGGTCGTCGGCGGTGAACGGGTCGGCGCGGCGCCACACCTCCTCGTGGCCCGCGTAGGCGAAGGTGTGCTCCATGTACAGCTGGAGCTGGTTGACCTTCCACCCGGCCAGCCGGTCGACGAGGGCGGTCACCGTGTCGAGGGTCGGCACGCGGTCACGCGACACGTCCAGCATGACGCCGCGCACGGCGAAGTCGGGCCAGTCGACGATGCGGCACGCCGGGAGGGCCCCGTCGGGCCGTCCCCCCGGTGCGTTGGCCCGGTGGCGAAGCTGCGCCAGCGTGGCCCGCCCGTGGCGCAGACCGGCGTCGTCGGCACCGACGACCCGCACGGCCCGCCCGTCGACCTCGAGCCGGTAGCCCTGGGCGGGCAACCCGGCGTCGAGCGACTCCACAGGGACGCGGTCGGGGACCCGGGGAGCGCCCGGTGCCGCCTCGAACGAGCGGGGACGGGGGAGCAGCAGCGGCATGCCCGCGGCGGCGGTCGCGTGGTCCGTGCCCACCGGGCTCAGCCCGCCGCCTCCCACGGTCCCTCGGGCCGCAGCCCCCGGCCCACCATGACGGCGAGCTCGTTGCGCACGACCGGCAGGTCGTCGGCGTGGGTGACGCCGATGCACCGGCCCGGCCCGTCGAGCACCTGCACCGTCTGGAGCGGGCCGCCGCCGGCGGCCGACCCGGCGATCATCGCCCCCACCACTTCGGGCAGCAGCACCTCGGCGTCGGTGGCGAGTGCGCCACGGTCGTGCACCGCCCCGTCGGCCGACACCGAGGGGTGCGCCGCCAGCACGGCCGCCTCGAGGACCGGCCAGACGGCGGGCCGGAACCCCCACAGGTTCATCGACACCGGGGTGTCGCCCGGGAGCTCGGCCGGTTCGAGGCCGTCACCGGCTTCGAAGCTCCCGTCGGGGCGTCGCCGCACGGCGCGCCGCTCCACGAGCCGCTCCAGCCGCCCGTCGGGTCGCACCTCGCAGGTCCCGCGTGTCACGGGCTCGTCGGCCACGATGGTGTCGCGCAGCCGGAACGCCACGATGGCGTGCTCGTCGCTCCCGTCGAGATGGCGGGCGAGCAGGTGCATCGCCGGCACGCCGTAGACGTCGTCGGAGTTCACGACGGCGAAGGGCCCGCCCCCGACGTACGTGCGGGCGCACAGCACGGCGTGCGCCGTCCCGAGGGGCACGGGCTGCTCGGCGAAGGCCACGGGGACCCACGACGGGAAGCACCGGCGGACGTGGTACCTGATGGCCGGTCCGGTCTGGGGGCCCAGGATGATGACCACCTCACCGAAGCCTGCGGCGGCGGCGTCTCCCGTGATCAGGTCGAGCACCGCCTCGCCGTGGAGCCCGACGGGCGCCAGCGGCTTGCACCCCCCGTAGCGCTTGGCCATGCCCGCGGCCAACACGACCAGCACCGGCCGGTCGTCTCGAGGGCTGGCCGTCACCCGCCCCATCGTAGGACGGCGCTGGCCCAGGTCATCCCACCGCCGAAGCCCGACAGCAGGACGAGGCTCCCCGGGCGCAGGCGTCCCGACTCGAGCGCGTCGGCCAGGGCGAGGGGGATGGAGGCCGACGACGTGTTCCCGTAGCGGTCGATGGTGACGACGCAGCGCCCGTCGGGGATGCCCAGCCGTTGGCTGGCGGCCGTGATGATGCGGGCGTTGGCCTGGTGGGGGACGAAGAGGTCGACGTCGTCGGGCGTGAGCCCGGCGCGCCCGAGCGCGGCGAGCGACGATTCCACGATGACCCGAACGGCGTGGCGGAAGATCTCCTTGCCGTTCATGGAGAGGTGGCCGCCGTGGTCGCACTTCAGCAGGTGGCGCAGGGACCCGTCCGCGCCCAGGTCCCAGGCGAGCAGCTGGCCGGGGCCGTCGGTGGCCTCGAGCAGCACGGCGCCGGCCCCGTCGCCCACCAGGACGGCCAGGCTCCGGTCGTCCCAGTCGGTGATGTGCGAGAGCGTCTCGCTCCCCACGACGAGCACCCGCCGGGCGCCGATCGACACGAGCCCGTGCGCGGCGACGAGGCCGTACACGAAGCCCGAGCACGCCGCGTTGACGTCGAACGCCCCACCGCGCACGCCGAGGCCCTGCTGCACGGTCGCCGACGTGCCCGGCACCAGGGCGTCGGGCGTCGAGGTGGCCAGCACGAGCACGTCCACGTCCTCGCCGCTGCGGCCGGCGCGCGCCAGGGCCTCCGCACCCGCGGCGATGGCGAGCTCCGAGGTGGTTCCGCCGATCCGTCGCTCCCGGATGCCGGTGCGCTCGGTGATCCACCGGTCGCTGGTGTCGAGGCGGGCGGACAGGTCCTCGTTGGTGACGATCTTGTCAGGGACGGCAATGCCCCACCCTGTGACCACTGCACCCGGCATGGGCTCAGTTCCGCTCGAGGACGTGGACCGCGACGAGGGCGGCGTCCTTCCCGGCCATGATCCCGCCGGTGTTGACGGCGACGGCCAGCCGGGGGTCGTCCACCTGCCGGTCCGACGCCGTGCCACGCAGCTGCGCCACGAGCTCGGCGACCTGGCATATCCCGGTGGCGCCCAGCGGGTGCCCGCGCGCCACGAGGCCACCACTCGGGTTCACGCACACGGCGCGCCCTCCCACGTCGGTGTCGCCCGCGGCCGTGGCCGCTCCGGCCGCCCCTGCCGGGAAGAACCCGAGGGACTCCAGGGCGTACAGCTCCTCGGCGCTGGTGGCGTCGTGGAGCTCGACCACGTCGACGTCCTCGGGGCCGATGCCCGACGCCTTCCAGGCTTCCTCGGCCGTCTCACGCAGGCGGTCGTGGTAGTCGAGCTCGCCGTTGCCCGACCGCAGGATGCTGGCGCGGATCCGGGGCGCACCGCGCTCGGCCCCCACCGACAGCACCGCGGCGGCGGCCCCGTCGGTGAACGACGAGCACATGAGGCGGGTGAGCGGGGGGACGACCATCGGCGCGGCGAGGACCTCCTCGACCGTGACCGGTGTGCGGAACTGCGCCAGCGGGTTGCGGGCGCCGCTGCGCCGGGCCTTGGCCGCGGCCGCGGCGATCTGCTCGGGGGTGGTGCCCCGCTCCTCGATCTGGTGGCGCACCCAGGTGGCGTTGAGGGCCATGAGGACGCTGCCGGCGTCGTTGTCGAGCCTCACGCGCAGCTCGGCGCGCTCGTCGGCGGGCAGCCCGTCCTCGATGCCGGCGATGGTCTCGGCCCGGTGCCCCGTCCACATCTTCTCGACCCCGAGGACCAGCACGGGTGACTGGCCGGCCAGCGCCGCCATCACACCGAGGTGCATGGCCGACGACCCCCCGGCGCACGAGTTGTCCACGTTGACGACGCCCGTCGTCCCGAGGTCCACCTCGCGCAGCCAGCTCTGGCCGCGGATGCAGCCCTGGTCGCAGAGGCGTCCGCCCAGGGCGTTGGCGACGACCACGAGACCGACGTCCGCGGGCGACAGGCCGGCGTCGTGCAACGCCGCCACGACGGCGTGGCGCGCCATGGCGTCGGGGGTGAGGTCCCGCCGGTCCATCGGCGTCATCCCGATTCCGACGACGCTCACGTGCTGTGTCACCACGACCTCACTTCCCGGAGTCCGGAGGGCACGCGACGAGGCCGGCGAACTCGCCGGCCACGTCCTCGAACTGTACCAGCGGGTCGTCGGCGGTCACGAAGACCGCGACGTGGTTCGCACCGGCGTCGACGAAGCGGGCCAGCGCGGTGGCGCAGGTGCGGGCGTCGCCGGTGACGAGGTGCCGGGCGAAGGAGTGCGCCGGGAGCCCGTACAGCGACGACATCCACGCCAGCCCCCGCTCCCCGGCCGCGTCGCCGCCCGCCGACACGAACACCACCGTGGCCCGGGTGATGTCGGCGGGGTCTCGTCCGGCGCGCTCGGCCTCCTTGCCGAGCCGGCCGACGGCGGCCGCGTACTCGGCCGGGGGGACGAACAGCGGGATCCAGCCGTCGCCGCGGCGTGCGGCGCGGCGCAGCGCCGCCTCGCTCGATCCCCCGACCCACACCGGGACGGGGCCGGCCGCGGGCAGCTGCACGTACCGTTCGCCCGGGGACACCGCCCAGGTGCGGCGCAGGGTGTCGATGCCCTCGTCGAGCAAACGGCCCCGCGTGGCGAAGTCGGCGCCGGCGGCCCCGTACTCGCCGGCGTGGGTCCCCACACCCACCCCCAGCACCAGCCGGCCCCCCGACAGGTGGGCCAGGGTGGCCGCTTCCTTGGCGACCGACGGCGGGTGGCGCAGGGGCAGCTGCAGCACGCACGAGCCGACGACGACACGGCTGGTGGCCGTGGCCGCCACCCCGAGGGTGGCGAGGCATTCGAGCGCGGGGCCGTGCCAGAACAGGTGGTCGCACGCCCACAGTGCCGTCGCCCCGCCGGCCTCGGCTCGCCGGCAGATCGAGGCCAGGGTCGGCGCGTCGGGCGGCTCGCCCTGCTGGGGGAAGGTGGGCAGGATCAACCCGAGGGCCCCTGTGACCGGGGCCGGGACCCCGGCAACAGGCTGGGCCGGCGTGGCGGAGGGCACGCCGCATGGTAACCGCGGGCCCTTAGTTGACGGTCCGTCAGATTCCGCCCGGGGCCGGCGCGGGCGCCGGGCCGGCCCGCGGGCCCGGTGCCGCCCACCGTCACGGCAGAATGGGGGAGTGCCCGACGCCGACGCCCGAACCGTGGCCGATGCCGCATCCGTCGACCCCGGGGTGACCGGCCCCGGGGTGACCGAGCCCGTCCTGTCCGACCCCGTCCTGACAGACGAGGTGCGGGCGCAACGCGAGGTGGACCTGCGGTCGCTGATCGAGCTCATGCGTCCCGCCGTGCAGGCCGACGGCGGGGACCTCGAGCTCGTGGCGTTCGACGTGGCCTCGGGCGTGGTCGATGTGCAGCTCCGAGGCGCGTGCAGCTCGTGCGCCATCTCGTCGACCACGTTGCAGGGCGGCGTCGACCGCATCCTGCGGGGTCGCCTCGACTGGGTGACCGAAGTCCGTGGTGGCGTCGACGAGTCCGGTGACCCCTTCGCCAGCGCGGCGATGGGCCGCGGCGCGTACGTCCCGAAGGCCTGACCGGCGGCGGCTCAGGCGGCCAGGTCGGACTCGTCGATCTGGCCGTAGCGGACGAGCGGTTCGAACAGGTCGAGCACCATCCGGTCGGGGTCGGTGATCCCGCGCAGCGGTGGCGTGGCCAGTGTGCGCGTGGCGAAGCGCCGGGCCACGGCGGCCTTGCGGGCGTCGCCGTCGCGCTCGAGCGCCCACGCCGCCTCCTCCACCAGGAGCGCTCCCTCCACCGTGTCGGCGAGCAGCTCGGCCAGTCGGCGGCTGTGCAGCAACGCCATGTCGTCGGGCGCGCCCTCCAGGTACGCGATGGCGGACCGGGCGTCGGCGAGCGCGCCGGCCACGGTGTCGCGCGTGCCCGCCAGCACCTTGTGCCCCGAGCCGCTCTCGAGCGCCTGCTCGACCCGGGCGATCAGGGCGAGGTGGGCCCGTTCGCCGCGCATCGCCCGGCGGACGTCGACGCACAGGATGTTCTCGGTGCCCTCCCAGATGGTGTGGCACTGGGCGTCGCGCAGCTGCCGGGCCATGGGCCAGTCCTCCATGTAGCCGTTCCCGGCCAGGACCTCCAGTCCCGTGGAAGCCGCTCCCAGCGCGGCGCGGGTGCAACGCATCTTCGCCAGGGGCACGAGGATGCGGCGCAGCAGGCGACCCGACTCGGCGTCCTGGGCGCGGCGCGACGCGGCGGCGCACTCGTAGGTGACCGCCATCCCCGCTTCGAGGTCGACGAGCATGTCCACGAGGGTCTCGCGCACCAGCGGGTAACTGTCGATGCGGTTCCCGAACTGGGCGCGGCGCCCGGCGTAGATGGCGGCCTCGAGGAAGGAGCGGCGGTGGATGCCGAGGCCCATGAGGGCGACGCCGAAGCGGCTGCCGTTGACCATCTCCATCATGCGGTTGATGCCCCGCCCGTCACGGGCCGCGTCCGCACCGCCCTGCGCGGCGCGCGCGCCTGCGCCTCCGGCCAGCCACGCCCTCGCCCCGTCGAGCGACACCTCGCCGGTGGGCACGCCCACGGTGCCGAGCTTGGACTTCAGTCGTTTGACGGTGAAGCCGTTCGGCGAGCCGTCGGGCAGGATGCGAGGGACGATGTAGGTGGCGAGGCCCCGGCTGCCCGGTGGGGCGCCCTCGGGCCGGGCCAGGACGATGAACACCTCGGCGTCCACGTTGGAGCAGAAGTGCTTCTCCCCGAACAGGAGCCACTCCTCGCCGTCCTGCACGGCGCGCGTGGTGTTGGCCCCGACGTCGCTGCCCCCCTGACGCTCGGTGAGGAACATCCCGCCCTCCCAGGCCTCGTCGGGGTCGACGCTGCGCAGGCGCCGGAGCAGGTCGTCGCGTGCCGCCGCCGGGGCGTAGCGCTCGACGATGTCGGCGGCGCCCGACGTCATGCCGAGGCCGCAGTAGATGGCGGTCTCGGCCTGCGACACCAGGTACGACACCGACGCCGTCACCACCCCCGGCACCGGTCGTCCGACCAGGGACTCCAGGCTCACGAAGCCGTTGCGCACCAGGTCGGCCTTGCTCTGTGTCCAGGTCGGGTGGTGCACGACCTCGTCGACCACCTCGCCCCAGCGGTCGTAGCGGCGCAGGACCGGCCCGTGCTTGTCGGTGACCTCGGCCCGGGGGGCGATGACCGTGCCCACCAGTTCGCCGTAACGGCTCACGTGCTCCTCGGCCAGGGCCCGTTCACCGGGGTCGGGGAGGTGGCGGTCGAGGAGGGCGATGAGGTTGGGGTCGAGTCGGTACCAGTCGAGCCCGGTGGCCTGCTCGAACTCTGCGTAGTCGGGGAGCATGTGCTCGATGCTACGGCCCCCGGGCGCTCCCGTCGCCGTGCGGCCGGCCCGCGGCCACTTCTTTAGGAAAGCTAATTAGAATGGCAAATGATGAAGACCGTCTCCTCCGAGCCCGGCGCCGCGTCGCACCCCGACCCGGCGTCTGCCGCCCGCCCGACGGTGCCGGGCGCCACCGTCGTGGCCGCGCCGGGGCCGTTGTCCGTCGAGCCCGCCGCCCCTGAGCCCGTCGCCCCTGAGCCCGCCCCCCCCGGGCCCGCCGCCCCCGGCGTCGCGGTCGGGGCACCGGGCTCGGACGCCGAGACGGCGGCGCGACTGCGCCTGGCCGTCACGCGCCTGGCGCGCCGGCTCCGCCAGCAGGTCGCCGGGGGCGTGACGTCGTCGCAGGTCTCCGCGCTGGCGACCGTCGAGCGCCTGGGGACCCCGACACTCGGGGAGCTGGCCGCGTCCGAACAGGTCCAGCCGCCGAGCATGACCAAGATGGTCGTGGGCCTCGAGGCCGCCGGCCTCGTCGCCCGCGGCGAGGACGACAGTGACCGCCGCGTCGTCCGGGTGGCGCTCACCGCCGAGGGCCGGCGGGCCCTGCAGCGGAGCCGCTCGTTGCGCACCGCCTACCTCGTCCGCCGCCTGCGTCGGCTGTCGGATGCCGAGCGGGCGTCGCTCGAGGACGTCGTGCGGTTGCTCGAGCACCTGGTGGAGCAACCGTGACCCGCCTCCGGCGGGCGGCCGGCACGACGTTCCGGTCGTTGCGCGTCCGCAACTACCGCCTCTACTTCACCGGCCAGCTGATCTCGGTCAGCGGCACGTGGATGCAGAGCATCGCCCAGGCGTGGCTGGTCGTCCGGTACCTGGCCCCGAAGGGACAGGCCGGCGTCGACGTCGGGTTCACGATGGCGCTGCAGTTCCTGCCGATGCTGCTGTTCGGCGCGTGGGGCGGCCTGGTCGCCGACCGCGTCGACAAGCGCCGGCTGCTGTTCGGGACCCAGGCGGCCGCCGGCGTGCTGGGGCTGGCGCTCGGGCTGCTCGTGATGCTGGGCCCCGGCCCCGCGGGCTCGGCCCACCTGTGGGAGGTCTACCTCCTCGCCCTGCTGCTGGGCTTCGTGAACATGCTCGACAACCCGGCCCGCCAGACGTTCGTCATCGAGATGGTGGGGCGCGACGACCTGCCCAATGCCGTCAGCCTGAACACCATCGTCATGAACGGGGCCCGGGTCATCGGCCCGGCCATCGCCGGAGCCCTCATCGCCACCGTCGGCCTCGGCGTGTGCTTCCTCACCAACGCGGCGAGCTACGTGGCGGTGATCGTGGCCCTGGCGCTGATGCGGCGCAGCGAGCTGCTCCCCGCCGAGCGCGTGGTGCGCGCCAAGGGACAGCTGCGCGAGGGCCTTCGCTACGCCTGGCACACCCCCAACCTGCGCGACCCGCTCGTGCTCGTCTTCGTGGTCGGGCTGCTCGCGTACAACTTCACCGTGATCCTGCCGCTGTTCGCCAGGGAGACGTTCCACGGCGGTGCGGGGACCTTCGCCACGTTGACGTCGCTCATGGCCGGGGGCGCCGTCGTCGGGGGCCTGGTGGTGGCCAACCGCGGCCGACCGAACATCCACCGGCTGACGGCCATCGGCATGGTCTTCGGCTGTCTCATCGCGGCGGTCGCCCTGTCGCCCACGCTCGTCACCGCGTGCGTCCTGCTCGTCTTCATGGGGGCCCTGTCCATCGGCTTCATCGCCACGGCCAACGCCACCATCCAGCTGCGGGTCGCCCCGTCGATGCGCGGCCGGGTCATGGCGCTGTACGCCATGGGCTTCCTCGGCACCGCCCCCATCGGGGCGCCGCTCGTGGGGTGGATCTCGCAGACGTCGAGCCCGCGGGTGGCGCTGCTCGTCGGCGCGGGGGCGACGGTCGTGGCCTCGGCTGCCACCCGGGCGCGGCACCGCAACGAGCACCGCCGCGCCGAGGCCATGCCCGAGGGCGTGGAGGAGGCGACGCCGGGCACCGAGCTGGGCGTGGCCTGACGGGCCGGGGCACGAACCGGCGGACCGGCGCGCCGCGGGCTCAGGCGCCGGTGGGTCTGGGCTCCTTCGGGAGGCCGAGGACTCGCTCACCCACGATGTTGCGCTGGATCTCCGCCGTGCCGCCCCAGATGGTCTCCGAGCGGCTGAAGAAGAACGACGCCTGGAGGTCGCTGACCGGATAGCCCGTCCCGCCCCGGCGCGAGCGGCGCAGGCCGTCGTCGTCGTCACCGTCGGTGCCGGTCAGGATCAGGCTCTCGAGGCCGAGGATGTCCATGGCGAGCGTCATGGTCGCCTGGTGGTACTCGGACCAGAACATCTTGTGCATCGCGCCCAGCGCGGCGGCGTGGTGGGTCCCGTGGAGCGCGTCGGTGAGGGACCGGTAGCCGTTGATCTTCATGATCTTCACCTTGGTCCAGGCCCGGGCGAGGCCCTGGCGGACGCGGGGGTCGGTGATGCGCCCCGTGCGGCGGGCCTCGGCCACGATCTGGTCGAGCTCCTTCTCGAACCGGCGGTGCCCGGTCGTCGACGACGCCCCCCGTTCGAAGCCCAGAGTGGTCATGGCGACCTTCCAGCCGTTGTTGACGCCCCCCACCACGTTCTCCTTGGGGCACCGCACGTCGGTGAAGTACACCTCGTTGAACTCCGACGAGCCGTCGACCTGCTTGATGGGGCGCACGTCGACCCCCGGCTGCTTCATGGGGACGAGGAGGTAGGAGATCCCCGCGTGCTTGGGGGCCCCGGGGTCGGTCCGGGCGAGGAGGAAGATGTAGTCGGCGAACTGGGCCTGCGTCGTCCACACCTTCTGGCCGTTCACGACCCACTCGTCCCCGTCGAGCGCGGCGCGGGTCTTGAGCGACGCCAGGTCGCTCCCGGCGTCGGGCTCGGAGAACCCCTGGCACCACGTGATGGTGCCGTCGAGGATCTGGGGGATGAACTCCCGCTTCTGCTCCTCGGTTCCCCACTGCAGGATCGTCGGGCCCACCAGGGTGTCGCCGAAGAAGTCGGCCCGCATGGGGGCGTCGGCCCGGGCGAACTCCTCGTTCAGGACCACCTGCTCGATCAGCGACAGCCCCTTGCCCCCGTACTCGGTCGGCCACGAGGCGCAGATCCAGCCCCCCTCGTGCAGCGTGCGGATCCACCGGGCGTTGAACGCCTCGCGCTCGGCACCCGAGGGCCGGGTCCCGGGGTCGAACCACCCTTCGGGGAGGTTGTCCTCCAGCCAGGCCCGGACCTCCGTGCGGAAGGCCTCCGCCTCGGGGGGATAGGTCAGGTCCATGGGACGCTCCTAGTGCGGGGGGAAGGGCGCTTGGTGCGGGCAGGCGGGCACGACGCCGACGGTACCGCCGTGCCGGTCCCGCGGCCAGACGGCGGCCGCCCCGGGGGGCGGCCTCACGAGTGCCCGCCCAGCTGGACCGCCTTCACCAGGAGCATGGCGACCGCCACGACCAGGTACCCGTACATCAGGACCATCGTGGCGGTGCGCCCCCGCGACCAGGTGGGCCGCTCGAGCAGGGCGAGGGGCGGCATGCGCCAGTTCACCCGCCGGGCCTGTTCGTCCGCGTCGGGCGGCGGGCGCCGGACGACCGCCCGCAGGTACAGCCCCCCCGCCAGCACCAGCACCAGCGCCAGGGCGGCGCCCAGCCCCGCCAGCAGCGCCACCACGTCGACGTGGGGGAAGACGGTGGTGGTCATCAGGATCAGCGACAGCACGAACAGCACCGACACGATCGTGGTGGCCACGGCGTTGAGCCACGGGCGGTTCACCCACGGGCCCAGCACCGCCTTGTCGTTGCACAGCAGCAGGAGGAACACCGTGGCGCTCGGGAGCAGGACGCCGGCGAGCGCCTGTACGGCGGTCGTGATGAGCCCGAGCGGTGCCCCGGGGATCAGGACGATTCCGGCCGCCGCCCCCACGATCGCCGCGAACGTGGCGTAGAAGCCTTTGGCGTCGCGGACCCGGCGGTGCAGCGAATGGCTCATGCCGAACATGTCGCCGAACGCGTACGAGGTCGACAGGGTCACCGCCGCGGCGCCGATGATCGATGCGTTGAGCAGCACGATGGCGAAGAGGGTGCCCGTGGCGTTGCCGAGGTAGTGGTCGAGGGCGTGGGCCACGCCGCCCGCGTTCGTGAAGTGCCCCGCCGCCCGCGTGCCGCCGAAGGCGAAGGCGGCGGTGATGACGATGAGGCTGGCGGCGAGCACCGTCACGAAGGAACCGATGA
>Ga0307373_10001870_pt1 | contig 38902 bp, 36 predicted proteins | sample OX2MG_FD_202534 | JGI IMG/M metagenome (GOLD analysis project Ga0307373, IMG submission 202534) | Soil microbial communities from Risofladan, Vaasa, Finland - OX-2 | ecosystem: Environmental > Terrestrial > Soil > Coastal area > Acid sulfate soil | place: Finland: Risofladan, Vaasa | collected...
CCCCCCCCCCCCCCCCCCCCCCCCCCCCCCCCCCCCCCCCCCCCCCCCCCCCCCCCCCCCCCCCCCCCCCCCCCCCCCCCCCCCCCCCCCCCCCCCCCGCCCCAGAAGTTGCCCCCCGCAAAACCGGAGATCGGGGAAAAAGCAAACCCGCCCCGCGCTGAATCCTTACGCCGGAATCGACGTCGACTGCCAGGCGACGAACTTCCAGGCGCCGGCCTGCTTCACCCAGACGTTCAGATACCTGAGCCTGAGCGACTTCGGCTTGCCGTCCACCTCGACTTCGATCGCCGCGCGGCCGGTCACCAGGGCGGTGTCGCCGTACACGCGCACTTTCTGCTCGCTCGGCTCAACCTTGCGGTAGCGGAACTTGCCCGTGCGGATGCCCTCGACGTAGCTGTGCTTGCTGTCGATCACCGCGCTCGAGTGCGTGTACACCAGGTCCTCGTGCAGCAGTTGCGCGAGCGTCCCCGCGTCCTGCGCGGTCATCGCCGCGCAGCGCCGAGCCTCGAGCGCGAGAATGTCCTGTTCCACCGTCATGTCGTTTCTCCTTTTGCGTTCAACCCCAGACCTCGCGCGCGACCTCGACGATGCGCTCGAGCTTGCGCCACTGATCGTCCTGCGACAGCGCGTTGCCGTGGTGCGTGCTGGAGAAGCCGCACTGCGGCGACAGGCACAGGTCCTCGAGCGACACGAAGCGCGCGGCTTCGTCGATGCGGCGCTTGATGAGGTCCTTGGGCTCCAGCTCGCCGACCTTGGTGCTCACCAGGCCGAGCACCACCTTCTTGCCCTTGGGCAGCGCGCGCAGCGGCTCGAAGCCGCCAGCGCGCTGCGAATCGAACTCCATGAAGTAGCCGTCGAGGTCGGTCGAGAACATCGCCTCGACCACCGGCGCGTAGCCGCCCTCGGCCACCCACGCGCTCCTGAAGTTGCCGCGGCAGGTGTGCATGCTGAGCGTCATGCCGGCGGGGCGATCCTTCAGCGCCGCGTTGATCGCTTCGGCGTAGGTGCGCGGCAGCTGTTCCGGGTCGTCGCCGTTTTTCGCGCAGTTGGCGCGGATCTTCGGGTCGCACAGGTACGCGAACGCCACGTCGTCGAGCTGCAGGTAGGTGCAACCCGCCGCGGCGAGGTGCGCGATCGCCTTGCGGTAGGCCTCGGCCACGTCCCGCCAGAACTCCGCCATGTCCGGGTACGCTTGCCGCGAGATGGCAGCGCGCCCGCCGCGCAGGTGCAGCATCGAGGGCGACGGGATCGTCATCTTGGGGGTGCGCTTCGCGACCGATTTCAGGAACGCGAAGTGATCGGCCATGATCGGCTTCGAGCAGCCCACCTTGCCGGTGACGCTCGCAATTGGCGGCTGCTCCTCGCTGCCGCCGAACTTCGGTCCCGGGTTGGCCGTGGTGACAACGCCGTCGAGCTGCGCCAGGAAATCGAGGTGCCACCAGTCGCGGCGGAATTCGCCGTCGGTGACGGCCTGCAGGCCGATCGCTTGCTGCTGCGCGACCGCCTCGCGAATGGCGCGCTCCTCGATGTCCCTGAGCGTCGCGGCGCCGAGCTCGCCGCGCTTGCAGCGCGCGCGCGCCCCGGCGAGCCCGGGAGGACGCAGCAGGCTGCCGACCTGGTCGGCACGAAAGGGGGGCCCGGCGTTCACCGCCGTCTCGCTCAGGCGGCGCGAGCCGCCCGGGCGGCGGGCTTGAGGACGAAGTCGTAACGGATCTCGTACTCGCCGGCGGGGTTCTTGCCGCAGTCCACCACCAGCGAATCCTTGACGCCGAATACCGCATCGGAGTCCAGGTACTCGTCGCCGCGCACGAACAGGTGTGTCACCAGGGTGTCGCAGCCCGGCGCCGCGATCTTGAAGTGCAGGTGCCCGGGGCGCATCGGGTGCCGCCCGGTGGCGACCAGCATCCTGCCCACCGGGCCGTCGTGCGGAACCGGGTAGCTCTGCGGCTTGACGCAGCGAAACCAGAACCTGCCGTCCCGGTCGCTGCGAAAGCGCGCACGCAGGTTGGTGCCTTCGGTCTTCTGCACGTCGTAGAAGCCGTCGCCGCCCGCCTCCCACACGTCGAGCACCGCCCCGGCGATCGGCTTGCCGTCCAGTCCCGACACGCTGCCGCGCACCACGCAGGGCTCCCCCGGGGTGCCCGGCTTGACGATGTCGGCGCCGAGCGCCATTTCGGGGGCGCCCTCGACGAAGAACGGCCCGAGCACCGTCGACTCGGTCGCGTGGCCCGCGTTGCCGTAGTTGATGAAGTCCACCAGCATCGACACCCCGAGCGTGTCCGACATCAGGATGAACTCCTGGCGCTTGTCGTCGCACCAGTGGCCGGTCTCGGTGAGGAACCCGATCCCCGCGAACCACTCCTCGGGCGTCGGGCGCACTTCGCGCACGAAGGCGTGCAGGTGCCGCACCAGGCTCGCCATCACTTCCTTCAGGCGCGGGTTCGGCGTCGCCTCGAGGCGGCGCAGCACCTCCGCGGTGAGCGTCTCTTCGTCGAAATTGCGAATCGGCATGCGCGCCTCCAGTCTGTTTCTGTTTCGTCAGGACGGCGATGCTACCATCGGCCGCGTGCCAGTCACCGACACTGCGAGAAACAGCATCGCCTTCGTCGCGCCGGGCGAAGATCCCGCGCGCTGGCTTCCGCTCCTGCGCGCGGCGCTGCCGCGCGAGCGCTTCCACCCATGGCCCGAAATTCCCGATCCCGCCGCGATCGACGTGGCGCTGGTGGCCAGGCCGCCCGAGGGCGCGTTGCGCGGGTTCACCAACCTGAAGCTGATCCAGTCGCTGTGGATGGGCGTCGACGGCCTGCTCGCCGATCCCACGCTGCCGCGCGAGGTGCCGCTTGCGCGCATGGTCGATCCCGGCATGCTCGCCGCGATGTCGGAGACGGTGCTCGCGTGCGTGCTCGACTGGCACCGGAATCTCCATCGCTACCGCGCGCAGCAGAGCGCGCGGCTGTGGCGGGCGCTTCCGCAGCTTCTCGCGTCGGACCGCACGGTCGGACTGCTCGGCCTGGGCGAGCTGGGGCGTGACGCGGCGGCGAAGCTGCTCGGGCTCGGCTTCAAAGTCTGTGGATGGAGCCGCCGGCCGAAGACGCTGCCTGGCCTCGAATGCCTTTCCGGAAACGATGGAATGCGCGAGGTTCTCGCGCGCAGCGGCGCGCTGGTGTGCCTGCTGCCGCTCACCGCGCAGACGCACGGCATCCTGAACGCGCGGACCCTGGAGCTGCTGCCCGAGGGCGCCTGCGTGATCAACGTCGGGCGCGGCGCGCACCTCGTCGAGCGCGACCTGCTTGCGGCGCTCGACTCGGGGCGCCTCGCGCACGCCTGGCTCGACGTGTTCGAGACCGAGCCGCTGCCGGCCGCGCACCCGTTCTGGATGCATCCCGGCGTCACGCTCACGCCGCACGTCGCGGCGCTCACCGAGCCGCGCACCGCGCTGGTGAAGATCGTCGCCAACGTGGAGCGCGTGCGCCGCGGCGAGCCGCCCGCGGACCTGATCGACCGGCAAACGGGCTACTGAGCGCCGACACCCGGCGGCAACCAGAGCTCGCCTGGCAGGCCGCGCTGCACGAACCGCTCGAACTCCGGCGCGGACATGGGAGGCGCCACGTAATAGCCCTGGATCTCGTCGCAGCCGTGCAATCGCAGGAATTCGAGCTGCCCGAAGGTCTCCACCCCCTCGGCGATCACCTTCAGCTTCAGGCTCTGTCCCAGAGCGATCACCGTGCGCACGATGGCGGCGTCGTCGGGATCGCCTTCCAGGTCGCGCACGAAGGACTGGTCGATCTTGAGCTTGTCGATCGGGAAGCGCTTCAGGTAGCTCAGGCTGGAGTAGCCGGTGCCGAAGTCGTCGATCGCAAGGCCCACGCCCAGCTGCTTGAGCGCCGTCAGGGCCGCCTGGAACGAATCGGCGCTTCCCATGACCAGACTTTCGGTCAGCTCGAGCTCGATCTGCCCGGCGCTCACCCCCGCGCCGGCGATCGCGTCGGCGATGCTGGCCAGGAGCGACTTGTCGCGGAACTGGCGCGGCGACAGGTTGAACGACAGTCTGAGCGGTTGCATTCCCCCGTCCAGCCAGGTGCGCAGCTGCCGGCATCCGTCCTCGAGGATCCAGTGCCCGATCGACACGATCAGCCCGCTGTCCTCCGCGATCTGAATGAACTGCGCCGGCGGCACCAGGCCCTTGACGGGATGATTCCACCGCACCAGCGCCTCGGCGCCGACGATGCGGCGCGTGCGAAGGTCGACCTGCGGCTGATAGAAGACCGCGAATTCGCCGCGCTCGAGCGCGCGCCGCAGGTCGACCTCGATCGCCAGGCGCTCCGCGGCCCGCCGGTTGAGCTCCGGCGTGAAGTACTGCACGTCGTCGCGGCCGAGCTCTTTCGCCTTGTACATCGCCGTGTCCGCGTGCCGCACCAGCGTGTCGAGGTCCTGGCCGTCCGCGGGGAACAGGCTCACCCCGATGCTCGCGGTGACGAAGACCTCCTGCCCTGCGACCCTGAACGGCTCGCCCAGCGCGCCTCGGATCTTGGCGACCACCGCGGAGACGTCCTCCGGGCGCCGGAGATCGGCGAGCAGCGCCACGAACTCGTCCCCGCCCAGGCGCGCGAGCGTATCCCCGCGCCGCAGCACGGGGGTGATGCGCGCGGAAACTTCTTTCAGCAGCGTGTCCCCGCCCTGATGGCCGAAGCTGTCGTTGTGCAGCTTGAAGTTGTCCAGATCGAGGAGCAGAAGCGCCGCGTATCGGTTCAGCCTACGGGCGCTGCTCAGCATCTGCGCCGTCAGCTCGACGAGCAGGCTGCGGTTCGGAAGACCCGTCAAGCTGTCGTGCGTCGCCAGATGCTCGATCTGCCTTTCGTAGCGCAGCCTCTCCGTGATGTCGGTGGCGAGCACCAGATGCGCCGAGGCCCCTTCGAACACGATGCCGTAGGACATGACGTGCACGTCGATGATGGAGCCGTCTTTCTTGCGGTGGCGCCATTGGCCATGGTCGCGCGCAGCCGCGCGCGGCTCCAGTTCCTCGGCGAGCAGGCGCGGCACGTCGTCCGCAGGGCGGATGTCCCCGATCGTCATCGCGAGGAACTCGGCCTTCGAATAGCCGTAGTGCGCGACGGCCGCTTCGTTGACCGCCATGAAGCGCAGATCGTCGTGCCGGAAGACCCACATCGGGCTGGGGTTCTTGTCGAACAGCGCGCGGTACTGCTCTTCCGAGGCGCGCAGCGCTTCCTCCATCCGGCGCCGCTGGGTGACGTCGCGCACGACGCTGAGGCTGCCCATCGCGCGGTCGATCTCGACCAGCGTCGTGTGGACCTCCGCGTGGAACGCGCTCCTGTCCAGGCGCCGTTGCGGGATCTCCGCGATGGGAAGCGTGTCGCCGCGTTCATAAAGGGCGCTGAGCCGCGTCGCCACCATGGCGTGCGCCGAGGGATCCACCAGATCCAGGACGGACCTTCCTTCGAACTCGGCCGCCGACGTACCGCCGTACAGCCTGATCCCCGCCGGGCTCATGAACAGGATGCGCCCGTCGCGATGCGTGAACACGGCGTCGGGGAGCAGATCCACGAGCGTCCGATAACGCACCTCGCTCGCGCGCAGTGCCACCCCGGCGCTGATCCGCTCCGTGACGTCGGTCGACACCCCCTGGTAGCCGGTGAACGTACCGCCGTGGTCGAACGTCGGGCGCCCGCTGACCGACAGGTAGCAGGGCCGCCCCTGGTCGTCGAGCCGCCCCATGACGAAGTCCCGAAACGGCTTGTGGGCCTCCAGCGTCGCGCGATGCGCCGCCCACTGCGCCTCGGAGACACCGAAATGCGGGGTCTCCCAGCGCCGCTTGCCCAGGTACTCGCGGACCGGAAAGTGCGCGGGCTGGAGCAGGTTGTCGGGAAAGCTCTTGAAGCGCAGCTCCGCGTCCTGCTCCCAGTACCAGTCGGCCGACACCTCGACCAGCCCGGCGAGCAGGCGCTCGCGCTCCTCCAGCGTCTGCGCCATGCGGTTGAACCGGTCCTGCATCCTTGCGTATTCGGCGACCGGCCCGGGGCCCGAGGCGCGCGCCGACAGCTCTCCCCCCGCCACCGCGTCGGCGGCCGCGATCAACCTGTCGACCGGCCGCACCACCCAGCGCTCGTAGCCGATCCAGGCCAGCCCGCAAAATGCCAGCACCGCCGCCGCGAGCATCGCGAGGCCCTGCGCCAGCGTCCGGTCAACCGGGCCCACGATCGATGCCTTCGGGACCCCGATCACTACGTACAGCCCCACCTCACGATCCAGCTGCGCCGGCGCGAAGGCGTACATGGTCGCCTCGCCATGCAGACCGGGCGCTTCGATGATGCCCGCGCGTCCCGCGCTGAGCGCTGCTCGCAGCGGCGCTACAGGGATCGGGCGCCCGATCAGCCCGGCGGCGGCTGGAGCGGCGGCGAGCACAACGCCGTGCCGGTCGACGGTCAGGAACTGTGGATGGCTCGGCAAGCGCGCGGCGTCCGGAAAGGGGGCGAAGACACCGAGGTCGAACGCCGCAAACGCGACGCCCGCCGCACGCCCGGAAGCGTCCTCGACCGGGATGCCGAAGGCGACTGAACCGAGGTGGGTCGCTCGTCCGACCTGGTAGCTCCCGGCGGCAAAGGCCCCGCGCCGGAGCGCGCGCACGAAATACTCGCGATCCGCGATATTGATCGCCTGCGGCAAGGGCAGCGCCGAGCACAGGAGCCTGCCCTGCAGATCGGCAAAGCCGAGGTTGGCGAGATGAGGGATTGCCGGGCGTACCGTGGCGAAATAGCGCGCGCATTGGGCGAAATCGCGCCGACGCACCTCCGGCGCGTCAGCCAGTCCGACGAGCAGCAGCCGGGCGGACTCGAGCAGACGCTGTTGCGCCAGGGCGCTGACGCGGGCGACGCTTTGCTCCACCGAGTAGGCGTTCTGGATCCGCTGCGCGCGTGCATGCAACGCGCCCCACACCATGATTGCCACGACGGGCAACACGGCAATCAGCACCAGCAGGAGGAACCAGGTGCGGAGCGAAAGGCGGCGCGCGTCGCGAAGCATGTGCGGGACTGCGCTCAGTCGTCGGGCATGTCTAACGCGGGCTTTCCGCTGTCGAACACCTGGGCGCCGCGCGCGTCCGCCGTCGTCGATTGCCGGCGCCTGGATCGGCCCACGCAGGCGGCACGCGCGTCAGCGCGCCAGGTAGCCGCTGTCCACCGGCAGGGTGACGCCGGTGATGCAGCGCGCCGCGGGGCTGGCAAGGAACAGGATCGCGGTGGCGATATCCTCGACCTCGGGCAGCACGCCGAGCGGCGCGTGCTGCATCACCTTCTCGAGCACCTCCGGGTTGGAGAAGATCGGCGCCGTCAGCTCGGTGCGCACGAAGGTCGGCGCCACGGCGTTGACGCGGATGCCGTGCTCGGCCCATTCGAGCGCCAGGGCGCGCGTCAGATTGACCACGCCGCCCTTGGAGGCCTGGTAGGAGGCGTTGGGAAAGATCCCGCCCGAGAAGCCCATCACCGAGGCGAGATTGACGATCACGCCGCCGCCGTGCGCTTGCATGCGGCGCGCCGCGATCCGCGAGCAGGCGAACAGCGCCGTGAGGTTGACCTCGATCACCCGGCGCCAGTCATCGAGAGAAACTTCGGTCGCCGGCTTGCGGATCGCGATGCCCGCGTTGTTGACCAGCACATCGAGCCCGCCCAGCTCCCTGACCACCCGAGCGAAGGCACGCTCGAGCGCCGCCTCGTCGGTGAGGTCGCAGGCAATGCGCAGACCCTCGCCCGCGCCCGGATCGAGATCGAGCACCGCGACGCGCGCGCCGGCCCGCGCGAACAGCGCCGCGGTGGCCGCGCCGATGCCGCGCGCGCCGCCGGTCACGAGCGCGGTTTTGCCCTGCAGATCGAAACGCTCCATCGGGCTCAGTATACTTGCCCGCATGCACGACCTCGTGATCCGCGGCGCGACGCTGCTCGACGGCCTGGGATCGGCGGCGGTCGTCGGCGACCTCGCGCTGAAGGACGGACGCATCGCGGCGCTCGGCCGCGATCTGGGCGCCGCGCGCGAGACGCTCGATGCGGGCGGCCTCGCGCTGATGCCCGGCATCATCGACAATCACACGCACTACGACGCGCAGGTCACCTGGGACCCCGGCCTGTCGGCCTCGTCGGCGCTCGGGGTCACCACCGCGGTGATCGGCAACTGCGGCTTCACCATCGCGCCGTGCAGGCCCGCCGATCGCGAGCGCATCATGAAGAACCTCACGCAGGTCGAGGGCATGTCGCTCGATGCCCTGCGCGCGGGCATCCGCTGGGATTTCGAGACCATCGCGGAATACCTCGCCATGCTGGAGCGCTCCGGTACGGGGATCAACCTCGCGTGCTTCGTGGGCCACTCGTCGCTGCGCACCTACGTGATGGGCGAGGACGCGCCGCGGCGCTCGGCCAGCGCCGCCGAAGTCGAACGCATGCGCGCGCTGGTGCTCGAGGGCATGCGCGCCGGCGCGGTGGGCTTCGCGACCAGCACCTCGCCCGCGCACAACGGCGAGGGCGGAGTGCCGATGCCCTCGCGTCTGGCGGACGAGGCGGAGCTGCGCGCACTGGTCGGCTGCCTGAAGCAGGCCGGCTGCGGCGTGTTCATGCTCACCAAGGGAGGGCAGACGCGCGTGGCTTTCCTGGAGGAGCTCGCCGCGGCCTCGGGGCGCCCGGTGGTGGTCGCGGCGCTGCTGCACAACAGCACCAACCCGCGCTCGGTGTTCGAGGACCTCGACGCGATCGCCGCCGCCAACGCGCGCGGCCGCCGGCTGGTCGGCGCGGTGTCCTGCACTCCGCTCACCAACGACTTCACGCTGCACTCGCCCTACCCCTTCGAAGGGCTGGATGCGTGGCAGCCCGCGCTCGGCCTGACAGGCGCGGCGTTCAAGGCGAAGCTTTCAGAGCGTGCCTTCCGCGAAGGCGTGCGCGCCGAGCTCGCGCGCCCGGCGCACTTCCGCCTGTTCAACGGCGAGTGGGACAAGGTGAACGTGATCGAGGCGCAGCTCGCTCGGCACAAGGAATGCGAGCAGCGCTCGATCGCCGCGCTCGCGCGGGAGGCACACGCCGATCCGCTCGACTTCCTGCTCGAGCTCGCGCTCGCCGAGGACCTCGAGACCGTTTTCAGCGCCCTGCTGCTCAACTCCGACGAGGAGGCGGTCGCGGCCATGCTGCGGCACCCGCACAGCCTGGTGTCGCTCTCGGACGCGGGCGCGCACCTCACCTTCTTCAACGACGCCGGCTTCGGCCTGCACCTGCTCGGGTACTGGGTGCGCGAGCGCGGCACGCTCGGGCTGGCACAAGCCGCGCGCAAGCTCACGCACGATCCCGCCGCGCTGTTCGGCATCGCCGGGCGCGGCGCGCTGGCGCCGGGCCATGCCGCCGACCTGCTGCTGTTCGATCCCGCGACGGTCGGACGCGGGGCGAAGCGCCGCGTGCGCGACCTGCCCGGCGGCGCGGCGCGCCTGACGACGCCGGCGCTCGGCGTGCACGGCGTGTGGGTCAACGGCACGCGCATCGTGGACGCCGGCGGCCCGCTGCCGCTCGAGCGCCTGCCCGGGCGCGTGCTGCGCGCGTTCGACGCCTAGCGGGACCCCGACCTGGACAAGGAGAAACAGACATGATGAAGCGCATGCTCGGCCGGCTCGAAGTGCCGGCGATCGGTCTCGGCTGCATGGTGATGCCGGGGTTCTATTTCGCAGGCATCGAGCAGCAGTCGATCGACACCCTGCACCGCGCCGCCGACCTCGGCGCCGGATTCATCGACACCTCGGACATGTACGGCTTCGGCGAGAACGAGACGCTGCTCGGCCGCGCCATCAAGGGACGGCGCGACGCTTACGTCGTCGCCACCAAGTTCGGCAACATCCGCCGCCCGGACGGCAGCCAGGACATCGACGGCCATCCCGAGTACGTGATCGAGGCCTGCGACAAGAGCCTGCAGCGTCTGGGCATCGACGTCATCGACCTGTACTACCAGCACCGCGTCGATGCGCGGGTGCCGATCGAGGATACCGTGGGCGCGATGAAGCGCTTGGTCGAGCAGGGCAAGGTGCGCCACCTCGGCCTGTCGGAAGCCGGCCCGCAGACGCTGCGGCGCGCGCACGCGGTGCACCCGATCGCCGCACTGCAGACCGAGTACTCGCTATGGACGCGCGACGTCGAGCGCGAGATCCTGCCGCTGTGCCGCGAGCTCGGCGTCGGCTTCGTCGCCTACTCGCCGCTCGGGCGCGGCGTGTTCGGCGGCGAGATCGCCGGCGCGGACAGCCTCGCGCAGGACGACCGGCGCCGCAGCCACCCGCGCTTCCAGGGCGAAAACCTGAAGGCCAACCTGGCGCTGGTCGAGCCGGTGCGCCGCATCGCGCAGGCGAAGGGCTGCACCCCGGCGCAGATCGCACTCGCCTGGCTGCTCGCGCGCGACCCGCACGTCGTGCCGATCCCCGGCACGCGGCGCATCGACCACCTGGAAGCCAACGTGAAGGCGGCCGGGATTTCGCTCGCGCCGGCCGAGATGGCGCTGCTCGATTCGGCGTGCCCGCCGGACGCGGCCAAAGGCACGCGCTACCCCGAGGCGCAGATGAAGCGCCTCGGGCTGTGAGCGCGGCGCCTCAGCCCGCGAGCGCCTGAAGCACCAGCCAGCCGCCGGCGAGCACTAGGGGCGCGCCGGCGAGGCGCGCGCGGCTCCTGAGCGCCACGCCGAGCCCGACCCCCGCGACGTGCAGCAGGATGGTGGCCGCCAGGAAACCGAACGCGTAGCCCGTGGCGGAGTCCTGGTGCGGCAGCCCGATGGCGTGCGCGATACCGTGGAACAGCGCGAATACCGCGATCAGCGCCACCCCGGGCGCCTTGCGCTTCACCGCGAAGGCGATCAGCAGCCCGAGCGCGAGCACCGAGGCGGCGATCATCGGCTCCATCAGCGGCGGATGCAGCCCGGCGAAGCCGAGCAGACCCCCGAGCGCCATCGAGCCGACGAAGGTCGCGGGCACCGCCCACAGCGCGCGCCCGCCGAGCTGCGCCGCCCAGATGCCGACGGCGAACATCGCCAGCATGTGGTCCAGGCCCATGAGCGGATGCGCGAAGCCCGCGAACAGACCGACGAGAAGATCGGGTTTCATGTGCTGGGTCCCTGACTGTCTAGCATTCCCTGGGTCTCGACGAAGCGGATCACGGCCTGCAGACCCTGGCCGCTCTTCAGATTGGTGAATACGAAGGGGCGCTCGCCGCGCATCACCTTCGCGTCGCGCGCCATCACCTCGAGCGAGGCGCCCACCAGGGGCGCGAGGTCGATCTTGTTGATCACCAGCAGGTCGCTCTTGGTGATGCCGGGGCCGCCCTTCCTCGGGATCTTGTCGCCGGCGGCGACGTCGATCACGTACAGCGTGAGATCGGACAGCTCCGGACTGAAAGTCGCCGCGAGATTGTCGCCGCCGGATTCGATCAGGATCAGGTCCAGCTCCGGAAAGCGGCGGTTCAAGCGCGCCACCGCCTCGAGGTTGATCGAGGCGTCCTCGCGGATCGCGGTGTGCGGGCAGCCGCCGGTCTCGACCCCGATGATGCGCTCGGGTGCGAGCGCTTCGTTCCTCACCAGGAACTGCGCGTCCTCCTCGGTGTAGATGTCGTTGGTCACCGCGGCGATGTCGTAGCGCTCGCGCAGCGCGCGGCACAGCGCGAGCGTGAGCGCGGTCTTGCCCGAGCCGACCGGGCCGCCGATTCCTACTCTCAAGGGTTGCGTCGCGTTCATGAGCGGAACAGCCTGCTGTACTGGGTTTCGTGTCGTGCCGAAAGCAGCGCGAGGCCGGGAGCGAAATTGCACAGCTCGTCGTCGGCGAGCGCCGCGGCCCGGCGCGCGGCGCCGGCGATGCGCGCGCCGAGCGCGAGCAGCATCTTCTGGCCGCCGGTCTGCCCGAGCGGCACCGCCTTCAATGCCGCCATCGCCTGGTTCTCGAGCCAGGCCCACAGATATGCGGTGAGCGCCTCGTGCGGCCCGATGTCCCAGTGCGCCGCCGCGCAGGCGAAGGCCGTCGGAAAAGCGATCTCCTCGAAGCCAGGCGCGGGTACGCCCAGCTCCGGCAGCAGCCGCGCGAGCGAGTAGCCCATCTGCGCGGTCTCGGCGCGCAGCTCCGCGGTCTCGCGCCCGGCGAGGAACAGCGCGTTCCAGCGCTGCGCCGCCGCGGCATCCCTCGCGCCCCAGGCCGCGCACAGGCGCAGCAGCACCGGCGCCTCCATCTGCGCGACCGAGCCGTCGAAGACGTCGCCGATCCAGCGCTCCGCGCTCGCGGCATCGCGCACGATGCCGGCTTCGACCGCGGCCTCCAGTCCCTGCGAGTAGCTGAACGCACCCACCGGGAGCGCGGGGCTCGCGAGCTGCAGCAGGCGTACCAGGCGCAGATCGGCCGTGCTCATTCGTGCTCCCGATCGCCGCGGTGGCCGTGATGAGGGTGATCGTGGTCGTGATCGTGATCGTGGCCGTGCGAATGATCGTGGCCGCACGCGTGCGCCGCCTCGCCGTGCTCGTGGATGCGCCCGCCGTGCGCGGGCTCCTCGCCGTGGCGGTGGCCGCCCGCATACGCGCCCGCTTCGGGCTCGAACGGCGCCTCGATCGAACGCAGGCTCGCGCCGAGCCCCTTCAGCATCTCCTCGAGCACGTGGTCGGCCGCGATGCGCAGATGGCCCTCGCCCACCTCGACCGGCACGTGACGGTTGCCGAGGTGGTAGGCGGCGCGCGCGAGCGCGGCGGGCGAGGCGCACTCCACGTGCAGCACCTGTTCGGGCCGGGCGATCACTTCGATCACGCGCCCGTCGGAGGCGACCAGCAGATCGCCTCCGCGCAGCAGCTCGCCGCGCGGCAGCTGCAGGGCGACTTCCTCGCCGGAGGCGAGCCGCGCGCGCTGGCGGCTCTTCTGGCGCTGCTCGAAGGGCAGCTCGAGCCGGCCCCGCACCTCGACCTGGTAGGCGGCGCGCCGGACCTTGAGCTTGGACTTGATCTCGAGCATCAGAACAGGAAGTAGCGTTGCGCCATCGGCAGCACCCTGGCCGGCTCGCACACCAGCAGCTCGCCCTCGGCCCTCACCTCGTAGGTCTCCGGGTCGACCTCGATCCTCGGCTGCCAGGCGTTGTGCACCATGTCGCGCTTGCCGATGCCACGCGTGTTCCGCACCGCCTCGAGCGGCCGGCCCAGGCCGAGCTGCGCGAGCGCCGGGTTCTCGAGCGCGGCCTGCGACACGAAGCTCACCGAGGTGCGCAGCGCCTTGCCGAAGGACCCGAACATCGGGCGGTAGTGCACCGGCTGCGGAGTCGGAATCGAGGCGTTCGGGTCGCCCATCCCCGCGGCCGCGATCATGCCGCCCTTCAGAATCAGCGAGGGCTTGACGCCGAAGAACGCCGGCTTCCACAGCACGAGGTCGGCGAGCTTGCCGGGCTCGACCGAGCCAACCGCGTGCGCGATGCCGTGCGCGAGCGCCGGGTTGATGGTGTATTTCGCGACGTAGCGCTTGACGCGCGCGTTGTCGCTCGTCTTCGGGTCGCCCGCGAGCGCGCCGCGCTGCACCTTCATCTTGTGCGCGGTCTGCCAGGTACGGATGATCACCTCGCCGACGCGCCCCATCGCCTGCGAGTCCGACGCCATCATGCTGAAGGCGCCGAGGTCGTGCAGGATGTCCTCGGCGGCGATCGTCTCCCTGCGGATGCGCGACTCGGCGAACGCGACGTCCTCGGCGATCGCCGGATCGAGGTGGTGGCACACCATGAGCATGTCGAGGTGCTCGGCGATGGTGTTCACGGTGTAAGGCCGGGTCGGGTTGGTCGAAGAAGGCAGCACGTTCGGCTCGCCGCACACGCGGATGATGTCCGGCGCGTGCCCACCGCCCGCGCCCTCGGTGTGGTAGGTATGGATGGTGCGGCCCTTGAATGCCTTCACCGAGGCCTCGACGAAGCCCGACTCGTTCAGCGTGTCGGTGTGGATCGCCACCTGCACGTCCATCTCGTCGGCGACCGCCAGGCAGTTGTCGATCGCCGCGGGCGTGGTGCCCCAGTCCTCGTGCAGCTTGAGGCCGATCGCCCCGGCACGCACCTGCTCGCGCAGCGGCTCCGGAAGCGACGCATTGCCCTTGCCGAGGAAGCCGAGGTTCATCGGGAACGCCTCGGCGGCCGCGAGCATCGACAGGATGTGCCAGGGCCCCGGGGTACAGGTCGTCGCGTAGGTGCCGGTGGCGGGCCCGGTGCCGCCGCCGAGCATCGTTGTGACGCCGCTCATCAGCGCCTCTTCGATCTGCTGCGGGCAGATGAAGTGGATGTGGCTGTCGATGCCGCCGGCGGTGACGATCATCCCCTCGCCCGCGATCGCCTCGGTGCCGGCGCCGATCGGTATCGTCACCCCGGGCTGGATGTCCGGGTTGCCGGCCTTGCCGATCTTCCAGATGCGCCCGTCCTTGAGGCCGATGTCGGCCTTGACGATGCCCCAGTGGTCGACGATCAGCGCGTTGGTGATCACCGTGTCGGCCACCTCGGCGGCGAGTCGCTGACTCTGGCCCATGCCGTCGCGAATCACCTTGCCGCCGCCGAACTTCACTTCTTCGCCGTAGATCGTGCAGTCCTTCTCGACCTCGATCCACAGTTCGGTGTCGGCCAGCCGCACGCGGTCGCCGACCGTCGGGCCGAACATTTCAGCGTAGGCCTGGCGGGTAATCTTCATTTCAATTTACCCATGATCTTGCCGGTGAAACCGTACACCTTGCGCGCGCCGGCGAGCGCAACCAGCTGCACGGTGCGCGTCTGTCCCGGCTCGAAGCGCACCGCGGTGCCCGCGGCGATGTTCAACCGGCAGCCGTAGGCCTTGGCACGCTCGAAGCGAAGCGCATCGTTGGTCTCGTAGAAATGGTAGTGCGAGCCGACCTGGATCGGGCGGTCGCCGGAGTTGGTGACTTCGAGCGTCACCGTGCGGCGGCCCGCATTGAGCTCGATCTCGCCCTGTGTGACCTGCATCTCTCCCGGAATCATGGCGCCCTCAGACGATGGGGTTGTGGACCGTCACCAGCTTGCTACCGTCCGGAAAGGTCGCCTCGACCTGGATCTCGGGAATCATCTCCGGCACGCCGTCCATGACCTCGTCGCGCGCGAGCAGCGTCGCGCCCCAGGTCATCAGCTCGGACACCGGGCGCCCTTCGCGCGCGCCCTCGAGGATGCCGGCGGAGATGAACGCCACGGCCTCCGGATAGTTTAGCTTGAGGCCTTTCGCCTTGCGCCGCTCGGCGAGCAGCGCGGCCGTGAAGATCAGCAGCTTGTCTTTTTCTCTGGGCGTCAGTTCCATCGCTCGGCTCCGAAGCGCTTCCTTGCAAGGACGGTGCCAAGGCCCGCCCCCTGCGCAGCCGGTGCATTCTGCACCAAAATGGCGAACCGGCGCGGGCGGCGCACCACGACGAGGCGCGCCGCGTCGTCATTCGCAACGCGCTGCTGCATCACGCGCTCGACTACACGCCCTACGAGGGAATCGAAGTGACCGGCTGGCCGGCGGTGACGCTCTCGCGCGGAGAAGTGATGTGGGAGGACGGGATGTTCCGCGGTATTGCGGGCCGCGGGCAGTTCGTGAGGTGCGGCCTGCCGGAGCCGTGGCGGCTACGGCGGGTGGCGAAGAGAAGCTGGGAGTAGCGGCGGGGCCGCTCGCCTCACGGCCTGGCGACGTCCGCCGCGGCGCCTTTCCGATTTCTCTCGAGCGCGGCCTTTCGCTCGCCCCATCCGTCGTCCAGAGTATCAATGTAGCGATCGAAGCGGTACACGCGCCCTCGCTTCTGGCCCGTGATCTCACGCACAATTCCGAGGCCCTCGAACCTCTGCAGCCATGTGATCGCCGTGTCGAGAGTGACGTCGAGGTGCCTCTTGACGCCGCGGGCATTAATGATCGGATATTCGTAGAGCAGACGGATCAGCTCGGGGCCGCGGCGCTGGCCTTGAATGAGCTTCTTCATGTCGTCTTGGAGAGTGATTAGCTTCTCCGACACAACGATCGCTTCCTTGGCGGTCAGCTCGATTCCGAGTAGGAAGAACTTGACCCAACCGAGCCAGTCGCCCTTCGCACGAATCGCCGTCAGGCGGTCGTAGTACTCCCGCCGGTTCTCGACCAAATAAAGACTGACATAGAGCAGCGGTTGCCCCAGCTTTTTCATCTGGCAGAGGATGAGCGCGATCAGCAGCCGTCCGATGCGGCCGTTGCCGTCGGTGAACGGATGAATCGTCTCGAACTGTGCGTGAGCGAGCGCGCATCGAACGAGCGGCGCCATCGTACTCTGATGCTCGTTGATGAAATACTCGAGATTGCCGAGCGCCTGATACATCTCCTGCTCGGGAGGCGGAACGAAATCCGCTTCCGCCGCGCTTGAGGCTACGCGCCCTATCCAGTTCTGCCGCGGACGGAAATTGCCGGGATTGCCCTCGTCTTCTCCTTGCAGAAGAGTGGCGTGCAGATTCTTGAGCAGCGTTGAGCCGATTTTGTTCGCCTGTCCGAGACTCTTCAGGCCAGCGTTGAAGGCGCGAACGTACTTGACGACCTTTTCCACTGCCTTGCTCTGGCCGTGATCGGCATCGGCTTCGGCCTCGTATTCGAGCACCTCGTCGAGCGTGCAGGAAATGTTCTCGATCTCGGAGCTGAGGATCGCTTCGCGGCGCACATACATTCCGGCGAACAAGTCGGGGTTCGGAATAGACCTCGCCATCTGGGCGAGCTGGCCCAGATGGAACTCGGCCTTCGTGAGCGTCAGGATTCCTTCATCATCCAAGGCGAGCTCCGGGTGCGGCGGAAGGGGGTTGGGAAAGAAGGCCAAGTACCCTTCGGGTACTTGCTTGGTCCTTCCGGCGCTGGACTGCATCGGGTTCATCCGAATCCCTTCGAATAACGTCCCATCCGGGGCCGCATTTAATCGATCAAATTTAAGGAACATCGATTAAGGCTCCAGTGGCGTAGCGTATTACCATACCCTTAATCGATCAAGCGCCATCCCAGTCGATTAGCGCGGCCTGAACAGGCCTCCTTAATCGAGTTGCGGCAGCCCATTCAGGCGTGCGCCCAGTCCGTGGCACGTTTTGCCGAGGCCCTGAGATCAAGCGCGGTGCTTCGCAACCACGGGAACGAATTTGCGCAGGTTCCAAGTCAGGTGCGCCAAATCCGCGGCTCGATCGCCTCGCGCCCGACAAGCGCCGGGCGCAAGACGCGCCACAGCGCGATGAACCAGTTGCGCGCGGACTCGCTCGAAGCGCCGAGATAGCGCGCGACGAGCAGCCCTGGTAGCCGGGTCACCGCGCCCTCGCCAGTGTGCGGATGAAGCGAGCGGCAACCAGCGAGCACGTAGTCGTCGATCGAGGGCGCCGCCGCAAGCAGCGTCCCCGCAACCGGTTCCCCGCGCAGCCCCGCCGCCGATTCGAGCAGCGGCGATCCCCCCTCGATCCGTCCGCGCTCGTGCCACAGCGGCTTGCCGTCGCGCTCGATCGAAGTCGCGAGCCGGCACGCGCCGCGCGCAAAGCGCTCGCCCGAGCCAGTCCGCCCGAGGCACAGGATCTCCCAGCCGATAAAACGCGCGTCGCTATCGAGCCGCACCTCGGTCTTCATCCCGGCGAGCGCGCCGGCGAACACGATGGTCTCCTGCGGCAGCCACTCCAGGCACGCACCGCGCGCCACCTCGAAGCCGATGCTCTGGCGCGCCCAAGGGCCCGCCGAGCGGTACCACTTGCCCGCGCCCGGCGTGGTCAGCAGCGCGTGCGCGCCCTCGCCGACGCGTGCCGAAATCTCGAGCACATCGCCGCCCGCGATGCCGCCGGGCGGATGCAGCACGATCGCGTGGCACACGCCTTCGCCTTCCGGATAGAGCGGCTTCTGCAGCGCGAGCGGGCCGTCGTGGCGGCGCGCGGCGAGGACGCTCTTTGCGCCGCGGCGCTCGAAGCCGAGCGCGAGCTGCGCGCGCCAGCTGGCGAGGTGAACGGGCTCGGCGAGGTGCATGCGGCGATCATACCGCCAGCCGCTCGCGCACGCGGTCGGCGTCCATCTCCGCGCCGCGCCCGCGCGCGACGATCTCGCCACGCTCCATGACCAGGTACTGGTCGGCCAGGGACCTCGCGAACTCGTAGTACTGCTCGACCAGGAGAATCGCCATCTCCCCGGTCGCGGCAAGCGCGCGGATCGCGCGCTCGATGTCCTTGATGATCGAGGGCTGGATGCCCTCGGTCGGCTCGTCGAGGATCAGCAGCTTGGGCTGCATCGCGAGCGCGCGTCCGATAGCGAGCTGCTGCTGCTGGCCGCCCGAGAGGTCGCCGCCGCGCCGCCGCAGCATCTGCCTGAGCACCGGGAACATCTCGAAGACGCGCGCGGGCAGGCTCGCCCCGCGCGGCCGGCTGGCCAGGCCCATGTCCAGGTTCTCGGCCACCGTCAGGCGCGGGAAGATCTCGCGCCCCTGCGGCACGTAGCCGATGCCCGCGCGCGCGCGCACGTAGGGCGGCGCGCTGCCGAGCTCCCGCCCGTCGAAGCGCACGCTGCCGCTCGCCCCCGGCACCAGGCCCATCAACGTCTTGAGCAGTGTGGTCTTGCCCACGCCGTTGCGCCCGAGCAGCGCGGTCACCTGGCCCTGCTGCAGCTCGAACGACAGATCGCGCAGGATGTGGCTGCCGCCGTAGTACTGGTTGAGATGCTCGACGGAAAGCACGGCTAGCGACCCAGATAGACTTCGATCACGCGCGGGTCGTTCTGCACCTGCTCGTGCGGGCCCTCGGCGAGCACGCTGCCCTCGTGCAGCACGGTCACCTTGCGCGCGATGCTGGCGACGAACGCCATGTCGTGCTCGACCACCACCAGCGAGTGCTTGCCCGCGAGCGACAGGAACAGCTCCGCGGTGCGCTCGGTCTCGTCGTCGCTCATGCCCGCCACCGGCTCGTCCAGCAGCAGCAGCCTGGGCTCCTGCATGAGCAGCATGGCGATCTCGAGCCACTGCTTCTGGCCGTGCGACAGCAGGCCCGCGGGCCGGTCGGCGCTCTCGGTCAGGCGCACCCGGCGCAGCATGTCGGCGATGCGGTCGCGCTCCGCGGAGGACAGGCGCGCGAACAGGGTCTTGCGCACCCGCTTGTCGGACTTCATCGCCAGCTCGAGGTTCTCGAACACCGAGTGCTGCTCGAAGATCGTCGGCTTCTGGAACTTGCGCCCGATCCCGGCCTGCGCGATCTGCGCCTCCGAAAGGTGTGTCAGGTCGATGGTCTGGCCGAAGAACGCGCTGCCCGTGTCGGGGCGCGTCTTGCCGGTGATCACGTCCATCATGGTGGTCTTGCCGGCGCCGTTCGGACCGATCACGCAGCGCAGCTCGCCGACGTCGATCGACAGCGAAAGATTGTTCAACGCCTGGAAGCCGTCGAAGCTGACGCTGATGCCCTCCAGGTACAGGATCGCGCCGTGCGTGGTGTCCAGCCCGCCGGTGGACACCCGGCCGAACGCCGCCTCCCCCGATGGGCCGCCGTCGAGCGCGGTGGTGAAGGCGATGGTGCTCACGGTCCGGCCCCCGCCCCGCCCGGTGCCGGCCGCCGCAGGCGGCGCAGGCGGCGCAGCGCGCCGACCACGCCTTGCGGCAGGAACAGGGTCACCAGCACGAACAGCAGCCCGAGGAAGTACAGCCAGTAGTCGGGGAACTCCTGCGTGAAGTAGCTCTTCGCGCCGTTGACCAGCAGCGCGCCGAGCGCGGCGCCGATCAGCGTGCCGCGCCCGCCGACCGCGACCCAGATCGCGACTTCGATCGAGTTCGCGGTCGACATCTCGCTCGGATTGATGATCCCGACCTGGGGCACGTACAGCGCGCCGGCGATGCCGCACAGCACCGCCGACAGTGTCCACACGAACAGCTTGTAGTGCTCGGTGTTGTAGCCGCAGAACATCACGCGCTGCTCGGCGTCGCGGATCGCGGTAAGCACCCGGCCAAACTTCGAAGTCACCAGCCAGCGCCCGAGCAGCAGCGTGCCGAGCAGCGCGGCGCCGCTGAGCGCGAACAGCACGACCCTCATTTGCGGCGTCGCGATCGGGATGCCGAGAATGCGCTTGAAGTCGGTGAAGCCGTTGTTGCCGCCAAAGCCGGTGTCGTTCCTGAAGAACAGCAACAGCGCGGCGTAGGTGAGCGCCTGGGTGATGATCGCGAAGTACACGCCCTTGATGCGCGAACGGAACGCGAACCAGCCGAAAACGTAGGCGAGCAGTCCCGGGACGAGCACCACCAGCGCGGCGCAATACCAGAAATGCTCGGTGAAGCTCCAGTACCAAGGGTAGGCCTTCCAGTCGAGGAACACCATGAAGTCGGGCAGGAAGCTGTGGTAGACGCCGTCGAGCCCGATCTCGCGCATCAGGTACATGCCCATCGCGTAGCCGCCGAGCGCGAAGAACAGCGCGTGCCCGAGCGACAGCATGCCGGTGTAGCCCCACACCATGTCGAGCGCCACTGCGAGAATTGCGTAGCAGATGATTTTGCCGCCCAGGCTCACCCAGTACTCTGAGAGGTGCAAGGCGCTGCCCGAGGGCGTGACGAGCGCCGCGAGCGGAACGAGCACGAACAGCAGGACGGCGAACGCGCCGTACGCGGTCCACGCGCGGGACCCGTACATCCGCCTCAGCGTGCTCGAGGGCGGCCCCACTCTCTAAGTCTCCACTGCTCTACCCTTCAGGGCGAACAGGCCCTGTGGGCGCTTCTGAATGAAGACGATGATGAACACCAGCACCACGATCTTGGCCATCACCGCCCCCGACCAGGACTCGAGCAGCTTGTTGACCAAGCCGAGGCCGATTCCGGCATACACGGTCCCGGCGAGCTGGCCGACTCCGCCCAGGACCACGACCATGAACGAGTCGACGATGTAGCTCTGGCCGAGCGCCGGGCCGACATTGCCGATCTGGGAGACCGCGCAGCCGGCGAGCCCCGCGATCGCGCAGCCCAGGCCGAAGGCGAGCGTGTCGACGCGCGCGGTCGGCACGCCCACGCAGCTCGCCATCGCGCGGTTCTGGGTCACCCCGCGCACGAATAGCCCGAGCCGCGTGCGCGCAAGCAGCAGCCACATGCCCAGCACCACCGCGGCCGCGAAGGCGATGATGTAGATCCGGCTCCAGGGCAGCACCAGGTTCGACATCACCTGCAGGCCGCCGGACATCCACGACGGATTGACCACCTGCACGTTCGGCGCGCCGAAGATCGACCTTACAACCTGCATCAGGATCAGGCTGATGCCCCAGGTGGCGAGCAGCGTCTCGAGCGGCCTGCCGTACAGCCAGCGGATCACGGTGCGCTCGAGGATCATTCCGACGATTCCGGCCACCACGAACGAGGCCGGCACGGCGCAGGCGAGGTACCAGCCGAAGGCGCCCGGCGCGTAGGCCTTGAACAGATTCTGCACCACGTAGGTCGCGTAGGCGCCGAGCATCATCAGCTCGCCATGCGCCATGTTGATCACGCCCATGATCCCGTAGGTGATCGCCAGGCCGAGCGCGGCGATCATCAGGATGCTGCCCAGACTCAGGCCGGCGAACAGCAGCCCGACGCGGTCGCCCCAGGCGAGCCGCTCGTCGACCGATGCGAGGCTGGCCTTCGCCGCCGCGCGGATTTCGGGGTCCGGCTCGGCCCAGCTGCCGTCCGCCTTCTTCGCCACCAGCGGCAGCAGCAGCGTCTCGGTCTTGGTGCTGCCCGAGCGCGCCAGCGTGCGGATCGCGGCGAGGCGCTCGGCGTTGCTGCCGACGTGCAGGTGCACCGACGCTGAGACGATCTCGAGCAGACGCTTGATCTCCGGATCGGTCTCGCGCGCGAGCGCCTTGTCGACCACCGGCAGCGCCGCGGTGCGCGGGTCGTCGGCCAGCTCACGCGCCGCCTTGAGGCGCGTGGCGCGGTCGTGCGAAACCAGGCGCAGCGCGGACACGGCGGTGTCGAGCACGCCGCGCACGTAGTTGTTGAGCACCACGTCGCTCGCGTCGGACGGCACCGGGGAGATCTTCTGCCCGGTCACCGGATCGGTTGCCGTGCTGCCGTTGATGATCAATACCCTGTCGCCGGAGGTCTGCACGTTGCCGGCGAGCAGCGCGCGCAGCAGCGGCTCGGCCTGCTCGTCGCCGGATTCGACCAGCGCGTTGATCGCGGCGATCTTGTCGTCGCTCGTGTCGCCCAGGGCAAGCTTGTGCACGACCGCAGGATCGAGCGCCAGCGCGGGCCGCGCGAACGCCAGCAGCCCCAGTACCAGCAGGGCAAGTACGAGGCGTATCGGGGTAAGCGATTCTTTCTGCATGGCCGCGTCGCGGTAGCGACGGACGGCGGCAACTGCCGCCGCCCGCATCCGCTCAGGTCTTCTTCGTCATCTTCACCGCGTAGTCCTTCTTGCCCTTGTCCTCCGGCAGGTACGGGCTCCACGGCTGGGCCTTGATTGGCCCCTTGGTCTTCCAGACCACGTCGAACTGACCGTCCGCGCGCACCTGGCCGATGAACACCGGCTTGTGCAGGTGGTGGTTGTGCGGATCCATCTCGATCAGGAAGCCGTCCGGGGCGTGGAACTTCTGCCCGCCCATGGCGGTGATCACCTTGTCGACCTGGAAGGATCCGGCCTTCTCGACCGCCTGCTTCCACATGTTGATGCCGATGTAGCTCGCCTCCATCGGGTCGTTGGTGAGCGGCTTGTCGGCGTAGGGCAGCTTCATCCTCTTGGTGTAGGCCGCCCACTTCTTCTTCCACTCGTCGTTGACCGGGTTCTTCAGCGACATGAAGTAGTTCCACGCCGCGAGCTGCCCGACCAGCGGCGCGGTGTCGATGCCGCTCAGCTCCTCCTCGCCGACCGAGAACGCGACCACAGGAATGTCGGTCGCCTTGATGCCCTGGTTGCCGAGCTCCTTGTAAAACGGCACGTTGGAGTCGCCGTTGATCGTCGAGACCACCGCGGTCTTGCCGCCGCCGGCGAACTTCTTGATGTTGGCGACGATGGTCTGGTAGTCGCTGAAGCCGAACGGGGTGTAGACCTCCGCGATGTCGGCGTCGGCGACGCCCTTGGCATGCAGGAAATAGCGCAGGATCTTGTTGGTCGTGCGCGGGTACACGTAGTCGGTGCCGAGCAGGAAGAAACGCTTGGCGCCTCCCCCGTCCTCGCTCATCAGGTACTCGACCGCCGGGATCGCCTGCTGGTTGGGCGCGGCGCCGGTGTAGAACACGTTGTAGGAGAGCTCCTCGCCCTCGTACTGCACCGGGTAGTACAGCAGCCCGTTCAGCTCCTCGAACACCGGCAGCACCGACTTGCGCGACACCGAGGTCCAGCAGCCGAACACCGCCGCCACCTTGTCCACCGTGAGGAGCTGGCGCGCCTTCTCGGCGAACAGCGGCCAGTTGGACGCCGGATCGACCACCACCGGCTCGATCTTGTGGCCCATCACCCCGCCCTTCTTGTTGATCTCATCGAAGGTGAACAGGTCCATGTCCTTGAGCACCGACTCGCTGATGGCCATCGTGCCCGAGAGCGAGTGCAGCACGCCCACCTTGACCGTCTTGCCCTTGGCCAGAATGGCCGGCGCAGCCAGCCCGCCTGCCGCGGTCGCGGCCCCCAGGGTCAGCCCCTTGACGAATGTGCGTCTTTTCATACGTATCCTCTCTAATAAAAATGGATCGGTCCCCGGCCGCCGTAGCTGCCTCGCGGGTACAAACGCAACGTCCGTGCCACGCTTGCGCGCCGCGGCGCGGGCGCCTGTTTCTCAATCGAATTCGCGCCGAAGGTGCGGTGCGCGCAGCGAAGGGTCGTACGGCGCTCGCGCATCCATTCAGTGCATGGCAATCCGCTCATGCACGTTCCTGATGCATGGCCTCTGACCTGGTTGATCCTGGTCAAGGAGCTCCCGCGCCTGCGCGCTAGCGTCCAGACATCGGAGCCTTGGAGGCCACATGGGAATCAAGGACATCTGCAGTCGCATGGTCGTCGTCGCCGAAGGCGGCACCGACCTGCGCCAGGCCGCGCGGCTGATGCGCGATCACCACATCGGCGCGCTGATCGTGATCGACGGCACGGAATGGGCGACGCGGCCGATCGGAATCGTGACCGACCGCGACATCGTGATCGCCGTGGTTGCCGCGCCGGGCGTGCGCCCGGAGTCGCTCACCGTGCGCGACGTGATGGCGCGCGAGCTGGTGGTGGCGCACGAAGACGACGGCGTGTTCGAGGCCATCGAGGCGATGCAGGACAAGGGCGTGCGGCGCCTGCCGGTGGTCACCGCCGAGGGCAGGCTGATCGGGGTGGTGACGCTCGATGACCTCCTGCGCGTGCTCGCCAACGAGCTGGGGGGCCTGGCGACGGCCATGCAACGCGCCGGGCGGCGCGAAACCACCGAGCGCCCGGTTCTGCAGCGCGGGGCCTGAACCAGGACGCGGCCCCGGCCCCGGCCGGATGTGCAAGGACTGCGGCCGGCGGTCCTCGTGCAGAGGGGCTTGAAATTCGCACCGCGGTCATATACTATAGGGGGTATGGTACATAAACCCATGTGGGTGTGGGCCCTGCTGGGGCTGGCCGCCGGCTTGGTGCTGATCGCCGCGCCCGCCGCGCCGGCGCTGGCGCGCACGCTGTCGTTTCCCGAGGCATTGCAGCTCGCGCTCGCCGCGAGCCCGCGCCTGCGCGAGAGCGAAGCGCAGACGGCCGCCGCCGCAGGCGCGCAGCGCACCGCGCGGGGCGCCGGCCTGCCGCAGGTGCGCTTGAGCGCCGCCGGCACGCGCAGCGACAACCCGCTGACGGTGCTCGGCGAGCGCCTGAGCCAGCGCGGCGCCACCTTCGCGGACTTCGGCGCCGACCAGTTCACCGGCCCCGGCTCGCTCGGCGTAGCGCCCGAGGCGCTGAACCGGCCCGGGGCGTACAACAACTTCAACACCAAGCTCGAGGTCGACGTCCCCCTGTACACGGGCGGACGCACCGCGGCGCAGGTCGAGCGCGCCGCCCGCCTCGCCGCCGCGGCGCGCATGGGCGACGCGTCGGCGCGCCAGACGCTCACCTACGACGTGCTCGCGACTTTCGAAGGCCTGCGCACCGCGCGCGGCCGGCTGCAGGTCGCGGCCGCGTCCGAAAAAGCCGCGGCCGCGCTGTTCGACACCGCGACGCGCCTGTTCCGGCAGGGCGCGGCGCTCAGGAGCGACGAGCTGACCGCGCAGGTCAACCTCGCGCAGGCGCGCCTGCGCCGCCAGGCTGCGGCGGACGCGGCGGCGGACACGCTCGAGCGGCTGCGCGTGCTGACCGGCCTGCCGGCGCACGAGCCGATCGAGCTCGGGCCGCCCGCCACGCCGCCGATGGCCGCGGGCGATGCCGCGCAGCTGGTCGAGCGCGCGCTCGCCAGCAACCCCGACCTGCGCGCGCTTGAGCATCAGGTCGAGGCGGGCGGCGCCGGCGTCGAGGCGGCGCGCGCGGCCTACCGGCCGAGCTTCAACCTGGTGCTGCAGCACGAGTGGAACGACCAGCACCTGGGGTTTTCCGCACCCTCCGACACCATCGCCGGGGTGCTGTCGTGGGACGTCTTCGACTTCGGCACGCGCAGCGGCGAGGTCGCGCGCGCACGGGCCGAGCAGGACGCCGCGCGCGCCCGCCTGGCTCAGGCCCGGGACGGGCTGCGGCTCCGGATCGGGCAGGCGCGGCGCAGCGCGCAGCTCGCCGCCGCGCGCCTCCAAGTGAGCAACGCCTCGGTCGAGGACGCCGCCGAGGCGCAGCGCATCGTGTTGCTGCGCTACGCGCAGGGCGTCGCCACGCTGAGCGACACGCTCGCGGGCCAGGCGCGGCTCGACGAAGCGCGCGACGGGCTGCTGAACGCCGAATACCAGGAACGCCTCGCGCGCGCCGCTCTGCTGCAGGCGCTCGGCGAGCTCGATCTGCAGCACGTGAGCGCATCCGCGCACGAAGGAGACCTCGGCCAATGAACCAGCGACGCGTCCTCGTCATGACGGCCGCCGCCTGCGCGGCGGCACTGCTGCTCGCCGCCTGCCACGGACCCGGAGCCGAAAACGGCACCGCCCCCGCGGGTGCCGCGCTGCGCGTCGCGACGCTCAAGGTCGAGCCGAAGAGCGTCCCCGAGTACGCAAGCGTGCCCGGCACAGTCGCGGCGCTCCAGCAGGTACGCATCGCCTCCCGGTTGACGGGCTACATCGAGCGGCTCGCGGTGCGCGCGGGCGACAGCGTCAAGGCGGGCGAGCTGCTGGTCGCGATCGACCCGGCCGACACGCGCGGTCAGCTCGCCCAGGCGCAGGCGGGTCTCGCGCGCGCCCAGGCCACTCTCGCCGACGCGGCCTCCAATCGCACCCGCTTCGCCAACCTGTACCGCGAGGGCGCGGCCACGCGCCAGCAGTACGAGGGCGTGGAGCGCGATTACGCGGCCGCGCGCAGTCAGGTCGCGGCCGCGCGCGCCGCGGTCGACATGGCGCACGCGCAATCGGCGTACGCCGAGATCCGCGCGCCTTTCGCCGGCGTGATCGTCGAGCGCGACGCCGAAGCGGGCGACCTCGCGACGCCCGGGCGCACCCTGCTCGTGATGGAGGACCCGGCGCGGCTCGAGGTGCGCGCGCAGGTCGACGAGGCCACCTACGCCGCGCTCGCGCCGGACCAGACGGTCCCGGTGCGCAGTGGCGCGAACCTGATCGAGGCGAAGCTCGCCCAGCGCGTGCCCGCCGGCGACCCCTTGAGCCACACGCACCTCATCAAGCTCGCGCTGCCCCCCGGCGCGCCGGTCGCGAGCGGTGGCTACGTGATGCTCGAGGTGCCGCTCGGCACGCGCCAGGCGCTTGTCGTACCGGCGAGCGCGGTCGTGACGCGGGCCGGGATCGCCGGAGTGTTCGTGGTCTCGGCGGACGGCGCGGCGCAGTTCCGCCTGGTGCGCGAGGGCGCGAGCGGGCCCGCCGGCATCGAGATCCAGGCCGGCCTGAGCGCGGGCGAGACCATCGTCCAGGCGCCCGACGAGCGCATCGAGAACGGCACGCGCATCGCCCCGGACAGCCATGGCGGGGCATAGCCACCGGCGCCGGGATGGGCACCTCGGCGCGGTCGGCCGGCTCACGCGCGCCTTCCTGAGGTCCAAGCTCACGCTGCTGCTGATGCTGGCGGCGGCGCTGTTCGGCGCGCTCGCGGTCGCCTTCACGCCGCGCATGTACAACCCCGAGATCACGGTGCCCGCGGCCAACGTGATCGTGGCGTTCCCCGGGGCGAGCGCGGAGCAGGTCGAGAACCTGGTCGTCAAGCCGCTCGAGGCGCTGATGGCGGCGCTCCCCGGGGTCGACCACACCTACGGCTACGCCGCCGACGACGTGGGCGTCGTGACGGTGCAGTTCGAGGTCGGGCAGGACGAGCAAAGGAGCCTGGTCAAACTGTACAACCAAGTGCAGCGCAACCTCGACCGCATCCCGCCCGGTGTCGGCCAGCCGCTCATCAAGTCAACCGGCATCAACGATGTGCCGATCCTCACGCTCACGCTGAGCTCGAGCAGCCTCGACACGCAGGCGCTGCGCGCCGTGGCGCTACGCCTGATGGAGCAGCTGCGCAACGTGCCCGAGGTGGGCGACACGCTGATCGTCGGCGGCTCGCCGACGGCGATCAACGTCTGGCTCGACCCGGGGCGGCTCGCCGCGACCGGCCTCACGCTCGAGCAGGTCGAGAACACGCTGCGCGCGGCCAACGTCGCGCTGCCCGCGAGCGAGCTCGTGTCGCGCAATCGCGAGACCCGGGTGCGGGTCTCGGGCGTGCTCGGCACGGCAGCCGAGGTCGGCGGCGTGATCGTCGGCACGCCGAACGGCAAGCCGGTGTTCCTGCGCGACGTCGCGCGCATCGAGGAAGGACCCGCGAGCCGCGACCAGACCTCCTGGTTCGGCTTCGGTCCCGCCCAGAAGCGTGCGGCCTTCTCGGGCTTTGCGCCGGCGGTCACCATCGCGATCGGCAAGCGCGAGGGCGCCAACACGGTGACGGTCGCCGACGGCGTGCTGCGCAAGCTCGCCGAGCTCAAGGCGCAGGCGTTGCCACAGGGCGTGACGGTGACGGTCACGCGCGACGACGGGCGCAAGGCGAACGCCGCGGTGAACACGCTGATCGAGCACCTGGGCATCGCGATCGTCTCCGTGGCGATCATCCTGCTCGTGTTCCTGGGCTGGCGCGAGGCGGCGATCGTCACGGTCACAGTGCCGCTGGTGCTTGCGGTCGTCCTCGGCATCGGCTGGGCGATCGGGCAAACGATCAACCGCATCACGCTGTTCGCGCTGATCCTGTCGCTCGGCCTGCTGGTCGACGACGCGATCGTCGTGATCGAGAACATCCACCGCCACCTGCACGACCGCAGCCGGCTGCGCTTCGCCGAGCGGCTGGTGCGCGCCACCGACGAGATCGGGTGGCCGACCAACGTCGCGACGGTCGCGGTGATCCTGGCGTTCGTCCCGATGGCCTTCGTGACCGGCATGATGGGCCCGTTCATGCGCCCGATCCCGATCAACGCGCCGGTCGCGATGCTGGTCTCGCTCGCCACCGCGTACGTCGTCGTGCCCTGGATCGCCTGGCGCTGGCTGCGCGGCAAGGCCGCCGCGTCGATGCGCGAGGCGCGCAGCCTGAGCCTCGAGGAGCACGGCGCGCAACCCGGCGACTGGCTGCGGCGCGCCTATCTGTGGGCCATGGCGCCGCTCATCGACTCGCGCGCGCGGCGCAACCTGTTCTTCGTGGTCGTGCTCGCGCTGCTCGGCGTGGCCATGCTGCAGCCGGCCTGGCAGTACGTGCGCCCGCAGGGCATCAACGGCCCGCTCAGCTTCGGCGGGGTGCAGCTCAAGATGCTGCCCGACGACAACACCAACACCTTCCTGGTCGAGCTCGACGCGCCCGCCGGCACGCCGCTCGCCGCCACCGACGAAGTGACCCGCCGCGTCGCCGGCGTGCTCGCGCGCACGCGCTACGTCACCGACCTGCAGGCCTTCGTCGGCAACACGGCGCCCCCGGACTTCGCCGCCCTGGTGCGCGGCGACACGATGCGCAGCGGCACGAACCTCGCGCAGATCCGCGTGAACCTGGTGGCCAAGGAGGACCGGCCGCTCAGTTCACACGAGATCGTTCAGAAGCTGGACCGTGCGCTCGCGCCGATGCGCGCGGCGTATCCGCACACGCGCATCAAGCTCTACGAGACCCCGCCTGGACCGCCGGTGCGCTCGCAGATGCTCGCCGAGCTGTACGGCCCGGATTACGCCAAGCTGCGCCGCATCGCCAAGTACGTGCGCGCAGAGTTCTCCCGCGTCTACGGCATGATCAACGTCGACGACTCGGTCACCGCCGACGCTCCCGAGGTCCGCCTGGTGGTGGACAAGGACAAGGCGATGCTCGCGGGCCTCGCGCCGGCCGAGGTCGCGCGCGTCGCGCACGACTACCTCGCGGGCTTTCGCGTCGGCGCGCTGCACCGCGACGAGGCGCGCGAGCCGCGCACGATCATCGTGCGCCTGCCCGAGGCGCGCCGCGGTGTGCTGCAGCAGGTGCTCGACCTGCGGCTTCTCAACCGCGAAGGCAAGGCGGTGCCCCTGGGCTCGGTGGTACGCGTCGAATCCGGCCTCGCGCGCAAGCCCATCTACGACAAGGACCAGCATCCGGTGGTCTACGTCTCGGGCGAGATGCTCTGGAGCAGCCCGGTGCCGGCGGTGATCGCCATGCAGAAGTCGCTCGACGGCAAGGTCCTGCCGGACGGCACGCGCCTCGAGGCGGGCAACCTCGGCTTCGTGTCGAAGCGGCCAGACGACGTGAGCGGCTACCAGCTCAGCTGGGGCGGCGAGATGCGCCTGACCCTGGACGTGTTCCGCGACCTCGGCTCGGCGTTCATCGTCGCGCTGCTGTTCATCTACCTGCTGCTCGCGGCCTACTACGAGTCCTTCATGATGCCGATCGTGGTCATGGGGGCGATCCCGCTCACCCTGGTGGGGGTGTTTCCCGGCCACTGGCTGCTCGGCCAGCCCTTCACCGCAACCTCGATGATCGGCGTGATCGCGCTCGCCGGCGTGGTGGTGCGAAATTCTCTCTTGCTGATCGACTTCATTCTCGAGTACCGCGCCGCGGGCCATTCCCTGCGCGACGCGGTGATGGAGGCCGGCGCAGTGCGCTTCCGGCCGATCCTGCTGACCGCGCTCGCCATCGTGTCGGCCTCCTCCGTCATGGTCAGCGACCCGGTGTTCGGCGGCTTGGCGATTTCGCTCATTTTCGGCACGCTCGCCTCGACCGCGCTGACGCTGCTGGTGATCCCGCTGATCTATTACCTCTGGCAGCGCCGGCTGGAGCCCAAACGGAAACCCGGATCCCCAACCCCTGACTCACAAGGAGCCTCTGCATGACCACCGAGAACTTCATCCGCATCTTCGCCGGCGCAGTGATCCTGCTATCGCTCGCGCTGGGCGCCGAGGCGAGCCCGCTGTTCCACAGCCGCTACTGGCTGTGGCTCGCCGCGTTCGTCGGCGCCAACCTGTTCCAGTTCGGCTTCAGCGGCTTCTGCCCGCTCGAGTTGATCCTGAAGCGGTTCGGCCTGAAGAGCTGCTCGCAGCTGCACGCGCAGGGCTGACGCCCGGGCGCGCCGCTCAGCGCGCCCGCACCTGCAGGCTCTGCGTCGAGCGCCCGATCAACCCGCGCGAATCGAACAGGCGCGCCTCGGCGATGCCTCCGCCCCCCGGCCCGAGCAGCGTGCGCGCCTCGACGCAGATCCATTCGCCCTGGGCCCTGCGAAGCAGATTGATGGTCAGATCCGAGTTGACGAAGGTGTAGCGCCGGAACTCGAGCACCGCGCTGATGCCATTCGCGGAATCGGCGGCTACCGCGACGCGCTCGATCCCGGACGGGGTCTCGTGCAGGACCAGAGGATGGCGCATGCGGATCCAGACCGCGCACGGCCCGCGCAGCGGCGTGCCCTCGGCGATGCGCAGCTCGACCAGGTCGTGATAGCCGATTCCCTCGGAGCGCGCCGGAAACGCGGCCGGCTCCGACGCCTGCGGCGCTTTCGCCGCCTGCGGCAGCGGATGTCCGGCAATCTGCGCCGGCAGGTCCACTTTCGCATCGCGCTGCGCCACTGCCGTGAAGCGCGCGATCTCGCGCCCGCCGGCAAGCAGCCGCGCGGAGAAGTGCGCGACGTTGCGCCCCGCGTAATCCGTCGCCACTTCGACCTCGATCGGCCCGATCGGTACCGGGCGGATCAGATTGGCCGTCAGCCGGGCGATGTGGCTCATGCCCAGGGCGGCGGCCGGGCGCGCGATTTCGCGCGCCACCAGCGCCACCGCCGGACCGGCGTGCTGGTGACCGGGGTCCCACGGGCCGCGGGTGAGCTCGGTCGCGTCGTAGGCGCGCTCGCCGCGCGCGACGTAGGCGCTCGACGCAACAGCCGGGATGGTGGGCGAAGGCATGGAAGAGCGCGGCTATTTTAGCCTTCCGCTCCCGCCGCCATGTCGCGTCGTTGCGCAGCGACAGCGAACCTGCAGTCGAAACAGAGCCTTCGCAACGCACATGCGCAACGCGTCGTCATGACACGACGCGCGCTTGCCCGTCGCCACGTGCAAGGCATTGATTTGGCGCGCTTCGAGCGCGGGCACGGCGCGTGCATAGAAATCGCCTTGATCGCCCACGACCACCGAGGAGCCAGCATGCTGCAAAAGGAAGGTCTGTTCCGCCGCGACCGCGTTCGATTCACCCCGCCCGCGCCTCCCGCAACACCGATGCCGACGCCGGCGGCACCGCAGGCGCATCCCTACCCCGCCGAGCACAAGCCCGCAGCGCGCGGCGAAGCGAGGAACGAATCGCGCAGCAAGGAGGCGAAGCTGATCGTCGGTCCCGAGATCAAGATGAAGGGCGTCGAGATCGCGGATTGCGACACCCTGATCGTCGAGGGGCGCATCGAGGCGACGCCCGACTCGCGCGTGATCCAGATCGCCGAGCACGGCGTGTTCACCGGCACCGTCGCCGTGGACGAGGCCGAGATCCACGGCCGGCTGGAAGGCGAGCTGACGGTGCGCAAGCAGCTGATCGTGCACGCCACCGGCAAGGTGTCGGGCAAGGTCCGCTACAACCAGATCAAGGTCGACGAAGGCGCCGAATTGAGCGGCGAGATCAGCACCCTGGGCGGCGCGCAGGCGACGGAATTGAAACGCGCGGCGCTGGACGCCTAGCGCGAGCGGGCGCCGCGCGCGACTTCGGGCCGCAGTCAGTCAAGACCATCACCCGGTGCGTACGCTATGCTGCGCGCCGCGATGGCGTCCCCTCGTCCCGCTACGTCCGCGCGCCCGATGCGCGCGCTGCCGCCCACGATCTGGGCGCTGGGCATCGTCTCGCTGTGCATGGATTTCTCCTCGGAGCTGGTGCACAGCCTGCTGCCGGTGTTCATGACCAGCGTGCTCGGCGCGAGCATGCTCGAAGTCGGCCTGGTCGAGGGCATCGCCGAAGCCACCTCCGCGATCGTGAAGGTGTTCTCCGGAGCGCTCTCGGACCGCCTGGGCAAGCGCAAGCCGGTCGTGCTGCTCGGCTACGGGCTCGCCGCGCTGTCCAAGCCGCTCTTTCCGCTCGCCAACTCGATCGCGCTGGTGCTCGGGGCGCGCTTCGTCGACCGCATCGGCAAGGGCATCCGCGGCGCGCCGCGCGACGCGCTGATCGCCGACGTCACGCCGCCTGAGCTGCGCGGCACCGCCTACGGCCTGCGCCAGGCGCTCGACTCGGTGGGCGCGGTGCTCGGCCCGCTCTCCGGCGTCGGGCTGATGCTGCTGCTCGCCGACAACCTCCACGCGGTGCTCTGGGTCGCCGTGCTGCCGGCGCTGGCCGCCGTCGTGCTGCTGCTGTTTGCGGTGCGCGAGCCCGGGCGCACGCACGCCTGCGGCCAGGCGCGGCAGCCGGTCTCGCTGCCCTCGCTGCGCCAGCTCGGCGCGCATTACTGGGCCATCGTCGTCCTCGGCGCCGTGCTGACGCTGGCGCGCTTCTCCGAGGCGTTCCTGGTGCTGCGCGCGCAGGACCTCGGCCTCGACATCGCGCTGGTGCCGCTGGTGATCGTGGTCATGAGCACGGTGTACGCCGCGGTCTCGTACCCGGCCGGTCTCGCCGCCGACCGCGGCGGGCGCCGCGCGCTGCTGTTGTGGGGCCTGATGGCGCTGATCGCCGCCGACCTGGTGCTCGGCGCCGCGGCATCGATCGACGCGCTCTTCGCCGGGGTCGCGCTGTGGGGCGTGCACATGGGGCTCACGCAGGGGCTGCTCTCGACCCTGGTCGCCGATGCCGCGCCCGCCGCGCAGCGCGGCACCGCATTCGGGTTTTTCAACCTGGTGAGCGGCCTCGCGCTGCTCGCCGCGAGCGTGCTCGCGGGCTGGTTGTGGGGCCGCTTCGGCGCCGACTGGACCTTTTTCGCCGGTGCCGGCTTCACCTCAGTGGCGCTCGCCGGTCTGCTCGCCGCCGCGCCGCGGCGCTGAGGCCGGGCGCGGAGGCTACAATCCGCGCTCGGATATTCGGGAGGCAGGCGCATGGCAGCGGCCCACGGCCACATCGATCATCACACCGACAAGCGCATCGCGCTGCTGATCTCGGTGCTCGCGCTGGTGCTCGCGTTCTCCGAGACGCTCGGCAACGCGACGCAGACCAGCGCGCTGTCGGCCAACATCGAGGCCACCAACCTGTGGTCCTTCTACCAGGCAAAGGCGGCGCGCCAGGCCATCCTGAACACCGCCGCCGAGCTGCTCGAAGCGCAGGCCGGCGGCGTGCCCGCCGAGGCTGCGCGCAAGCAGGCCGAGAAATGGCGCCAGACCGCGGCGCGCTACCAAAGCGACGCGGCGACGCGCGAAGGGCGCGCAGAGCTCGGCGAGCGCGCCAAGCAGGTCGAGGCCCGGCGCGACCGCGCGCTCGCCGCCTACCACAATTACGAGATCGCCTCGGCCGCGGTGCAGATCGCGGTGGTGCTCGCCTCTGCCTCGATCATCACCGAGACCATGGCGCTCGCCTGGATCGCTGGCGCGCTCGGCCTGGCCGGGGCGGCGTTGTGCGTGATCGGGTTTTGGTTCCCGACCGCGGTGCATATGCTCTAGTGCGGCCACTGCGCGGCCCGCGGCTCGATCCGTCCGCGTGCAGGTTTTGCTTTTAACCCTATCTCCCCCATTTCGGCATATCGCCGCGCGGACCCGCAGTTCGGCGCCCCGCTGCCCTCTCAAATCTCGACCTGCGTCCCCAGCTCGATCACGCGGTTGGGCGGGATATTGAAGTAGGCCACCGCGCTGCCGGCGTTGCGCGCCATGGCCGCGAACAGGCGCTCGCGCCACAGCGCCATGCCGCTCGGCGCGCCGACGGTCGGGATCAGGGTCTCGCGGCTGAGGAAGAACGAGGTCTCCATCATGGTCACCGGCAGCCCCTGCGTCTTGCACAGCTCGGTGAGCGCCTGCGACACGTCTGGCCGGTTCTTGAAGCCGAACTGCAGGATCACGCGCCAGCACTCGTGGCCGAGCGGCTCGACGCTCACGCGCTGGTCGAACGGCACCCACGGCACGTCCTTCACCATCACGGTGAGGAACACCACGCGCTCGTGCAGCACCTTGTTGTGGTTCAGGTTGTGCAGCAGCGCGTGCGGCACCGCGTCGGGCGTCGCGCTCAGGTACACCGCGGTGCCGGGCACGCGGTGCGGCGGCTCGATGAACAGCGACTTGAGGAACTGCTCCAGCGGCACCGAGCCGCTGCGCAGACGCGACAGCAGGATGTTGCGCCCGTCGCGCCAGGTGCGCATCAGCAGGAACACCGCCGCCCCCAGCGCCAGCGGGAACCAGCCGCCCTCGTGGATCTTGAGCAGGCTGGAGGCGAAGAATGCCGTGTCGACCACCATGAAGAAGCCGGTCGCCGCGATGCACAACGGCAGGTTGTAGCCCCAGCCGAAGCGGATCACGAAGAAGGTGAGGAAGGTGGTCACCAGCATGGTGCCGGTGACCGCGACGCCGTAGGCCGAGGCGAGCCGCGAGGACGAGCCGAAGCCCAGCACTGCTGCGGTGATCGCGATCAGAAGTATCCAGTTCACCGCCGGGATGTAGATCTGCCCCACCTCCCTGGCCGAAGTCTGGATGATGTTCATGCGCGGCAGGAAGCCGAGCTGGATCGCCTGCCGGGTGAGCGAGTAGGTGCCCGAGATTGTCGCCTGCGATGCGATCACGGTCGCCACGGTTGCGAGGCCGACCATCGGGTACAGCATCCAGGACGGAAACAGCAGGTAGAACGGGTTGCTGATCAGCTTCGGGTCGGCGATCAGCAGCGCGCCCTGGCCGAAGTAGTCGAGCGTGAGCGCCGGGAACACCAGCGCGAACCAGGCGAAGCGGATCGGCGCGGGGCCGAAGTGCCCCATGTCGGCGTACAGCGCTTCGGCGCCGGTGAAGGCGAGCAGTACCGAGCCGAGCACCACGAACGAGGCGAAGCCATGCTCGGTGACGAAACGCGCCGCGTGGATCGGGTCGAGCGCCCAGAGGATCGCGGGATGCTTCGCGATCCCGTACACGCCCACCGCGCCGAGGGCGAGGAACCACACCACCATGATCGGCCCGAACAGCGCCCCGACCGTCGCCGTGCCGAAGCGCTGGCCGACGAACAGTCCGACCAGCACGGTCACCGAGAGCGGCAGCACGTACGATTGAAACGCGCTGGTGCCGACCGCGAGCCCTTCGACGGCCGAGAGCACGGAAATGGCCGGCGTGAGCACCGCGTCGCCGTAGAACAGCGACGCCCCGAACACGCCGAGCAGCAGGATCGCGTTGCGCCAGCGCGGCTGCGCGCGCACCGAGGACGTGGCGAGCGCGAGCAGCGCCATGATCCCGCCCTCGCCCTTGTTGTCGGCGCGCATGATCAGCGTCACGTACTTGAGCGAGACCACGATCATCAGCGCCCAGAAGATCGTCGACAGCCCGCCGAGCACGTTTTCGGGGTTGAGCGGGATGCCGTGGCCCTCGCCGAAGGTCTCCTTCACCGCGTACAGAGGGCTGGTGCCGATGTCGCCGTAGACGACGCCGAGCGCCGCCAGGGTCAGCGCGACGCGCGAGTGGTGCGGAGTGGTTCCGTTGGCCATGCGGGCGGGACGGTACGGGAGGCCGCGAACCCTACTCCCGCACTGCACAAATTGCAAACCGGGGTTCGCGGACTGGCACTTTAGAGGAAGCGCTGCCGCCCCGCTGCGTCGGGCTCGCCGGCGAGCACGCGGTCGGCCACGAACGGATTGCCTGCGCGCTCCGCGCCGAAAGTGGACATCGGGCCGTGCCCGGGGATGAACCGCACGTCCTCGCCGAGCGGCCAGAGCTGCGTGGTGATCGAGCGAATCAGCGTATCCAGGTCGCCGCGCGGGAAATCGGTGCGCCCGATCGAGCCCGCGAACAGCACGTCGCCTACCAGCGCCAGCCGGTCCCGGGCCGAAAAGAAAATCACGTGCCCCGGCGTGTGCCCCGGGCAATGGCGCACCTCGAGAGTCAGGTCCCCGACCGTGACGCGGTCACCGCCTTCCAGCCAGCGGTCGGGCTCGAATGCCTCCACCCGCTCGAAGCCGAAGCGCTGGCCCTGCGCGGGAAGCTGCTCGATCCAGAACCGGTCCTCGCGCTGCGGCCCTTCGACCGGCAGTCCGGTCATGCGGCGCAGCTGCGCGCTGCCGCCGCAGTGGTCGATGTGCCCGTGCGTGAGCAGGATCTTCTGCAGCTCGGCGCCGGAGCGCTCCACCGCCTCGAGGATGCGCTCCAGGTCACCGCCGGGGTCGACGACGGCCGCCTTGTTGCTGCGCTCGCAGACGAGCAGCGAGCAGTTCTGCTGGAACGGCGTGACGGGTACGATCGCGACCTTCACGACTGGTACAGGCCCTTGGCGGCGGCCTTGTGCGCGGCGAGCGCCGCCGCGAGCTCGAGCATCGGCGCCGCGACGTTGGCGGAGCGCGCGAACGCGAGCGGTGCCATCACCTGCGCCTCGATCTCCATCGACCGGCCGCGCTCGTAGTCCTGCAGCATCGAGGGCTTGTGCGCCAGCCCGCCGGCGGGCGGCGCACCGGGGCGCGCCGGCGCGCCCTCGATCGCCACGCCGTGCGCGGCGGCGATGGCGCGCCCCTCCTCGCGGATGCGCGCGGCGAGCGCCTGCAGCGCAGGGTCGGCCATCATCGCCGCCACCGTCTCCTCGACGATCACGCACAGCGTCGAGCTGACCAGGTTGTTGACGAGCTTGTTCCACACCGCTTGGCGGATGTCGCCGGTCTCGGGCGAATGCAGCCCGGCATCCTCGAGCGCCGCGCGCAGCGCCGCGAGGCGAGGCGAGCGCCGGTCGTCGGGCTCGCCCACGGTCAGCATGTTGCGCCCGGGCGTGCGGTTCTCCACCACGCCCGGCTCGATCACCTCGTTGGCCGAGTACACCACGCCGCCGAGCAAGCGCTCCGGCGGAATCGCGAGTGCGAGCGTGCCCTGGGGGTCGAGGCGCGAGAGCTCGGGCGGCTTTGGCCTCGCGGCCGACAGGCCCTGCGCGTACCACCATGGAATGCCGTTCTGGCAGAACACCACCACGCCTTCGCGGCCCATGAGCGGCGCGATGGCGTGCGGGACCGCGCCCAGGCCGGTCGCCTTGAGCGTCACGATGACGAATTCGTGCGCGCCGAGCTCGGCCGGGTCGTCGCTCGCGCGCACGCGCGCGCGGATGCGCTCCTCGCCGCTGAGCAGCGTCACGCCCTGCTCGCGCATCGCCCCGAGCTGCGCGCCGCGCGCCACTACCGAAACGTCGTGTCCCGCGGCGCCGAGCCGCGCGGCGAAATGGCCGCCGACCGCGCCGGCTCCGAAGATGCAGATGCGCATGGTGAACCGTCACAATCCCGGAAAAGAAACGCCCCGTGCCGCTCGCGCGGCCGGGGCGCGTACTGCCTTGGGGGCTGCAGCTAGCTGACGAAGCTCCCGGTCCCGAGAATTGATCCGCTGGAGGAGCTCTGGCTGCCGGTGCCGCCTTGTTCGACTCTCACTGGATCACCTCCTTTCGTGGTTGGCCAGCATGTAGTCTAGCAGTCGGCGGCACGATGAAAAAGAGCGGCATCGGCGGGTACGCAAGCAACGCCGCGTACCCGTTCCACCGCGCCGCCGCCCCGAAATGTCACAATACGGGGCTCGCTCCCCGGCGCGCCCCCGGGGACGCGCCGTCAACCGAATCGAGACCGCCCATGCACATGACCCCCGAAGAGATCAAGGAATTCTGGCGCGACTTCTGCGAGCGCCACGGCCTTGGCAAGGACCTGGTCGCCAAGGGAGAAGCGAAGATCGACGCCGACCCCGAGTACTGGGCCGACCAGACCATGTGGCGGCTGCGCGACGCGCTCTCCGACCCGCACGGCAAGCGCAAGTGAGGCGCACCGCCCGCGGCCGCGCGCAGCGCTAGCGCAGGACCGGCTGCGTCTAGAAGGAGTGGTACGGCGCCGGCGTCGGCAGGTGCGTCCACTCCAGGGAATCGGCGCCCTCCCAGGGCTTGTCCGGGGCCTTGGCGCCGCTGCGGATCGCGCTTACCAGCGCGTACAGGAACAGCAGCTGCGACAGCGCGAAGCCGAACGCACCGATGGTCGAGATCTGGTTCCAGGTCGTGAACTCGGGGTTGTAGTCGGCGATCCGCCGCGGCATCCCGGCCAGCCCCAGGAAGAACTGCACGAAGAAGATCATGTTGAAGAAGATGATCGACAGCCAGAAGTGCCACTTGCCGAGCGTCTCGTTGTACATGCGGCCGGTCAACTTCGGCAGCCAGAAGTAGATCCCCGCGAACGCCGAGAACAGCGCGGCGTCGACCATGAGAACGCGGTGCCGAAGTGGCGGTCGGTGAGGGTCATGGTCACCACCCCCGCAAGCACGGGCATCACGGCCACCAGCAGGTAGGCGGTGATCAGCCAGCTCCAGCAAAACAGCGGCATGCGCATCAGGCTCATC
>Ga0307373_10001873_pt1 | contig 38860 bp, 35 predicted proteins | sample OX2MG_FD_202534 | JGI IMG/M metagenome (GOLD analysis project Ga0307373, IMG submission 202534) | Soil microbial communities from Risofladan, Vaasa, Finland - OX-2 | ecosystem: Environmental > Terrestrial > Soil > Coastal area > Acid sulfate soil | place: Finland: Risofladan, Vaasa | collected...
CGGCACGATGCCGGGGCGGACGACTTCAAGGACGACAGGATCGCCGCCACCGTGGCTGAAATCCTGTCCGGCTACATGATCGACCAGGCCATCGAGTTCGGCAGGCCCGGAGGGTTCACACCCGCGTTCACCGTGCCTTACCGGGATAGCGCCCCGATGCTGACCGTCGGCGGCGTGCTGCCGGCGAAGGGCGCCGTTTCTACGGTAAGAGCCTGCATCGAGAGCGCCGAATGGCCCGGGTTCGTTTCCGAACCGCTGGAGGTTCCACCCCTTACGGCGAAAGAGACTTCGGCGTTGCAAAGTTTGTTGCCATCGGTCGGGGAAGTCACGGAAGCCGACGTCGAAGGGCTGGGGTTCCGCCTGAAGCCGGAAATGATCCGTTCGTTCTCTCACCAATACGTCAGGTATCCGACGTTCGTTCAGATCGCGCTTTGAACGTCGCTTTCGTGGCGGCGCTTGCGGGTGCGACGAACGTTCTTCGTCGGATCGACCCCAAACGCGTCGGCGGCTTGTCTCGGATCGTGGGCGAGCAGGGCCGCGTCGCCGAGTCCGACGGAACCCGCCTTGCGCGGATTGAGCTGAAGGGCCGCCACCACCGACGCAGCGACGGCGCGGGCCATTGGCGGCGGAACGGAGTTGCCGATCCCTCTGAACGAATGCCATTTCGTCCGGTGAAACTGGAACCAGTCGGGGTAGCCGTGAAGGCGTGCCGCCTCTCTCACAGTTATGACGCGCGGCTGTGATGGATGAATGGGCCGGGCGCTCATAAACGAGCCATGATCCGGGCCGGTGCCCGCGCGCATCGTGTGGCACTGGCCGTCCCACCGAAGCCGCGTGTAGCGGCTGACAGTTTCCTCAGCGCCTTGAGGGGTGGCCGCGAACCGGTCCACCGTCGCCCGACTGTGCTTGGTGAGGCCCATTCCCGTAAGGTCCTCGGGAGCGCCGAGCCTGGTGGCAGACAGATGTTCGTTGGCGTCGTTGAGCCATCGGACATATTCTGAGGCCCGTCGGCGTTGATCGGCGAGGCGGCCGATCGCGTCGTTCACCGTAACCATTGGACGGAGAGTCGACCGCTCCTCTGAAGCGTGCGTCGGCACGGGCGCGCTCAGGGCACGCTCCGAACCGAGCCAAGCGAGGAGCAGGACGCGGCGTCGACGCTGGGGAACCCCGAAATCGGCGGCATCGGCCACGAACGGGTCGGCGCTGGCGTATCCGGCGTTGGCGAGGATTTCCCTGGCATTGTCCAGATGAGCCCGCATGGGCTTGAGGGCCAAGCCTTCAACGTTCTCCATGACAACGTAGCGCGGCCGAAGGGCTACGGCGGCGATGGCGAAGGCTTCGACCAGGTCGTTCCTGGGGTCGTCGAATTGCCTCTTCCCGATTACGCTGAAGCCCTGGCATGGCGGACCGCCGAGCACGACGTCTATCTCCGCGTGGCCCAGCTCCAGTTCTTCGCGCGCCCTGGCGCCGAAGCCGAGGATGTCGCGGCAGATCGTTCGCGAGGCGGGGTGATTGTACTTGTGAATGGCGGCCAGTTGCGGGTCAGCGTCGACGGCGACCAGCACATCGAAGCCGGCCTGCTCGAAGCCAAGGCCCATCCCGCCGATTCCGCAGAACAGGTCGACCGCAGTCGGCCGGCGGATACAAGCGCTTGCATCTGGCAGCGATACGGCTTGTGGTCGGTCGTAGGCCACTGATCGTCCTCGTCCGGCCGTAGCGAATCTTCGAGGGCACCATGCCACGGCACGTCACTGACGCCACTCACCAAATGGTAGCGTTAGAATCCCCCAGATCGGCTGGCCCCATCACGGGCGCAGACGAACCGCCGGTGACCGCGCTGCGGACGCGCATCATGCGCAGCGTGCGGAGTCAGAACTCGACGCCGGAGCTGCGCGTCCGGCGGGCGCTACATCGCGCGGGTTTCCGTTATCGACTCCACGTTGCTCGTCTGCCTGGCACACCCGACATCGTCTTCGCCAAGCGAAGGGTGGTGATCTTCGTGCATGGCTGTTTTTGGCATCGCCATTCCGGCTGTCGATATGCGAGCAACCCCAAGACCCGGGTTGAGTTCTGGACCGCCAAGTTCAACCGCAATGTGCGCCGGGATAGCGAGAATAAGGCCGCGCTCGAGGCCGCGGGATGGCGCGTGATCGCGATTTGGGAATGTGACGTGAAGTCAGACCGTTTTCTCGCGCCGCTTCTCGAAGCCTTGCGGCATAGGGTGCATGCTGGCCTGTGATCGCTACCACGGCCTTTGCCGGAGAACGGAGTCGTAGCACCGAGTCTGGCCGGCCTAGACCTCGGCGGCGCATGGCCAATCAGCTCGCGTCCGAAGACCACGGCCCTCCTGCGTCGTCCCCAAAACCATCACGGCTTCGAGCAATGAGCGTTGTGCGCCATGCCCGCCGCCGATCAACCCAGCTCGCTTCCTTCGCCTTCGGCTCCGTGCAGCTCCGCTCCCTTCGGGCGCGCTGACGCGCGGGGTTTGATCGCCGGCTCATGGCCTGGCGCCTTGGCTCCCCATGAAGCCGCGGGATGGTCCCGCGGCGGATCAGGAGAACCACCATGGCCCGGCTGAACCCCCAACGCACGCTGATCGACCGCAAGCCGACCACCACGGCGATGGCAAGGCCGCGATCTGGACCCCATCGGGGCCGCCTGGCCAAACAAGGACGGCAAGTGTTCCGGCCTGAACTGCGACGCGGTTCCGTTCACTGACTGGATCGTCCTTCGGCTTATCGAGCCGAGGGTTGGGCCTTCCCGCACAACCTGTGCAGATTCCTCTGCACAGTTCCTCCACGAGCGAAGTTGACCTGCTTTTATGCGATAAAAACAAATGGATAAAAGGCTGTGGTCCTTTCGCCGGGATGAGCGCGGGTGGAGGAGGCCCGGAGCGTCTTCGTGTCCTTGGTGCGCTTCGTGGTCGAGTGACCGCGTTGACCCGATCGCCCTGATTGCGGGCCTATTTCGGCGCTCCGGCGCGGCTTTCTCGCGCCGGCTTATCTTTGGTGATTTGGAACGCGCGGCGGCGGCGCCACTAGTGTCGTCCAGGCGCGCCGGGCGCGCTTCGGAGAAGCAGAGACATTGCGGCACTTCCACCTAGTCGTCGACGACGACCGATACGCCGTTCCGCAGATGCGGTTCCTCGTCGTCGGCGACGTCATGCGCGCGCTGAGGGCCGCCGACCGGCTCATCGACGAATCCAGCCATCACCGCGGCGTCGAGGTCAGCGAGAACGGCCGGCGGCTGTTCGGCCTGGGCTCACGCGCGACGCCGCCGCGCGGCGGCGAGGCGGCCGCGGCTCAGCCCTTGCTCGCCTGAGCGCCGCGCCGCGCGCCTGGCCGCCGGTCCGTCGGCCTCCAGGCCAAGGGCGGTGTTGACGAGGCTGAGGTGGGAGAGCGCCTGAGGGAAGTTCCCGGCCAGGCTGGCGGTGGCCGGATCATACTCTTCGGCGAGCAGGCCGACGTCGTTGGCGACGCCCACCAGCCGCTCGAACACCTCGGCCGCCTCGTCGCGCCGGCCCTGCAGGGCAAGGTTGTCGGCGAGCCAGAAGCTGCAGGCCAGGAACGCCGCCTCGTCGCCGGCGAGGCCATCGTCCGCCTCGCCGGTATCGTAGCGGCGCACGAAGCCGCCCGACATCAGCTCCGCGGCAATGGCCTTGACGGTGCCGACGATGCGCGGATCGTCGGGCGGCAGGAAACCCACCAGCGGGATCAGCAGGGCGCTGGCGTCGAGGGAGCGGACGCCGGCGGCCTGGGTGAAGGCGCCGCGCGCCTCGTCGAAGCAGAGCGCCAGCACCTCGTCGTGGATCTCCTGGCGCACCGCGCGCCAGCGGTCCAGCGGCGCGTCGGTCCCCAGCCGTTCGGCGGTGCGCACGCCGCGGTCGAGGGCGACCCAGGCCATCACCATCGAATGGGTGAAACGGCGCGGCGCCCCGCGCACCTCCCAGATGCCGCGATCCGGCTCGCGCCAGATGCGCTCGACATGGCCGACGAGCGCGCGTTGCAGGTCGAGCTCGGGCCGGCTCATGGCGACGCCGTGCTGCTCGGCCTGATAGAGCGCGTCGATCACCTCGCCGAAGACGTCGAGCTGCATCTGGCCGGCCGCGGCGTTGCCGAAGCGCACCGGCCGGGCGCCGCCGAAGCCCTTCAGCCACGGCGCCTCCCACTCGGAGAGCCGGCGTTCGCCCATGACGCCATAGAGGGGCTGGATATCCTCGGGATCGCCGGCGACGGCGCGCAGCAGCCAGTCGCGCCACTCCCCGGCCTCGCGGGTGTAGCCGGCGTGCAGCATGGAAAGCAGGGTGAAGGTGGCGTCGCGCAGCCAGCAGAACCGATAGTCCCAGTTGCGCGCGCCCTGCGGCTGTTCGGGAAGCGAGCTGGTCGGGGCGGCGAGGACGCCGCCGCTGGGGCGATAGGTGAGGGCCTTCAAGGTGATCAGGGAACGGACGACCTGCTTGCGCCAGGGTCCGCGATAGTGGCAGCGGCCCACCCAGCGCCGCCAGGCCGAGGTGGTGGAGGCGAGCGCCGCGCGCGCATCGAGCGGGGCGGGCGGCGCGCGGAAGGATTCGTAATAGGCGAGTTCGAAGGCGGCCTCGGCGCCCGCCTCGACCTCGAAGTCGCCGCATGCGTCGCCGCCGGCCCGGGGCGCCAGCGCCGCGCTCGAGTGAAGCCGCACCGCGTGCGGGCCGGCGACGGCGAGCAGATCCTGGCTCTCGGAGCGCAGCCAGGGGCGGATGCGGCCGTAGTCGAACCGCAGCGACAGATCGGACCTGAAGCGCACCTTGCCTGTCTCGCCAGAGACGATGCGCACCAGGTGCGAGGCCTTGCCGCGGAGCGGCATGAAATCGGTGAGGACGGCGGCCCCGGTGGCGGTCTCGAAGCGGGTCTGCAGCACCAGGGTCTCGTCGCGATAGGCGCGCGTAACCTTGGCGGCCGGGTCGGTCGGGGCGATCTTCCAGCGCCCGTTGCCGGCGTCGCCCAGGATGGCGGCCATGCAGGCGTCGCCGTCGAATCTGGGCCAGCACAGCCAGTCGATGGAGCCGTCGCGCCCGACCAGCGCGGCCGTCTCCAGGTCGCCGATCAGGGCGTAGTCGCCGATGCGCTGGGCCATGGCCGCGGAATGCGGCAACGGCGCCGTTTGTTCCGCGCGGCGCCTCCGTCGCGGTTCCGGCCCGTGTTTTTGCGGGTGGCGGCGGAACACCAGCGTAGCCATCGCGGTTCGCGGCGCGTGGTCCTCGAAGAGCAGGCAGGCCGGTGGCGGCGCACGTCGAGCTTCGCCGTGCTGGCGCTCGCGGCGCTGGCGCTTTGCGCCTGCCAGCCGGGGGTGATGGACCCGCAGGGCCCGATCGGCGACGGCGAGAAGCTGATCTTCCTCGACGCTCTGGCGGTCATGCTGGTGGTGGGCGTGCCGGTGATGGCGGCCACGCTCGGGTTCGCCTGGTGGTTCCGCAGCTCCAACCCCCGCGCCCGGCGGCTGCCGAACTGGACCTATTCGGGGCGCGTCGAGCTGGTGGTCTGGGCGATCCCGCTGCTGGTGGTGATGTTCCTGGGCGGCCTCACCTGGGTCTCGGCGCACCAGCTCGACCCGGCCCGGCCGCTGCCCGGCAAGCCGTTGGACGTCGAGGTGGTCTCGCTCGACTGGAAGTGGCTGTTCATCTACCCCGACCAGGGCATCGCCAGCGTCAACCGGCTGGTGATCCCGGTGGGCGTGCCGGTGCGCTTCCAGCTGACCTCCGGCAGCGTCATGACCGCCTTCTTCATCCCGCAGCTGGGCTCGATGATCTATGTGATGAACGGCATGGTCACGCCCCTCAACCTGAGGGCCGACCGGGCCGGCGCCTATTACGGCGAGGCGAGCCACTTCAGCGGCGACGGCTTCGCCGACATGCACTTCACCACCCACGCCGTGGCGCCGGCGGCCTTCGCGGCCTGGGTGGGCGCGGTGCGCGCCGCCGGGCCGGTGCTGGACGCGCCCACCTACGAAGCGCTGAGCCGGCAGAGCCTGAAGGTGGCACCCTACACCTACCGCGCGGTGCAGCCGGACCTGTTCGCCAAGATCGCGCTGCAGCAGCTCCCGCCGGGGCCCGGGCCTCCGCCGAGCGCGCGTCCGCCATGACGCGGGGAGCTGGAGCATGACGATCCTGGGACGGCTGAGCCTCTCGGCGATTCCGCTGAACGAGCCGCTGCCGATGGCCGCGGGCGGCGCGGTGCTGATCGCCGTCGTGGCGGTGCTCGCCTGGATCGTGCTGAGCGGGCGCCTGCCCTATCTCTGGCGCGAGTGGATCACCAGCGTCGACCACAAGCGCATCGGCGTCATGTACTGCGTGCTGGCGATGCTGATGCTGCTGCGCGGCTTCACCGACGCCATAATGATGCGCACCCAGCAGGCCGTGGCCTTCCGCGCCCCCGGCTTCCTGCCGCCGCAGCACTTCGACCAGGTATTCTCGGCGCACGGGACCATCATGATCTTCTTCATGGCGATGCCGTTCCTGATCGGGCTGATGAACATCGTGCTGCCGCTGCAGCTGGGCGTGCGCGACGTGGCGTTTCCGACGCTGAACTCGGTCAGCCTGTGGCTCACCGCCACCGGAGCGCTGCTGGTGAACCTCTCGCTGGTGGTCGGCGAGTTCGCGCGCACCGGCTGGCTGCCGTTTCCGCCGCTCTCGGAGCTGCGCTATTCACCCGGCGTCGGCGTCGACTACTACCTGTGGTCGCTGGAGATCGCCGGCATCGGCAGCCTGCTCACCGGCGTCAACTTCGTCACCACCATCCTGAAGCTGCGCGCGCCCGGCATGACCTATTTTCGCATGTCGATGTTCTGCTGGACCAGCCTCGCCGCCAGCCTGCTGATCGTCGCCGCGTTTCCGGTGCTGACCGCCACCCTGGCCATGCTGATCCTCGACCGCTATCTCGGCTTCCATTTCTTCACCGACACCGGCGGCGGCAACGTGATGATGTTCATGAACCTGATCTGGGCCTGGGGACATCCGGAAGTCTACATACTTATACTGCCACCGTTCGGGATCTATTCCGAGATCGTCTCGACCTTCTCCAGCAAGCCTTTGTTCGGCTACCGGTCGATGGTGATGGCGACGATGGCCATCTGCCTGATCTCGTTCATGGTCTGGCTGCACCACTTCTTCACCATGGGCGCGGGCGGCGACGTCAACGCCGTCTTCGGCATCGCCAGCATGATCATCGCGGTGCCGACGGGCGTGAAGCTGTTCAGCTGGCTCTTCACCATGTACGGCGGCAAGGTGCGGTTCGGCACGCCGATGCTCTGGTCGCTCGGCTTCATGTTCACCTTCACCATCGGCGGCATCACCGGCGTGCTGATGGCGGTGCCGCCGGCCGACTTCGTGCTGCACAACAGCGTCTTCCTGGTGGCGCACTTCCACAACGTCATCATCGGCGGCGTGCTCTTCGGCGCCTTCGCCGGCTACAGCTACTGGTTCCCCAAGGCCATCGGGTTCAAGCTGCACGAGGGTCTCGGCGTCGCCGCCTTCTGGTGCTGGATCGTCGGCTTCTACCTGGCCTTCATGCCGCTCTATGTCCTGGGGCTGGAGGGCATGACGCGGCGGCTGCAGCATTACGACGTGCCCGGCTGGCATCCGTGGCTGCTCGTGGCGGCGGGCGGGACCGCGCTCATCCTCGCCGGCATCCTCTGCCAGATCGCGCAGCTCGTCGTCAGCATCCGCCGCCGCGAGGCGCTGCGCGACGCCACCGGCGACCCCTGGGACGGGCGTTCGCTGGAATGGTCGACGGCCTCGCCGCCGCCGGCGTTCAATTTCGCGGTGCTGCCGGACGTGCACGGGCTGGAGGCCTATTGGGATGTCAAGCAGAAGGCGCGCGACGCGGCCCAGCTCGGTCCCGAGCCCAAGTACCGGCCCATCGAGATGCCGCGCAACAGCCCCACCGGCTTCGTCTGCGCCTTCTTCGCGACCTTCCTGGGCTTCGCCTGCATCTGGCACATCTGGTGGCTGGCCATCGCCGCGGCTCTGGGGGCCTTCGCCACCTTCGTGGTGTTCGCCTGGCGCGACCGCACCGAATACCTGATCCCCGCCGAGGAGGTGGCGCGCATCGACCGGGCCAACCGGGCGGCGCGCCAGGCGGCGCTCGCGCCGGCGGAGCCGGCATGAGCGCCGCCTATCCCGCCGCCCAGGATCCGCATCACCTGGGCCACGGCAAGCCCGAGGACGAGTCGCGCGGGCACGGCGGCGGCGGACCGGCGCCGGTGCGGGTGGTGGTGGGCTACGGCTTCTGGATCTTCCTGCTCAGCGACTTCGTGATGTTCTCGTCGTTCTTCGCCAGCTTCGCGGTGCTGGCGAACGCCACGGCGGCAGGGCCTTCGGGGCGGCAGCTCTTCAGCCTCGACAGCGTCGCCTGGGAGACCGGCTGCCTGCTCGCCTCCAGTTTCGCCTGCGGCCTCGCCAGCCTCGCCGCCGGAGCGCGCAGCCGCCCCTGGTACTTCGTCGCCATGGCCGCGACCTTCGCGCCCGGCGCGGCGTTCCTGATCCTGGAGGGCCACGAGTTCGCGCAGCTGCTGGCCAGCGGCGACGGACCGCAGCGCAGCGCCTTCCTCTCGGCCTTCTTCGCCCTCGTCGGGTGCCACGGCGTCCACGTGACCTTGGGCCTGATGTGGCTGCTGACCATGATGGCGCAGGTGTTCGCCAAGGGATTCCGCGCCGACATCCTGCGGCGCATCCTCTGTTTCACGCTCTTCTGGCACGCTCTGGACATCGTCTGGGTGGGCATCTTCACCGTCGTCTATCTCACCGGAGTGGCGCGATGACCGAGATCTCTGGCTACGAACCGGGCGTCGACGACGCCGCGCCCGGCGACGAGCGGCTGGACGGCAGCGGCGTCGCCCAGGGCGTCCGCGGCTATCTGATCGGGCTGGCGCTGGCCGCCGCCCTGACCGCGGCCTCGTTCTATTTCGCCCGCAGCGGCGTCATCTGGGCGCCGGCGATCCCGGCGGCGCTCACCGCCCTGGCGGTGGCCCAGATGGGCGTGCATCTGGTGTTCTTCCTGCACATCACCACCGGAGCGGACAACACCAACAACGTCCTGGCGCTGGCCTTCGGGGTGCTGATCGTGGCGCTGATCATCGGCGGCTCGGTGTGGATCATGGCCAACATGAACCACAACATGATGCCGACGGCGCAGCTGATGCGGATGGCGCGATCGTGAGCGGGCGGCGGCGGACGCGGCGCGCGGGCGCGGCGGCCGTCCTGGCGGGCGCGCTGGCGTGCGCCGTTCTCGGCGCCTGCAGCCGCGGCGCGGCGCCCGCGGCCCCGGCCAAGACGCCCGGCGGCGCCTCCGCCTCGCTCCTGACCCGCGACCTCGGCGCTTCGCTGCTGGCGGCGGCGGAGAACGCCCGATGGGCCATCGCCGCGGGCGACCGCATCGCCGCCGCCGACGACGTCGAGGCGGCGATCGCCGACGCCGACCAGCTGCCGGACCAGACCTCGCGCCTGTTCCTGGCCGAGGCGCCGATGCGCCGCGCGCGCCCGGGGCAGGCGCGGACGACGGTGTTCGAGGCCCAGACGCGGCTGCTGTCGGCGCAGGAGGACCTGGTGGGCGGCGACTTTCCCGGCGCCGACGCCGATCTCGCCGCCATCGTCGCCAGCGTCCCGGCCGCCCTGGCGCCGGCGGACCTGCCGCTGCTGCGGGCGGACGAAAGCCTGGCCCTGGCGCAGAAGATGGCGGCGGCGGGGCGCACCTCGGTGGCGCGCACCCAGCTCGGCGACGCCGAAGCGGCGCTGAAGGCCTACGCCGGGACCAGCCACGCCGCCGCCGCGCGCGCCATCGCGGCCTCGATCGCCAGCGCCCTGGCCGCGCCGGGCGCGCGCGTGGACACCCGCGCCTACCAGCTCGGCCAGTGGGCCGACACCATCGACGGCTGGGGGTGAAGCCGGCCGCAGCCGCGTGCCGCGCCGGACGGGGGTCAGGGCTGGTAGGGACTCATGTCCAGATCCGGATAGCGGGCGGCCACGTCGCGCAAGGTCTGGGCGTTCCAGTAGTCGGCGCCGGGGGGCGGCCAGCCGAAGAGGTCGCGCTGGCGCGGCGTCATCCGGGCGATGGCGTCGACGATGTGCGGACTGCCGGCCTGGTTGGGCCAGCTCATCTTGCCGTTCCAGCGCCAGCCGCGCTGCTGCAGATCCACCAGCATGACGAAGCGCGAGCGGCCCGGCTCGGCGAAGTTCGAGCCGCGGTGCAGCACGTCGGTCTTGTAGATCAGCAGCGACCCGGCCGGGGCGCAGGCGCAGACCTCCTCGGCCGCGAAGGCGCCCATGGGCAGCTCGCGCGGGGTCAGCGGCAGATCGCGGGTATGGCGCGTCGGCACGAGCCTGGTCGGGCCATCCGCCTCGCCGACGTCGGAGAGCAGGATGAAGGTGGTCATCTGGGTGTGGACGCCGTCGAGCCTGGGCGTCACCAGGGTGTGGTTGCCGAAGTCGCGGTGGTGCGGCTGATCGTAGTCGATGGCGCCGGCGTACTTGGCCCAGAGCTCGATCTTGTAGATCTCGATGTCGTCCGAGCCCAGGAACCGCTCGGCCGCGTCCACCAGATCCGGATAGACGGCGACCCGGTTCAGCGCCCAGCTGGGGTAGGGGAAGAAGCGCAGGCCGGCGAACTGGCTGCGCGAAAAGCGCGGGTGCGCCTCGGGCGCGGCGAAGTAGTCCTGCGGCCGCGGATAGACCTCCCAGAGCGCCTCGCGCGCCTCGCCGAGCGTCTTGGCGTCGAGGAAGCCCTCCACCAGGGTGAAGCCCTGGTCCCACACCTGGGCCAGGCTCTCGTCGGAAACGCGCATGCATTGGCTCCGGAACGGACGCCTATCGGATGGCGCCTGCAAACCTATTTGCCAAGACCGGCCGCATTTGTCGCCACGGCAAAGCGCTCGAGTGAACGAGACTCCAATCATCGTCGTCACCCCGGCCAAGCGAAGCGCGAGCCGGGGCCGGGCGCGCCGCAGCCGAGCTGGAACTCGTCCTGCAGGCGGCATTTGTTGCATCGCCGCAGTCCCTCGGGGCGGCCGGCATGGTAGAAGCGCACGCCCGGATCGAATGGGAGATTCTCGACGATGAACTCAGCTCGCGGATGCAGTCTGGCGGCGAGATGGGCCGGCGGGCTCGGCGCCGCCCTGATGGCGGGCGTGCTGCTGCACGCCCCGGGGGCGGCCGCGGACACCCGGCTGACGCCGGCTTTGCCGCTCGACGGCGCCAGCCTCGGCATGAGCGCCGAGGCCTGGAAGCAGCTGCCGCCGCCGGCGAGCGCCGGGGCCACCGCCACGCCCGCCTGCTGGACCAATCCGCGCGCGGTGAGAATCCCCGGATATCCCCTGAGCGCCGCCGACCGCCGCTCGGGGGTGGCGATCTGCGCCTGGGTCGACCGCTTCGGCCATGACGTGCTGCCCCATTCGATCAGGCTCGAGGGGCCATTCCGCGCCTCGGACCTGAGGTTCGTGTTCGTCCGCGACCGTCTCGCCCGGGTCGAGTTCCGGACCTCGGTGGACGCCTACAGCGACGTGACGGCCCTGCTCGACCAGCGCTATGGGCGACCGGTGCTCACCACGCGCGGCCGGGTGCGCTCGGAGGACGGACCCCTCCGCCGATCGCGTCGATCTGAGCGTCACCATGCGGCGGGCCGGCTCGGGCGTCTCCTGAGCCTGCCTCAGGCGATGGCGGCGGCGAACTCGGCGGCGCGGCGGTCATCGGCCGAGAAGCCGTCACGCTCGGCGAGCGTCAGCAGCCGCAGGCCGGAGGAGTTCTCGCCGACCTCGGCATGCGAGGCGCCCGAGCCGTCGCGCCAGACCCTCACGGTCATCCGGCCGCGGCCGACCGGCACGCCGCGCAAGGTGAGTTCGGGCAGCCATTCGGGGAGCTTCGGGTCGCAGATCAGGGCGCCAAGCGGCGCCGCCGGCTGCAGCCCCGCCAGGGCGACGATCAGCGACACCACCGCCCCGGCCGACCAGGCCTGAGGGCTGCAGGCCCGGGGATAGAGCCCAGGATGGGCATGGTCGCTCCTGGCGTGGCCGCCGAAGAGTTCGGGCAGGCGGTGGAATTCGAACAGGCCGGCGGCGTCGAGCAGCGCCCGCGTCAGGACCAGAAAGTGCTCGTCCAGGCCATAGCGCGCGAAGCCGAGGGCGGTGAGGGCGTTGGGCGAGGGCCACACCGAGCCCAGATGGTAGGCGAGGGGGTTGTAGGCCGGATGCCCGGTGCTGAGGGTGCGGATGCCCCAGCCCGAGAACAGCTCGTCGCTCATCAGCCGGTCGGCGACGGCCCTGGCGCGCTCGGGGCTGGCCACGCCATAGGCGATGGCGAGGCCGGCGTTGTCGGCGATGGTCCTGACCTGGCGCTTGTCGGGATCGAGCGCCAGGGCGTAGTAGCCGAGGTCGGGCATCCAGAAGCGCTCGTTGAAGCGCCGCTTCAGGTCGTCCGCCTCGCCGATCAGCCGCTCGCCCAGCGCCGCCTCGCCGGCTGCGCGCCAGGCGAACCCCAGCGCCCGCTTGGCGGCGTGGAAGAGCGCCTGGATCTCGCAGACCGCCAGCGGGTCGGGCGCCAGCGCCCCGTTCGGATAGAGGATGGCGTCCTGCGAATCCTTCCATCCCTGGTTCTTCAGCCCGCCCCCGGGGGCGAAGGTCTGGTATTCGTAGAAGCCGTCGCCATCGAGATCGCCGTCGCGGTCCATCCATTCCAGGATTCGCAACGCCAGGTCGCGGAACGAGCCCAGGAAGGCGGCGTCGGCGTTCTGGGCAAAGGCGTTGGCGAGGCCGAGCAGCCACAGGCCCGACGCCGTATGGTCGCCATAGTAGTGCAGATAGGGCGTCTGGCCGAGCAGCTCGGCCGGCCCGAGGCGGCGCTGATGCAGCACCCGGCCCGGCTGGGCGTCGTAGCGAGGCTGGTAGGCGCTCGCCGTCCATCGCCCCACCAGGCTGAGCGAGCCGCGCAGCGTCGCCGGATTGAGCAGCAGGGTCTGCCAGCCGACGGTGAGCGCGTCGCGGCCGAAGAGGCCGATGTAGTGCGGCGCCCCCGCGGAAGGCGTATGGCGCTCCTCGCCCTCGCCGTCGTCCAGGCGCAGCGCGGCGAGGTCGAGCACCGCCCGCCGCCAGGCCGCGAGCGGCGCGGCCGCCGCGGTTTCCAGGCGCGCGCAGTCCTCCAGCCAGCCGTCCGGCCCCGCGCCCTCGCGCCGGGGCAGTTCACCGGCGAAGCCAGGATCGAACTCGGGGGCGATGTCGAGTCGGATCTCGACGCTGTGGCGGGGCTCGATCCGCACCTCGCACGAGACGGCGCCGGCGTCGTGGAACGGGGCCGGCCCCGAGAAGGCGATCCTGGTGGCGTGCGCCAGCTTCGGACGCGGCGAGACCAGCCTCAGTTCGTTCCCGCGCCATTCCCGGCGCGCCTTTTTCGAGCGCCCGGCGCCCTCCTTGACCGCGCTCTGATCCAGGAAATCGGCGGCGGCGCGCCAGCGCAGCGGCGCGACGATGGGCCAGAGGCCGTGGTTGGTGATCCGGTAGGCGATCGCCAGCGTCTCGCCCAGGCGCACGTCGGTCTGCACCTCGAGGCCATGGTTGCGGATCTCCCCGGAGCCGGCGTCGCCCGGAGCGCTCTCCCCGGGGCGGGACGGCGCCGGCGCCAGATGGTAGCCGAGCATCGAGGCCGTATCGACGGGATGCATCGACGCCAGCTCGGGCGCTTTCCCGGCGATCTCGAAATCCAGCCGCGACAAAAACCGGGCGCGGTGAAAAAAGAGGCCGGTGAGGCCCGCTTCTATCGCGCCGCGTTCGGAGACGATCAGCAGCATGTGGCCGCAGAACAGCACGAACCGGCCGGCGTCGGGGCGGCAGACGTTCAGGGACCAGCCCCGGCCCGCCTGCGTAATCCCGGACTCCATGCGCCCATCCTCGCGTTCGCGGCGCCCGGCGCGCCGGCTCAACGGAACGCCCGTCGTTCCCCTCGAGTTTCGGCCTCGCCGCGCGCGGCTGCGCCGGGCCGGCGCGGGAGGCGCAGATGCGGCTGAAGAACAAGGTGGTGGTGGTCACCGGGGCGGCGGCCGGCGTCGGCCGCGCCGCCGCGCACCGGTTCGCCCGCGCCGGCGCCAAGCTCGGCCTGATCGCCCGCGACGCGCAGGCCCTCGAGGACGTGCGGCGCGAGGTCGAGGAACTGGGCGCCGCGGCCTTCTGCGCCCCGGCCGACGTTTCCGACGCCGACAAGCTGTTCGCGGCGGCGGCGCAGATCGAGGAGGCGCTCGGACCCATCGACGTGTGGGTGAACGACGCCATGGCCACGGTGTTCTCGCCGGTGTGGCAGATGAGCCCGGACGAGTTCAGGCGGGTCACCGAGGTCACCTATCTGGGGTTCGTGCACGGGACCATGGCGGCGCTGCGCTCTATGCGCCCGCGCGGCCGCGGCGTCATCGTGCAGGTGGGCTCGGCGCTCGCCTATCGCGGCATCCCGCTGCAGTCGGCCTATTGCGGGGCGAAATACGCCATCCGCGGCTTCAGCGATTCGCTGCGCACCGAGCTTCGCCACGACCGCTCGCGCATCCGCGTCTCGATCGTGGAGCTGCCGGCGGTCAACACGCCGCAGTTCGACTGGGCCCGCACTCACATGCCGCGCCAGCCGCGGCCGATGGGCGAGGTCTACGAGCCGGAGGCCGCGGCCGACGCCATCTGGATGGCGGCGACCTGGCCCTGGCGCGAATACTGGCTCGGGCGCACCACCATCCTCACCATCATCGCCAACACCGTCGTGCCCGGCTTCATGGACCGGTTCCTGGCGAGGTCGGCCTACGAGGGCCAGGAGACCAGCCTGCCGGTGTCGCCGAGCCGCCAGGACAATCTCTTCCGCCCGGTGAACGAGCTGCACCGCACGCGCGGCTCCTTCCAGGCCCGCTCCGGCGCCGTGCTGGTCCCCGGCCCGGTGGCGCGCCTCGGCGTCGTGGCCGCCGGCGCCATGACCTTCCTCGGCGCCGGCTATGCGGCAGGCCGGGTGCTGGGGCGCGCGGGGCCGCGGCATGTCCAGCGCGCCGAGGCGCCCTCGCCCGGACGGCGCGGCCGGACGAGCGCCAGGGACGCAAAGGCGCCCGCCGCGCGCCGCTGACCCCGCCGAGCGCCCGCCGATCGCCCGCGCGCGTCGCGCGGATACGGCGGTGCGATCGGAATCGCGAACGAGCCAACTCGCGGAGGTTTGATCACCGTTGCCGTCTCCCCCACGGCCTGAAAGGTCGATCCGGGGCCGGAGCCGCCGCTTCCGGGACGACTTCCAGCTCGGCTGCGGCGCGTCCGGCCCCGGCTCGCGCTTCGCTTGGCCGGGGTGACGGCGATGATGAACGTCTGGTCGACTCTGGCGCCTTGCTGTGGGTCGCGCGGGCTGGCGTCTTGTCGACACAACCACGCTATAGAGGGGTGCAAACTCGCGCCTCCGACGGGTCATGTCTCTGCGTCGTCTTCTCTGCACGCTGCTGCTTTGCCTGGTCGCGCCGGGCGCGGCCCTCGCGGCGACGGCGCCGTTCGACCTGGCCGGGCCGGCTCTGGAGGTGAAGGTGACGCACGCCGGCGTCACCTTGCCGATCGCCGAGGTCCCCGGCCTCGCCGCCGGCGACCGGCTCTGGATCAGGGCCGACCTGCCGGCGGGGCAGTCGGCGCGCTATCTCCTCGTCGCCGCCTTCCTGAGGGGCGCGACCGATCCGCCGCCGAAGCGCTGGTTCCACCGCCTGGAAACCTGGACCCCCGAGGGCGCCAAGGGCCTGAGCATCGTCGTGCCCGCCGGCGCGCGCCAGGCCATGGTGTTCCTGGCGCCGCGGACCGGCGGCGATTTCGCCACTCTCGAGAATGCGGTGCGCGGACGGCCCGGCGCCTTCGTGCGCGCCTCGCAGGATCTGAACCAGGCCTCGCTGGACCGCTCGCGGCTGGACGCGTTCCTGGCCGCGGTGCGCAAGACCGGGCCGGCGGATGCGGCGCGGCTGAAGACGGTGACGCCGCTCCTCGCGCGCAGCCTGACCATCAAGCTCAACGACGCCTGCTTCCAGAAGATGCCCGAACTGCAGGCCGCCTGCCTGATGCAGGGCGGCGACGAGCTGGTGCTCGACGACGGCCACGGCGCCTCGCTGGTGCAGACCCTGACCAGCGGCGGTCCGTCCGAACTGGCCCTCGAGCTCAGCGCCACGCCCAAGGCCGGGTTCGGCTACTACAGCCCCTACATCGCCGCGGTGATGGACTTCGCCCGCATCCTGGATTCGGTCCGCACCGCGCACTACCAGTACATCCCGGCGCTGGCGACGGCGCGGGGCGAGCGGCTGGCGCTGCTGCTGAATACGCCGCCGTCGTTCCACAGCCCGCTGTCGGTGCTGGTGAGCGCGCTCGCGCCGGTCGAGCCGGCGCCGCCGCCGGCGCTGCTGCCCGTCGATCCGGGGGCGAGCTACTGCGCCCAGGACCCCGACCTCGTCCTGCCGCTCGAAGGCGCGCCGCTGGCGTTTTCGACCGGCTACGGCCGCGACCTGGCCCTGCGCGTGAAGACCCCGGCCGGGGCTGCGTTCGAGCTGCCGCTGACGCCCGATCCTGAGCGCGGCGGCTTCGTGGTGGACGCCCGCGGCGCGGACTTCACCGGGCTCGGCGCGTCGTTCGTGGGCGTGGTGCACGGCCAGTGGGGGTTCGCCGCCTTCGAAGGCCCGTCGTTCCGGCTCGAGAACGCCCACGGCGCCGACTGGCGGCTCGCCGGGGCCGACCGCGCCGCGCCGGTCGTCGGGCGCACCGACACCGTGCATCTCGAGGGCCCGGACGCAGCTTGCGTGGAGAAGGTCACGTTGCGCCCGCCTTCCGGCGAGGCCGAGAGCCTCGCCTGGAAGGTCCAGGCGGATGGGCGGCTCGCCGTCACCCTGCCGCTGACGGGCCGCGCCCCCGGCGCCATGACCCTGCTGGTGACGCAGTACGGCGCGGCCCGGCCGCAGGCGATCCCGATCGCGGCCTTCGCCCAGGCTGGCCGGCTGGACAGCTTCACGCTGCACGCCGGCGACGCCTTTGGCGTGCTGAAGGGCAGCCGCCTGGACGAGGTCGCCAGCCTCGATCTGGCCGGGGCCGACTTCAAGCCGGGGACGCTCGCCTCGGCGGACGGCGTGGACGAGCTGACGCTCTCGGCGCCGGCGGCGGGCGCCGCCGCGGCGCTCAAGGCCGGCGAGACCCGCGTGGCCAAGGTGCGGCTCCAGGACGGGCGGCTGGTGCGCCTGAAGGTCGAGATCGCCGCGCCCCGCCCGCAGGGCTCGCTGATCGGCACGAGCATCGAGCCGGCGCCCGCCGCCGGGGCGATCGCGATCGAACTTGCCTCCGCGGACGAGCTGCCGCAGCACGCCCAGATGACGTTCTCGGTGGGCGCCAGCCCGCCGACGCGCTTTTCGGGCAAGGAGGCCATCGAGGTGGCGAGCGCCGGGGGCGCAGCGCGCGTACGGCTGACGGCGGCGAACGGCCTCGTCTTCGAGGACTCGCACGTCGTGCTGGCGAGGCTCGATCCGGGCAAGGCGTTCGGGGCGTCCGCCTTCGGGCCGCTGCGGTTCCGCATCGTCGGTCCGGACGGCGCCGCCGGCGACTGGCGCCCGCTGGCCACGCTGGTGCGCCTGCCGACGCTGCGGCGGCTGACGTGCCGGCGCCGCGCCGCGACCTGCGATCTGACGGGATCCGACCTCTTCCTGATCGACCAGGTTTCGCGCGACGCGGACTTCGCCCACGCCGCCCAGGTCCCCGAGGGCTTCCCCGGCGAAACGCTGGCGGCGCCGCGGCCGGCGGACGGGCGCCTCTACATCAAGCTGCACGACGATCCGGACGTGATCAACCGGCTGGCGATACCGGCGCGCGGCCATGCGGCGCGTGCGCCCGGCCCCCCCGCGCGCGGCCCCCTCCGTCGCCCGGCGCTGCCGCGCCGAGCGACATCTCCGCCGTTGCACGGGTGAGGAGGAACGCGTCCTCACTCCTTTGCCGCGAGCGGGGGTGCTGAACTGGCCGATGTCCTGCTGATGATCCTCGACCATGTAGCGGGCGAACTCGCGGTCGAAGGCGCGGCCGGAAAGGCCGTCGAGCTTCTGCCGCTCGGCCAGCGCCCCTTCCGCCCGGTCCAGCTCGGCCTTAAGAGGGGGCGGCCAACCTCAGGGGAGTCCGCGCATGAACCTGCTTTCAAGGATCGCTCTCGTCGGCGCTCTCGCCGGCGTCGCCGCGGCGGGCGCCGCCCAGGCGCAGATGAAGATGCCGACGCCCAGCAAGGACTACCGGGCCGCGCCGGCCGGCGCCTACGCCCTCGACCAGTCGCACACCGCCATCATCGTCTACGTCTCGCACGTGGGCTTCTCCTACGAAGCGTTCCGTTTCCTGGCCGCCAGCGGCAAGCTGCGGTGGAATCCGGCCGATCCCGCCGCCGACGCCCTCCAGGTCAGCGTCGATCCGAAATCCATCGCCACCGCGGACGCGGGCATGGACTTCTCCGGCGAACTGGCCGGCGCGAAATTCCTCGATGTCGCCAAGTTCCCCACCGCGACCTTCGTCTCGCGCCGCTTCCGGCCCATCGATGCGACCCATGGCAAGGTGGACGGCGACCTCACCATCATGGGCGTGACCCGGCCGGCGGTGTTCGACGTGACGCTGGTGGGGGCCGGAAACGAGTTCGGCCGCCAGACGCTCGGCATCCATGCCCAGAGCGAGATTGCGCCCAACGCCTACGGCCTGCCGCAGCCCTTCTTCGGCGCGCCGATCCGGCTCGTCATCGACGCCGAGTTCCACAAGACGGCCTGAGGCGCCCGGACGAAGCGCCATCGCTTCAGATTGGCTGAACCGTCCGACCAGCCGGTCGCGCCCCTTCCACCCCCGCGCGCGGGGAAGGAGTGAAGACGCCTTCCTCCTCGCCCGTGCAAGCGGGTGGCGTCCGGCGCGGCAGCGGCGGGCGACGCCGCCCCGGCCGGAGCGTCGGTCAGGCCGCCTCGGCGAGCCGCTCCCAGGTGGTCTGGGCGAAGCTCGGGCGGGCGCGCAGCCGCTCCAGCCAGGGCGCGATCGGCGTGCCGCGCAGCATCTCCTCGCCCTCGGCGCACTCGCAGAACATGTCCAGCTGGGCGCCGGCATGGATGTCGGCCAGCGAGAACGCCTCGCCGGCGACGTAAGGCCCCTCGCCGATCAGTCCGGCGAGCACCGACATGCACTGGCGCGCGCCCGGGATCGCCGCCTGCACCGCCGCCTCGTTGACCGGCAGGCCGAGCTTGGGCGCGACGACGCGGTTGAACACCAGGCCAATACCGGCGTTCGGCTGGAAGAAGTAGCAGTCGATGACGCCGATGACCTGGTTCATGCGCGCCGCCGCCTTGGCGTCCGCCGGCGTCAGCGCCGGGCCGGGGAAGGCCTGGTCGATGTAGCGCTCGATCGCCTGGGTCTCGTAGAGGGCGAAGCCGTCGTGCTCGATCGCCGGCATCTTGCCGAACGGATGGCGCGCCAGATGCTGCGGCTGCTTCGATGCTCCGGGGGCGAGCGGCGCGAGACGGTGCGGCGCGCCTTTCTCCTTGCAGGCGATCAGCGCGGCGCGGCCGTAGGGGCTGCCGACGACGGTATGGATGACGATCATGGGGTCTTCTCCTCTTCGAGTGATCCGACGAGTTCGCCGTAGAGCCGCAGCAGCAGCCCCCAGCCGCCTTCGCTGTCGAACGCGGCGCGCGCGCCCTCGCCGGCCGCGCCCATGTTCTCCAGCAGCCGGTGCTCCAGCGTCACCTGGGTTCCGTCGGCGGTGGGCGTGAAGGTGACTTCGACCTCGGTCAGCAGGTCGGGACGGTATCGCCAGTCGGCGCCGATGCGCCAGGCGAGCAGCAGACGGCGCGGCGCATCCCAGACCAGCACCTCGCCCCAGTCGGCCTCGGTTCCGTCCTGCAGGCGCCCGAACCAGCGGCCGCCGGCCCTGGGCTCCAGCACCGCGGTCTGCAGCGGCGAGGCGCCGATGGAATGGCTGCGCGGCCACCAGGCGTCGAACCTGCGGGTGAAGGCGTCGAAGGCGCGTTCGGGCGTGGCCGCCACGGCCAGGCTCTTCTTCACCGGGGCCGGGGTGATGCTATGGTTCATCGCATGTCCTCTGGGTTTTCTGGATCGCCGCCGCCGCCGCGCTCCGCCTCGGCCTTGAACGCCGCCAGCGCCACGTCCCAGAACTGGTCGAGCCAGGCGCGCATGGCGCCCAGGCCGCGCGGATCGATGGCGTAGACGCGGCGTGCGCCCTCGGCATGGTCGCTCACGAGGCCGGCCTCCTTGAGCGCCTTCAGGTGCTGCGAGACCGCCGGCCGGCTCACCGGCAGCCCCGCGGCGATGTCGACCACCGCCCTCGGTCCGCCGGCCAGCCGCTCGAACACGCGGCGCCGGGTCGGATCGGCGAGAGCGGCGAAGGCGTTCGAGTAAGCCATCACTTACCGTAAGCAGCCACTAACAGTGCGTCAAGCCGGATAATCGTGCGCCCGTGACGGCCGCTGCGCTTCAGCCCGGCTCGCCGGTTCCTGGAGCGTGCAGGCCGGCGAGGTGGGCGTAGCGGGCGCTCACCTTCTTCAGGCCCGAGAGGATCTGGTCGGCCGCGGCCGGATCGAGGCGGCGGCCGGCCCCCAGCGCCAGCAGCTGCAGCGTCTGCACGTGCACCGCCACCGCTTCGCGATCCCAGCGACCGCTGGCGCAGAGGTGGTCGAGCAGGCCGCAGAGGCTGACGAGCGTCGTGTCGGCCTCGGGCGTGCCGCAGAGCTTGCCGAGGCCCACGCCGCCCGCGGCGATCGCGTAGAGCGCCTCGAGCCGCTGGGCGCTGAACGCCTGCGTAAAGCCCGCAAAGCAAGCCAGCGCCTCGGCGGTCAGCGCCCGAAGCTCGTCCAGGCACTGCGGCCGGATCTCGTCGAGGTTCTTCTGCGCCGCCTGCAGCGCCTCCACCACCGGACGGCCTCCCGGCGCCTTCAGCTGCTCGGCCAGCCTCAGCTTGGGATAGGCATAGCGGACGGCGCTCATGAAGCCTCCGCCTCGCCCGGGCCGGTCTGGTCCTCGCGCCGCCGGCGCGGGTGATCGTGGGGCGAAGCATCCTTCCCGAACCGCCGGTCGGGGCCGACGTATTCGTCCGAGAACAGGAACGAGCGGCCTTCGCGGGCGATCCAGATGATGCGCTCCAGCATGACGATGGGCGCGATCGGCTTGGCGACGATGAAATGGGCGCCGCAATCGCGCGCCTTGTCGACGTCGGAAGTCTTGGTGTGGCCGGCGGTGAGCAGCACCGGCGTGTGCTTGTTCGGCTCGGAGACCTCGCGCCGCAGCCAGCGGACGAACTCATAGCCGTCGCCGCCTTCGGCGATGCTGTCGACGATCATCAGGTCGAGGCGGAATTCCCCCACCACCTCCTTGGCTTCGTCGACGGTGCGGCAGCGGTGTATCTGCCGGGCGCCGAGCCCGGCGATGATCTGGCCCAGGATGGTCATGCCCAGCGGCGTGCCGTCGAGCAGCAGCACCACGGTCTGCGACAGGTTGAAACGGGCGCGGGAATTGGGATCGAGAGCCATGGGTTCAGGTCCGACGGCCGGGCGGCGCCTCTCCAGCTTGCGCGGCGCGGCGCGGGCGCGCCCCCGGTGCGGGCAGGCTTAACGGAGATGCTTTAAGGAACCTTTTAGGCGCCCGGCGATCAGGCCTGCGGATGCCGCTTCAGCCAGGCCGCCGCGTAGCTGCAGATGGGCGTCAGGGTGGCCCCGTCGCGCCGCGCCTGCTCCACCAGCGCCTCCATGAAGCGGCCTGCCGCGCCCGTGCCCTTCAGGGCGTCCGGCGCCTCCACGTGGTCGATGAAGAGGCGCTTGCCCTCGCGCCGATAGTCGGCGAACACCACGTGCCCCTGCTCCTCGAGTTCGTAGCGGCTGCGGGCCTGGTCATCGTGCAGCGCGGCCATGTCGTCCTCCTGGCGCGAGTGTTTCGATGCGCGTCGTTCGCGGCTATCCTCGCACAACATAAAGTCTCACGGAGCCTGCCGCCATGCGCGCCGCGTCCCTGATCGCCCCGCTGGCCGCGCTCGCCGCCCTGGGGGCGTGCCAGCGCCACCTGGCCGCCCGCGCGCCGGCCTCCGCCGTGGTCGCCATTCCGCACGCCGGCCCTGCGCAACCCGCGAGCGGGCTCTGGACCCAGCGCGTCGCCGATGGCCAAGGCGTCGGCGTCACCCGCTACTGTCTCGACGCGGCCGCCGCGGTCCGGCTCGCCGACTTCGGCCGCCAGCTCGCCGGGCGCTGCCGGCGCGACCTGATGGCCGAGGCGGCCAACGGCGACTGGCGCTTCGCCACGGTCTGCGGCGGCGGGGCCGGAAAGGTCGCCACCCAGGGCGTCGCCCACGGCGACTTCGCCCGCGGCTACGTCGTCGAAGCCACGGCCGTCGGCGCGGGCGTCGTCCGGCGCCTGCGCGCCGACGTGACCTGGCAGGGCGCCTGCCCCGCGAACATGCGCCCCGGCGACACAGTGCTCGCGGACGGTCAGCGCCTGCGCCTGACCGATCTGGCCGCGCCCTCCTGACGCCTCAGACCCGCTCCACCGCCATCGCGACGGCCTCGCCGCCGCCGATGCACAGCGAGGCCAGGCCACGGCGCTCGCCGCGCGCCTCCAGCGCCGCCAGCAGGGTGGCGAGGATGCGTGCACCGGAAGCGCCGATGGGGTGGCCGAGGGCGCAGGCGCCGCCGTTGACGTTCAGCCGCTCCGCGTCGATCCCGAGTTCGCGCATCGCCACCATGGCGACGACGGCGAAGGCTTCGTTGACCTCGAAGAGGTCGACCTCGGCGACGCTCCAGCCGGCGCGCCCGAGCGCCTGGCGCATCGCCGGGGCGGGGGCGGTGGAGAACTTCGCCGGTTCGTGCGCGTGGGCGCCGTGGCCGGCGATGCGGGCGATCGGCGCCAGCCCCAGCGCCTCTGCGGTGGAAGCGCGCATCAGGACCAGCGCCGCGGCGCCGTCGGAGATGGACGAGGCGTTGGCGGCGGTGATGGCGCCGTCCTTGGCGAAGGCGGGCTTCAGCGTCGCGATGCGCGCCGGATCGGCCTTCAGCGGCTGCTCGTCCTCGGCGACTATCTGCGCGCCGCCGCGCCCCGCCACCTCGACGGCGACGATCTCGCGGCTGAACGCTCCCGTCTGCACCGCCCGGCGCGCCCGCGTCAGGCTTTCCACCGCATAGGCGTCCATCTCGGCGCGGCCGATCTGATAGGCCGCCGCGGTCTCCTCGGCGAAGGCGCCCATCAGCTTGCCGCCCTCGTAGGCGTCTTCGAGTCCGTCCAGATACATGGAGTCCATCACCCGGTCGTGGCCGATGCGCGCCCCGCCGCGGTGCTTGGCCAGCAGATAGGGCGCGTTGCTCATGCTCTCCATGCCGCCGGCCACGACGATCCTCGCCGAGCCGGCGGCGATGGCGTCGTGCGCCAGGATCGCCGCCTGCATCCCCGAGCCGCACATCTTGTTGACGGTGGCAGCCTGGACCGACTGCGGCAGTCCGGCCTTCAGCGCCGCCTGGCGCGCCGGCGCCTGGCCGAGCCCGGCCGCCAGTACGCAGCCCATCAGGATCTGGTCGATCTCGCCGGCGGCGAGCCCCGAGCGCTCGACCGCCGCCTTCACCGAGGCCGCGCCCAGCTCGGTCGCCGAAGCGCCGGCGAGCGAGCCCTGGAACGCCCCCATCGGCGTCCTGGCGCAGGAAACGATGACGACGGGGTCGGCGGACATGGAGGCGCTCCGGAGAGGGGATGGGCAGCATGTGCGTCCTGCGCCGCGCCGGCGCAAGCGGCGGCTCGCCGGTCTTGGTCTGCAAACGCAACGCTTGCCTTCGCGCGCCGCACGCCCGATCTTCACTCGCCATGGGCCGCACCGCCGACTATTCGAAAGAGAGCTGCTCGGTCGCCGCCGCGCTCGCGGTGGTGGGCGATCCCTGGACCTTGCTGATCCTGCGCGACGGCTTTGCCGGCGTGCGCCGCTTCGACGACTGGCGCCAGCGCCTGGGCGTCGCCCGCAACGTGCTGGCCGCGCGGCTGAAGGGTCTCGTCGCCCAGGGCGTGCTCGAGACCCGGCGCTACAGCGACCACCCGCCGCGCAACGAATACGTGCTGACGCCCAAGGGCCGCGACCTCGCGCCGGTGCTGCTGACCCTGAAGGCCTGGGGCGACAGGCACGTCTATGGCGCCGGCGCGCAGCCGCTCGACTTCGTGCATGGCTGCGGCGCGGCGCTGGCGCCGCGGCTGGTCTGCGAGGCCTGCGGCGAACCGGTGCTGGGCGCCGACCTGACGCCCCGGCGGCGCGGCGCGGCCCGGGTGGGCGAGGTGCTGGCGCCGGCGAGCCACGCGCGGAGCGTGTCTTTCGCCGCCGATTAACGATTGCCCGCTAGGGTCGGCGCCATGCGTGCAGTCGCGGCGCCCCCTGCGCTCAAGGACCGGCGGGCCATCGAGCGCCTGCCCACCACCTTGCGCGGCAAGCTCTTCCCCGGCGCCGATGACTGCGTCGTCGCCAACTTCACCCGCCACGGCGCCTGCCTGCGCTTCGGATCGCTGCCGCAGATCGGCGAGCGCGTCATCCTGGTGGTCTGGTCCAGCGGCGTCGCCTTCGAGGCGCTGACGCGCTGGCGCGCCGGCGACGAGGTCGGGGTTCAGTTCCTCTCCAGCCGCGACCTGCGCCGGCCCGCGCCGCCGCACCTGGCCGAAATCCAGGCTCTGTGGCTGAAGCGGCGCCCGCGCATCTCGCGCCGCACCCTGATCAGGACCGCGCCCATCATCATCGACAAGCGCTCGCGGCGGTCGCGGCCGATCGGCGCTCCGCCCGCGCCGGCGCGGTAGTGGCGATGAAGCCGCCGCCGAGCACGCGGCTCGGGCGCACGGGATCGTAGAGCACGCAGGCCTGACCGGGGGCGACGCCTTCCTCGGGCGCATCGAAGACGAGGCGCGCGGCGCCGTCCGCCAGCGCCAGACGGCCGGCGGCGGGCTCGCGGGTGGAGCGGACGCGGGCGAGCACGCGGACGCCGGACGCGGCGGCGGCCTCGAGGCTCGCGGCCGCGCCCAGCCAGTTGGTTTCCTTCAGCGTCAGGGCGGCGGTCGCCAGCGCCTGGCGCGGGCCGACGATCACCTCGCGGCGCTCCGCGTCGATGCCGACCACGAACAGCGGCTCGCCCGCGGCGACGCCGAGCCTTCGCCTCTGGCCCACGGTGAAGCCGCCGACGCCGGCGTGGGCGCCGAGCACGCGCCCGTCGAGGTGGACGATCTCCCCCGGCGCAGCGCCCCTGGGGCGCAGCCGATCGATGACCGTGGTGTAGCGGCCCTGCGGCACGAAACAGATGTCCTGACTGTCGGGCTTGGCGGCGACCTCGAGGCCCAGCCCGGCGGCGAGGGTCCGCACCGCCGGCTTCTCCAGCCCGCCCAGCGGAAAGCGCAGGAAGCCGAGCTGCTCGGCCGTGGTGGCGAAGAGGAAATAGCTCTGGTCGCGGCCCGGATCGACGGCGCGATGCAGCTCGGGACCGCCGGCGCCTTCGAGGCGGCGCACGTAGTGGCCGGTGGCCAGGGCGGCGCAGCCGAGGTCGCGGGCGATCTCGGCGAGGTCGCGGAACTTCACCGTCTGATTGCAGCGGATGCAGGGCACCGGGGTCTCGCCACGCAGGTAGGCGTCGGCGAAGTCGTCGATCACCGCCGCGGCGAAGCGGCGCTCGAAGTCGAGGACGTAATGAGCGATGCCCAGCGCCGCGGCGGCGGCGCGGGCGTCGTGGATGTCCTGGCCGGCGCAGCAGGCCCCCTTGCGCGAGGTCGCCGCGCCATGGTCGTAGAGCTGCAGCGTGACGCCGACCACCTCGTGACCGGCGCGCCTCAGCAGCGCCGCGGCGACGGTCGAATCGACACCCCCCGACATCGCCGCCAGCACCCGCGCCCCGGCGGGCAGCGCCATCGCCGCGCGGGCGGCGCTCTCGGCGAGGCTGGCGGGCGGGACATCGAGGGCCATGGCGGGGGCATGTAGCGCCGCGGGGCGGCGAATACGAGGCCGACCTTGGTAACCCTGCGTGCACGCTATGATGCGACATCCGGATCGACGCCCGATTCGGCCGCGCCGCGAAACCCTCGATGCCGCTCACCCAGTCCCGCTTCCTCCATCGCATCGACGTCGGGCCGGACCGGGTGCTGCTGGTCCACGCCCTCAGCCATCTGCGGCTGGTGGTCGACGCCGACACGGCGCGCCTCCTCGATCATTTCGCCGCGCCGCGCGCCTGGCCGGACGGCCTCGCCGGCCTCGCCGGCGAACTCGGCCAGCCGCCCGGGATCGTGGCCGCCTGCGTGGCGGCGCTCGGCGAGCGCGGCGTGCTGGTGGACCAGGGCGCCGAGGCCGAACTCGCCCACTGGTCCGCCGAACTCGCCGCCACCCACGGCCGCGACCCGGGCGAACTCCTGGAGCGCCATCGCCGCCAGGCTCGCGCCGGCGGCGAGGCCTACTGGGCGGCGGGGGCCGCGGCCAGCCCCGCCGATCTCGGCGCGGGCGGGCGGCGCATCGACGCGATCCTCTTCGGCGACTGCGACCTGCAGATGGAATCGGAGTTCCTGAGCCGCGAGGCGGCGCGCCGCGGGCTCGACCTGCGGGTGGCTGCGACCTTTCCCGACGACGTGCGCTTCGCCGCCGAGCACGCCCACGACGTGATCTTCGTCGGCGCCCTGCGGGCGCGCCACCTCATGACCATCGATCCGGCCAGCGTCGGCGGCGCGGCGCCGCACGGCGCCTACATCGCCGAGGCGAACGAACTGCTGACGGCGCTGCGGCGGGCGAGCGCCGCGCCGATCCTGATCGACAACCTGCCCGAACCCACCGTGCAGCCGCTGGGCATGGCCGATCGCGGCCTGCACGCCCACCGCAACCGCTTCCGCCTCGCCAACGTCTCGCTCTCGGATCTGGCCGAGCGCTTCGCCGACGTCCACGTCATCGACGTCGCCGCGGCCCTGGCGCAGGTCGGGGCGGCGCGGATGCTGGACGACGCCCAGGTCGGCTTCACCCATTTCGGCTCGCCGGGCTGGATGCTGCAGCGCCCGCCCAGCGAGCTGGCGGCGACGCACGGCGTCTTTCCCGACCTCGCGCCCCTGGCCGAACTCGTCGGCGGCGATCCCTATGGCCGCGAGAAGATCATGGCGAAGGCGCACGCCGATGCGCTGGCGACGGCGCTGGGACTGGATCGCAAGAAGTGCGTCGTCGTCGACCTCGACGGCGTGCTCTGGCCGGGCGTGCTCGCCGAGACCGGGGCGCCTTTCGCCTGGACGCCGGAGATCAGCGGTCCGTTCTCCTACGTCGGCCTCTATTTCGGCATCCACGAGGCGCTGCTCTGCCTGAAGCGCCGCGGCGTGCTCCTCGCCTGCGTCAGCAAGAACGACGAGGCCACGGTGCGCGAGCTTTGGAAATGGCCGGAGCATTATCCGCGCGAGCGGCTGCTGACGCCGGACGACTTCGTCGCCTGGCGCATCGACTGGACCGGCAAGGTGGAAAACATCCGCTCGATCGCCGACGAACTCGGCCTGGCGCTGGAGAGCTTCGTCTTCATCGATGATCATCCGGTGGAGCGCGATCGGGTGCGTCGGCGGCTGCCCGAGGTCGAGGTGTGGGGCGAGGATCTGTTTTCGCTGCGCCGGCGCCTGCTCGAGGACCCGCGGCTGCAGACGCCGCGCCTGACCGGCGAGTCCGCCCGGCGGACCGATCTGGTGAAGGCGCAGCTCGCCCGTCGGCGGGAGAGCGCCGAGACGCTGAGCGAGCGCGACTACCTGGCCTCCCTGGACCTGGTGAGCCGCATCGAGCCGGTCGCGCCGGGCGAGCCCCTCGAACGCATCGCCGAGATCTTCCAGCGGACCACCCAGTTCAACACCACCGGGCGCAGGTTTGCGGCCGGCGAACTGGACGCTCTGGCCAGGGACCCCCGCGCCGGCCTCTTCCAACTGCACGTCCGCGACCGCTTCGGCGATCATGGCCTGGTCGGCGCGGCGGCGGTGCTGGACGGGGAGATCGTCGGCTTTGCAGTCAGCTGCCGCGTGCTCGGCATGGGGGTGGAGCACGCCTTTCTGCAGGGCGTCCTCGAGGCGCTCCGCCCGGTCTGCGCCGGCGTTTGCGGCCGCATCGTCGAGAGCGCGCGCAACATCCCGGCGCGCAACCTCTATCGCGACAACGGCTTCGTCCACGCCGACGACGGGCTCTGGCGGTTCAGCTTCGACGCGGCGGCGGCCGCCTAGAGCGGGTTCCGCAAAAGTGGAGCCCGTTTGCGACCCGAACACGCTCCAGCGCTCTGGATCTCAAGCACGATTCAGCGATCAGACGATTTCGTCCGGTCGCATCGTGCTCTAGCCGACGCTGGCCGAGGACGACAGGAAGTTCAGCAGCGACGAGGCCTTGAGGGTCTGGAACACCTGGCCGGCCGCCTGCACCGAGAGCTGGGCCTGTTGGAGGTTGGTGCTGGCCTGGGCGAGGTCGGCGGCGGTGGCGCCGCCAATCAGGCCCTGCAGCATGGTCTGGCGCTGACCGAGGTCGGATTGGGCGTTGGTCACCTGGCCCTGCATGAGGCCATTCTGCGCCACCACCTCGTTGAGGCTGGTCTGCACGGTCTTGAAGCCGGCCAGCTGCTGGGTGAGGAAGGTCTGCTGGGCCGTGGTCAGCGTACCGCTGAACGGTCCGTTCGGCCCTTGCGCATAGGCTTCCACCGCCTGGAAGGCGGCGAACAGCGGCGTGCCGACCTGGTCGGCCCGGAAGCCGGAATTGATGCTGGTGTTCTGGTCGATCTGGCTGCTGATCTGGCGCTGGTCGTTGTGGAAGAAGCTGGAGAGCGGCGGCCCGGAGGTGAGATCGCCGAGGCTCGATGCGCTCACCGGCGGCGTGGTCACCTGGCCGCCGGCAAACAGATATTCGCCGTTGAAGGTGCTGTTGAGCCCCCCGACGGCGCCGTCGAAGGCGTTCTGCAGCGACTGCATCAGCGACGCGCCATTGCCGGTGGCGAGCGCATTGGTGATCGCCTGGACGGCGCCCCCCGCCGAAGTGGCCACCTCGCCCAGCGCGGTGTTCTGCATGGAGAGCTTCGCCGCCACGGTCTGGGTGTTGTCGAGGTAGCCGGTGACCTGGGTGCTGGCCGCCTGCATGGCGCCCAGGGTCTCGGCGCTGGCGCCGTAGCCCTCGAGACTGGTCGCCTTTTCCGTCGACGAGAGCTGGGCGCCCGCATTCGACTGGTTGATTTCCGCCTGCATCAGGCTGGTCAGGATGGCGCCATAGGCGCTGGCGGTGGAGATCCGGTCCATCAGGGTATCATGTTCAGCAGGGTGTTGATCATGGCCTGGCTCGCCTGGATGAGCCGGGCGGAGGCGCTGTAGGCCTGTTGATAGGTGGTCAGGTTGACCAGCTCCTCGTCGAGGTTGACCCCTTCGACCGACTGCAGCCGCGTCTGCGCCTGCGTCTGAACCGCCGCGGCCGCCTTGCCGGCCTCGTCGGCGGCGCTGGCCTGCTGGCCGATGTCGCCGGCGAGCTGGGCGCCGTACTGGGTGACGCTGGTGGTGGTGGCCGCAAGCGCGCCGGCCGCGGCGAAGCTGGTCTGGGCATTGGCGACGCCGGCGAGGTTCGTCGCTCCCGAACCGTCGCCCACCGCCACCACCGGCTGGCCGGTCGCGACGCCCAGGTCGAGCTGGGCCAGCGCCATCGTCATCGGATTGGCGGCGATGTCCGGGCGGATCTGGAAGCTGGTCGCCCGGCTCGCCTGCTGCGCGCCGCCGAGGCCGAAGAGCTGGCTGAGCGATACCCCGCCGGGACCGCGCTGGGTGGTGTCGCTCGCCACCGAGATCGTCGCCGCGCCGGGCGTCGTCGGGGTGAACGCAAGCGCGCCCTTGGCGTCGAGGCTGAACGCGCCGTACTGGCCGACCCCACCCAGCGGCGCATTGAGCGCATCGAGCAGGTTCTGCATGCTCGGCTGGGTCGCAGGCGGGATCGCCACGGTGACGTCGGTGGGCGGAGCGCCGCTGGAACTGGCGACCTGCAGCACGATCGTTCCACCCGGCGTGAAGCCGCTGGCGTCCGCGGCCTTCAGCCCGGTGTCGTAGCTGGCGATCTCGCTGGAGGTGACGAGGTCGTTGAGGCCGAAGAACTGGCTGAAGCCCTGGCCGCCGTCCCTGGCGGGCGTCGTCGCGTCGTCGGCGATGGCGATCCCCGAGCCGGCCGCCGAGGCGCTCAAGGTCAGGGCGCCGTTGGAAAAGCTGGCGCTCGCCGCTCCGCCGAGCGCGGTGTTGAGCGAGGCAAGGAAGCTGGCCGGCGTGAAGGCGCCGGGCGCGCCCCCGTTCACGCTCATGGTCCCGGCGCTGAAGTCGACGGCCACCTGCTGCTGCACCATGCCGCTGGCGTTCACCACGGCGATGTTGGTCGCGCCGCTGAAGTCGCCGACGACGGTCGGCAGGTCGAGGCCGGTGTTGCGCCCGGCGAGCGTCTGCGGCGGCGGGACGGCGGTGTTGGCGTCGTGGACGGCGTTGATCGCGCTCACCGCGCCGCTGACGTATTCCGAAAGCTGCGCCTGGATGCCCGGGATCAGATCGTTGCGCAGCGACAGCAGCCCCTGCAGCTCGCCGTCGCCCAGCTGCAGGGCTCTGGGCTGAGTGTTCCCCGGCGGGATGATCGAGATCGAGCCCGCGGCGCTGACCGAGGGCGTGTAGGCGAGGCTTGCCGCGCCACCCTCGCCGGCGAGGAGCTGCCCGGTCGAGGAGCGCACCACCACGGTGCCGTTGGATTGGGTCGATACGTTGATGGCGATCAGCGACGAGAGCTGATCGATCAGCTGGCTCTGGTTGTCCTGCGAGCCGGTGGCGTCGCCGCCCTCGGCCTGGGTCGTGGTGATGGCGCCGTTGAGCCCATTGATCTGCGAGAGCAGCTGATTGACCTGGGCGACGTCGCTGTTGATCTGGGTGTCGGCCTGGGTGTTGAGGCCGCTGAGCGTGCCCGAGACGTTCCGGGTGCTGTCGAGGAAGGTGGTGAGGTCGTCGAGCGTCTGGCTGCGCGGCAGGCTCGACGCCGGATCCTGGGCCGCGGCGGAGAAATCGCTGAACACCGTGTTGAGCTGATTGAGATAGCTGGTCGCCTGGGTCGGATCGCCGAACGCCGCCTGGGCCTGATCGAGCAGGTTGGCGATTACGCCGGACGAGCCGGCCGCCGCCGACGCCTGCAGGCTGGCCGACTCCAGAAAGGCGTTGGTGACGCGGCGGATGCCGTCGACCATGACGCCCGCGCCGGCGCCGCCCGCCACCGCCGAACTCTGGTCCACCACCTTGCGCGCATAGCCGGGCGTGTTGAGGTTGGTGATGTTGTCCGAGACCGTGGTGAGCGCCGTCTGCGCCGTCTGCATCCCCGAAAGGGCGATGCTGGTCATGGAGTTGATGGACGACACCGGCGCCTATCTCCCGCCGGCGAGCCGCGTTTCGACGCCGGGCAACAATTGCCCACCGCGCCAGGCCCGCGCTCCGTCCCGCGATCCTAATCTATTGAAGCACAATGAATTCACCTCCGCGCCCGGACGCCTGAACTGAATTCGCCGCAAGTCCGGCGCCAAGGCGGCCGCGCCGCTGGGAGCGGACGACCTTGCCTATGGCGCCTCGGCAAAATCCGCCGCGCCGGCTAGGCGGCGCTAAGTCGGCCTCCGGGGCAAGCTATTATGTTTCAGAAGGTTAATCGCTCGCCGCCGCCTTGGCGCAAGCGTTGCTTGGAGTGGCCGAATGTCCGGCGCAGCAGGCGCCCCGTCCCGACAATGCGAGCCAACGCGCGCCATGCTGGCTGCTCCGGCCCAGATCACCACCGCAAGTCCCGCGCCTGGCGGCGATGGCGCCGATGCGCCCGCTGCGGGCTCTGGCGCGGGCTCTGGCGCGGACGCGTTCAGCCTGGCGCTCGCCGCGCTGATGGCGATCCTCGGGCCGGCCGCGGCGGCCGTGGAAAGCACCGCCTCGACGGCCGCGCCGACCAGCCCGGCCGCCGGCGCGGCCGGCGCCATCGGTTCGCGCGGCGCCGACGTCGCCAGGAAGCAGACGATGGCGAACGCGCCGGCCGCGCTCGGCACACCCGCTGCCCAGGGCGCCGCCGCGGTGGCCGCAGAACTCGCCGACGCGCTCGCCGAGCTGTCGGCGCTGAGCATCGCCGGGCCGGCCGCGGCGAACCCATCCCAGGCGAGCCCGCCGCAGACGCTTCCCGTCGCCGGCGGTCCGGGCAGCCCGTCGCGGTCCGCGGCCTCTGCCTCCGCTGCGGCGACGCCAGGGGCGGCGGCCATCGCGCCCTCGGCCGCTGCGCCGGTTCCGACCGGGTCCGTTGCGGCGACGCCCGCTCCGGCCGGACCCGCTCCGGCGGGACCCGCTCCGGCGGCGCCGGCGGCTACGGCGCAGTCCGCTGCGGCGTCGCTCATCCAAGCCCTGCTGGACCAGGCCGGCGCAACGCTGCTGGTTGCGCCGGGCGCGGCGGCCGCCAGCTCGCCAGGCCGGAGCCCCGCTGGCCAGGGCGCCGTCCCGGGCCAGGCGCCTGCGGGCGGGGGCGCGCCGCCGACCCCGGTTCCGATCGATCCGCGTCTGGTGCGCTTCGTCGCATCGGCGAACCCGCCGGGAGCGGCGGCGATGCCGGCTGCGACACCGGCTGCGCCCGTCGCCGAGCCGGTGGCGGGCGCGCCCGCTGCGGCAGCTTCGCCCCAATCCGGCGCACCGGCCGCGGCCGATTCCGCCACCGCACAGCCCGCGCCGCCGGCGAGCCTCCCGGCCGCGCCGGTGATCGCCCTGGTGGCCGTCGCCCAGCCCGGCGCGGCGCCGATACGGCCGATCACGGCCGCACCGACCACCGTACGCGCCGGCGGCGACAGCGCCGCCCGGTCCACCGCCGATCCCGCGTCCACTTCCCCGACCGCCGTCGTCGCCGCGAAGCCGGCGGCCCCGGTCTGGGCCGCGGCGCCGATTGCCCAGTCCGTGCCCGGGCCGCGCTCGGGCGCCGACGCCCGTCCGCAGCTCGCCGGCCCCCAGCTCGCGGGCGCACAGCCTGGCGGGGGCGGCGCATCGCCCGATCCGGCGACCGCCGCGGCGACGGCCGAGGCCGCGGCGGCGGGCTCCGCGTTCGTCGCGTCCGGCGCTGCGCCCGCCGCCGCCGCGCTGGCCGCCGCGCACGGCGCGCAGATCTCCGCCCAGATCGCCGCCCAGATCGTGGCGCGGCCGAACCCAGGCCCGTCCACTTTCGGGTTCACGCTGGATCCGCGAGGTCTCGGCCGGGTCGACGTCAGCCTGAAGATCGATACCCAGGGCCAGCTTTCGGCGCTGCTGTCGTTCGACAATCCCGCCGCCGCGGCCGAGGCCAAGGCGCGCGCCGCAGACCTGCAGCACGCCTTGCAGCAAGCCGGCGTCGAGGTTTCCCAGGGCGGCCTCAGCTTCACCAGCGGCGGCCAGGGCGGCGAAGGCGCGGCGTGGCGCGCCAGTCCGCCCCCCGCCTACGCGCCGATATCCATCCCCGCCGAGCCCCCGCTCGCCGCGTCGCTGGCCGCGGTGCGCCTCGGCGCCGCCGCCGGCGGCCTCGACATCACCATTTGAGAAGGCGGTCAGATGACCAACGGCGTCAACTCCACCAATCCGATCCTCGCCTCGCTGCCGGCCAACCTCACCACGCCGAGTTCGGGGACGACGTCCACGGCCGGCTCGACCCAGCTCAGCCTCGACAACGGCGTCGCCTCGCTCGCCAACAATTTCCAGAGCTTCCTGACGCTGCTCACCACGCAGCTGAAGAACCAGGATCCGCTCAATCCCACCGACACCACCCAGTTCACCCAGCAGATCACTCAGATGACCGGCGTCGAGCAGCAACTGCTCTCCAATCAGCTGCTGCAACAGCTCGTAAGCCAGCAAGGCGGTCTGACCACGGGCGCCAACCTCATCGGCAAACAGGTGACCGCGCCCGGCGCCAGCGCATCCGACCCGGCGATCACCGGCGTCGTCACCGCCGTCCAGCAGGTGAAGGGCCAGACCATGCTCACGGTCGGATCGAACCAGGTGCCGCTGAACTCGGTCACCGGCATCGCCCAGAACCCCTCCAACCCCCTCGCCGCCCTGCTCGGCGGCTAACCAGAACACGACTTCGGTCAAAGAGAGAGAGAGGAAAGGCCATGAGCCTCAACAGCGCAATGCAGGCCGGCGTCTCCGGCCTGGAAGCCAATTCAGCCGCCCTGTCGACGATTTCCAACAACATCGCCAACGTGAACACGGTCGGCTACAAGCAGAGCGAGACCGAGTTCGAGAGCCTGATCACCTCCTCGGCCGACGCCTCCACGCAAAGTTCCGGCGGCGTGATGGCGAGCACTCTTCAGCTGGTGAGCCAGCAGGGCCAGTTGACGCAGACGAGTTCGCCGCTCGATCTGGCGATCTCCGGCCAGGGCTTCTTCGTCACCACCACCCAGCCGTCGAACGTCTCGCCCACCGATCCGCGCTCCTTCACCCGGGCCGGTTCGTTCACGGTCGACAACCAGGGCTTCCTGGTCAACAGCGCCGGCCTGGTGTTGCAGGGATGGCTCGCCAACTCGGCCGGGACCATCGCCACCAATCCTTCCAACCTCAGCAGCCTGCAATCGATCAACGTCGCCCAGGTGGGCGGCGCGGTCGAGCCCACCACCACCATCGGGATCAACGCCAACCTCGAATCCAGCCAGGCGGTCTCGGCCGCGGCCGCGGCGGCCGGCCTCAGCCCGCCCGGCGCCGGCGCCTATAGCCCCACCACCAACAGCATGGCGATGTTCGATTCCAACAGCGCCACCGGCGTGAAGCCCGACTACAGCATCCAGGTTCCGATCTCGGACTCGCTCGGGGGCCAGCACACCGTCCAGATCGACTTCCTGAAGAGCCCCACGCCCGACCAGTGGTACGCCGAGATCGTCGCCGTGCCGCCCAGCGACGTGACCGACGGCGCCGGTCTCGCCAACGGCCAGATCGCCACCGGGACCGTGGCCTTCACCGCGACCGGCCAGATCGATCCGACCGGCACCACCCTGCTCAGCGCGACCAATCCCAGCATCGCCTTCGGCGCCTCCAGCGGCGCCGCGCCGGCCGCGGGCAAGGTGAACTGGGCGCCGGCGCTCGGCATCGCCGCCCAGACCATCACCTTGAACCTCGGCGGCGGCGCCGGCACCACCGGCGGGCTGACGCAGCTCGACAGCCAGTCGGTCACCCAGTCGATCTCCACCAACGGCACCGCCTTCGGCAACCTCACCAACGTCCAGATCGACGCAAGCGGCATTGTCACGGCGGTATTCTCCAACGGCGTCACCCGCCCGATCGCCCAGGTGGCCATCGCGACCTTCCCCAACCCGGACGGGCTGACCCCGATGAGCGGCGATGCGTTTCAGGTTTCGCAGAACAGCGGCACCTTCACCCTCGAGCAGCCCGGAACCGGCGGCGCCGGCCAGATCGACCCCTCCACCCTGGAGGCGTCCACGGTGGACCTGTCGTCGCAACTCACCGACCTGATCACCAGCCAGAGCGCCTACTCGGCGTCGTCCAAGATCATCACGACGGCCAACCAGATGATGCAAGCGTTGCTCAACGTCATCCAGTAGAATCTCCGATTCACCGGCAGTTAATTAAAGTGTACGAGACCTCACTATCACTATTCCTTAAGGGGATCGCGGTTGTTAAGCGACTTTTTACTATCGCGATTAAGCCGCCGTTATCGCCCGCGCCCTATGCTGCGCAGCCTACGGTGAGGGTGAGAAGGGCGCAAAGCCATGTTGCAGCAGCAGCGCACGAACAGCCGGGGTGAGAAATACGTGATCGGTCCGACCGGCGCGCCGTTGACGCTCGCGGACTTGCCGCCGCCGAACACCCAGCGCTGGGTGATCCGCCGCAAGGCGGAGGTGGTCGCCGCGGTTCGCGGCGGTCTCCTGACGCTGGACGACGCCTGCGAGCGCTATTGCCTGACCAACGAGGAGTTTCTCGGCTGGCAGCAGTCGATCGAGCGTCACGGCCTGGCCGGACTGCGCACCACCCGCCTGCAGCAGTACCGCTGACGCGCCGGCCAAGCTTGCGGCGACAGAACCGGCCGCGCCTCCCGTCAGGGGCGAGCGCCGATTCCTATTTGCCCAGCCTGAACTCGAACGGGTTTACGGTCGGAACCGCAAAGATCTTGAAATCGCCGACGTTGCGCGTTGCGACCGTCAGGTCGTGGAGCAGCGCCGTGGCGGCGATCATAGCGTCTTCGTACAGCCCGTCCGGCTTGCGATGCATCAGTCGCGCCCACAGCCGAAACGCGCGGCTGTCCATGGAGAGCACGTTGCAGACTCCGGCGACTTCGTCCGCCCAGGCCTCCAGCTCGGCGGCCTTGGCGCCATCGCCAGACCTGGCGCGCTCGATGCCGGCTTGAATCTCGCCGAGCGTGCCCGCCGAGAGGTGAAGCTGCGAGTCATCAAGTCCCTCGAGCCACGCAAGCACTGCGCCGTGGGGCCGCCGTCGGCGCAACTGCGAAACCACATTGGTGTCGAGCAGGAACACGATGCGGCGTCAGACTTCGGGCGTCGCGTCGAAGGCAGAGCGCCAAGGCGCCGATCGGGCGCCGATCGGGAGCGGTCGCCACATCCTTAAACGCGTCGTTTACCTTGCACTGGGTAAATCCTGCCTAGCGACGGGCGCCTAGAAGGCCGAGCCGCGTACTTGGGGCAGCACTTCGGGCGTCAGGACGTGAACGCGTTCCTCAATCTCCTGCAACGCTATGGGCTCGGACGCCTGGCCGTGATGGCCGGGGTCGGCGCGGGCGCGACGGCGCTGCTGGCCGCCATCGTCATGAATCTCGCCGCGCAGCCGATGGCGCTGCTCTATTCCAATCTCGACCTGCGCGAGGCCGGCTCGATCGCGCAGACGCTCGACCAGGCCGGGATCAAGTACGAGGCCAAGGGCGACGGTTCGACCATCCTGGTGCCGCGCGACAAGGTCGCCTCGACGCGCCTGATGCTCGCCGGCAAGGGCCTGCCGACCTCCAGCTCGGTCGGCTACGAGATCTTCGACACCCAGAACGCCCTCGGCCAGACCGATTTCGTCCAGCAGCTCAACCTGAAGCGTGCAACCGAGGGCGAGCTCGCCCGGACCCTGCTGGCCCTGGACGGCGTCACCTTCGCGCGCGTCCACCTCGTCATGCCCCAGCGCCAGCTCTTCCAGGACGGAACCCAGAAGTCGTCGGCGGCGGTCACCATCGGCGTGGGAGCGCGCGACCCTTCCAGCGATCAGGTGCGCGCGGTGCAGAACCTCATCTCCGGCGCGGTGCCCAACCTGAAGCCCGAGGACGTCGTGGTCATCGACCAGCACGGCAAGACCTTGTCGGCCCCGAGCGATCCGAGCACGCAGGCCCAGGACGAGAAGTCGGCCATCGAGGACACCATCCGTCGCCGCGTCAAGCGCCTCATCGAAGGCGTCGTCGGTCAGGGCAAGGTGCGGGTGCAGGTGAGCGCCGACGTCGACACGAGTCAGGTCACCACCCAGGAAGAGAAATACGATCCGGATGGCCAGGTGGTGCGCTCCGAGGAGACCAACGACACCAGCTCCAAGGACAGCCAGGGCGCCGGGGGGGCGCCGGTCGCGGCCGCCTCGGCGTCCAACAACATCCCCGGCGCCGCGGTCACCAGCGCCCCGACCCAGGGCGGCGACCAGACGACCGGCGCGGAATCGACCACCAACTACGAGATCTCCAAGACCGTCACCACTCAGGTGCAGCAGCCGGGAACCATCAAGCGGCTCTCCGTCGCGGTCGCGGTCGATGGCGTCACCGCCCCCGGCAAGGGCGGCAGGCCGGGCGCCTATACGCCCCGCTCGGCCAGCCAGATGCAGCGGCTCGACACCCTCGTAAAGGCGGCGATCGGCTATTCCGCGGCCAGGGGCGATCAGGTCCAGGTCGTCAACGTCCGGTTCCCGAACGCCGAGGATGGCGAAGGGGTCAGCGTCGCCAACCCGCTGACCGACTTCGACAAGGACGACATCATGCGCGCGGCCGAGCTGGGGGTGCTGGGACTGGTGGCCGTGCTGACCCTCTTCCTCGTGGTGCGCCCGCTGATCCGCGGCGCGACCGCCGGCGGCGGCCTCTCGAGCCTGCCGGCCCTGATCTCGCCCGGCGGTCAGGGCGGCGCGGGCGCCCGGCTCGTCGGCGGGTCGGACGGCCAGGTCGTGGCCATCGAGACGGCCACGGGCCGCCCCCTCGCCCTCCCAGGACCGGACATCGACCAGAAGATCGACATCGCCCGGATCGAGGGCCAAGTGAAGGCCTCCTCGGTCAAGCGCGTCGCCGAGTTCGTCGACAAGCATCCGGAGGAATCGGTCTCGATCCTGCGCAGCTGGCTGCATGAGACCGCATGAGTCTGGCGCCGCGCCTCGGCAAGACCAAGTCCATCACCGACTCCTCGCGTCTGTCCGGACCCGAGAAGGCGGCGGTGATCCTGCTCTCCCTGGGCGAGGACCACGGAGCGATCTGGCGCATGCTCGACGAGGAGGAGATCAAGGAGGTCTCCCAGGCCATGGCCGGGCTCGGCAACGTCACCGCCGCGGTGGTCGAGGAGCTTCTGGTGGAGTTCGTCTCGGGCATGACCGGCGGGGGCGCGATCATGGGGTCCTTCGAGCAGACCCAGAAACTCCTCGCCGGCTTCATGGCCCCCGAGAAGGTCGACACCCTGATGGAGGAGATCCGCGGACCCGCCGGCCGGACCATGTGGGACAAGCTCGCCAACGTCAACGAGGCGGTGCTCGCCAACTACCTGAAGAACGAGTATCCGCAGACCGTTGCCGTCATCCTCTCGAAGATCAAATCCGAGCACGCGGCGCGGGTGCTTTCGGCCCTGCCGGAGGACTTCGCGCTCGAGTGCGTGATGCGCATGCTGCG
>Ga0307373_10001876_pt1 | contig 38825 bp, 34 predicted proteins | sample OX2MG_FD_202534 | JGI IMG/M metagenome (GOLD analysis project Ga0307373, IMG submission 202534) | Soil microbial communities from Risofladan, Vaasa, Finland - OX-2 | ecosystem: Environmental > Terrestrial > Soil > Coastal area > Acid sulfate soil | place: Finland: Risofladan, Vaasa | collected...
GTGAACCGGCGTATCACGTGCAACGTGATCGTTGGCGGCGCGTGGCGGCGTTCTGGCCAGCATCGATCTTCTGCCGCATCCGCTGGGAGGCCAACGACTACGGCACGGTTCGCTGGCAGCTCATGGTGATGCAGGCATGTACGTCGATGGATGCCGCGCAGCGCATCCCCGGTGTGTGGCCGGGCGCATGCCTGCTGCTGCACGCCGAAGGTGAACGCATGGTTCGCCTCGTGTTGCCGCTCATCGACGCCATCGACGCATTGGGCATCGCGCCAGTCGACGTATCACCCGCTTACTGGCGCATGCTAAGCAACCGGCTCGTCGCGCATGGGCCGTTGCCGGTTTACACCGCCGAGCGGCATGCCGCGTGGCTGGCGGGGAGGGCGCTGTCATGACGGCCATTCCCACCACCGACGCGGTGCCGCGTCGTCGCCCGCGCCAGCGCGTTCGCCTCGTCGTGGCGACACTGGCCGCCGTCGGCTTCGCTGCGCTGGCCTGGGCGTCCTTCGTGTCGCCGCTGCCGCATCTGGTGTACAACCCGTCCGAGAGCGTGGCGGTCGGCTGGTATCGTGTCGATCCGCTCGCACGCCATGCCAGCTCGCTGCCGTCTTCGATGCACGTCGGCAGCATTGTACTGGTTCCGTTGCCGGCCGACGTCGCCGCACTGGCCGCGCGGCGCGGCTACCTGCCATTGCGCATCCCGCTGCTCAAGCCGGTCGCCGCCATCGCGCCACAACAGGTGTGCATCACCGGTGGCATCGTGCGTATCGACGGCATGCCGGTGGCCGGCGTGCTGCGCGCCGATGGGATGGGCCGATCGCTGCATGCCTGGCCATCCTGCCGTCGTCTTCGCCCTGGTGAACTGTTCCTGCTCAGTACAACCAATCCAGCGTCGTTCGACAGCCGGTATTTCGGGCCGGTACATGCCGATACCGTGCTCGGCGTGGCGCATCCGGTCTGGCTGGAGCAGCGGCCATGACGCTGATCGACGCCGTGCATGTGGACCTGCGTTGTGCTGTGTCGCCGCAGCGTTGCCGTGCATGCAGCGCGAGCGCATCCGCGCCGCGCTTTGCCCGGTATCCGTTGCGACATGCTGAAGTGGTTTCCCCCGTGCAGGCGGCTTGCCCCGAGCGCGCCATGCCGATGGCACGGCAGGCGCTCGCCGGCGTGCAGGCTGCGCATCGCGCAGCGCCGCTGGGGCATCGCGTCCCCGTGCCGTCAGGCCGGGGAAAGATGCAGGGCAAGATTGAAGGGTGCGGCACCACGGTGCGCACAAAGCGTGTCTGCACATGGGGGTGGCGCGGCACGCGCCGGTACGCGGCACGGTGCCGCGAGTCGGAGCAAGGCCAGGCCGGCTCAGGAGATATTGCGTGCCTGATATCCGCTGACGCGATGGCGTTGGATGGAGCTTGCCGATGAGCCGACGCGGCCGTTCGGACGGCGACGACCGTTTCCGCGTCCGCCCGGGCGCGCCAAAGCACCGCGGCGACGCTTTCATCAACCAGGTGTTGCGCCAGACGAGCAAAGCCGCTAACGCCACCGGCGGCCGGCGCGGTAAGACACCCGGTTCCCGGCTGGGGCGTGGCCATGTGGCGGCACGCTTCACCGGGCAGTCGCTGTCCGCCAACGCGCGGCGTGCCACCGTCAAGGTGCGGCTGGTGTACCTGAAGCAGGCCGGCGCACGCTCGACCGTCACGCACCTGCGCTACATCGAGCGCGAGGGCGTAGGCCGCGAGGGTGAACCGGGCCGGGCATACGGTCCGGCGACCGACAAAGCCGACCTGGCCGCATTCGAGGAACGCGGACACGGCGACCGCCACCAGTTCCGCTTCATCGTGTCACCCGAAGACGGAGCCGAGCTGGGCGACCTGCGCACCTACACGCGCCACCTGATGGTCCGCATGGAAGCCGACCTGGGCACCCGGCTGGACTGGGTGGCGGTCGATCACTGGAATACCGACAACCCGCACACGCACATCGTCCTGCGCGGCAAGGACGACGCCGGCCACGACCTCATCATCGCGCAGGCGTACCTGACCCGCGGCCTGCGCGAGCGCGCTGCCGAACTCGCCACCGAATGGCTGGGGCCACGTACCGAACAGGAGATCCAGCGCACGCTCGCGCGGGAAGTCGAACAGGAACGCTGGACCAGCCTGGACCGCACCTTGCAGCGCGACGCCGTCGATGGCCAAGTGCATATCGGACGTCTCAACGAGCCGCGACTGCACCGCCAGCGCGAGATGTTGATCGGCCGCCTGCAACACTTGCAGCGCATGGGTCTGGCGAGCCAACCGCAAACCGGCGCATGGGTGACGCACGTCGAGGCCGAGCCGACCCTGCGGGCGATGGGCGAGCGCGGCGACATCATCCGCACCATGCAACGGGCGATGGGTGGCACGCAACGTGAGCTGGCTGTATTCGAGCCGGGCGGGGATGGCCACGCCTTCGTTGGCCGCGTCGCCGCCAAAGGGTTGGCTGACGAGCTGTACGACAAGGGTTATCTGGTGGTGGATGGCACGGACGGCAAAGCGCACTACGTGACGCTGCCGCCCCGAACGGACCTGAAGCGATACCCAACCGGTAGCGTCGTCGAAGTCAAAGGGGGCGCCGGCGCACGCGCCTCGGATAAGACCATCGTCGCACTGGCCGTCAATGGTCTCTACCGCACCGACCAGCATTTGGCGGTCGCCCAAGGCCAGGCCATGTCCGAGCGCGATCCACACGAAGTGGTCGCGGCGCACGTGCGCCGACTCGAAGCCCTGCGCCGCGCCGGCATCGTGGAGCGTGTGACCGAGGGACTATGGAAGGTGCCGGACGATCTGCCTGAACGGGGCCGCCGGTATGACAGCCAGCGCCTGGGCGGTGGCGTCACGGTCGAACTGAAGTCAAACCTGCCCATTGAGCGACAGACCCGCGTGATCGGTGCTACCTGGCTTGACCAGCAGTTGATTGGCGGCGGCAAGGGGTTGGGCGACGTGGGCTTTGGCGGAGAGGTGAAGGACACGCTGCGCCAACGCACCGACTTCCTGGTAGAACAGGGGTTAGCTGAACGGCGCGGGCAGCGAGTGATTCTGGCGCGCAACCTACTGGCGACGCTGCGCAGCCGTGAGTTGGCGAAGACCGCCGGTGACATCGCAGCCAAAACCGGCCTGGCGCATCGGCCGGTGACCGACGGGCAACGCGTGGCCGGTATCTACAGGCGCAGCGTGCTGCTGGCCAGTGGGCGCTACGCCATGCTGGACGACGGCATGGGATTCAGCCTGGTTCCGTGGAAGCCGGTCATCGAACAGCGGATGGGGCAGCAGATTGCGGTAACGGTGCGTGGCTCGAACGTGAGTTGGGAGATTGGTCGAATGCGGGGCCCTACGGTTGGATAGCCTCATCATTGGCGACTTGGCACATCAGCCAGCGGCCAATGGGCGGCATGTGACCGGCATCTATCGATGCAGTGTCATGCTCGCCAGTTGACGCGATGCTGTAGTACTCGATAGATGGCATCGAATTCATCCCGGCGCCTCAGAGTCCCGTGATCGAGCAACGGTTGGGTTGCGCATTTCGGCAACCGTACGGCCAACGAGGCCCGCAATTCGGGCGCGCCGGTCAAGGGCCCGCTGTTCGACTTTGCGCCGGTCATCAACCAATACCTGCAGATGCAACTGTTCGGCGACATCTTCGAGACGTGCCTTGACTGACCCCGTCGATCGCTTTGGCATGGGACATGTGCGTTCAAGGCCGCCAAATCGCCCGCATCAGGGTGGAAAACCGGCAGGAATTTCAACTCCCGTACACACGAATTGGCACACGCTCTCACTGCTGCGTAGATGCAACCGATCAGGCCGCTGGGTCCGATTGCCCCACCAGGCGGAGAGTCATCATGAGTTTTTCACCGAAAATCATCGTTGCGTCGATTGCGCTGGGCCTTTGCATGGCGGTCACTTCGGTGTACGCGCAGGATTCCGGGGCCATGACGCCAGCGTCGTCATCGAGCAGCATGGGTTCCATGCACAGCGGCAAAATGCACAACAAGATGATGCACAAAATGAACGGCAGCATGCACAAGATGCCGGCCACGGTGACCTCGGTCGACACCAGCACCGGTATCGTCGAAGTGACCACCGAGGGCATGGCCTTGAAGGTGCATTTTCCGCCGGCATCGGTGGCCAACCTGAAGACCGGCGACACCATCACCTTGCACATGGGTTTCAGCAAGCCATGATTTCCCTGAACCCACCTCCAGAGTTGAGGGCGTCAGGTCACAGGGTTAAGCTCGCCCCATGACCCTCTCGCTGCGCCTGCTCGCTCGTTCACGTCGCCTTCGCGCGATGGGGATGCTGGCGTGGCTGATGTTGGTCGTCAACTCATTGGCCGCTGCACCGATGGGCATGGCGGGAATGCCTCATTCCCATGCCATGCACGCGACGGTTGCGGCGGCCAGTGAACACTGTCATCACCACGTGGCCGTCAAGGGATCCCGATCCTGTTGCGACGATCAGGCCGGTTGCTGCGGTGGCATGACGGGTCATGCTTGCAATTGTTCCGCGATGTGTAGTACCACGTTGCCACCCGCAACGGCTGTCGTCCTGGCCTCGGCCACGATTACTGCCAGCTATGCCATGCCACTGCCCAGCAGTGCGCCTTCGTTGAATACCGCCCCTCCATTGCGGCCACCGGCGGTCTGACTCTCCCTCGTTTTCGATGAGCTTTGCTGACAATCGTCGCGCGTCGACGATCGTCAGCAATCGGTTGTGATCGGTATCGCACTCGATACCGCCCGCCCTGGAGAGATCCCATGAATTCGTTTTCCCCGCCCCCGGCAGATTTGTCGCGGCGCCGTTTCGTCCAAGGTGTTGCCATCGGCGGTGCCGTGGCCGGCTTGGGCCTGCTGCGTCCCTCGAACGTCTGGGCTGCGACCAGCCCCGGCTACCCCAGGGTGCTCAGCGGCACCGATTTCGCCTTGGACATCGGCGAGTCGCCGGTCAACTACACTGGCAGAACACGCCCGGCGACCACCGTCAACGGCGGCATCCCCGGCCCGCTGTTGCGCTGGAAGGAAGGCAGCACCGTAACGCTTCGCGTGACCAATCGTTTGCGCGTACCGACCTCGATCCACTGGCATGGCATCCTGCTGCCGTTCCAGATGGACGGCGTGCCGGGCATCAGTTATCCCGGCATCGCGCCGGGCGAAACGTTCACGTATCGCTTTCCAGTCAAGCAGAGCGGCACCTACTGGTACCACAGCCATTCGCGTTTCCAGGAGCAGACCGGCCTGTACGGGCCGTTGGTGATCGACCCGGCCGGTCCCGATCCGATCCAGTCCGAGCGCGACCACGTGGTGATGCTCAATGACTGGAGCGACGAGGATCCGGAAAGCATTTACGCGCACCTGAAAAAGCAGAGCGACTACTACAACTTCGGCGAGCCGACCGTGCGTGACTTTGCAGCCGACATCTCGAAGATGGGGCTGCGCAAGGCACTCGCTTCGCGCAAGATGTGGAATCAGATGCGCATGAGCCCGCGCGATCTGGTCGACGTCACCGGTTACACCTATACCTACCTGATGAACGGCCATGCGCCGGCCGGCAACTGGACCGGTTTGTTCAAACCGGGCGAGCGCGTGCGCCTGCGTTTCATCAACGGCTCATCCAACAGTTTCTTCGACGTGCGCATTCCTGGTCTGAAACTGACCGTGGTCGCCGCCGACGGCCAGAACGTCGAGCCGGTCGAAGTGGACGAATTCCGTATCGCTACCGCCGAGGTCTACGACGTCATCGTGCAGCCGCGCGAGGATCGGGCCTACACGATCTTCGCGCAGTCGATGAGCCGCGATGGCTATGCGCGCGGCACGCTGGCGCCGCAAGCAGGGATGCAGGCGGAGGTGCCGATGCTCGATCCACTGCCGACGATCTCCATGGTCGACATGATGGGCGCGATGGCGCAGGGCGGCGGCTCGACGGCGGGGATGTCAGGTATGGGCGGCATGCAAGGCATGGCGCATGGCTCCATGCAGGGCAACTCGATGGCGGGCATGCAGCACGGCGATATGCCGGGCATGGCCATGGGCGGCGCACCGAAGGTTCATCATGCCGCCACCGAATACAACAACCCCGGCGTCGACATGCATGTGGACATGCCGCGCACCAATATCGACGATCCAGGCATCGGCCTGCGCGACAACGGCCGGCACGTCCTGACCTACGCCGATCTGCACACGATCGGCGGATCGCTCTACAAAACGCCGCCGACCCGCGAGATCGAACTGCACCTGACCGGCAACATGGAACGCTTCATGTGGTCGTTCGACGGGGTCAAGTTCTCCGACGCCACGCCGGTGCATTTCCGCTACGGCGAGCGCCTGCGCCTGGTGCTGGTCAACGATTCGATGATGACCCATCCGATCCATCTGCACGGCATGTGGAGCGAGCTGGAGTCGCCCGATGAGCAGTTCCAGGTGCGCAAGCACACGATCAGTGTGCAGCCGGCACAGCGCATCACTTATCTGGTGCAGGCCGATGCGCTCGGGCGCTGGGCCTATCACTGCCATCTGCTTTATCACATGGAAGCGGGCATGTTCCGCGAGATGGTGGTGTCATGAAAACGCACCCGCAAAAACTCGTGTTGTCCGCAGCGCTGTGCTGCCTGTTCGCGGCCTCGCCGCTGTTCGCACAGGACGCGATGGCTGGCATGGACATGTCGACGCCGCAGACCGTGCCCAAGACCGCCAAGCCGCCCGCGAAGCCGGCAAAGAAAACGCCATCAGAAAAGCCCGCACCGGCTGCGGATGACATGTCCGGCATGGATATGTCGTCGATGCCCGGCAAGAAACCGGACCCGAATCTGTTGCCAGTGCAAGGCGGTTCCATGCAAGGCATGGATATGCAGGGCATGGATATGTCCAAAGGCAAATCACAGGCCGCGACGCCCGGCATGGACAAGTCGTCAATGCAAGGCATGAATCAGGTCAAGCCGCCGCCCACCACCGGCGAACTGCAGCGACTCCATGTCGGTCAGCGGATCGGCGTGCGCCCCGTGGTACGCGGGCTCGACCTGAAGGCGACGAGCGGCGACGCGATGCAGGGCATGCCGCCGATGCAGGGCGGCAGCGCGCCGCCGAACGCACGCAGCCCGGATTATTCGGAGGGCGTCGGCTATGGCGACATGACCGGTATGGACATGATCGACAACGCATCGCGGACGATGCTGCTGATCGACCAGCTGGAATTTACCCATGGCCGCGATGGCAACGGCGTGGCGCTGGATGCGCAGGCCTGGTATGGCAACGACCTCAACAAATTGTGGTTGAAAGCCGACGGCGAGGGTAGCGGTGGCAGACTGCAGGAGCTGCGCACCGAAGCGCTATGGGACCACGCGGTCGCCGCCTACTGGGACACGCAACTGGGCGTGCGCCATGACTTCGGTGTGGGTCCCGGCCGCAACTGGGCGGCGTTCGGCGTGCAGGGATTGGCACCGTACTGGTTCGATATCCAGGCTACCGCCTACGTCGGTCCATCCGGCCGTACAGCAGCGCGTTTCGAAGTGGAATACGAGTTGCTGCTGACCCAGCGGCTGATCTTCCAGCCGGATCTGGAGGTCAACCTGTATGGCCGCGACGATCCGCAACGCCGCATTGGCTCGGGACTGTCGGACGTCAATCTGGGCTTGCGCCTGCGTTATGAATTTCACCGGCAATTCGCACCGTACGTTGGCATCGATCTGGTGCGCAAGTTCGGCCGCACCGCAGACTTTGCCCGCGCCGCGGGCGAGCACGCCTTCGACCCGCAACTCGTTGCCGGCGTGCGACTCTGGTTTTGATCAAGGGGAAAAACATGAAACAACACATCAAGCATCACAGCATCACCGTCGCCGTTGTCCTGATTGTTCTTGCCATCGGCGTAGGCGCGTTCGTGTACTCCGGTCTCTACAACATCGGAGCCGACGACCACCACACCAAACCGGTCTTTGCGGTCTTGCAAACCTTGCGCGACCGTTCCATTCACGCCCGCTCGGAAGACCTCACGGTGCCGGACCTCAACGACCCGCAGCTGATCCTGAAAGGGGCCGGCCAGTACGCGGCCATGTGCACCCAATGCCACCTTACCCCTGGTAAAAAGGAATCAGAATTGCGCCCGGGCTTGTATCCACAGCCACCAGACCTGTCACAGGTACGGGTTGATCCGAAGGACGCCTTCTGGATCATCAAGCACGGCATCAAGATGAGCGCGATGCCGGCGTGGGGCGCTATCCACAACGATTCCGACATCTGGAGCATGGTCGCGTTCGTGCAGAAACTGCCCGACATGACACCGGCGCAGTACAAGGATATTGTTGCGAAGGCGCCGCCAGACGACGACATGGACATGGGCGACGAGGGTGGCCATAGCCACGGAGGAGCTGCCGACAAGGACGCCCATAGTGGCGGCATGAAGGACATGGACATGTCCGGTGAGACCAGCGGCAACCATGACACCGCTCCGGAAGATCATGTGCCGGCAACGGCACCCACAGTCGCAGCCCCGTTATCGCTGGACGGGATGAAGCCGAAGGAGGTACCCGAGGCCGAGGCCGTAGCCCAGGCGTTCCATACAGCCTTGCAGCACGGCGATCGAACAGGGGTGCTTGCCCTGTTGGCACCCGACGTCACCATCAGCGAAGGCGGCCAGACCCAGACACGTAACGACTACGCGAATGGCCATCTGGGCGAGGACATCGCGTTCCTGAAGAGCGCGAAGATCACGCCGGTCTCGCTGGGTTCGATGCCGATGGGCGACACCGCGATGGTCGGCAGCGAGAGCGACATCCAGGCCACGATCAAGGGCAAGCCGACGACGCTACGCAGCCGCGAGCTGCTCAACCTCAGGAAGGACGGCAAGGACTGGAAGATTGTGTCCATCCAGTGGCAATCCGCCCCGGTGTCGGGAGGATGATCATGAAGCGATGGCTTTCCCGCATGAGCAGCGTCGCCCTGTTTGCCGCCGCCTTCTCGCCGTTGGCGATGGCAGCGAATGCGATCGACGTCTACCGCGACCCATCGTGCGGCTGCTGCGGCGCGTGGATTTCCTATCTGCGCACGCAGGGCTACACCGTTGCAGTGCATGAGGATCAAGCGATGGCAGCGGTGAAGACGCGGTTCGGCGTGCCGGCCGATGCCGCGTCCTGCCATACCGCGCTGATCGATGGCTACGTCATTGAAGGGCATGTGCCGGTGGAAGACATCCGCCGCTTGCTCGCCGAGCATCCGGATGCTCGTGGCTTGGCGGCGCCGGGCATGCCGGTGGGCTCCCCCGGCATGGAGATGGGCGTGTCGGAGCGCTATGACGTGGTCTTGATCGGTCGGGACGGATCGTCAAAGGTGTTCGCCACCCATGGACCCGAGGCGTGATCGCTGCCGCCATCGGCAGTCGACCGAACAACGAGAGCCGAATAGGCGTGCTCACGGAAGCGCCTGGGGGAAATATCCGTTCATGCGATACCTCTGAGGAATTTCATCATGAGCCATCATCTGACTGAAGCCATCAAGGCATGCATCACCACGTGCGACACCTGCGCCACCGAATGTGGCAGCTGTTTCTCGCATATGGTCGGCAAGGAAAGTCCGAACGACTGCCCCGCCTGTTGTATCGAGTGCGCCGCCATGTGCCGACTGTGCGCGGATGGCATGGCGCGCAACAGTCCTTTCCAAAAGGAGATCTGTGCGCTGTGCGCGAAGGTTTGCGATTGGTGCGCCGAGCAATGTGGTGCGCACGACATGGACCACTGCAAGCAGTGCGCGGAGGCATGCCGCCGCTGTGCTGATGCCTGTCGCGTAATGGGTGGCTGAACGAACCGTGGCCGGTCTGCAAAACAGTGGACCGGCCACGCTCATGCTCTCCGCCAGGGCTTGGCGGCTTCGAGATGAAGCAGTGTTTCAGGAACGATGTGGGCTTACCTCTTCTCGCATTCGGCGCGCGCGTGCTCAACCAAGGATCCAGACATGTTGATCCAACCGATTGATGTTTTCGTCTATGCGTGGCTCGCCATCGCGGTGCTTTCGGCGGCGTACGTGGCCTGGGACCAGTTCCGCGGCAATCCCGAACCCACGGTGATGAAGTGGGGCTTCGTGCTGATCACGCTGTACATGGGACCGATCGGTTTGCTGCTCTACGTGATGGCCGACAAGGAGCCGGTGCCGGGCACGCACGAAGCGTTTGTGCAGCCGCTGTGGAAACAGGGCGTGGGCTCGGCGGTGCACTGTGTCGCCGGCGACGCCACCGGCATCATCCTGGCGGCGGTTGTGGTATCGCTGATCGGCCTGCCGATGTGGGCCGATCTCATCGTCGAATACGCGGCCGGCTTCCTGTTCGGCCTGCTGATTTTCCAGTCGCTGTTCATGCGTAAGATGATGGGCGGGTCGTACGGGGAGAACGTACGCAAGTCCTTCATGCCCGAGTTCATTTCGATGAACGCGATGATGGCCGGCATGGCGCCGGTCATGGTGTTTCTCATGATGGGGCGCGACATGCGCGCGATGTGGCCGGGCGAGCCGTTGTTCTGGTTTGTGATGTCGTTGGGCGTCACGGCCGGGTATGCGGTGACCTATCCGGTGAACGTGTGGCTGGTGTCGCGCGGGATGAAGCATGGGCTGATGACGGTGCGCGACGATGCCACCGCCCAACGCGATGAACCATCTCAGGCGTCGAAGAGCGCGTCACACGATCATGGCGCAATGGCGTCGATGCCAGCCGGTCACGCGATGCCGGATATGGCAGCCAGCGGAAAGAATGACGGCAAGCACGAGGCGTCTGGCCAAGGCATGCACGGCGGCAGCAAGACGCCGACGCGCGCGCAACTCATCGCGGTCACCGGCTTCACCAGCCTGATGCTGATCGCTGGCATGACCTTGCCCTCCGCCTTCGTCAACATGCGGCTGTCCGCGCACGAGGTCGGCAAGCTGATCATGCCGCCGGGCATGATCACCACGCAGGAAACCCCCGCCGCGACCATGCGCGACATGGCCGGCATCGATCCGCGCACCAGCGTATACACCGCGCCGGTCGGCGCGCAGGGCGATCAGCTGTTGCAGCCCCAGATCGTCGACGGGGTGAAGGTCTTCCACTTCGATCTCGAAGTGATCCAGTGGAGCATCCTCGCCGATCGGCCGGTGAACGCCTATGCGGTCAATCGCCAAGTGCCGGGCCCACGCATCGAACTGGAGCAAGGCGATCATGTGGGCTTCGTGGTTACCAACCATCTGCCCGAGTCGACCACGCTGCATTGGCACGGACTGATCGTGCCGAACGCGATGGACGGCCCGGCCGTGATCACGCAGAAGCCAATCGCGCCCGGTGCCACGTTCACTTACGACTACGTGGTACCGCAGGTCGGTACCTACTTCTATCACTCGCACGATCACCCGGATCGCCAGCAAAGCCTGGGTCTCTACGGCGCGCTGATCGTGCATCCCACGCGCAACCCGGCGAACCTCAAACGTCTCGCTGCGCTGGATCTGCCACCGGAAGAAGTAACCGCGCCGGCCGATCCAGCGAAAGAAGTGAAGGCCGATCACGAATACACCATCCTGTTGCAGGAATGGCTGGCTCGTGACGGCATCACCTATCCGGCGATGAACATGGAAGGCGGCTTGCCCAACTATTTCACGATCAACGGCAAGGCCTATCCGTCGACCGACACGGTGAAGATGCGCGTGGGCGAGACGATCAAGATCCGCTTCATCGGCAGCAACACCAATTTCGTGCATCCGATGCATATCCACGGCGGCCCGTTCACCGTGGTGGCCCGCGATGGCGTGGACCTGCCCAAGGATGCGCAGTTCCAGGCGGACACCGTGAATGTCGGCCCGGGGCAGCGCTACGACGTGATCTGGACCGCGCGCAAACCGGGACGCTGGCTGGTGCACTGCCATATCCCGCACCACACCACCAACAACAACCAGGAACAGCAAGGCGGCGGCGGACTGATGATGGTGCTCGACGTACTCGACGCCAGCGGACACTCGCTGCCCATGCCGCCGCAGTAAGATCACCACCATCATGACCCGCATCGCTCATCCGACATTGATGCCACGCCGCTGGCGCTTGCGCGACATCCGTCGCGCGCGCCTGACGCGCTGGCTGTTGCTCGGCAGCGTGTTGATCATGATGGGCTTGCAGTCGGCCCTGGCGGCCTACGCGTGCACGATGCCGTCGGGCCTGATGGGCCAGGCCATGGCGATGAGCACGTCGGCGATGGATGCCTCCATGGCCACGACCTGCGCGGAAATGCAGCATGCGACCGCCGATCGTCTGTTATGCGCCAGGCACTGCGCGTCGGAGGCGTCCGCTCCCACCGACGCCCGTCCGCTGTCGGTGCCGCCGAATCTGCTGACCGCGTTGCCACCGGTATTGCCCGTGGTCGCCATGCAAACGCAGACCACGCTGGCACCCGAGCGGCATTACCGGCTGCGTGCGCCTCCGCCACCGGCCATTCTGTTGTTCTGCTCTCTCCTGATCTAGCGCACGGCGGATTCCACCGCGGTGTCGTCGTGCCCATCCGGGCCGATGCAAGCCAGATCACGGGAGTGTTCCGTCATGGGTTTCCTTTCTTTCACCCGGCGCTGTATGGCGCCGGCTCTGGCCGTCGTCCTGGGTTGGACGGTGGCGACAGCAGCGTGTGCTACCGATCGGCCGCTGACGCTCGACGCCGCCATCCAGCGCGGTATGGCGCAGGCACCGCTGCTGACCGCTCGCAACGCCGACATCGACGCGATGCGCGAAGAAGCGGCCGGTGCCGGGCGGCTTCCCGATCCGTCGCTGACTTTCGGCGTATCCAACTATCCCGTCACCGAGCCCGGTGCCTTCAGTCTGCGCTCGGACACGATGACCATGCGCACCGTCGGCGTGATGCAGACGATCCCCTCGCGTGCGGCGCGCGATGCCGAGCGCGGTTTGGCCGCTGCGCGGATCGATGCGGCCAAAGCCGATCGCGCAGGCACGGCGCAAACGGTGCGCGAACGCATCGCCGAGGCCTGGATCGACGTGTGGGCGATCCAGCAGAAGCGCGCGCTACTGGCGGAGTTGCACGGTGAGAGTGGCTTGGCCGTGCAGATCACGCAGGCGCGATTGCGCGGCGGCGAAGGCAGTGCCACCGATGCACTGGCCGCGCGGGCCGAAGCAGCCGCGCTGGAGAATCGTCTGGACGCCGTCGATGCGGATCTGACCTCCGCTCAAGCGGGGCTGCAACGCTGGCTTGGGGCAGGCGTTCCGGATCTGGCCGAGGCGCCGGATTTTGGCCGACTGCCGGTCACGGCGGATCAGCTGGAGCAGCACATCGACCAGCAAGCGCCGATGCAGGCGTGGCAGGCGCGCGACCAGGTCGCGCAAGCGGCGCTGGAGCAGGCGCGGGCGGCCAAACATCCGGACTGGAGCGTGCAGGCCAGCTACGGCAAGCGGGCTCCGGGCTTGTCGGACATGGTGATGCTGCAGGTGGGTGTGAGCCTGCCACTGTTCACCCGCAACCGGCAGGACCGCGGCATCAGTGCGAAACAGGCGCAATGGGACGCGGTGCAGGCGGCGCACGAAGACGCCCGTCGCGCCCAGCACGAGGCAGTCACCCGTGCCGTGGCGACCTGGCAGGGCTGGAATCGGCAAATCCAGCGCTATCAGGAGACCTTGCTGCCCCTCGATCATGATCGCGCAAGCACCGCGCTGGCCGGCTATCGCGGCGGTGGCCTGCTGCAGCCATGGCTGGACGCGCGGCGCGACGAAATCGAACTGCGCCTTGCCTACGCCGATGCCCTTGCCGCACGGGCCCGGCTATGGGCATCGCTGGCCTATCTGTTGCCGACCGCGGAGACGACGCCATGAAGCGCGCACTGACGATACTCACCATTGCGTTGCTGGCGGCCGTGCTGCTGCTGATCGGCTACGTCGGCGGACGCCATCATTCATCGCCGTCGCCGGCCAGCACCGTCGCTTCCTCGCCGGCAGGCAGCGGCAAAAAGGTCCTGTACTGGTACGACACCATGGCGCCCCAGCAGCACTTCGACAAGCCGGGTCTGTCGCCGATGGGCATGCAGATGGTGCCCAAGTATGCCGATGAAAATTCGGCCAACGACAAGGGCATCGTGCGCATCAACCCCGCGACCGTGCAGAACCTTGGCGTGCGCACCGCACTGGTGGAGCGGCGCGTATTGACCTCGGCGCTCCGGGTGCCGGGCACCATCACCTGGGATCTGCGCCACGCCATCACCATCAGTGCTCGTACCGATGCCGTGGTGAGCACGCTGGACGTACGCGCGCCTTATACCGTGGTCAAAACCGGTGAGCCGCTGGCCCAGTTGCTGGCTCCGCAATGGAGCAGCGCGCTGGCCGAATATGCTGCACTTCAGCATGCGCAGTCGGCCGACGCGAAAGACCTGCGTGCCGCTGCTCGCGAACGGCTGCGAGTGCTGGGCCTGACGTCCGCGGATATTCAGTCGTGGCGTCGTGGCGCGGGTGCGGCGGTCACGCTGCACGCCCCGCAATCGGGCGTCGTCACCACACTGGATGTACGCGAAGGTCAGCGCGTCAGTGCGGGCCAGCCCCTGATGACCGTGAATGGCCTGTCCACCGTGTGGATCAAGGCCGCGCTGCCGCAGGCGGCAGCCGGTACGGTGCGCCGCGGCACCCCGGTGGTCGTCACCGTGGATGCGTTGCCGAGCCGATCGTTTCATGGCACCGTGGAAACCTTGCTGCCGGATGTGGATCCGACGACGCGCACCCAACGTGCCCGCATCGTGCTCGCCAATCCTGACCGCGCTTTGACTCCGGGCATGTTCGCCACCGTGCAACTCAACCCCGCGCAGGGCGAAGCTGTGCCCGTGGTGCCGGACGACGCGCTGATCGCCACGGGCAGCCAGACGCGAATCATCCTCGCCGAAGGGGACGGCCGCTTCCGTGCCGTATCGGTGCGTACGGGACGCGCGGCCGGCGGCTATACGGAAATCCTCGACGGCCTCAGCGGCAGCGAGAAAGTGGTGGTCTCCGGCCAGTTCCTGATCGATTCCGAAGCAAGCCTGTCCGGTGCCTTGGAGCGGCTGAACGACACCTCCGCCAAACCGGCATTGGCGACGAGCGCACCGATGCCGGGCATGCCGATGGGTGACCGGCGATGATCGCCGCGCTGATCCGTGCGGCGATCGCGCACCGCGTGTTCGTATTGCTGGCCGCGCTGGCACTGGCGGCGGTCGGGGTGTTCTCCGCGCTGCATACGTCGGTCGACGCGCTGCCGGATTTGTCCGACACCCAGGTGATCATCCGCACCAGCTATCCGGGCCAGTCGCCACAGGTGGTCGAGGACCAAGTCACCTATCCGCTGGCCACCACGATGCTGTCGGTGCCCGGCGCGACCACGGTGCGCGCTTACTCGTTCTTCGGCGATTCCTACGTCGACGTGCTGTTCAGCGACAGCACCGACCTGTACTGGGCGCGCTCGCGCGTGCTGGAGTATCTGAGCCAGGCACGCGACCGTCTGCCTGCGGGCGTCAATCCCGCGCTCGGCCCGGATGCGACCGGACTCGGCTGGATCTACGAGTACGCCTTGGTCGATCGCAGCGGCAAACACGATCTCGGTCAGCTGACCACCTTGCAGAACTGGTTTCTGCGCTATCAGCTCAAGACCGTGCCGGGCGTGGCCGAGGTGGCCACACTGGGTGGCATGGATCGCGCGTGGCAGGTTGTACCCAATCCGCAGCAGCTCGCCGCGCGTGGCATCACCGTGGCTCAGCTCGTCGATGCGGTACGCAGCGCGAACGGTGCCAACGGTGGCTCGGTGATCGAACAGGGCGAAGCGGAACTGATGGTGCGCAGCGAAGGCTATCTGAAGAGCCGCGCGGACTTCGAAAACGTACCCATCACCACCAACGCCGGCGGGGTGCCGGTGCTGCTGCGCGACGTGGCGACGATACGGCGCGGCCCAACCTTCCGCCGTGGCCTCGCCGAGCTGGACGGGCAAGGTGAAGTGGTCGGCGGCATCATCGTGATGCGCACGGGCAAGAACGCCAAGGCCACCATTGCCGCCGTGAAAGCGCGACTGGCGGAACTGCAGCGCAGCCTGCCGACCGGCGTCGAGATCGTGCCGACCTACGATCGCTCGCAGCTGATCGATGCCGCGGTGGAGAACCTGTGGGGCAAGCTGCTGGAAGAGTTCCTGATTGTCGCGCTGGTCTGCGTGCTGTTCCTCGGTCATCTGCGTTCGGCCCTGGTCGCCGTAATCACGTTGCCGCTGGGCGTGCTGACCGCCTTCATCGTGATGAATCTGCAAGGCGTATCGGCGAACCTGATGTCGCTGGGCGGCATCGCCATTGCGATCGGTGCGATGGTCGATGCGGCGATCGTGATGATCGAGAACACGCACAAGCATCTGGAGCACTGGCGGGAGACGCACGCGGGTGAGGAGCCGCAAGGCAACGCACGCTGGTCGCTGATCGCCGAGTCCGCCACCGAAGTGGGGCCGGCCCTGTTCGTGAGCCTGTTGATCATCGCGCTGTCGTTCGTGCCGGTATTTGCGCTGCAGGGGCAGGAAGGCAAGCTGTTCAAGCCGCTGGCCTTCACCAAGACCTACGCGATGGCCGCCGCGGCGGGACTCGCGGTGACCCTGGTGCCGGTGCTGATGGGCTATCTGGTGCGCGGTCGCATTCGTGCCGAACGCGACAACCCGCTCAACCGCGGCTTGATCCGCGGCTATCGGCCGATCCTCGAAGCCGTGCTGCGCTATCCGAAAGCCACCTTGTTGCTGGCCGGTGTGCTGCTGCTCACCGCGCTCATTCCGCTGAGCCAGCTCGGCAGCGAGTTCATGCCCGCGATGGACGAAGGGACGCTGCTGTACATGCCCACCGCGCTGCCGGGCCTGTCGGCGGGCAAGGCCGAGCAGCTGCTGCAGCTGACCGACCGCATGATCAAGACCGTGCCGGAAGTCGCGCACGTGTTCGGCAAGGCGGGGCGCGCCGACACCGCCACCGATCCGGCGCCGCTGGAGATGTTCGAGACCACCATCACGTTCAAGCCGAAGGACCAGTGGCGTCCCGGCATGACGATGGCAAAGATCAAAGCCGAACTGGATAAAGCCGTGCACGTGCCGGGGCTGACGAACCTGTTCGTGCCACCGATCCGCAACCGCATCGACATGCTCTCCACCGGCATCAAGAGTCCCATCGGCATCAAGGTGCTGGGTAGCGATCTGGCCACGCTGCAGGCCGTGGCCGATCGTATCGAAACGGTGGCCAAGACCGTGCCCGGGGTCAGCTCGGCGATTGCCGAGCGCCCGACCAGCGGCCGCTACGTCGACGTGCATATCCGCCGTGACGATGCGGCGCGCTATGGGCTGACCCAGCAACGCGTGCAGCAACTGATCGCCACCGTGGTCGGCGGCGATCCGATCGGGCAGACCGTCGAAGGGCGCGAACGCTTTCCCATCGTCGTGCGTTACCCGCGCACCGAGCGTGATTCGATCGAGGCGCTGCGGCGATTGCCGATCGTGGCCGGCAGCGGTGCACAGATCACGCTTGGTCAGGTCGCCGACATTACCGTGATGGCAGGGCCGTCCATGCTGAAAAGCGAGGACGGCCAGTTGGCCGCCTATGTCTACGTCGATACGGCTGGCCGCGATCTGGGCAGTGTGGTCGCGAACCTGCAACGCGTGGTGGCGCAGCAGGTCAAATTGCCGCCGGGCACCACCGTGGCGTGGTCAGGCCAGTTCGAGTATCTGGCCAGTGCCACGCAGCGCCTCAAGCTGGTGGTGCCGATTGCATTGGTGATCATCTTTCTGCTGATCTACGCCGTGTTCCGGCGCGTGAGCGAGGCGGCGCTGATCATGGCCAGTGTGCCGCTGGCGCTGGTTGGCGGGCTATGGTTGATCTGGCTGCTCGGCCATGCGGTGTCGGTAGCCACGATCATCGGCTTCATTGCGCTGGCCGGCGTCGCCGCCGAGTTCGGCGTGGTGATGCTGCTGTACCTGCGTCATGCGTGGGATCACCAACTCGCGTTGAATCCGCACGCAGGCTTTGACGCACTGGATGCGGCCATCCGCGAAGGCGCCGTGCAACGTGTGCGGCCCAAGGCGATGACCGTCGCGGTGATTCTCGCCGGCCTGTTGCCGATCCTGCTCGGCCACGGCGCCGGCTCGGAAGTCATGCAGCGCATCGCCGCGCCGATGATCGGCGGCATGCTCACCGCGCCGCTGCTGTCCATGCTGGTCATTCCCGCCGCATTCCGCCTGCTGGTTCGTCATCGATTGCGCAACGCCGGCAAGGCAGGTACCCCACTTCACCCCCAACCACAAGGAAACTGACACATGAAAAACCTCCTCACCCGGACACTCACCGGTGCTCTGCTCGCTATCTCAGGCGTGGTCGCGGCTCAGCAGATGGACCCGAACATGCCGGGCATGGCCGGCATGCACGACACCAAGCCCGCCGAGGCGCAGGGCACGGGCATGGTCAAGGCGATCGATACGGCGAAGGGCACCATCACGCTGCAGCATGAAGCGATTGCCTCGATTGGCTGGCCGGCCATGACCATGCCGTTCAAGGTAGCGTCGCCCGAGCTGCTGAAGCAGGTGAAAGTCGGCGACAAGGTGCAATTCACCCTGCATCCGGCGGGCATGGCCAGCACGGTGACGTCGATCACGCCGGCGCAGTAGGCAGTAGTAAGTGGATGCGCGTGCGCCTGTGCCTGTGCGAGCACGCGCACGGCTATGCCTGCCGAAGGAAATCCAGTGTCGGGCAGTGACCGCCACGAGGAACCTGCGCGCAGGCGTCGGCGAACTGCACGAGTTCCGCCTCCAGCCGCCGCAGGTCCTCCAGCTTGCGGCGCACATCGAAAAGTTTGTGCTCGGTCAGTCGGGGTGTCTGCGCGCAGGCCCGCTTGCCCTTGAGCTGCAGGAGCCCGGCAATCTCCTCCAGCGTGAAGCCCATGGTCTTGGCGCGACGGATGAACTGCAGGCGCGCCAGATCCTCGTGTTCGTAGCGACGCACCCCACCAATAGGGCGCTCGGGCTCGCGCAACAGGCCCACACGTTGGTAATAGCGCACAGTCTCGATGTGCACGTCAGCGGCCAAAGCCAACCGGCCGATGGTGAGCGCGGAAGTCATGCTTGACTCCGTAGTTGGGTACGGAAGTTAGTATGCACCCATGACAACGCTCCCGGCCAAATCGTCGCTGCCCGCCATGATCGTTGCGCTGCTCGCAGCGATCGGTGCATCGGTGTGTTGTGTGGTGCCGCTGGTGCTGGTGTTGTTGGGTGTCAGTGGCGCATGGATCGCCCATCTCACGGCGCTCGATCCCTGGCGTCCGTGGTTCATCGCGGCCACGTTGCTTTGCCTTAGCCTCGCGTTTTTGACGCTGTATGGGCCATCGTCGCGTTGCCGAACAGAGGGCACTTGCGTCGAACCAAAGGTTTTGCGCCGTCGCCGATTTTGGCTATGGACAGCCAGCGTGCTGATCGCGCTTCTGCTGCTGTTTCCCTATCTCATTAATTGGTTTTTGTAGGAGACGAATGATGCGTCAGTGGCTATTCGCAGTAATCGCCATCCTGTGGCTGGGCATGGCTCATGCGGCCACGCCCACAACGGCCGTACTGCATGCGGCGAACATGACGTGCCCGAGCTGCAGCGTGACGATCAAAAAAGCCTTGAGTCGCGTAGCGGGTGTCACGAGCACGAAGGTCGATCTGAAGGCCGAGACGGTCACCGTGGCGTTCGACGCCGATCGCACCACGGTGTCGGCGTTGGCTCGTGTGGTTACCGACGCAGGTTTTCCGACCACGGCGAAAATCCATGGCGGCTGAGCCCATCCTGCAGAGCACGCTGACTTGTCCGCATTGCGGCCATCAGGCCACCGAGACCATGCCGACCAACGCATGCCAGTTCTTCTACGACTGCGTGGGTTGCGGCGAGCTGCTGCGGCCCAAACCTGGTGACTGTTGCGTGTTCTGTTCGTACGGCAGCGTGCCATGCCCACCGATCCAGCAGCAGAAATCCTGCTGCGGATAGGGTTACGTGCCGTTTGATCCAAACAGCGATTCTGACCGCGCGTACGCTTGGTTTCAGCTATCCGCCGACCCCGAACATCGAGCCGACGATTTTGCCGACGCCGGAAGTAACGGCCATCGCCAGCGCGCCCCAGAAGCAGATGCGAAAAGCGCCCTTGACAATATTTGCGCCACCGGCGTGCGCCGCCAGGCCGCCCAGCAGCGCAAGCAAAATCAGCGAGGCGCCGGCCACGAGTGCGATCAGGATTCCCGCCGGAGCGATCGCGACCAACAACAGTGGCAGTGCGGCACCCGCGAAGAAACTCAGCGCCGAGGCAAGCGCGGCCTGCAGCGGTCGGGCCTTGAGTGCCTCGGTGATGCCCAGTTCATCGCGTGCATGGGCATCCAGCGCGTTGTATTTCATCAATTGAGCCGCGACTCGACTGGCCAATGCGGCATCCAGACCGCGCCTTGCATAGATTGCGGCTAGTTCCTTGTGTTCGCCTGCGTCATCGGTGCGCAACTGTTCGCCTTCGCGCTTCAATTCGGCCTTTTCCGTATCGGCTTGCGAGTGAACAGAGACGTATTCACCGGCGGCCATGGACATTGAGCCGGCCACCAATCCGGCCATACCGGCAACCAGGATCGCCGTGTGGGTGGCTTGTGCCGAGGCAACACCCAGCACGAGGCTTGCGGTCGAAAGAATCCCATCATCCGCACCCAGTACAGCCGCGCGCAGCCAACCGCTGCGGCCGATCCGATGTTCGTCAGAACTCTGCAAGGGCATCTTCGGTCATCCTCCAGGTTGGCGGAGCTTTCTTCATTTCGGTGAGGGCCAATGCGGATGCATGTCATCGATGACATACGGGTGGGCATGCACATGCCCGGACGCAACGTCGCCTGACGTCAGATGGGAATGATCGAGCGGCAGATCGTCGTGACGATGGGTGAGCACCTCGGGATCGCGGGACGGCCACAGCAGGAAACCCGCGACCACCGCCATGGCGACAATGACCGCCATCGATGCAGCGCCCCACGCTGGCGATGACAAGGTGCCCAGCCAGCCTGCCAGGGGGTACATCAACAGCCAGCAGGCGTGGGACAGGGAAAATTGCGCGGCAAACAGGGCCGGGCGATCCTCAGCGTTGCCCGAACGCTTCAGCAACCGGCCGCCCGGGGTGAGAATGGCGGCGTAGCCAGCGCCGATCAGCGCCCATGCGGCGACGATCAACCATCGACGTTCCGCCACCGAAACCAGCGAAGCGAGCGCCGCGAAGAACACCAGACCCAAGCCGGCCAGCACGGCGCCACTCAGCATCACGCTGCGATCGGGCCAGCGTTTGAGCAAGCGTGGCAGGCTGAGCGCCGCCACCATCGAGAAGCCGCCGAACACCGCGGTGGTCAACGCCACGTCGCGATTGTTGCCGCCCAGCCAGTCACGCACATAGATGACGGTGTTGACGATGACCAGTGAACCGGCGGCCGCCTCGGCAAAACTCAGGCACAGCATGCCGCGCAACCTTGGCGTGGCGAGGTAGCGGCGCATACCGGCCAGCACCTTGGGCCGCACCGTCGCAAGCGCGAGCCGGTGTGGGAGTGGAATGGTCGCCACCAAGGCCGCGGAACTGACGAAGCCAAGCAGGGTGAATCCGAACAATCCACGGAAACTGATCACCCCCAGCAGCAGTGCCGCCAGCAGCGGGCTGAGCAGGTTTTCCAGATCATAGGCCAGGCGCGACAGCGACAGCGCGCGGGTGTACTGCGCCTCATCGGTCAGCACTTCGGGGATGGTGGCCTGGAAGGTCGGGGTGAAGGCCGCCGAGCAGGTCTGCAAGACTGCGACCAGCACATAGATCTGCCACACGGCACTGACCCATGGCAGGCACAGTACGAGGACCGCCCGGATCAGATCCATGCTGACCAGAAACGGTTTGCGCGGCCAGCGCGCGGTGTATGCGGTGGCCAGCGGCGCGACCAGCACATACACCGCCATCTTGATGCCCAGCGCCGTGCCAAGCACCACCGAGGCGCGGTCACCGGCAAGGTCATAGGCCAGCAGACCCAACGCCACCGTCATCACACCGGTGCCGATCAGCGAGGTGGCCTGTGCCGCAAACAGGTGCCGATAGACGCGATCGGTAAGCACTTCAAACAGCATGCATGGCTCCGTTGGGCAAGAAAGGTCGGCGCAGTCGGAATGCTACAAACAGAAGCGGCCGATCCGCTGGAAACTCATTCGCCGGATCGGTCCGTCGTGCAGCTTACTCGTGCGCCAGCCCCCAGATTCGGTGGGCATCAATCAGCAGGCGATAGTAGGCACGCAGGGCGGTCACGCGCGCGTCAAGGGCCGCTTCCGAGGATTCCAGCGATTGGCGGCGAGCCAGCAGCAAGGTCTGCGCGTCGGCCTCCCCCAGCGTATAGGCGCGCTGGGTCAGCCGCGCGGTATCGGCCGCATGACGCGCGCCTTTCGTGGCCAGTTGCCAGCGCGCGTGGTTGCCGCTGGCATCGGCATAAGCCTCGGCGATTTCGGTTTCGACGACCCTTTGCTGGCGGTCCCGGTTGGCAGTCGCCGCGTCCACGGCGGTCAGTGCCTGGCCGAGGCGTTCACGGCGATAACCACCCGGCAACGGGACCGACACGCTGACACCGATGATGCGTTCGCGACTGAAGGCTTCGGAGGCGGTGAATACCCCGACGGTCGGATCAGGCAATCGGTCGGCGCGCGTGCGTTCAGCCTGCCGTTCCGCTTTGCGGACTTCGAGCTCGGCAATACGCAACGGGTCGCTGCTGGCCATCACCAGTTCACGCCATGCCTGTTCCGGCAGGTTGACGGGTTGCGGTTCGCTGAGCGTGGGCAGAACCGCCGGCACGTCCGGGAAACGGATGCGCAGCCGTGCTTGCGCCTTGGCCGCCTCGGCGCTGGCTTGCGCAAATCGTTGCTGAATTTCAGCCAGATCACCAGCGGCGACATTCACCTCCAGGCGCGATGCATCACCCGCACGCTGTCGCGTCTTGGCCGCCTGCAGGTTGGACTGCGCAAACGTGGTTTGTTCGTCGATCAGCTTCTTCGCGTGCTCGGTTTGCGCCCATGCCATCCACAGATCCAGCAGGCTGCGTGCCGCCTCATGGATCGCCTCACCCAGACGCGCCTGGGCCAAGTCGATTTCCACGTCGCCGAGCTGGCGATCCATCGCCTTCTTGCCGGGCAAGCGAATCGTGCGCTCCAGTTGCGCTGCCCATTCACGCGACGTGGGACCCGCTTCGTAACGACGTTGTTGCGAGGTCGCTTTGACCGTCCATTCATGCGGCGAGGCACGCAGCATGCCGGCCACGTGACCGGCACCGGCCATGTCCGCCAACGCTTCCTGCACCGCGGGGTCTTGCCGCAGCCAGACCTGCGCTGATTCGGTGGACGGCAGATCAGTGGGCGTGGGCAGGTCGACGTCCATCGCCGAGATCGAACAGGACGCCATGCCCAATAAAAACAAACTGCACCAGCGCTTCATGCGAGTTCTCCTTCCAGCGAAATCGGCGATGCCCAGTAACGGATGCCGGTGCCGGCAAAATCCGCCTGCAGCAGCTGCTGCAGGGATTCGCTTTCGGCCCTGGTCAGCAGAATCTGCACGTAGACCGAGCGACTGCGCCCGAGCACCTGTTCCAGCGGATTCAACAGGCGGCTGGCGGTTCCGTGACTGAAGGTGGGCAGGCTGAAGAACACCTCGTCGCCAAAATTGAGCAGCAACGTGTCGAGGAGTTTTTCCTCGATATCCGACGCACAAACCAGGGAAAAACTGCATTTATCGAACGTGGATTTATCCATGACGCACCTCCGCGGTTGCATGGGCGAACCGCAGGTAAAGGATGGGAAGCAGGATCAGGGTCAGCGCGGTGGCGGTGACCAGGCCACCGATGACCACGATCGCCAGCGGCCGCTGCACTTCGGAGCCCGGACCGCTGGCGAACAGCAGCGGGATCAGGCCGAAGGCGGTGATCGAGGCGGTCATCATCACCGGGCGCAGACGGCGCTCGGCACCCAAGACGACGCATTGCAGCCGACTCAATCCTTCGGCATGCAGCTGGTTGAAGTAGCTGACCAGCACCACGCCGTTGAGCACCGCGATACCGAGCAGGGCGATAAAGCCGACCGACGCCGGTACCGAGAGGTATTCCCCGGTCAACCACAAGGCGATGACTCCGCCCATTAACGCGAACGGGATATTGCTCAGCACCAGCAACGATTGGCGTACGGATCCGAAGGTGGAGAACAGGATCAGGAAGATCACGCCGAGCGCGAGCGGCACCACCAGCGTCAGCCGGGCCGCCGCGCGCTGCTGATTCTCAAACTGACCGCCCCAGCTGATGCGGTAGCCGGTCGGCAAGGTCACCGCCTTGGCGATCTTTGCCTTGGCCTCTTCCACGAAGCCCACCAGATCGCGGCCGCTGACGTTGGCGATGACCACGCTGTAGCGGCTGCCCATCTCGCGATCGATCTTCACCGGGCCGCCATCGCGCACCAGCTTGGCGACACTTTCCAACGGCACGCTGGTGCCGTCGGCGGCCGTGATGCGCAGCATCGCGAACTCCGCTGGCGACAGCTTCACGCGCTCCGGGCCGCGCAGCACGATCGGCACGCGCTGGTTGCCTTCAATCACCAAACCGGCACGCTGTCCTTCGATCTGGGCGCGCAGGGCATCCTGCACGTCCTCCACCGACAGACCAAACTGACCGGCCGCCAGCCGATCCACGATCACCCGCAGGTATTGCACGCCATCGTTCTGCACGGTGTAGACGTCCTGGTTTCCCGGAACGGTTTTCACCTGCGCTTCGATCTGGCTCGCGAGATCGTCCAATATCGCGAGGTCGGCGCCGAACACCTTGATCGCCAGGTCGCCGCGCACGCCGATGATCATTTCCTGCACGCGCATGTCGATCGGCTGGGTGAAGCTGTACTTGATGCCCGGCAGTTCGTCGAGTACGCCGCGAATTTTGGTGATCAACGCGTCCTTGTTCCTGGCCTGCCATTCGTTGGTGGGCTTGAGTACCAGAAACGTGTCGGTCTGGTTCAAACCCATCGGGTCCAGGCCGATCTCGTCAGAACCGGCGCGGGCCACCACGCCGATGATCTCGGGGACTTTTGCCATCAGCGCTTGCTGGATCTTCAGATCGAGCGCAGCGCTTTCCTCCAGACTCACGCTGGGCAGTTTCTCGATACCGACGATGAGGTCGCCCTCATTCATGGTCGGCATGAACGTCTTGCCGACCATCACGTAGACACCGATCGTGACCGCCAACATCACGCCCGCGGCAATGAACACCACGCGTTGACGGCGCATGGCCCACGCCAGCGCCGGGCGATAGGCGGCCAGCAGTTTGCGCGGCAACCAGGGATCGTCGTGCGGAACCTTCTTGAGCAGGAACGACGCCAGCACCGGAATCACCGTCAGCGACAGCACCAGCGAGCTGGCCAGCGCAAACGCGATGGTCAATGCCACCGGCACGAACATCTTGCCTTCCAGATCCTGCAAGGTCAGCAGCGGCAGGAACACCGTGATGATGATCAGGATGCCGGCCGTGACCGGCACCGCCACCTCGCGTACCGCGCGAAAGATGATGTGCAGACGCGGCAGCTTGCCACCGGCCTTGTCGTGGGCCAGGTGCTGCACGATGTTTTCCACCACCACCACCGCCGCATCGACCAGCATGCCGATCGCAATGGCCAGACCGCCGAGGCTCATCAGGTTGGCCGACATCCCGCCCACGCGCATCAGGATGAAGGTGGCCAGGGCCGCCAGTGGCAAGACCACGGCGACCGTGATCGCCGCCCGCACATTGCCCAGGAACGCGCCCAACAGTACGAGCACCAACAGCGTGCCTTCGATCAGCGCCTTCGAGACCGTGCCGACGGCCTTGTTGACCAGGTCGGCGCGGTTGTAGAACACCTGCAGCGTCACACCCGCGGGAAGGCTCGGCGCCAACTCCGCCAGCTTTTTCTCCACGCCGCTCACCACATCGCGGGCGTTGGCACCGGCCAGGCCGAGCACCAGGCCCTCGACGGCTTCGCCTCGACCGTCCTTGGTGACGACGCCATAGCGCGTCAGCGCACCGATGCGCACTTCGGCGACATCCCCCATGCGCACCGGCACGCCATCCTTGCGGGTGACGACGATGGCGCGCAGGTCGTCCAGATGGCGGATGTTGCCCTCGGTGCGAACCAGCAGCACCTCGTCGCCCTCGCTGAGCCGGCCGGCGCCGTCGTTGCGGTTGTTGGCACCGATCGCCGCTTGCAAGTCATTGGTCGAAAGGCCCACCGCGGCCAGCTTCACCGGGTCGGGCACCACCTCGTAACTGCGCACCAAGCCACCGAGCGCGTTGACGTCGGCGACGCCCGGCACGGCGCGCAGTGCCGGCCGGATCACCCAATCAAGCAGGCTTCGACGTTCGGCGATGGACATGTTTTCCGCTTCCACGGTGAACATGAACATCTCGCCCAGCGGTGTGGTGATCGGCGCCATGCCGCCGCTGATCCCTTCCGGCAAATCGGCGAGGATGCCGTTCAACCGTTCGGCCACCTGCTGACGCGCCCAGTAGATGTCGGTGCCATCCTGAAAATCGATGGTCACGTCGACCAGGCCGTACTTGGACACCGAGCGCAGCATGCGCTGGTCGGGAATGCCCAGCATCTCCACTTCGATCGGGATCGCAATGCGGGTCTCGATCTCTTCCGGGGTCATGCCTGGCGCTTTCATGATCACCTTGACCTGGGTGCTGGAGACGTCGGGGAAGGCATCGATCGGCAGGCGCTGGAAGGCGAACCAGCCGGCGGCGGCCAGCAAGGCGGCAGCCAACAGCACGAACAACCGTTGGGCGAGCGCGAATTGAATCAGGCGATTGAGCATCTCATTCGCCTCCGCTCTCGCCGAGCCAGGCGGCCTTCAGCGCGATCACGCTGCTGACGGCCACCTGATCGGCGCTCTTGAGAGGACCTTGCACGCTTACCGATTGCCCGGCGCTGGCGACCACGGTCACCTGGCGCGCCTCGAAGCCTTGCGCGGTCCGAACAAACACGTAAGCCTGCTCCCCCTGGCGAGCGACCGCCGCCAACGGCAGCGACCACGCGTTCGCGCGATCGGCAAACGGCACCTGTACCTGCACGGCCTCGCCCGGTCGTACGCGATCGACCCCGGCGGTGACTCGCGCACGCAGGCTCACCGTCTGGCCTTCGCCCACCACGGCTCCGGCCTGCATCGGTCGGGCCGTGACGGGGCGCCCCACGACGGTGATGTCGCCGTCCTTCGCCCAAGCATCGGCGCGCTCGGCCGGAATCTGGATGTCCAGCCACAGTTGGCTCGGATCGGCAATGCGCAGCAGCGGGTCGGCGGCAGCGACGCGCTGGCCCGGTTTGGCCTGCAGATCGACCACGAGCCCTGCGCTGCGCGCCTTCAGCGTCAATGATTCCTGCAAGGCACCCGATCCGATCAAGTGAGCGACGGCCGGGGCGTCCAGCCCGGCCAGGCGCAGTGCCGCGCTGGCTTGGCGCAACCCGGCCTTGCCATCGCTTGCCGCTGCCTCGGCTTCGAACAGGCGCCGTTGCGGCACGATGCCTTCGGCGAACAGCTGCTTCTCGCGCTGCAATGTCTGCTGCGCCAGGCGGTTCTTGCTGGCCGCTTCCAGCGCGGCCAACTGCAGCTCACCGAATTCCGGGCTGGCCAATCGCAACAACGGTTGACCGATCGTCAGTCGTTGATGTTCGGTCACCAGCAATTGATCGACGACACCCGCGACCGGCGCGCTGATCACCACATCCTGTTGCGGCGGCAGGATCACTCGCGCCGGATAACTCAGGCCACGGATCGCGGCTGGTTTGTCCAGCCGCTGCACGGTAACGCCGAGGGCGCGCATCTGTGCGGCGGATACTGGAAACGTGTCGTTGGCGGCTAGAGCAGCCAACGGAAGAAGCAAGGCACCAACCAGCACGCTGCGCGTGCCAGCTCGCCACAGGCGATAACTCATGGACAGGACTCCAGAAAAGGGAATGAATCAGGCGCGCTTGTGCCCGCAAGACAGCGGCACAGCGAGACCTTGCATCGAGCCAAAAGCTCAGACGCCAGCAGGGGACGAGAACGGAAAAATCCAGTCGGGTTGCCCGTAGCCACAGACAAGTCCGACCCAGCTGCGCACGGCAGCCGGCGAGGACAACACAAAGAAGACACCAGCGTGCTCCGATCGGATCGGGTCAACGAAAGGCCGTTATCGGCCGGTCAACGTCGCGATCAGGCGATGGGAGGGCGGTGCAGCGTGGCGAGCAAGCCTTGCGGCGTCAGCGCATTACGCCACGGCGGGCAGTGATTGCCTGCCGGGTTGAGCTGATGAAGCTGGCCGAACAGCGCGGGCAGCATGAAGGCTGCACCGGCAAGGTAATGCACATGGGTGTGTGAAACATCGGATGGCGCCTTGTCAGGGACATCGGAATTGACCACATGATGCTCGACGGTCTGATCGGCCGTAAGCAGGAACCCGGACGCCTGGTTGCCGTCGTGGGCATGGACCACCCACCGGGGCATCGTCGACAACGTCACGATGGCCAACACCAGCAACAGCATCCACCGCACCATCGTGAGATGGCGTCGATGCAGTTGGCGGAGAGTTCGAAGGGCGGACATGGGTAATCAGCATGCGGGGTATGGAAGAAACAGGCAAGCCATCGCGAAAAATTCAAGCGCGTGTTCGATGGCAACTATACTATAGAGGGGTATATTATTGCCGTCTACCATCACGATGTTTGCCCGCAAGGAGGGTTCATGGGACATCTGGCGAAGGACAACAGCAAGTTGCTTGGCCGCGTGCGCCGTATCAAGGGCCAGATCGAAGGCGTCGAACGGGCACTGAACAACGAAAAGGACTGTGCCGAGATCCTGCGACAAATCGCCGCGATCCGCGGCGCGATCAACGGGCTGATGGCCAAGGTGATCGAGGGCCATATCGACATGCACGTGGCCCACCCGGACATCACCGATCCTGCAGAACGAAGGCAAGGCGCGCAAGAACTGATCGACGTGATCCGCACGTATCTGAAGTAATCAAGTTTGCAGCAACCAAGGAATTCGTCTTGACCGCACCCCAACTTCGTGCCGACACGGATTTATCGGCGCAGGCAACGCGGCGCACGATCGCGCCTGCGGCCGAGCCGCACGATCACGATGACCACGAACACACTTTCGACATCCCGGAGGCGTTGCGCATCGGTGCCGTGGCGCTGGCGGCACTGGCGGTGTGGTTTCACTGGTGGGAACCGTGGCCCCGATTCAGCGTGATCGGCGTGGCCGGATTGTTGATCGGCGGCTGGCCGATCTTCAAGGAGGCGATAGAGAACCTGCTGGCGCGGCGCATGACGATGGAATTGTCGATGACCATCGCGATCGTCGCGGCGGCCGCCATCTCGGAGTTCTTCACGGCGCTGGTGATCACCGTGTTCGTGCTGGTGGCCGAGGTGCTGGAGGGCATGACCGTGTCGCGCGGGCGACGCGCCATTCGCGATCTGCTGGATTTCCTGCCGCGCGAGGTCTCGGTTCGCCGCGATGGCGCGATCCGCGAAGTCGACAGCGCTTCACTCGCGGTGGGCGATACCGTACTGGTCAATCCAGGCGGCCGCATTCCCGTCGACGGTCGCGTCGTCGACGGGCATTCGTTTGTCGATCAGGCGCGGATTACCGGCGAATCCATGCCGGTGGAAAAGACCGCCGGCACCGAGGTGTATGCCGGCTCCATCAACCAGTCCGGCGCGCTGGAAATTCTGGCGCAACGGATCGGCCGCGACACCAGCTACGGCAAGATCATCGATGCCGTGGAAGAGGCGGAGCGTTCACGCGCTCCGGTGCAAGGGCTGGCCGACAGGATGGCCGGCTATCTGGTCTATTTCGCGCTGGCCGCGGCGCTGCTGACCTACCTGATCACGCGCGATATTCGCGCCACCATTTCGGTGATCATCGTGGCCGGCGCCTGCGGCATCGCCGCCGGTACGCCGCTGGCGATCCTGGGTGCGATCGGTCGCGCCGCGCGCGGCGGCGCCATCATCAAGGGTGGCCTGTATCTGGAGCAGCTCGGCCGGGTGGACACCGTCGTGCTGGACAAGACCGGCACGCTGACCTACGGCGAGCCGGAAGTGCAGTCGCTGGTGGTCGCCCCGGGTGCCGTCGTCGACGATGTCCTGGGGCTGATGGCATCCGCCGAGTTGCGCTCGGAACATCCATTGGGCAAGACGCTGGTGCGTTATGCGCGTGCGCAGGGCGTGATGCCGGTCGAGCCGGAGGCGTTTCAGTACACGCCGGGCCTCGGCATTTCCGCCACCGTCAACGGCGAGCGCATCCTGGTGGGCAATGAAGCGCTGTTGCGCAAGCGTGGCATCGCGCTGCCCGAGGAACTGCTGACGCAACAGCCGGCAGCCGCCAAAGTATGGTTGGCCCGTGGCGAAGTCTGGCTGGGCATGGCCATCGTCGCCGATACCGTTCGCGGCGAATCGCGAAGCGCGCTGCAGGCGATGCACGCCATGGGTCTTCGCACCGTGTTGTTGACCGGCGACACCAGGGCCGTCGCCCAAGCCGTGGGTGCCGAGCTGGGTATCGACACCATCGTGGCCGACGTGCTGCCGGACGCCAAACTCGCCTACATCGAACAACTGACCGCCGGCAATGCGGTGGTGGCGATGGTCGGGGACGGCATCAATGATGCGCCCGCCCTGATGAAGGCGCATGTCGGGGTGGCGATGGGCTCGGGCACCGATGTCGCCCGCGAGAGCGCGGACGTGGTGTTGCTGGGCAACGACCTGCTCAAGTTCGTGCAGACACTGCAGCTGGCGCGACGCACGCGACGCATCATCTGGGCCAACTTCGTGGGTACGGTGGCAGTGGATCTCGTCGGCATCGCGCTGGCCGCCGCCGGCTTGCTCAACCCCTTGCTGGCCGCGTTTATCCATGTCGCCTCGGAGATGACCTTCATCCTCAACTCGGCGCGATTGCTTCCCTCGGTTGATCCCCGCGGGGCCGCTACGCACCAACCGGTGATGCTATCGGGACACTGACGCTGCGTGCAGCACACTGACTCGCTTTCCGACCTTCTTCCAGAGCCTTTTGCTTTGAGTAACTACCATGCCATGGACCATTACCAAACATCTCATCACGGCGGCCATCGTGGTTGCTGTATCTGAGTTGGCCAGACGCAGTAATCAGCCGGGTGCGCTGCTCGCGTCACTCCCGTTGGTAACACTGCTCGCGCTGACCTGGCTCTATCTGGACAAGCAGTCCGCGGAGAAGATCGCGAATCACGCTTGGTATACGTTCTGTCATGTCGTGCCTATGCTGCCGATGTTCCTGGTCTTTCCGCGGCTGTTTGCACGCTGCGGTTTCTGGCCCGTATTGGCGCTGAGCGCAATCATCACGCTGGTGTGCTTTGGCATTTATGCGCTGGTCGTCAAGCCTTTCGGGATCAAGTTTCTCCTGTTTCGTCTTTTTGTCTGCGGCAAGCATGTTGCATCGCTGATTTGCATGAGCACGATTCAGGACACTGCCTATTCCCAATTGGAGAAGGATCTTAACGCCCGTGAACTGGCGGCTATATACACGCCAACGGTCGACGGGTGCGCTTTGCCGTCGATGTCTCCGCACGCATGTTGGGCGCAGCCTTCGGCGGACGGCCATTCGGCACTACCAATTAGGAGATTGTTCGATGGAACTTCGTCATATGCGTCGCTTTCTAGCCGTCGCCGAAGAGCTCCACTTTGCTCGCGCGGCGGAACGACTTCATATCGAGCAGTCGCCGCTATCGCGCGCGATCAAGGAACTCGAATCCGATCTGGGCGCGCAATTGTTCGAGCGCACCACGCGCAGCACGCGCCTGACCTGGGCCGGTCAGGTTTTTCTCGAAGACGTGCACCGCGTCTTCGCCGCGCTCGACCAGGCCCGGGTCAATGTGAAGGCGGCGGCGAACGGCTACCACGGCACGCTGCGCATCGCCGTGTCCGATGGTATCGTCCCGTCACGCCTGGCGGCGCTCCTGGCCCAATGCCGTGCGGAGGAGCCGGAAGTGGAGACCCGTTTGTTCCAGACGCTGTTCGCGCAGCAGGTTAAGGGACTGCGCAGTGATCTTTACGATGTGGGCTTTGCCCAATCCGATGAGGTGGGCGATGGTATCCTCGCCGAGCCGGTGTGGCACGATCCGCTGGTAGCCGCCGTACCGGCGCGCCATCCGCTGCTGATACACAAGCGCATTCCGCTGGAGGACGTACTGCGCTATCCGCTGGTGCTCTGTCACCCCGAAGCCTGTGAAGGCTGTGCGCGGCAGATCGAGCGCGTGCTGCGCACCGTGGATGCCGAGCCGATCGTGATCGATCGCGTAACGACGCGCGACATGCTGATTACATTGGTTGCGGCCGGCTATGGCATCGGCCTCACCAACGCGACCCACATTGAGGATTATCGCCATCCCGAGGTCGTCGTGCGACCGTTGGCCGGCCGTGCCGTCATGTTGACGACGTACTTGTTGCACCCGGACGGTGAGCCGTCAGAGCCATTGCGTCATTTCATTGAACGGGTTAGATCCGATCAAGCCCCACTGCCAGGCAACAGACCGTAAAGCGCCTCGATGGCTTGGCCTCATGCCGCAGGAGAAAGCCCTATGAACAAGATCGGCGTGGTGTTGATGGCTGCCATGCTCGCGGCCTGCAGCGAGGCCGCGCCCACCGATACGGTGGATTTGTTGGTGGCGCATCCCGACCGATTGCGTGCAGTCGAACAGCAGTGCGCGAACGACCACGCGAAGATGAACACGGCTGAGTGCAATGCCGCTTCCGAAGCGCGGCATCGCTTGTTCATGGGCAACGGCCCGCAGTACACCCCACCCAAGAAGGCACCGAAGTTCTGAATCGTTGGCAAGGCGACGCATGATGTCGATGTGTTGCTTGCTACGCCGTTGTGCGCGCACAAATCCTGTGACGCGCTGTACATTTTCCCTGCTGGAAATCTTGTTTTTTCGATCATTTTTATCGCCATAACGGTCTTTGACCGGTATTGACCACGGCACCGAAGCTCTCGGTCATGCGGCGCGTTTTTCCGCAGACGTAAGGAGCAAATCGGAGGCCGGCATGAACGGGACCAGTGTGCTGTTCGGCCAGGTGCTGGCGGTTGTCAGTATCGTGGTCGCGGGAACATGGGCTGCCACCCAATGGACCGCCGCACACCTGGGCTATCAACTACGCCTTGGCGCGCCCTGGTTCGACCTGTTTGGCATGCCTTTCTATCACCCATGGCGGCTGTTCGAGTGGTGGTACTGGTACGACGCTTATGCGCCGCGTCTGTTCCTCAAGGGTGGTGCCATCGCCGCGACGAGTGGCTTCACTGCCGCGTTCGTCGCCATCGGCATGTCGGTGTGGCGCGCGCGGCAGTCACGGCGCGTCACCACCTACGGCTCGGCACGCTGGGCCGATGCGAAGGAAATCCGCAAGGCCGGATTGACCGGCGCCGCAGGTGTCTTTCTCGGCCTTCATCGTGATCGCTACCTGCGGCATGACGGCCCCGAACATGTCTTGACCTTCGCCCCGACGCGCTCGGGCAAGGGTGTGGGTCTCGTGGTTCCGACGCTGCTCACCTGGCCGGCATCGGTTGTGGTCCACGACATCAAGGGCGAGAACTGGCAGCTCACCGCCGGCTGGCGCGCGCGCTTCTCGCACTGCCTGCTGTTCAACCCCACCGATGCGCGCTCCGCTGCCTACAACCCGCTGCTGGAAGTACGGCGCGGCGTGCATGAAGTGCGTGACGTGCAGAACATCGCCGACATCCTCGTTGATCCCGAAGGCGCATTGGAGCGGCGCAACCATTGGGAGAAGACCTCGCACGCGTTGCTGGTTGGCGCGATCCTGCATGTGCTCTACGCCGGCATCGACAAGACGCTGCGCGGCGTCGCCAATTTCCTCTCCGATCCGGCCTGTCCGTTCGAACTGACGCTGCACCGGATGATGACGACGAAGCACCTGGGCGATGCTCCGCATCCAGTCGTCGCGTCCGCCGCGCGCGAAGTGCTCAACAAGAGCGACAACGAGCGTTCGGGCGTGCTGTCCACCGCTATGTCGTTCCTGGGTCTCTACCGCGATCCCACGGTGGCCGAAGTCACCGCGCGTTGCGACTGGCGCATCGCCGACCTGATCTCGGCCGAGCACCCGGTATCGCTGTACCTGGTCGTGCCTCCGTCCGACATCAGCCGCACGAAGCCACTGATCCGGCTGATCCTCAACCAGATCGGCCGGCGACTGACCGAATCGCTGGACGGCTCGGACGGTATCGCGCGCCGGCATCGTCTGCTGCTGATGCTAGATGAGTTCCCGGCGCTCGGCCGGCTCGACTTCTTCGAGTCGGCATTGGCCTTCATGGCCGGCTACGGCATCCGCAGTTTCCTGATCGCGCAGAGCCTCAATCAGATCGACAAGGCGTATGGCGTCAACCACTCGATCCTCGACAACTGCCATGTGCGCGTGACGTTCGCCACCAACGACGAGCGCACCGCCAAGCGCATCTCCGAGACGCTGGGCACCGCGACCGAGTTGCGCGCGCAGCGCAACTACGCTGGCCATCGCTTGGCGCCGTGGCTCGGCCACCTGATGGTGTCGCGCCAGGAGACTGCACGCCCGCTGCTGACGCCCGGCGAGGTGATGCAGCTCCCGCCTGACGACGCCGTGGTGATGGTCTCAGGGCATGCACCGATCCGTGCGAAGAAGCTGCGCTACTACGCCGATGCCAACTTCAAGCGCCGCGTGCTCGCGCCGCCGATGCTGGCAAGTGGCCCTTATGTCGATACGCCGGCACGGCGGGCCGACGACTGGAGCGCGCTGCCGATCCCATCGACGCCGAACACGGCCGCCGTGACCGCCACGTCGCCCGAAGGCGTAATCGACGACGGCGGCCCGCGCCGCCAGCCCGAGGTTGCCGACGAGGTGGCCTATGTCCCGTCGCCCGACAGGGTGGCCGACGACCTGGCGATGCTCGATGACGACGACCTGCCATTGCCGGTTCCTGCTCGGCTCGACTCACGTCTGCAACGCACGGCGCGGCTGGCCACGCTCGATCCGGCGGACGGGATACCGCTATGAGCCTATACCGCCTGAATCTATTCATCCCGCCGGAGCACGCCCGGCGGCTCGATGAGCTAGCTACCAAGAAAGGTGTCTCGAAGTCGTCCATCGTCGCGGCGGCGCTGGCGTCCTGGCTCTCACCCGATGCCGGCGACCAGCGTGAGGCGGCGATCGCCAAGCGGCTGGACCGGCTCACGCGCCAGTTCGAGCGCCTGGAGCGCGACCAGTCCATCCAGATCGAAACGCTGGCGCTGTTCATTCGTTACTTCCTGACCGTGAGTACCCCTGTGCCGGAGGCGCATCAGGATGCGGCACGCGCCCAAGGCAAGGCGCGTTTCGCTCAGTTCATCGAACAGCTTGGCCGCCATCTGCTGCGCGGACACAGCCTCGTGCGTGAGCTGGTGGAGGAAATCCAGCCCGACACGGTGCGGCGTGAGGCCGCCGCCGATGCGGACGCGCCGCCACCGGGAGCGGCGCCATGAGCGCGCAGCCGCACGACCTGTTGACGACGGCCGCCCGGTCGCTGGACCGGCGTGTGCGCATGCTGCGCACGGCGATGGGGCCATTGATCGCTGCCGCGCTGGAGGACCCGGACGTGGTGGAGATCCTGCTCAATCCAGACGGTTCTTTGTGGATCGACCGGCTGTCCAGCGGGCGCACACCGACGGACGTACGGCTTTCCGCTGCCGATGGTGAGCGCATCATCCGGCTGGTCGCCGCCCATGTGCGCGCCGAAGTGCATGCCGGCAAGCCGTTGCTCTCGGCGGAGCTGCCCGAGACCGGCGAACGCTTCGAGGGCATTCTGCCGCCGGCGGCACCAGGGCCGGCCTTCGCGCTGCGCAAGCGTGCGGTCGGCGTCATCCCGCTCGAACGCTACGTGAGCGACGGGATGATGACGGCCGCCCAAGCGGGCTTCCTGCTGGGCGCCGTGCATGAACGCCAGAACATCCTGATCGCCGGCGGCACCAGCACCGGCAAGACCACACTCGCCAACGCGCTGCTGGCCGAAATCGCCGCTACCGGCGACCGTGTGTTGGTCCTCGAAGACACGGTGGAACTGCAATGCGCAGCGCGCGACCACGTACCGCTGCGCACGTTGCCGGGCATCGTGTCGATGACCGAACTCGTGCGTGCCACGATGCGGCTGCGTCCCGACCGCGTGATTGTCGGCGAGGTGCGCGGCGGCGAAGCTCTCGATCTGGTCAAGGTCTGGGGCACCGGCCATCCGGGCGGCATCGCCACGGTCCACGCCGGCTCGGCGCACGGCGCGCTGCTGCGTCTGGAGCAACTGATCCTCGAAGTCGCCGTGACTCCGCCGCGCGCGCTGATTGCCGAGGCGGTCAACGTCGTCGTCTTCATCGCCGGGCGCGGCCGCGCGCGCCGCATTCAGGACATCGCCTGCGTCGTCGGTTTCGACGATCGCGGCTATCGGCTCGATGCCGTGCCGGTTGCTTCGCCTTCTTCCCCGCCTTCTTCTCCCGCCACACCAGGAGTCCCGTCATGACGCGAACCCGTCTTTACGACGATCCGCTTTTCCGTAAAACCTTGCCTTGGCTGCTGCTCCTGCTGATGTGCCTGGCGGCAACGGCTGTGCACGCGGCCGGCTCGAACATGCCGTGGGAAGCGCCGCTGCAATCCATCCTCGACTCGATCCAGGGGCCGGTCGCCAAGATCATCGCGGTCATCATCATCATCGTGACGGGCCTCACGCTCGCCTTCGGCGACACCAACGGCGGCTTCCGTCGTCTGATCCAGATCGTGTTCGGGCTGTCGATCGCGTTCGCGGCGTCGAGCTTCTTCCTGTCGTTCTTCAGCTTCTCCGGCGGCGCGGTGGTGGCATGAACGAGTCCACCGCCGCCGGCTTCGAAGTACCGCTGCATCGGTCGCTGACCGAACCGATCCTGATGGGCGGCGCGCCGCGCACCGTGGCCATTGCCAACGGCACGCTCGCCGCTGCCGTTGGGCTCGGTTTGCAACTGTGGATTCCCGGCATCGCGCTGTGGCTGTTCGGCCATTCGCTCGCGGTGTGGGGCGCGAAAGTCGATCCGCAGTTCATGCAGGTTTTCGCGCGGCATCTCAAGCACAAGCCGCTGCTGGACGTGTGAGGCCGACGCCATGCTGCATCTTGCCGAATACCGCCAGCGTCCCGCGTTGCTTGCCGACTGGCTACCGTGGGCGGGCCTGGTCAGCCCCGGCGTAGTGCTCAACAAGGATGGCAGCTTTCAACGCACGGCACGTTTCCGCGGACCCGACCTGGACAGTGCGACACCGGGCGAGCTGATCGCCACGACCGCGCGCCTGAACAACGCACTGCGTCGGCTGGGTTCGGGCTGGGCGCTGTTCATCGAGGCCGAACGCCGGCCGGCGGCGAACTACCCGCACTCGGATTTTCCCGAGCCGTTGTCCTGGCTGGTAGATGAGGAACGCCGCGCCGCGTTCGAGGAAACCGGCAGCCATTTCGAGAGTGCCTATCACCTGACACTGCTGTATTTGCCGTCTGAAGAATCGCGGGCGAGGGCCGGCAAGCTGCTCTACGAGAACACGCCGACCCGCGGCGTGGACTGGCGCGAACGGCTGACCGCTTTCGTCGCGGAAACCGACCGCGTGTTCGACCTACTCGACGGCATGATGCCGGAGATCGACTGGCTCGACGATAGCCAGACGCTGACCTACCTACACGCAACCATTTCGACGCGGCGCTACCGCATCGGCGTACCCGAAGTGCCGTTCCACCTGGACGCGCTGCTGGCCGACACCGCACTCGTGGGTGGCCTGGCGCCGATGCTGGGGGACCAGCATGTGCGTGTGGTGACGGTGCGAGGCTTCCCGACGACGACCTGGCCGGGGATGCTCGATGACCTCAACCGCCTCGGTTTCGCTTACCGCTGGTCCGCACGCTTCCTGTGCCTGGACAAGCCCGAGGCCGAGAAAGAGTTGGGCCGGTTGCGCCGGCAGTGGTTCGCCAAGCGCAAGAACGTCGTCGCGCTCTTGCGCGAAACGATCTTCCAGCAGGAATCGCCGCTGGTCGATACCGACGCCAGCAACAAGGCGAGTGACGCCGACGCCGCCCTGCAGGAGCTGGGCAGCGACCAGGTGGCGTTCGGTTACGTGACCACGACCGTCACCGTCATGGATGTCGACGCAGGCGCAGCCGACGAGAAGCTGCGCATGGTCGAGCGCGCCATCCAGGGCCGCGGCTTCGTGACGATTCCCGAAACGCTCAATGCGGTGGAAGCGTGGCTGTCCTCGATTCCGGGCCATGCCTATGCCAACGTGCGTCAGCCGATCATCTCGACGCTGAACCTCGCACACCTGATGCCGGTGTCGGCCGTGTGGGCGGGACAAGAGAAGAACGCCCATCTCGATGGGCCGCCGCTGATCGTCACGCGCACCGATGGCGCCACGCCGTTTCGCCTCGTGACGCACATCGGCGACGTGGGCCATACCTTGGTGGTCGGTCCGACCGGCATGGGCAAGTCGGTGTTGCTGGCCGTGTTGGCGATGCAGTTTCGGCGCTATCGCGGCGCACGCATCTTCGCGTTCGACATGGGGCGCTCGATGCGCGCCACGATCCTGGGTCTCGGCGGCGAGCACTACGACCTCGGCACGGATGGCGCAATCGCGTTCCAGCCGCTCGCGCGCATCGACCAGGAGGGCTATCGCGCCTGGGCCAGCGAGTGGATCGAAGGCCGCCTGTCGCACGAAGGCGTGGCCATCGGTCCCGACGAGAAGGCGG